>Ga0315268_10006537_pt1 | contig 12389 bp, 11 predicted proteins | sample C1_top_MG_FD_204535 | JGI IMG/M metagenome (GOLD analysis project Ga0315268, IMG submission 204535) | Sediment microbial communities from Yellowstone Lake, YNP, Wyoming, USA - C1_top | ecosystem: Environmental > Aquatic > Freshwater > Lake > Sediment | place: USA: Wyoming | collected 2017-08-01 | reverse complement strand
GCTGGGCGAACCGGTCGGTGCGCAGATACAGGCAGGTTTCCACCGGCTGCTCTACCCGGACCCCCGGCAGGGCCCGGACAAAGTAGCCGTTGTCCAGTGCCAGCTCGGTCTGGGCGGTGTACTTGTCGGCATCCACCGCCACCAGCCGCCAGAGGAGCGCCTGGGCCCAATCGTGGCGCGCCAGGGCTTCCTTGATGGGCAGCACCTCGAGGCCGGGACGGTTAGCCGTGCAATGCATCACCCGGGCGTCGGCCTGGAGGAAGGTGCCGGCGTGTTCCACATCGGTAAGCTCGATGCCGGCTCTGAGGAGATGGCTCCGTTCCTCCGGGCTGAACTGGCGGTAGCCGGGGTCATATTCCCAGGCCCCGCCCTGGCGGGAGAATTGTGCCAGATTGAGGTCGGTCCCCAGGGCCGCCTTTTTTTCCCGACTCTTCTCTGCCCGGACTTTTACCTCCGACATTTGGCGCATTCCTCGTAACCGAATTTTTTGATGTCTTTAAGCAGTTCCTGGGGATGGCCCTGGCAGCAGAGCCGGCCCTCCCCCAGGATGTAAGCCATATCGGCGTTGACATAATCCAGGATAAAACCCGTGTGGGTAATGATCAACCCGGATTTCTCCCGGTGTCCCCGGCGGCGCTCTTTTTGCAGCAGCCGGCCGATGATTTCCCCCACTACCTGGAGATTTTCCAGGTCGACGCCTGACTCCGGCTCATCGAGGAGCACCATGTCGGGGTCCTGGGCCAGCAGTTGCAGGAGCTCGGAGCGTTTGATTTCGCCCCCGGAAAAGCCGTAGTTGACCTCCCGCTCCAGAAATGGGGTGAAATTGTAAGCCGTGGCCAGGGCCTGGGCGGACATCCGGCTGCCGGCGCAGGCCTGCAAAATGTCCTGGGTTTTTACTCCCCGGATGGTGGGGGGGCGCTGGAAAGCCAGCCCCAGTCCCAGCCGGGCCCGCTCGTAGGTGGGGAGATTGGTGATGTCCTGACCCTTGAAAATGATTTGGCCTGCCACCACCCGGTACCGGGAAAAGCCCATGATGGTCATGAGCAGGCTGGATTTGCCCGAACCGTTTTTGCCGAACAGGATGCGGGTTTCGCCCTGGGGCACAGTCAGGTTGATTCCCTTGAGTATTTCCTTGTCGTCGATGTTCACCCTGAGATTGATGACTTCTAACATGGCGCACCTTCGAGAATAAAAAAGCCCTCAAAGCAGGCTTTGAGGGCTCGGCCAAACTTTTAAACAGGTTTCCCCGTCAGAGGTCCCCCAGACCCTACAATGATTACTGAGCTTCCTTGGGAACTGCCAGAGGCGCCAGCGGGGGAGCGATTCTGATGTAAGGCATCCCGTAAGCTTTCTGCTCAAAAGCCTTGGGGTTGAAGGCCTTGGTCAGCTCCACTTCCTCGGGGGTCAGGATATGGACAATGCCGTACTGGTCAACGATGGCAAACCGCTCACCTTTGGCCAGGCAGGAAGCCACCGTCTGTTCCCCCTTGAGTTCCTTTTTAGAGACGCACAGTAACTTGGCGCCACCCGCCCCTTGCCCTATGGCAACGGTGGAAATAAAGAATACAGCCGCCAAAGCCACCATTAACCCGACAACCAGTTTTGACCGCATACTCCTTCCTCCTTTGCAAGGTTAATACCCGGCTTCCCCCCCTAAGCGGAGTACCGAGAAAAAGCCAAGGTTTACTATATTGCAACCGGTAAGAAAGTCAACCTAATTATTAATCCTCTGTAAAAATTCCATAATTTCCCTAGAGTCATGTCCAGAGGTTGTTCGCAGTGCAATGACACCGACGTCACATCCTGACCGGAAGCCCACCGTCACGTGCCCCAGATCCATCAGAAAATTCTTCGGAACAAAACCGGTGCTCCTAAAAAAAAGCCCCCGAAATATTTCGGGGGCTTAGGGCCGACGCCGCGCGGCGGCCTAAAGTGGGGACAGCATGGGATTTCTTACTGGGCTTCCCTCGGCACTGCAAAGGGTGCCAGCGGCGGAGCGATTCTGATGTAAGGCATCCCGTAGGCCCGCTGCTCAAAGACCTTGGGATTGAAAGCCCTGGTCAGATCCACTTCTTCCGGGGTCAAGACATGGACGATGCCATATTTATCCACCACGGCAAAACGTTCGCCTTTGGCTAGACAGGACGATACCGTCTCCTGCCCTTTAAGCTCTTTGTTGCTGACGCAGAGCAATTTTTCCTGGGCCATGGCCGCCGAAGAGAGCAGCAGACCGCAGACCAGCGCCAATGTCAAAGCCAACCTCAACTTGGACTGCATGTTCCTTCCTCCCAAATTCAGATTAAATCGCCTGGTGAGGGCTCCTCATTAAAAATAGGTCTGTTTCTGATGGAGTCAAGCGGGCTGGTGATGGAGAAGCCAGGCAGGGATATTGTGCAGGCAAAAGCCGATTTTTTCTTGACGAAGGAAACTTCCTTGTTCTATAAATCACAATGACCGCTCTCAGCCCCAGAGGACTAAATTAGCTTGATTTCCTGATGGGATTTGGCTAAGTTAATGTATAGAAACCCTAAAATATAGGTGGAATTTATGGAACCGCGCGAGCAGGGAAATGAGCCGGTGGGCGCCGTCATGGTGGTGGGCGGCGGCATCGCCGGGATGCAGGCCGCTTTGGATCTGGCCAACGCCGGATATTATGTGCACATCGTGGAGGCAAAGGCAGCCATTGGCGGGGTGATGTCGCAGCTCGACAAGACCTTCCCCACCAATGACTGTGCCATGTGAATTATCTCGCCCAAGCTGGTCGAGGTCGGCCGGCACATTAACATCGAGATCCTGGCCCCGGCGCAAGTCATCGGCATCAGCGGCGAGCCGGGCAATTTCTCCGTCAAGGTGCGGAGCGAGGCGCGCTATATCGACATGGCCAAGTGCATTGCCTGCGGGCTGTGCGCCGAGAAATGCCCCAAGAAAGTGCCGGATGAATACAACCTGGGCCTGGCCAAGCGCAAGGCCGCCTACCTGGACTATGCCCAGGCCGTGCCCCCCAAGTATTCCATTGATAAGAGCGTCTGTCTCTATTTCAAAAAAGGGGGCAAGTGCAAGGCCTGCGAGAAGTTCTGTCCCACCGGGGCGGTGGATTTCTCTCAACTGGATGTGGATCAGGATATCAAGGTGGGCGCGGTCATTCTGGCGCCGGGCTTCAAGCCCTACGATCCCACCAGATACAGCGCCTATCATTACGCCAACTTCCCTAATGTCATTACGGGCCTGGAGTTCGAGCGCATTCTGGCCGCGGCCGGGCCTTTCTCGGGCCACATGGTGCGGCCGTCAGACCTCAAAGAGCCCACGAAGATCGCCTGGCTCCAATGCGTTGGCTCCCGGGACCTGAATCACTGCGACAACAGCTATTGCTCGGCGGTGTGCTGCATGTATGCCATCAAGGAGGCGATCATCGCCAAGGAGCACAGCAAGGAGCATCCCCTGGATGCCGCCATTTTCTTCATGGATATCCGCACCCACGGCAAAGAGTTCGAGAAGTACTACTGGAAGGCCCGGGACGAATGCGGCGTCCGCTTCATCCGCTCCCGGGTGCACACCATCGACGCAGTGCCGGACACCGACGATGTGGCCATCCGCTACCTGGATGAAAGCGGCGAGCTCAAGACCGAGACTTTCGACCTGCTGGTCCTCTCCAACGGCTTCGAAGTGGCCCCGCAGGTGGTGGAACTGGGCAAGACCCTGGGGATCGAGATCAACTCCAGCAAATTTGCCGAGACTTCCTCCTTTACGCCGGTGTCCACCAGCAAGCCGGGAATTTTCGTCTGCGGCGCCTTCCAGGGCCCCAAGGACATTCCCCAATCGGTCATGGAGGCTTCGGCCGCGGCCTCGGCGGCCAGCGAGCTGCTCGCCCCGGCCCGGTTCTCCCTGGCCAAGAAAAAACCTGTATTTCCAGAACGTGATGTTTCCCAGGAAGAACCCCGCATCGGCGTTTTCGTGTGCCACTGCGGCATCAATATCGCCAGCGTCGTGGACGTGGAAGCGGTCCGGGATTACGCCAAGACCCTGCCCTATGTAGCCTACGTGGAAAACAGCCTGTTTGCCTGTTCCCAGGACACCCAGGAACTCATCAAGGAGCGCATCCGGGAGCACCATCTGAACCGCGTGGTGGTTGCTTCCTGTACGCCCCGCACCCATGAACCCACCTTCCAGGAGACCATCAAGGAAGCGGGCTTGAACAAGTACCTCTTTCAAATGGCCAACATCCGGGATCAGGGGGCCTGGGTGCACCAGAACGAGCCGGAAAAGGCCACCCATCGGGCCAAGGACCAGGTGCGCATGGCCATAGCTACCGCGGCCCTGCAGCCCCCCTTGCAGGAATTTGATCTGCCCGTCACCAAGGCCGGTCTGGTGGTCGGCGGCGGCGTGGCCGGCATGGAGGCCGCCCTGGGCCTGGCCAGTCAGGGCTATAAAGTGCACCTGGTGGAGAAAAAGGCTTTCCTGGGGGGGCATGCCCGCAAGCTCAACCGCACCTGGAACGGCGAGGCCGTGCAGCCTTATGTGGATGATCTGGCGCAGCGGGTGACGGAGCACCCCAAGATCGACGTGCACCTCAACTCCGCCATCACCGATGTTCATGGTTTTGTGGGCAACTTCACTACCACCATCACCAGCGAAGGCCGGGAAACCCCGGTGGACCACGGCGCCGCCATCATCGCCATCGGCGGCCATTCCTACAAGCCCAAGGAATATCTCTACAAGGAAAATCCCCGGGTGCTGTTGTCCCTGGAAATGGACCAGGCCCTCAGGGAAAAGAACCCCATGGTCATGGGGGCCAAGAGCGCGGTTTTCATCCAGTGCGTCGGCTCCCGGGAACCCGAGCGGCCTTATTGCAGCCGGGTCTGCTGCACCCATTCCGTGGAAAGCGCCCTGGAGCTCAAAAAGATCAATCCGGACATGGACATATACGTCCTGTATCGGGACCTCCGGACCTATGGACTGAGGGAGAATCTCTATAAAGAAGCCCGGGAAAAGGGTGTGATTTTCATCCGCTTCGACCTGGAAAACAAACCCAGGGTGGAGCAGGACGCGAGCGGCGGCCTCACGGTCACCGTCCGGGATCACATCCTGGGCCTGCCCATCAGCCTCCACCCGGATGTCCTGACCCTGGCGTCGGCCATCATCGTCAAGGAGCAGGAAGAGCTGGCCAAGATGTTCAAGGTGCCCTTGAACAACGACGGCTTCTTCCTGGAGGCCCACATGAAGCTCCGGCCGGTGGACTTCGCCACGGACGGCGTCTTTGTGGCCGGCCTGGCCCACTACCCGAAACCCATGGATGAAGCTATCGCCCAGGCCAAGGCCGCGGCGGCCCGGGCCGCGGTGGTCCTGGCCCAGGATGCCATCCGGGCCGGGGGCGTGGTGGCCAGCATCGACCCGGCTCTCTGTTCCGGCTGTCAGGCCTGCGTGGGGGTCTGCCCCTTCGGGGCCATCAGCTACCTGGCCGACCAGGGCGTCTGCGAAGTCAATCAGGCCCTGTGCAAGGGCTGCGGCACCTGCGCCGCCACCTGCCCCTCCGAGTGCATCACCCTCTTCGGGTTCAGCCACAAGCAGATTTACACCCAAGTGGATGAAGCCCTGGCGGAACTGGAGGAAATGGAAGAAGCCGCAGGTTAACATTCTGCGACCTTGGCGCCTTGGCGTGAGATATATTCACGCAAAGGCGCAAAGCACGCAAAGAAAATAAGGAAAAAAAGAGAAAAGGTCTGGATATGGCTGATAAAGAGTTTGAACCGAAAATCATCGGCTTTTTCTGTAACTGGTGCACCTATGCCGGCGCCGACCTGGCGGGGGTGAGCCGCCTGCAATATCCCCCGAATCTACGGGTCATCCGGGTCATGTGCTCCGGCACGGTCTCGCCCCATCATGTGCTCCGGGCCTTTCAAAAAGGGGCCGACGGCGTCCTGATCGGCGGCTGCCATATCGGCGACTGCCATTATCTCCGGGGCAATTTCATGACCATCAAGCGCATGCGGTTTCTTCAGGATCTCCTGAAATTCACCGGCTACGAGGAGGGGCGCTTGCACCTGGAGTGGATCTCCGCCGCCGAAGGGCCGAAATTTGCGGAAGTCGTGCGGGCTTTTACCGAAAAAATCAAGAACCTGGGGCCGTCCCGGTTGAAACGCAAAGCGGCCTGAAAGTCTCTTTAAGCAAAGGTAGCCGCAGGCTTCAGCCTGCGCCGGCGCAAGCTGGAAGGCTGGGCAGCGAATCTTAGTGCACTGGTCCTAAATACGGTATCGTATTTATAACAGAGCAAGATTTTATTCCCCCTCACCCTAACCCTCTCCCCATTGGGGGAGAGGGGATAAATCAGGAACCCGTGTAATACTCCCTCTCCCCCCGGCGGGGGGAGAGGGCTGGGTGAGGGGGGCGACAAGAAATCGTGTACTAAGACCCGGAACCCAGAAATTCCTCTAAGGAAGATTCTCCATGGATAGATTACGAGAGAAAGTTCGCAATCTGCTAAAGGACGGCAAAGTGGCCGGTTACATCGGCTACATCATGAAAAACAGCCACCCTCTGCCTCACTTTTTCACCAAGGAGCGCCTGGAAGAGGTGGATCAGGCCATCGTCGCCCCGGACGACGCCCGCTACCCCCTGGATAAGCTGCTCCAGGCCGTGGCGGCCCGCTATCCGGAAGAAACCTTCGCCATCCAGGTGCGGGGTTGCGATGAGCGGGGACTGAACGAGCTCTACAAGTGGGGGCAGCTCCATCCCGACAAGGTGGTCCTGGTGGGGGTGGCCTGCACCCAGGCCCAGGCCGACTATTGCGAATGCGCCGGTCCCTGGGCTTCAGTGATCGATTACGGGGAAAAGTGCCAGCCCGTGCAGAGGAGCAAACGGGTGGACCGTATCGACGCCCTGGCCGAAGCCGACGCCTTCAAGGAGTGGCTCACCGCGTTTGACCGTTGCATCAAGTGCTACGGCTGCCGGGATGTCTGCCCCATGTGCTTCTGCAAGGAATGCAGCCTGGAGCACCCCGATCTCATGAGCACCGGCCAGGTGCCCCCGGATGCCATCTTTCAACTGGTGCGGGCCATCCACATGGCCGGCCGCTGCATCGACTGCGGGCTGTGCGAGGAAAACTGCCCCGCGGATATCCCCCTCCGGGTCCTGTACAAAAAGGGCAACGCCCTGGTGCAGGAGCTCTTCGGCTACCAGGTGGGCTCCCCCGAATCCGGCCCCTCCCCCTGGAAGGCCCTGGGAGAAGAATCCACTTTAGAAACCAAGCCCATGTAGGAACCTTGCCGAGACCTTAGAAAACGAAAAGGGCGGGCCACTGGCCCGCCCTTTTTACTCTATGATTTCCATCAACAGCAAATTTATAAGCGTTTAACAAATTTCCGAAGAAGTATGCTAACATGCTTCCATGAGAAAAGATAACCGACAATTGCGAGAGCAATATCGCTTTGGAATAGGTGAATGGTATGGACTATCCTTCATTCACCTAAGCCCCACTGAGCGCCGTTCTTTTGCCTCATTGAGCAGGTCCCAACAAAAGCAACAGCCCTGCATTCCGAGGCTTGCAGAGAATCCCAGTCAAACATGCACGAAAGAGGGGGGCGTTTGCACACTTCGGCTATACCAACTCTCCGGCCAAAGTGTTTCAGTAGCGCCTGGTGCGGAGGGCGCATTAAGAACTACGTGTCCTTACCGGTTCAGACAGGGACTAACAGTTCTTCGATGGGTGGGAGAAACCATTATCGGCCACGCAAACCCGGTAATCGTGAAAGAAGTCGGATTTTTAGAAAAACAACGAGAACTAGCTGAAAGCAGTGAAAAAGGAGACGATGTCGGTCGCATTGATATGGTATTGGTACATCCGAGCATGGAGAAGTTTGTGTGGTGTGCTCTAGAAATGCAGGCAGTGTATTTCTCCGGCGATTCCATGAAGAAAGAATTTGATTTTCTTCTTAGATATGATGGACTAGAAATTCCATTTCCTGCTGGGAAGCGCCGGCCCGATTATCGTAGTAGCGGACCTAAACGCCTGATGCCCCAATTGCAGATTAAAGTACCGACCTTGCGGCGTTGGGGTAAAAAAATGGCAGTAGTTGTGGATAGGAATTTTTTTGATGCAATAGGGGAAATGGATCATGTCGAAGATTTATCTAACTGCGATATAGCCTGGTTCGTGGTTAGATACAAGGAAGGAGAAGGACTTCAGGCAAATTTGCTGCCAGATTTTGTTCGTTATACTACTCTGGAAAGGAGCGTTGAGGGTCTAACGGGAGGAATTCCGGTATCTCTGAGCGAGTTTGAGCGCAGGATAAGGCAGAAACTCCAGTAATAATACTATGAGGCGGCCCGATTAAGAGTTCAAACATCTTTGCATGATGCGTATTTTTCATGGGAACTTTTCTAACTGAAAACCCATATCTTGTGGCCATTTCCTGCACTTCAGGCGCATCATCATAAGTCATCATAAAATTTCCCTTTGCATGAGCCATCATCGAGAAAAGGGCCTCATGATCGATCTCATTATGTAAGTATAGCCTCTTTCCTGCGCGCTTTCCGCCGGCGGTGTATGGTGGGTCTATAAAAAAAACCGCGTCCTGGCTATTGAGAAAATCTGGAATGGTGTCGAAAGCATCGCCTTCGAGAAAAGTTATGCGATCACGATGCTCATAAATGTCAAGGATTCGCTTGGCAAGCGTGGCAGGATACCATCGAGAAGTTATACCTCGGCCGTTCTCGCCTGACTTTATAAGGCTGGCTCCGGGTGCCAAAATGCCGCCACGCTGGACGCGATTACGCAATATCACTTGAAAAGCCTTATCCCGTAAAGTAGATGGATTGGCAGATAAAAAATCGCGAGCGGTTTCTATTGTTACCTTGAAGTTAAGTATTTGATTCGCCAACCAGTTAGCATCATTGAGTATTACCTTCCATACTGCTGCTACTTGCTCGTCTTTCTCAACCATTACCACATGATCTGCCAGATTTTCAAAAATTACCGTGAGAGAAGCAATCCCCCCACCAGCGAAGGGTTCTACAAAAATATTCGGCTTTTTGGTTAATCCATTTAACCAAGCACGTATTTCCGGGACCAGCCAAGTTTTTCCGCCTGGATAGCGGAAAGGGCTTCGCATAGGAACCGTGGCTACATTGACGACTTCAAACCTGGCCATGGGGAATAAGGTTCTTTCTATTCTGTGCAAACCGCTTTGGCTCCCATTTTAGCAAATGTCTATTAAAATAGTTCGGCTTTTTTTCTAATTTCATGAGCTATTTTTTGGTTCTTTCAGTCCGGAAAAACCCGGTGCTGGCTGGAATAATCCCGCTTGTCCAGCACCACCTTCTTCCCCCGGCGGGTGCGCCGATTGATCAGCAGGGGTCCCAGCAGGTTGGCCGTCATTTCCCGGGGGCGGTCCGGGGGAATGGTCAGGATGATGAGGACTTGCAAATCCTCGGGGCTTTCCGCCCCCAGCTCCTGCATGACTTTCTTAAGGGCCTGGATCTGATAATTCGGAAAAATATGCGGAGGTTCCACCACGATAAAGGACAGGCCCGGCTCGCCCAGGCATTGGAGGACCTGGAAGGGGGGGGCCAGCAGGTCATCCAGGAGGGCAAAGGTATTACATTTGCAAAACCCCACGGGGCCGGGGATGATACTGATGATCTGGTCCTGGTGGACTTTTATGGCGCCGAACTTTTTGGTAGTCAGGCTAATAAAATCGGAGTCGGGCTGATAGATTGGCGGGGAGACCGACGGAACATGCTTTGGAAAATATGGCGCCAATTCTTTCAGTTGCCCAGGGTCTGATCGGGACGCCGCGAGGTTTTCCTCCTTGAGAAAATCATAGATCTCTTTCCGGAGAACCGCGTATTCCTCAGGCGCTTGAATGGCCAGGCTGACAGCATTGCCCCGCATTCCGGCAAGCGAAATGCTGATGTGATCGCCGATCATGATTATTTCGCCAACTTTTCTGGTTAAGACTAACATCATTGCCCCCATAGTCGCCTCCCGCTGATCCGCCAATGATCCGGGAGAGACCGAATGCGCCTTTTGGAGCGGCTTTCCTTGCCTGTGGCATGACCAAGTAACCTCCATCCGTGAAGGAAAATTTATAGTAGATTGCCGAAACTTATTTTATTTATAGAGAGTTAGCCCTTGCTGACTCTCAGCTTGCCCCGGAGGTTGGATCATTCGCCTCGCCATCATGTTGGGCCAGACAGCTTGACCGGGTCTATACTTTATTTTACCTTGAAAATCTTTGCTGGCACAGGCTTCCCAGTTTGTATCAGGGCAGGCTAACGGCCCGAGAGCCCCAAAAGCTCACCACGATGGATGAAAATTTAAGGATGCGGGCACAGAGGCCAGCCCTACCGGTCATTTTCAGATAAACGCCTGGGGCTAGGTATTCCATCTTTCATTTTAGTCGGCGGAACTTATAACATGCTTACACCGCCTTAATAAAAAATGTAGAACACCCGCCCCCGGGTGTTCTTCTATATTTGTCCAAGGCCAGCTTGCGCCCTACATTTTCAAGGGACTTTTACGGTAAAAATTCTGGTAGCGGCGGCAGGTGAACCGGGTGAAGGATTTAAGCAGCGACTCACTCACGGTCATGGTGATTTTTTAAAAGTCCCGCAAACTCCGGCAACTCAGGCACCGATGAGGAAGAAGCCCGGGAATTTTCCTCCAGGAGTTGTCGGTATAATTCGGACCGGAGCACGGGATATCCGCCGGAGCCTCGATACCCAGGCGGATCTGTTGGCCCCGGACCCCGAGGATCACGATGCTGATATCATCCCTAATCATCAGGCCTTCCCCGATCTTCCTGGTCAGGATGAGCATCTGGGCCTTCCTGGGTGCCTTTAACTGGGAGCGCCTCCGCCTGCTCGGACCCTGGCGCTATTTCCCATGCGCCGTTGAACTGGATGCTGTGGCTGGCCCGGGGAGCACGCCGCTCTCCCTATTGCATCGGTTTAAAGGCAGAAATACTCAAATCAAGGCGAATTAACATAATTATTATCAACGAATGAGTAAAGGGCGCAGTTGGTTTTTTCAAAAAAAGATTTGCCGGTCCCCGACTTGGGGCCTTTTGAGCCGGGATACCGGCGGCTGAGCCCCCCTGAATGAGGGAAAACCGTCCCTCCCTTGAAAAACCGCCCGTTTCAGGATATTTTTAATTGTGGACCTGATTTTGACTAGCGGCGCCCGCTGCCGGGAAGTGGAAGCGGCTCTCGCCCAGGGGGCCAGGGCAATCCGTCTCCCGGGGTTGACACCGGCGGTGGCGGCCTTGGTCTTGACCCGCCTCTTTCATTCGTGCCGCCGCCCGCTGCTCCTGATTACCCCCGAAATCGACTCCCAACAAATCTTTATCAAGGATCTGGCCTTCTTTCTGAATGGCGCCGGGTCCGGCTCGACGGACCCCTGGCCCCGGCTGCTCAGTTTCCCCGCCCATGAGATCATGCCTTTCCGGCAATTGGATTTTGACGCGGAAGTGAGCTGCGCCAGGGTGGGCGCGGCCTACCAGGTCTTCTCCTCTCGGGACCCCTGGATCGTGGTGGCCCCGGCCCTGGCCTTGCGGCAAAAGTTGCCGCCCCCCCAGCGCCTGCGGGAGGCCTCGGCTTACGTGGTGGCGGGCGAAGAGCTGGACCGGGAGACCTTCCTGCGGGACCTGGTGACCTGGGGCTATGAACGCCGGCCCCTGGTGGAGGAGCGGGGGGAGTTCAGCGTCCGGGGGGGTATCATTGATCTCTATCCGCCCCTTTATCCCGGGCCGGTGCGCCTGGAGTTCTGGGGCGATGAGGTGGAGTCGCTGCGGCTCTTCGATGCGGCCAGCCAGAGGTCGGCAGCTACCCTGGAAGACCTGGTAGTGCTGCCGGCCAGCGAGGTCATCCTGGATGAGGCGGCCCAGGAGCAGGCCCTGGCCGGACGCCGGCGCCGCCAGGATCCCCAGTTTTGGCATCACGTCCAGGGAGGCCAGCATTTCCCGGGCATTGAACGCCATCTGGCCGAGTTTTACCCGGAACCCCAGACCCTCTGGGATTTTCTTCCCCCGGAAACATTGGTGGTGGAGTGGGACCCCCTGAACATCTCCCAGGAGCTGCAAAAACTCCCGGAGACGGCGGCGGGCCAGCCCACCGGCTGGCTGGATGAAGTAGCCTGGGAGCAGCGCCGGGGCCGGTTTGGCTTGGTCTCCTGTCCGGTGCTGACCGTGGGGGTAACGGAGGCGGGGACCGGCGAGTTCAACTTCCGGGTGGAGAAAAACGATGACCTGGCCCAGGAGCTGGCCCAGATCGGCGGTGAGGCCGGGCGCCTGGTGCCGGCCCTGGCGGCGCGTCTCAAGGAGTGGCGGGAGGACGGGGCCGACACGGTCCTGGTCTGCATGAGCCTTCACCGGGCCGAGCGCCTGGCCCGCTTGTTG
>Ga0315268_10006535_pt1 | contig 12392 bp, 10 predicted proteins | sample C1_top_MG_FD_204535 | JGI IMG/M metagenome (GOLD analysis project Ga0315268, IMG submission 204535) | Sediment microbial communities from Yellowstone Lake, YNP, Wyoming, USA - C1_top | ecosystem: Environmental > Aquatic > Freshwater > Lake > Sediment | place: USA: Wyoming | collected 2017-08-01 | reverse complement strand
ACCCGCCAGGTGTACGGGCAGGTGTCCAGCACGTCCGCATATAGTATCCAGTTGGTTGTCCCCACCGAGCCCTCAATCGTCAGCTTGCTCGCCAACGCCACCGATTGCAGCACCGGCGCCTCCGGTGGCGGCGGGGCCGCAATCACCACGTCCGGAATCGATGTGTAGCCGTGGCCGGTCTCGGTCACGGCTATGGCCACCGCCACCCCGTTGCTGACCGTGGCCTCGGCGCTCGCCCCGTTACCGCCCCCGCCGGTTATCGTCACCAACGGCGCCACCGGGTAGCCCATCCCGCCATCGGTGACCGTGATGGCCACCACGAAACCCTTAACCACGGTCGCCGTCGCCGTGGCCGTTCGTTGGGCGTGGGCCGGGGCGCATAACGCCAAGCCCAACCCCAACGCGATTACTGACCACCTAAACGCTCCAAAGGAGCGCGCTGCTGGTTTGTTGTTGTTCATGCCGTTTTGGGTTTAGTTTATGGCTTCTGCCTTTGTCTTGCCTTTGTCCAACCCAAATCCATCCGCGCCATCCGCGGTTAACCCTCCGTCCATCCGAAAGCGGGAGCAAGCTCCCGCACTCCAGACGCTCCGCGCCGCTCCAAGCCCAGCGAACACGCGAAGCGTTTGGAGTGCGACCAGCTTGCCGGCGCTTTTCCGCCCGCCACGGGCAACGCCGCCTGATGGAAGCTTTCAACCACAAAGAACGCAGAGAACACAAAGAGGCATTGACTTTCCCCTCTCTGCGCGCTTTGCGCTCTCTGCGGTTGAAAAGCTCTTGGGAAGACCGGCCCTGGCAACTGCCGGCCCGGCGCGCCGCGACTGCGCCGCCGCTCTATAATGCCGGTTGCCGGCTGCCGGCTGCCGGTTGCCGCCAATAGAATCGTGTGCCGGGGCCTCGTACAGCCTCAACAGCGATCTTGGTGCGCGGGAGGCGGACCGCATGCCTTTTCTTGGCGACGTTCTGTTGGCAACACGCCCCATGCAGAGCCTTGAGACGCAATGGCAAAACCCCGAATTGCCACGAAAGAACTCAAAGAATCCCCGTGTTCTTTGGGCGTCTAGCAAGCGACCCCAAAACTAATGCCGGGGTGTTGGTCGCAGAGCTCGGACCGGAACCGAATGATCCGCGGAATCCGCGCCTGGAAGCCACCGCGGATAACGCCTATAGGGCGGAAGCTTGACGAGCAGAGAGCCGCGTCTCTCAACGCTCAACTCTAGCCCTCCCTCAACCTTCCCTCACTCCGCCGCCGACAAGTCCATGTCCGGCGTGTAATAGAGGATGCGCCCGCAATTGGGGCAACTGTGGATTTCCGTGTCGGCCTGGCAATGGACCAGAATCTGGGAAGGGACCTTCACGTGGCAGCCGCCGCAGACGCTGTGGGCGACGCCCACCAGCACGCGCTCGCCTTTGGTCTTGCGCAGCCGCTCGTAGCGGGCCAGCAACTCGCCCTCGACCGCCGCCGCCAGTCCCTCGCGGCCCTGCGTCAGGCCGGCCAGATGCTCTTTGAGGGTCGCTTCCCGGTGGGCCAAGTCAGCCAGTTGCTTGCCGGTCTCGCGCTTGACCTGCTCTGCCGCCTGAGCCGCCTCCGTCACGGCCTTCTGGGTGGCCTCGGCCTGCTCCATCAAGTCCAATTCGTGGTCTTCGATCTTCGCAATCTCGGCCCGGAGGTTCTCGATTTCATGGCTCAGCGCGCGATACTCCTCGTTCTTGCGGGTCTGGAATTGCTGGAAGGAGTATCTTTCGATCTGCTGTTGCTTGGCCTCAACTTCCAACTCCAGTTCCTTGCGCTCGGTCTCAAGCTTCTTCAGCCTGAGTCTGAGCGCTTCCAAGCCGGCCTGGGCGGCGTCGGCCTCGGCCTGGAGCGCCTGGCGCTGGGGTTCGACGGCGGCCAGTTCTGCTTGCAGGCGCAGGATAGCGTGGTCGCGCTCTTGGAGGATAAGCAGTTTTTCCAGCGCCGGGAGCATGATTACGTCATTCTTTTGCGGCAGGACCTTATCGGGCTGCCGCCGCGGAGTCAACAGGGGCGGCGGTGAATTTTGAACACGCCCTGCCCCGGCGCAGTCTAATGGCCGAGTGGGTTGAGAAAAACGGACGCATGAAAGTCAGAAAGACGCCCTTGTGTTTGCTGGCGTTGTTGGCGGGATTGGCCGCCGGGCCCGGCTTGGTGCTGCCGCGGGCGGCGCCCGGCGCGCTGGACCTGGCGCGGCAGTTGAACCAGGCCTTCATTGAGGTCGCCGAGAAGGTTTCCCCCGCGGTGGTCGTCATCAGCGTCGCCCACAAGGTTGACTACGACTCAGGGGATGAGGAAAACCCATTCTGGGATTTGCCCTCCCCATTCCGGCGGCAACTGGAGGAATGGTTCTTTCGCCAGCCGGAGCGCCGGCCCCGCAGCCGCGCGCCCATCTTCGACGGCCAGGGCTCCGGCATCGTGATTCGCGAAGACGGTTACATTCTCACTAATCGCCACGTGGTGGACGGCGCCGCCAAAATCCGCGTCCGCTTCAAGACCGGCAAGGAATATGACGCCGAGATCCGCGGCGTGGACGCCCAGTCGGACATTGCGGTGATCAAGATTGACGCCAAAGGCCTGCCCACGGCCAAACTGGGCAACTCCGACAAAGTCAAAGTGGGCGAGTTTGCCGTGGCCATCGGCGCGCCATTCGAACTTGACTACAGCGTGACTTTTGGCCATGTCAGCGCCAAAGGCCGCCGCGTCATCTTCGACCCCAGCATGGACCAGGACTTCATCCAGACCGACGCCAACATCAATCCTGGCAACAGTGGCGGGCCGCTGGTCAACATTGACGGCGAAGTCATCGGCGTCAACACCCTCATTCGCGGCCTGCGCACGGGCATCGGTTTCGCCATCCCCAGCAACCTGGCCCAGGAGGTCGCCGACAAACTCATCGCCGACGGCAAATACAGGCGCTCCTGGCTCGGCGTCGAAATCCGCGCCCTGAGCGATTTCGTGGACTACAAAGACATGGCCGAAGGCGTCCAGGAAGGCGTGGTTGTGACCGGCATCGTCCAGGACGGTCCCGCCGCCAAATCCGACCTGCGGCTCGGCGATGTGATTACCGCCGTGGACGGCAAAGCGGTCTCGACGGCCCAGCAACTCAAGGCCGAGGTCCGCGCCAAGCGCATCGGCCAGAGCACTACCCTTGACGTGGTGCGAAAAGGCAAGCGGCTGGCCATCAAGGTCAAGCCCGACGAGTGGCCCGACGAGGTCCAGCCGGTCGCCGCCAAGCGGCGCAGCCCCAGCGAGAGCGAGACCACGGACGTTGGGCTGACCCTGCGGCCATTGACCCGCGAGCTGGCCAAGCAGTACGACATCGAGCCGTCTGAGGGCCTGTTGGTGACCGCAGTGGAGCCAGGGAGCCTGGCTTACCGCAAGGGCATCCAGCGCGGCGACGTAATCACCGAAATCAACGCCCAGCCGGTCATGGCGCTCGCGGACTACCGCAGCGCCATGAAGAAGGCTGACCTCAAGAAAGGCGTCGTCGTGAACCTGGTCAGCCGGGGCGTCAGCAAATTTGTGATTCTCAAGGACACCGGCGAATAGCCTCCCCGCCAGTCCGAGAGAGTGCGCCAGTCTTTGCCGGCTGGCGCATTTCTTTTACCGCTGGCGCGCCGCACGGGCAAGGCCTTTTTTCGCCGGGGCGGGATGAGATTTGCGTTTTGCCGCGCTCGCTGCGCTGCTACCGTCCTCCCGCAGTGAGGCGCTGGTTTGGACGTGAGACCCGTTGGACCACATGCCGCTGCCGGCGCCACAAACGATGAAAATAGGGCCGGCGTTAGGAGCCGCGAAGCGTCTTGGAGTGCGCCAGTCCCCTGGCGCTTTCGCCTGCGCGCAGGTTGCAAAAGCGGCAGTGCCGGCAAGCCGGCACAGTCCAAGGCGCTTCGCGCGTACGCACCCAACCGCCATTTTGTGGCCGAGCTATTCGCTTGGGGGGCGGATGCTCCGCGGGAGTGGCGCGGAAAAGCACTGATCAGGTCGAAGCCAACCATCCTATGCAGCCCGTGATTGATTGGACCGCCGAATTCCCGGCGGCGATCACCGTTTGTGACCGCGACGGGATCATCCTCTATCTGAACCAGCAGGCCTGCCGGGCTTTTGCCAAGTACGGCGGTGGCGCCTTGGTGGGGCGCAGCCTTATGGACTGCCATCCAGGCGAATCCAAAGCCAAGCTCCGGCGACTCCTGCGCCACCCGCGCGTCAACGCCTACACCATTGAGAAGAGGGGGAAGAAAAAACTCATCTATCAGGCCCCGTGGCATCAAGCCGGAGCGTACCAAGGCCTGGTGGAGCTGGCCATCGAACTGCCGGAGCGGCTGCGGCATGTTGTGCGCCAATAGCGCCAGGCCAGAGTGGGGGGGTGATTCCGAAAGCCCCGGCTGGCCGGAGACGCTCCCTCGGCCGCGCGCATGGCAGAGGGCAAGGTGCCGCGCGAAGCGTTTGGAAAAATGTGACCTACTGGCTTTGGTCGAGCGTCTGGTTGGGGACTGTCATTCGCTCACCAGCGGGCCGCGCACTTCCTGAACGCCGGCGACGGGCGATCCCATGTGCTTCGAAAAGTCAACCGCGCCCCGATCTCCCGACACCAGACGGATACGATAGCGAACCTTCGCCGAGAGCCACGCGAGGTAGTGCCGTATAATGTCTGCCGCTCCCGGCGGCTTGATCGCGGGCACGACGAGTGTCCAAGGCGCATTGTTGGTAGGCCTGGGAATACTAACTTCCACGGAATGGCCAGGCTTAAGTCGGTGTCGCCTCATTGCGGTCGGCACCACTTGCAGACCACCAGATGCGTTCGTCTTGAATGCAGGAGCGAAGGCCCAGCACTCGACCGCAAATGGATTTGGATTCGTGACGTTGAACAAACCGTACACCCTCCCGCCAGCGTCGTTGCTACGGCCGCGGTACTCGATCCACACATATCGCGGCGCGGGGGGCCGGCTGGGCGGCCTCAGGGGAAGGAGCAGGCACACTCCGATAAAGACAAGTGGCGCAGCCGCCATAAGTATCAGCACCCGGCTTGCTTTCCTCACGCGCATCGTCGCCAACCTCCCCTATCACAAACCCGTCCGGCGTGGAACCTCAAGCATCACGTTTCACGTTTCACGCCTCCCGTTTCACGCCCTCCCGGCTCATCAGGCGGGCGCTCAGGAGCGCCATTTCGAGGGCCTGGGCGTAGTTGAGGCGCGGGTCAACTTGGCTGCGGTAGTCGCGCGCAAGGTCGGCTTCGGTCACGCCCGAGGCCCCGCCCAGGCATTCGGTGACGTCTTCGCCAGTCAACTCGAAATGCACGCCGCCCAAGTGCGCGCCGCACGCCTTCAGAATGGCGAAAGAGCTTTCCAGTTCAGCGAGGATTTTCTCAAAGCGGCGGGTTTTCAGCCCGCTGGCGGTGACTTCGGTGTTGCCGTGCATGGGGTCGCAACACCAGAGCACGGCCTTGCCGGCGCGCCGGACGGCTTCGACGATGGGCGGCAATTGAGCGGCGACCTGCTCGGCCCCAAACCGGTGGATGAGCGTCAGGTGCCCCGGCTCGTTGTCCGGGTTGAGCACCTCGCACAACGCCAGCACTTCCTCAGGGCTGATCGGCGGGCCGATCTTCACGCCCACGGGGTTGCGAATGCCCCGAAAGTATTCCACGTGCGCCCCGTCCAGCGAGCGGGTCCGGTTGCCGATCCAGGGGAAGTGCGTGGCCAGGTTGTACCAGCCTTGGCGCCGGGGCACTTGGCGGGTCTGGGCTTGCTCGTAGTAGAGCAGCAGGCCCTCGTGGCTGGCGAAGAAGTCCACCCGGTTGAGCTCCGAAATCGGGCTGCCGGTGACACTTTCCATGAAGCGCAGCGATTCGCCGATGGACTCCACCATGCGCTTGTATTCGCCGGCCAAGGGCGACTTGGAGACAAAGCCCAGCTCCCAGTATTCCGGGTGGTGCAGGTCAGCGAACCCGCCGTCAATGAGCGCGCGGATGAAATTGATGGTGAGGGCCGCTCGCTCGTAGCCGCGCAGGAGCAATTCCGGGTCCGGCGTGCGTTCGGCCGCGTCGAACTCCGCCCGGTTGATCATGTCGCCCCGATAGGCCGGCACGGTGACGCCGTTCCTGCTTTCGGTCTCCAGCGAACGCGGTTTGGCATACTGGCCGGCAAAACGCCCGACCCGGATGACGCGCTTCTTGCCGCCCTGGACGAGGACCAGGCTCATCTGGAGCAGGATCTTGAGTTTAGCGGCGATCGCGCTCGACTCGCAGTCCGCGAAACTCTCCGAGCAATCGCCGCCTTGGAGCAAGAACTGTTCGCCCCGGACCGCTTCGGCGAGCTGGCGTTTGAGCGTCTCGATCTCCCAACTGGTGACCAGCGGGGGCAGCCGGGAGAGTTGCGCCAGGACAGCCTGGAGGGCCGCGCTGTCGGGATAGACCGGTTGCTGGGCGGCGGGTTTGCGCTGCCAGGAGCTGGGCGACCAATCGCTGGATGGCTCTATCGGCATGCGGCAACTACATCGGCGCGCAGAATTGCTGGGACATCTGGCCGCTCGGGCAACGGCAGGGTGCGCAGTCCTCTGCGCGCCGCCAGACTGCAGCCCTGAGAGAGGCCGGCGCGCGACGGAGTGCGCGCCCTGCCAAGCCGGCGTCGTCTCATGATGTCGAAGGACTTCGGCCCGTTCACCTGCGTCAGAGTTCCAGCGCAATGCGGATCACCAACCCGCCCATAACGTCACCCAGCTTGAACGGCTTGGTCTCACTGGCCTTGAGTTGGTTGTGGCAAGTGACACAGCTCTGGTGCACGGCCACGTCCGGATAGACCGCCGTGAAATACCAACGGCCCCCTAACAGTTCCTCGGCAGTATAACTGAGGTCTGGCCGGCTGGTGACGAACTCCAGACCTTTCTTCTCCACGTCCGTCTCCACGGCGTTGCGCGGGCTGACCGGCGTGAGCGAGCGCAACGTGTAGGAAAACTCGACGCCCTTGGCCCCGACGGCTTCGGCCGCCAACCGGAGCATCTGGCAAGGCGCCGGCAGGGCCTTGTCCTCTTCCCAGCGCACGCTGGCCTTAAGCAGCTTCTCCTGGTCCTGCAAACGCTGGAGAATGACTTGGGCATAGACCTCGCGCTCGGCGGTGATCTGCGCCCGCAAAGCATCGGCCACGTGTTGCGGCTTGATCGCCACGGCAAGCTTGGGCTTGGTTGGCCGACTTGGTTTTTGCGCGTGGCCGAGCCAGGCCGTCAGGCCAAGCATGGCCGCCAACAGAGCCGTGGCGGCCCAAAAGCCAAGCCCGCGGAAAGCCCCAGGCCGGCCCGTAGTAAACGCCACTCTGTGGCACGATGGAGGCAGGTTCTCCTTCATATCTCGATTCTCTAGTGGGGTGGATTCTACGACTGGAGGTTGCCGACTCTCAACACTTAACTCAGACTTCTCTCAAATCTTCTCTATTGGGGTAAATTCGGCGCCTGGCGGTCATTGCTGGCAAGCGGTTCAAAACGTCCCGCGCGCGCCACGAGCAGCTCGAGCTCCACCAGCCGGCGGCCGGACTTGTCGAACTGCAAGGGTCCGGAGGCCCCAGCCAGAGGCTCGGCCAGGGAAAAGACTTGCTGCGGCGGGCTGGAACGTGGCCGGCGCAGGCGTTCGATGAGCAGCCGTGCCGCGTCGTAGGCCAGGGCGGCGGTGGCGTCCGGCGCGCCGCCGAAGCGAGCGCGATAGCCAGCCGCAAAGCGGGCAAAGACCCGCTCGCTGGCCAGATCGCGGCAGATGGCTGGGATGATCACACCTTCAGCCGCATTGCCGCCGCTGGCGGCAAAGTCGCCGCTGGCCAGCCTCCCCGGGCCGGCCAGCGTGCCCGTAAACCCGCTGGCACGCAGCGCCTGTGCCAGCCGGCCCGCCGGAACCGGGTCGAGCCAAAGCAGGACAGCCTCGGGCTTGCCGGCGAGGATTTGTTGGGCCGTCGCGGCGAAGTTGGTGAGTCGGGGGTCTGCCCGCACCAGGGAGGCCAACGAACAGCCCGCCCCCTCGGCCGCAGCCAGGAGGTCGCGCGCGGCTTCGCGCCCTGCCCGCTCACCGGGAACACACGCACCCCAGCGGGGCCGCCGGCCAGGTTGGCCGCGCGCCACGCCCGCAAAAATGGCCCGCGCTTCGGCCACGTTGCCCGGCGCCAACTGCGCCATCCACGGAACGCCGGCCCCGACCACCGAGGAGTCGGCGCAGAGCGAAACCACCGGAATGGCTGTCCGGCCGGCGACTTGCAGCGTCAAGTGGGAGGGCACGCCGCCGGGGGGCGCGATGAGGCCGCCCACGCCATCGTCCAGGGCCATGCGGGCCGCCTCCTCCCCGTCTGCGCCCCACTGGCCGAGGCGTCCGCGCACCACCAAGCGGGCGGGCGGGCTGCCGGTCTCGTTGGCGTGGGCGACGCCCAACTCAGCCCCTTGCCGCAGGCTGTTACCTTGGGCCTCCTCGGGCGGCAGCAGCAGGCCGATCAGCAGCACTCCCGGCCCCGTTTCTTGCCCCGCCCAGACACTCGCCAAGGCAAGGCTTAGCGCCAAACTGGCTAGTAAACCACGTTTAGCCAAGTATTGACACGGATGGAGCACGGATGGATTTGCGATTTGCGATTTGCCCCGGCCGCGGCAGCGCGAAGCGTTTGGCGCAAAGCCGGCTGGGCTAGCGCCACTGTCCTGCCCACCAGCCACGGCAGCCTTACCATCAGCGATTTGCTGGAGCGGTATCACCGCAGCGCAGTCTCGCGCGGTCTGCGGCCCAGGTCAATCGCGGCCATCGAAAAGGAGTTTCGCCGGATTAGCGCTCAGGTGGGGGCAAGGCGCCTGGCTGATTTGACGCCGGTGGCCTTGCAGCAATGGGTGGAAAACTGCGGTTTGAAGCCGGTGACGCTCAAAGCCTTGCTCAAGAACGCGGCATGTCCGTTTTCAAGGCCCAGCTTGCAGGCCATGGGCATGGCCGAAGTCCAGAATCCTTTTGCGAAGCTGGTGCGGCCGAAGGTGGATCCCGAGCCGTTTGATGCCCCGTCGCGGAGTTGGATCACGGGGCTGACGCGGGCAGGGATTAAGGAACTGACGAGCGACGTGCAACGGGCTGCGTCCGTTCGAGCTCTTCCAGCGCCGCTTTCATCGCGAGGACCTGGGCGATTTCGGCTGGGTGGTTCTGCATGTCGGCAATCGCCGTTTGCAGGGCGACAATCCGCCCGTCCTTGATCCTGGTTTGTTGTTGGACTCAGGCCAAATCGTCTTTCAGGCCACTGAGTTCGGTGTTGGTGAACTTGACGTCCAGGTCCTTGTTTTCCATGCCGGCACGGGAGATGTAGATGCCGGGCATGTTGCTGCTGAACCGCCAGCCGTAGCGGTAGCACAACTCCTGGCGGTTCAGCTTGGCGGCGCAGCATGTGGCGGAACTGCGGCGGAAGAGGTGGGGGGGACGTGTTTGCGCAGCACTTTGCGTCCAGGCCGCGCCAGGAACATCCGCATGGCGTCGTAGTTCTTGGCGAAAAGCGCATCGGCGGGATTGACACAAGCGGCGACTCGCTCCTTCACGTAATCACGCACCGCGTCCAGACTGTGTCGCCAGTAGAGCGAGATCGTCCGGCCCAGCGTCTTGCTAAACTCCTGCTTGGGGGTGACTTTAGTCCTGCTCCACTGCCCAGTGCTTTGAAATCCACGTCCACTTTTGATCCCACGTAGAGTTCCACTTTTGAAAGTTACACGACACGGGAGTTTTTCACGCTTGCCGATTGGAAACACGGTGGGCATGCTTCCCAAGTGGTCAGAAGTGTTTTCACTCGCTGCATCCAGTGGCATAAACTGTGGCCTGTTCTTATGGCCCCAAATCATAAGAGCCACAACAGCAAGACGTTGTGAAGGTGAAAGAATAGGCTGGAAGTCGGCGCGGCGTGGTGAGATGCGATTATGGAAACAGGCAAGACAAGCGGCCCTAGCGCGACTTTGCAGACCCTTCCGGGGGACGACGTGCGGCAGATTCTATGGCGGTATGCCGACCGCTGCGATTTGGCCATGCTTGTGCAGGCGGCCCGCGCGGCGGCCCGCGGGCCCGTCGCTCGCTTGGTGGCCGAAGGCGGGCGCAACACGCACGAATGGACGCGGCAAAAGGCCCAGTTGCTGCGGGTTTTCGACGAGAGCGGGATCACCGCCGCCTTCCTCGAACCTGAGCATGGCGGGTTCATTGAAGGCCCGAAGAACCTGGCGCTGGCGCTGATCGCCTTCGAGTTGTCGTGGGTGGACGCGGGCGCGGCGACGTGCAGCCTGGCGGGCAACTTGGCGCTGGCGCCCATCCACGAGCGGGGCACGCCCGAGCAGCGCGCTTGCTACATGAGCCGTTGCGCGCCCGCCAAACCCGGCGAAGAGCGCCAGCCGTGGCGGGGCGCGTTCGCGCTGACCGAGCCGCTGCCATACGTGGGGGTGGAGACGGGGATGTTGGGCGGCAAAGTGCGCGTGGCCGAGTGGGAAGAGGGCAAGGAACCGATTCTCCAGGTGGACAAGCGGGGGCGGTTCATCACGAACATGGGCTTTGCCAACTTTGTCACCGCGGCGGTGGATTCGGCCGACCCGCGAATCAAGGGCAGTTGCATGGTGATCGTGGAAGACACGGATCCGGGCGTCTATGACCGCGGCGTGCCGACGCGCAAATTGGTGCACCAACTGTCTTCCACGCGCGACCCGGTGTTGAGCCTGCGCGTGCCCGCCAGCCGCATTATCGGCGGTTACAGCGTCAAAGACGGCGTCATCATCCCGCGCTACTCGCACGGGGAGATCATTGAGGCGGTGTTCCGCCGCACGCGCGTGACGGTGGGGCTGATGACGGCCGCCAAGCTGCTTTCGGCGGTGGAGCCGGTGATTCGCTACGCGCGCAGCCGGTTCCGCGGGGGCGAGAGCGGCGGCCCCGGCTCGCCACGCTACGACCTGGGCCTGCAACAGAAGGAGGACGTGGTGCACCGGCTCACAGACGTTTGGGCAATGGGCGAGGCGAGCGCATCGCTTGGCTTCGCGGCGGCGCGGCTCTTCGACCAGCTCGATCCGTTGGAGCGGCGCAAAGACCAAATCCTGGCCGAGCGCAAGATCGAAGGCGGGCGGGCGCAGTTCAAGGCGCTGGCCAAGGTGCAGGCGGAGGCGCTGGAACTGGTGGGATTGGCGGCCAAGCCAGAAGGCCAGCGGGACGCCCAGCGGAACCAGGCTCTGAAGGATGATCCCTTGACGCAGTTTGCGCTGCTTGACTCGGTGGCGAGCGTGCTGTGTCCGGCCTGCAAGTTGTGGAACACCGGCCAGGGCGCCAACACGATGCGCGAAGCGGTCAGCTTGATGGGGGGCTACGGGGTTACGGAAGATTGCCCGGGCTTCCTGGGCCACAAATGGATGGACGCGCAATTGGAGGCCACTTACGAAGGGCCGGAAGCGGTGCAGCGCCGCCAGTTGTCGGTGACGATGACCAACGAGTTGTTCCTGGCCCAGTTCCAGCAATGGATCGCGGAATTGCGCCAAGTCGCCGCCCATCACCCGGGCACGGGCGCCGGCACGCTGGCGACCGCGATGCAGTTGTGGTTCTGGACTTTGAACCACTTGCGCCGCGCCACTGACGCCGACGGCGCCAAGCTCTATCACGGCAACCGCCAGGGAGTGACCTTCCCGCTGGCCGATGCCCTGTGCTGGCTGCTGGCCGCGCGGTGCTTGCTCCTCGACGTGCTTGAACTGCAAGCCAAAGGCCCAGCCAACCCCGCCTTGGCCGAGGCGCTACCGGGGCTACTGGACTTCTACACCGATTTGTGCCACGTGCAGTGCGCGCGCGCTGCTGGCGAGGTCGGGCGCATCTGCGCGGAATTGGTCTTCGGCTACAACCGCCAGCCGGCTTGGACGCCGGAAGCCAGCGGGGCTGGGTCTGGCAAGGGGGATTCGGACGGGCTTGAGGGATTGATCCCCGGCATGGGGAGTGCGGCGAGCGCCGGCGCCGAGGCGGCTGAAGGTGGCAAGGCGCTCCCGGCCAAGGCTGGCCCTTGGGTGCAGTTCGGCGGACTGGAGCCGTTCGTGCGGCTGCGGGTGAAGCTGGACGGTTGTCTGACCGGCGCGCGGCTGGCCAAGGACCGCGCCGCCGAGGCCCTGACCAAGGTGATGATCCCGGAGGCGCTGGATTATCCAGTGTGACGTGAAATGCCACCGAGGGCACCGAGGACACAGAGGCGAAATGCTCCAGAATCGTTCTCGTTCTCGTTCTCCCTCTCGAACCATTTTCATCCTTTGTGGCGCCACGCCGCGTGGCATGAGGACTAACGAGAAAAGGTTGCGCGCGGTCCAGGGACAGATGCAATGAGAGATCGAACACCGGACATCGAACATCGGACATCGAAGGACCAACCAACGTCGCCGGGGTGGTTCGATG
>Ga0315268_10006534_pt1 | contig 12393 bp, 12 predicted proteins | sample C1_top_MG_FD_204535 | JGI IMG/M metagenome (GOLD analysis project Ga0315268, IMG submission 204535) | Sediment microbial communities from Yellowstone Lake, YNP, Wyoming, USA - C1_top | ecosystem: Environmental > Aquatic > Freshwater > Lake > Sediment | place: USA: Wyoming | collected 2017-08-01 | reverse complement strand
TATAAAACGAAGCCCAACTTCACGGTGGAGAACGAGAAGGAAGTCTCCAAACCGCCCAAAGTCGATTTTTCGCCTGCGCCGACGAAGCAGTAGGGAGTGGGCAGAAAGAGCCGACAGGGGGTGGCGTTGAGGACGGCAAAGGCGTCCCTGGTGGTCTTCGCGCTCTGCTGGGCCGTCGTCGCCGGCGCGCAGGTCCCGGTTCCACCCATGGGCGGCCGCGTTACCGACCAGACCGCCACGCTCACCAACGAACAGAAATCCGCCCTGGAACAGACCTTGCGGTCGTTCGAAGCCAGGAAAGGGAGCCAGGTCGCCGTTCTCATCGTTCCCACCACCGCGCCGGAAACGATCGAGCAGTACGCGTTGCGCGTCGCGGAGAAGTGGAAACCGGGGCGGAAGAACGTGGACGATGGGGCGCTTCTTGTCGTCGCGAAGGACGACCGGACGTTGCGGATCGAGGTGGGGTACGGCCTGGAAGGGGCGCTCACCGACGCGGCCAGCAAGCGGATCATCAGCGAGGTCATCGTGCCGAGGTTCCGGCAGGGGGATTTCTACGGGGGGATCACCGCCGGGGTCGACCGGATCCTCCGCGTGATCGACGGCGAGCCGATGCCGAAACCCGAAGAAAGACGCCCCGCAGGGATACGGGGGATCGGGTCGATCCTTCCCGTCCTGTTGATCCTTGCGCTCGCCGTGGGCGGGGTACTGCACACCGTGCTGGGGAGGTTCCCCGGCGCGCTCGTCACCGGCGGAGCCGTGTCCGTTGTCGCCTGGATGCTGGCCGGTGCGATATCCGTCGCTCTGATCGCTGGGGTGATCGCATTCCTGTTCACGCTGTTGGGCGGCGGCATGGGCGGGCGTAGCATCGGGGGAGGCGGTTTGGGCGGCGGATCCGGCGGCGGTAGAGGGTTCGGAGGCGGGGGATTCGGGGGCGGCGGTTTCAGCGGCGGCGGCGGCGGGTTCGGCGGCGGCGGCGCGTCGGGGTCATGGTGACGATGGACATGAAACGGATCGTGAGGCATCTCTTGGCGACCAAATGGATGGTGAATCGTGCTTTCCCAGGTGCCACGCTGACCGCGATCGACAGGGCGATCAAGGCGAGCGAGGCCACGCACCGCGGCGAAATCCGGTTCGCGGTGGAAGGCGCGCTGCACGTCGAGCCGCTCCTGCGGGGTCAATCCGCGAGGGAACGCGCGATCGACGTCTTTTCGCAGTTGCGGATATGGGATACCGAACACAACAACGGCGTGCTGATATACCTGCTGCTCGCGGACCGGGACGTGGAGATCATCGCCGACCGCGGGATCGACGCGAAGGTGGGTCCGCGGGAATGGGGGAGGATATGCCGCAAAATGGAGGCCGCTTTTCGACAGGGGGACTTTGAAGGGGGCGTGGTCGGCGGCATCCAGGAGGTGACGCGGCATCTGGCGGAACATTTCCCCCCGATCGGCGACGACCGGAACGAATTGCCGGACAAACCGGTGGTGTTGTAGCGGTGACGCTCCGCGGGCCGTCCGGTCAACGGGAATGGAATAAACCTTTCACACGAAACGACACGGGAGGAATTCGTGAAAGCGGAGTTGCCGGCGATCGGTAAGGTGTCTTCGGAAATATTCGACGAGATCATCCTTCCCCAGCTTGGGCGGAAGCGCCCGGAAATCCTGATGGGTCCGCGTCATGGGGTGGATGTCGGGGTCGTCGATCTCGGGCACGGACAGGTGATGGTGACGACGACCGATCCCATCTTCGTCGTGCCCCCCTACGGGTGGGAGCGTTCCGGCTGGTTCGCGATCCACATCCTTGCTTCCGATGCGGTCACATCGGGGATCCGGCCGAACTACATCACCATGGACCTGAATCTCCCCCTGTCCATCACCCGGGAGGAGTTCGAGGCGTTGTGGGGGGTGATGCACCGGGAGTGCGACAAGATCGGGATGGCCGTCATCTCCGGGCACACCGGCCGCTACGAAGGGTGCGAATACCCCATGATCGGCGGCGCCACCGTGATCGGCATCGGACCCAAAGACCGGTATGTCACCCCCGACATGGCGCGGACGGGGGATGTCGTCATCCTCACCAAGGGGGCGGCCATCGAAGCGGCCGGACTGTTCGCCGTCACCTTCCCAAAGCGCGTGGCGGAACGATACGGGGAAAAGGCGGCACGGGAGGCCGAGGAGATCTTCTGGCAGATGTCCATCGTGGAGGATGCCTTCACCGCGGTAGAGGCCGGGGTGAGGGAAGACGGGGTGACCGCCATGCACGACGCGACCGAGTGCGGGGTCTGGGGCGGCCTGTTCGAGGTCGCCACGGCGTCCGGCCTCGGCATGACGATCGACAAGGAGAAGATCATCGTGCAGGACGCGGTGCGGAACGTGTGCGACCTGTTCGGCATCGACCCGTATTCGTCGATCAGCGAGGGGACGCTGATCCTCACCTGCAAGCCGCACAAAGCGAAGGAAGTGATCCAGCGATTGGGCGACAAGGGGATCCCGGCCAGCATGGTGGGGGAGATCGTAGACCAGCGCCAGGGGATGCGCGTCTTTGAAAACGGGACGTCCCATGAACTGATCCATCCCAAGGTGGATCCCTTTTGGGCCGCCTTCGGGAAAGCGGCGTCGCAGGGCGGCTGACCGGCGATGACCGATCGTATCTCTGCCGGCCTGTGGAGGCTCTACGTCATCACCGACGAGAAGGTGAGCCGGGGCAGGTCCCACCTCCAGGTCGCGGAAGCGGCGATTCGGGGCGGAGCCGACGTCCTTCAGTTGCGCGATAAGGAAGCCGGGAGCGGCCGGCTTTACCGGGTGGCGCTGCAACTGCGGAAGCTCACCCGTGATGCGAAGGTTCCCTTCATCGTGAACGACCGCCTCGACATCGCTTTGGCGGCCGACGCGGACGGGGTCCATGTCGGCCAGGCCGACCTGCCGGCGTCAGTGGTGCGGAAAATCATCGGTCCCGGCAAGATCCTCGGGGTTTCGGTGGAGACGGTGGAGGAGGCCGTTCTGGCGGAGAAGGATGGGGCGGATTATCTGGGGGTCGGCCCGGTGTTCGAGGCGCGGGAAACGAAGCCGGATGCCGGCAATCCCCTGGGAGTCGACCGCATCGCGCGGATCCGCCGTCATTGCAGCCTGCCCATCGTCGCGATCGGGGGGATCGACGCCGAAAATGCCCGGAAGGTGCGGGAAGCGGGAGCGGATGCGGCGGCCGTGATCTCCGCGATCGTGGCGGCGGACGATATCGCACAGGCGGCCAGGCGATTGAAACGTATACTGGACGGCACGTGTCAATGAAGGAAAGGGAGGGAATCTCCATGGGGCATCCAGGACCGATCCTGATCGTCGATGACGAAGCGAGCATCAGAAAATCCCTTGAGGGTGTCCTGAACGACGAGGGGTATTCCTGCGCGCTCGCCAGCGATGGCGCCGATGCGCTCTCCCAGCTTCAATCGCTTCGTCCGTCGCTGGTGCTTCTCGACATCTGGATGCCGGGCATGGACGGGATCGAGACGCTCCGGCGCATGAAGGCGGCACAACCTGAGACGCCAGTGATCATGATGAGCGGGCACGCTACGATTTCCACCGCCCTCAAGGCGACCAAGTTCGGCGCCTCGGATTTCATCGAAAAGCCGCTCGAACTCGATGTCGTGCTGAACGCGATTCGTCGGGCGCTCGGGTCAAAGGATGCTGTCCGGGATTCCGCAGAAGGGGAACTCGCCGGCCCGGTCGATCTCCTGTCGGCGGGGGGGATGCCGGAACTGCAACCGCTGGTGTTCAGGAACCAGAAGATGCCCGGGGCCCTCATCCCCCAGCGGACGCTCGCCCGCAGCGCCGTATTGTATGGGCAGGGGCTTCACTCCGGGAAGAAGAGCGGCCTGATCTTCGAGCCGCTGGGTCCGGATTCGGGAATCCATTTCGTCGGGGTATCCGACAACCGGGCGGTCCCGGCGCACCTTGATTTTGTCGAGTCGACCGGATACGCCACGACGATCCGCCTCGGGACCACCCATGTCGCGACCATCGAGCATGTCATGTCCGCGCTCAACGCCTACGGGGTCGGCAATCTGCTCATCAAGTGCAACGGCGAAGTCCCCGTGCTGGACGGTTCGTCCGTGGAGTTCTGTTCCCTGTTCGAGGAAGTCGGCTTCGAGAACCAGATCGGGGACTGGCACGGGATCCTGGTGAAGGAACCTTTTCGGATCGATGCCGGCAAGGCGTCGATACGGCTTGAGCCGTGCGACGCGTTCGAAATCGATTACACGCTCGAATATCCGGCCCCGGTCGGCAAGCAGCGCTTCGTCTTCCGTCTCGACGACCCGGCGACCTATCGGAAGGAGATCGCTCCGGCGCGAACCTTCGGGTTCGCTCGGGACATCGGGCTATTGCAACGGCAGGGGCTGGCTCTCGGCGGGCGCTTCGACAACTTCGTCCTCTTCGGGGACGACGGACCCATCAACGACGCCCTCCGATTCCCGGATGAACCGGTGCGCCACAAGATCATGGACATGATCGGGGATCTCTACCTCCTCGGCCGCCGTTTGCAGGCGAGGGTGGTCGCCCACATGACGGGCCACACGCAGAACATCGCCGTGCTGAAAAAAGTGCGGGAAGCACTCTGACGGGAGCCCGGCGCACGGAATCGGGGGAATCCGGTTACTTTTTCGTCATCCGATTCCGCCATCGTAAGGGATGGCTTTCATTGCCTACCGTAACTATTTAATAATTGAAAGGTTTCTTTCCCCCTGCGCCGTGCAGGCCGGGAATGCTTCTTGCTGTTTCCTCGGCATGGAACGTTCTTCCTTTCCTTTCATCTCCATCCTCTCGCGGGCGATTCCCGCGTCCTACTTCGCCATCGCCTGCCTGGCGTTCTGGAACAACTTTCTCCGGACCGGGAAGTGGACCTCGCTCTTCTGGATGGTGTCCGAAGGGGTCGTGGTCATCCTCCTGGTGTTCCGACGGCCGACACGGTCCGTCTCCCGAAGGCCGTGGGACTGGCTCGCCGGGATCGCCGGCTCCTTCTTCGTGCTGCTGGTGCGCCCGACGGGAGGGGCCGCGGTTGCCGACGCCGCGGGGTTCGCACTGCAGCTTCTCGGGACGGGGTTCCAGCTTTACGGAAAAGTCGTTCTCGGGAGGAGCTTCGGGATCGTGGCGGCCAACCGGGGCATCGTCTCCTCCGGTCCGTATCGTCTGGTCCGGCACCCGATCTACCTCGGGTACCTCGTTACCCATGCGGGATTCCTGCTCTCGAACACGAGCGTTCGCAACGTGGCGATCTACGTTGCGGCCTACGCTTTCCAGTTCGCCCGGATCCACGCGGAGGAGCGGATCCTCGCGCAGGACGGGGAGTACCGTGAATACCTGCGAAACGTCCGGTACCGGCTGATCCCCGGGGTCTACTGATCTTCCTTATAACTCGGTGAAGTAGTCCCGGCAGGCCTCGATGACCAGTTCCCGGGTCAGATGAGGCGCTACGCCCCTGTACCGGCAGATCTCCGCGACGCGGCTCAGGATGTCGTTCGGGTGGCACGCGGACAGCGGGACGTCCCGCCGTTCGTGCTCCACCTCCACCAGGTACCGGATCGCATCTTGCCGGAACTCCATCCCGAGGCGGGCGCAGACCTGGCGGCAGATCGCCACGTAGTCGGCGGGGGGGAGGTGGCCGATCCGGATCTTGTACCCGAGGCGCCGGAGGAACGCCTCGTCGGCGAGCTCCCGGGGCTCGATGTTCGTCGAGAAGACGATGACCTGGTCGAAAGGAATCTCGAACTTCTTCCCCGTCCGGAGCGTGAGGTAGTCCACCCCTCTTTCCAGCGGCATGATCCAGCGGTTGAAAAGGTCGAACGGCCGTAGCATCTGGCGCCCGAGGTCGTCGATGACGAAGATGCCGCCGTTGGCCTTGAGCTGCAGCGGCGCTTCGTAGTACCCGCAACCGGGGTCGAAGCAAAGGTCGAGCATGGCCATGGAAAGTTCCCCGCCGGCGATGATCGCGGGGCGCTCGCAAAGGAGGAAGCGGCGGTCGTACTTCGGGCCCCCCTGCAATATGTCCCCGAACGCGTCCAGCCCGTTTCCGATGTCGATCTCCGTGTGGCACACCGGATCGAACACGCGGATGACGTGGCTTTCCACGGCGATCGCCCGGGGAATGAAGATGATCCCTTCCATGAGGCTCTTCAGCCTCTCGGCGATGAAGGTTTTTCCGCTTCCGGACGGTCCGTAAAGAAAGATGGAGCGGCCGGAGCTGACGGCCGGCCCCAGTCGGTCGAGGAGACCGGCGGGAAGGACGACGCCTTCGAAGGCCCGCGCCATCCGCGCGGCGGTTACCGGGATCTTCTGGATGCTCTGCTTCCACGTCGCCTCGGCGTATTGGGAGAGGGTGACCGGCGCCGCCCCCGCGTACCCCGAAACCTTCAGGAACTCCCGGGCACGTTCCCTCCCCAGGTCCGTGAGCGCGTAGATGTACGTGGCCCGGATGTCCCCCCCCTGCTTGACCTCGGCGAGGCGCTCCTTTTTCAGGATCTCCGCGATGTCGCCGGTGACGCTGACGGGGAGGGCGAGCCGGGAGGACAAGGACGCGAGGGCCATCGTCCCCCCGGAGTACAGGATCTTGCACGCGAGCTCGACGAGAAAAGCCGTCCCGAGTCCCGTCTCGTCCAACGTTTCCGGCGCGATGGGGGGGAGGGCGGAGAGGTGGATGTCACTCGTGGCGACGCTCATCTGAAACCTCCTCCGCCGGCCTGGAACACGACCTCGTCCCCCACCGCGGTCCATGTCCGGTCGATGGTCCCTGCCGGAAGTTCGAGGACGCCCCTCGCGTTCCAGAAGATCCGGGAGATGCGATTCCTGCGAAACCCCGGGTGCATCCCCACGACCTTTCCTTCATGGCCGATGAAGAGGGCGTCGAACTCGTACCGCATCCCGAAGGAGTGGATGCTGCGGCAGGGGACGATCCAGAGGCCTCCGCCCCGTGGAAGCTTCGCGGTCCCGAGGAGTCCCCTTGATCTTTCCCTGGAGGTGCGAGCGGTCTCGACCCCGTCCCCGAGCAGCGCGGATCTCGTCATGTTCATGACCTTCATGGGAGAGTTGGTTATCCCCCGGTCGCCGCGTTGATCGACGGGAAGAGGACGTGCAGGATCTGGAGCACCCCCGGTCCCAGGATCACGATGAACAGCGCCGGGAAGAGGAGGAAGACGAGGGGAAAGACGAGCTTGATGGTCGTCTTGGCAGCCGCTTCCTCCGCGCGCTGGCGGCGCCGGACACGCAGGGAGTCGGAGTGGACCCTCAAGGACTGGGCGAGGCTCGTCCCCAACCGCTCGGTCTGGATCAGCATGGCGACGAGGGATTTGACGTCCTCCACGCCCGTGCGGTCCGCGAGAGCACGGAGCGCCTCCATCCGGGGCTTCCCGGCCACCATTTCCCGGTTGACGACGTCGAACTCCTCGCTCAACGTCGGACTCGAGAGCCGGAACTCCTCGGAGATCCGGAGAAAAGCGGAGTTGATCCCCAGCCCCGCCTCGACGCAGACGGTCAACAGGTCCAGCGCGTCGGGGAGGGCGTCGGTGATCGTCTCCTGCCGTTTCCGGGCTTTCGACCGGAGGAACGCGGCGGGGAGGAAGAGACCGGCCGCGGCCCCGGCGACCGCGAGGAGGAAGAGCGTCTTGTCGGGCATCCCGACCGCCCTCCCGCCGGCGAACAGGGCCGCCGGGAAGAGGAGGGGCGCGGCGATCCGGACCCAGCGGTAGACCCGCCCGGCTGTCGCGGACCGGTACCCCGCCTGGGTCAGCAGGAGGCGATGGCTCAAGATGTCGTCGGAGGTGACGCGGGCCACGATCTCTTCGCTCTGCCGCGCGACCGGATCGGATTTCCCCCACAACCGTGCGGCCCACTCCCGGGCACGCAGGGAGGGGGTGGGGATCGCCTCGCCGGCCGGCGCCATCACCTCCCGCAACCGGTGGGCGAGCGACGCCTGCCGCCCGCCCGACCACAAGAACAGGGCCAGGACTCCCATCGCCGTGACCGCGAAAACGGAAAGGGTGATGACGAGGATCACGGCGCCCTCCAGTCGTTCAGATCTTGATCCGCACGATCTTGCGGATGACGAGCGCCCCCGCGATCTGCATGCACAGCGCGAGGGCGATCAGGAACCTTCCGGCTCTCTCGAACCAGAGCGGCTTCAGGTAGTCGGGGTTGAGGATCCCGATCGCCAGGCCGAGGCCGACCGGCAGGAGGGCGAGGATGGTACCCGTCATCCGCGCCTGCGCCGTGAAGATCTTGAGCTGCCCCTGGATCCGGAACCGCTCCCGGATGACGTGGGCGATCTTGTCGATGATCTCGGCGAGGTTCCCCCCCGTCTCCCGCTGGATGAGGATCGCCGTGACGAAGAACCGGGCGTCGAGGCTGTCGACGCGGTGCGTCATCCCCGTCAGGGCTTCCCGCAGCGGAACGCCCAGGTTCTGCTCGTCGAAGACCTGACGGAACTCCGAGCCCAGCGGATCCGGCATCTCCTGGGCGACGAGCTGGATGGCTCCCGTGAAGGAGTGCCCCGCGCGGAGGGAGCGGGCGAACATCTCCAGCGCGTCGGGGAATTGCGACGTGAAGGCCTTCATGCGCCGCCCTCTCTTCACGCTGACCACGGTGCCAGGGACCGTCGCGAGGAGGGCGCCCAGGAGAATCGCGAGGACGAAGGGCCAGTGGAGGAACAGCCCGATAAGCGTCCCGAGGGCGAAGAGCGCGAGGGAGAGGAGGGCGAAGACGCCCACCTTCATCTCCATGCCGGCCTGCCGGAGCCGCGCGTCCACGCGCTGGGCCAACTTCAGGCGGGAGAGCGCGCGCTGGAGGAGCGGGACGTCGCTCAGCAGTTCCTCCTTCAGCACGTCCGGGATGTCGGCGGTTTCGATCCCGCGCAACTCGAGCAGGGCGAGCCGCCGCTTCAGCTCCCGGGAGCTTTCGCTCGCCGGGGCCAGGAGGAAGTATCCTCCCACCGTGGCGACGAGGACGGCGGCGAACACCAGGAGCGCGACCGCGATCATCGGCATCCTCCCCTCACTTTTTCCGGTACGCGAACACGTTGGCGCCGAGGTGGATCCCCGCGGCGTGGACGGCGTCGAGGAACTTCGGCCGGACCCCGGTCGCCCGGTATTCTCCCAGCACCTTCCCGTCCTGGTCGACGCCGCGCTTCTCGAAGACGAAGATGTCCTGCATCACGACCACGTCCCCCTCCATCCCCGTGACCTCGCTTACGGTGACGACCTTGCGGGTCCCGTCGCTCATCCGGGACAGCTGGAGGATGACGTTCAGCGCGGAGGCGATCTGCTCCCGGATCGCCTTCGACGGCAGATCGAAACCCGCCATCAGGACCATCGTTTCGATCCGGGAGAGGGCGTCCCGGGGGGCGTTCGCGTGGATCGTGGAGATGGACCCGTCGTGTCCGGTGTTCATCGCCTGGAGCATGTCGAGCGCCTCCGCTCCGCGCACCTCGCCGACGATGATCCGGTCGGGTCGCATCCGCAGGGCGTTCCGCACGAGGTCGCGCTGCGTGATGGCCCCCTTCCCCTCGATGTTCGGCGGGCGGGTCTCCAGGCGCACCGTGTGCTCCTGCTGCAGGATCAGTTCGGCCGCGTCCTCGACGGTGATGATCCGCTCGTTGTCGGGGATCGAGGAGGATAGGACGTTCAGGAAGGTCGTCTTCCCGGCCCCCGTCCCACCGGAAACCAATATGTTCATCCGGGCCTTTACCATCGCCTCGCAAGCGGCGGCCATCTCCCCGGTCAGGGAGCCGTTGGCGAGGAGGTTCTCCATCTTGAGGGGCTTCACCCCGAACCGCCGGATGGATAGCGCCGGCCCGTCGATGGCCAGCGGGGGAATGATCACGTTGACGCGGGACCCATCCGCCAGCCGCGCGTCCACCATCGGCGACGCCTCGTCGACGCGGCGCCCCACCTTGGAGACGATCCGCTCGATGATGGTCATCAGGTGCTCGTTGTCCTTGAAGGAGACGTCGGTCTTCTCGATCTTGCCGCGTCGCTCGACGAACACCCCTTGCGGCCCGTTGACCATGATGTCGGAGATTTCGGTGTCCGAAAGGAGCGGCTCCAGCGGCCCCAGCCCCATGGTCTCGTTCTGGATCTCGACCACGAGCCGATCCCGTTCCTGCCGGGAGAGGGGGATCCCCTCCTGGGCGATCATGTTCTCGACCACTGTCTTGATGATCCCGGAGAGCTGTTCCGGCGTGAGGTCGGCCACGGTCGACAGGTCTAGCCGGTCGATCAGCCGCCGGTGGATGGTGCTCTTCAGCTCCTGGTACGGGGGACTCCCGGCCGCCGTTCTCCGCGGGGGGACCTCTGCCGCCGATCCGCTCTCCGTCTCGTTCTTCCTCGCCAGCCATTGCGTGACCGTCACGAAGCGCTCCTCTCCATGCGGAAGACCTTCTCCAGGAACCCCCGTTTGCGCTTTTGCTGGACCCGCGGGACCTTGGGCCCGGCCAGCAGCTCCGCCATCCGGCGGAACGCGACGGTGACCTCCTTCTCCGGGGCGACCTCGGAGAGCAGCTTCCCGCGGTTGATCGAGGACAGGACGGTCGGGTAGTCGTTCGGGACGGCGTAGAAGATGGGGCAGTTCAGGATCCCCTCGATGCTCTCCTTGGGGATTTCGTCGTTGGGGAGGTACCGGCTGAGGACCAGCTGCACCCGGTCGTCGAAAATGCCGAGGCGGGCGAAGAGCTCGATGCTGCGCTGCGTGTTCTTCAGGGAGGGGAGGTTCAGCAGGGTCACCAGCAGGATCGTGTCGGACATCTCGAGGGCCGCGAGGGTCTTTTCGTCGAACTGGTGGGGCGTGTCGACGATGACGACGTCGAAGGTCGACCGCAGCGTGGCGAGCATGTCCCGCACCTGGTCCGCGGAGATCTGATCGGCGTCCTCGATCCGCGGCGGATCGGCCAGGATGCAGACGCCGGACGAGTGCCGGACGATCAGGGAGTCGATGTACTCCGGATCCGCCTTCCCGCTGTTCCGGGCCAGGTCCAGCAAGGTGTAGGTCGGGGTGACGTTGAAGAACATCGTCACGTCGCCGTGGGCCATCACGAGGTCCACCACGACGACCCGCTTTCCGTGTTCTGCGGCGAGAGCCTCGGACAGGTTGGAGGCGATCGTCGTCGTGCCGTTCCCCCCCTTGTTGCTGAAGACGGTGACGATCTTCCCCCGCCGCTCGGCGGGCTCCTTCCGCACCCGGGCCTTCCGCGCCTTCTCGATGGCGATGCTGAGGTCGACCTCCCGCAACGGTTTGCAGAGAAGGTCGTGCGCCCCCGCGCGCATCGTCTCGAGGGCGTACTCCGCCTCGCGCGTCGCGGAGAGGGCGAGGATGTAGAGGTTGGGGAACTCCTTCGCGAGCGGCCCGACGGCGGAGGCCGGGTTCCCGTTGACCTCGACGATCGCCATGTCCGGTCGGAACTTGCGGACGATGTCGGCGCCTTCCTCCACCGACCCCGCCGTCCAGCGGACGTCCAGCGAACCGCTCCGTCTCCCGAGGAGGTCGATCAGGCGGGCCGTTTCGGGGTCGCTTTCGATGATGAGGGAACGGATCGCCTCCGGCACGGTTACTCCACCAGCCGCAAGGTCTTGAGGACGGGGCCCGCCGCCGGACCCGCCGCGGGGCCGGACTGCCCGAACGCACGCATCGGGATGTACCGTCCGATGACGGTCGCCTGGTGGGGCTCGATGCTCTCGATCCAGAACCCCGCGAAACCGGCCACCACCATGTCCGTCCGTCCGCTGTTCAGGGCGATCTCGGGGTCGTAGATGGGGATCCGGATGACCCGGGGGGAATTCATCCACGATCCGTCCCCGGAGTGGTACAGGTTGCTCTCCGGCAGGTCCATCGACTCGTTCCACTGCGAATTCGGGTCCGCGTTGATCAGGTCGCTCGTCCCCTGGCGCGTCGGGCCCACCATGTCCCCCGGCTCCAGGCTGACCGCGTCGCCGATGGTGACCGGGGTATTGCTGCCGGACACGATCGTGTCCCGGTAGACGGAGCTCCCGGTACCGTCGAGGGCGAGGGCGAAGAAGTGGCCGGACTCCTGCTGCAGGGAGGGGAGGCCGTTCGGGTTCTTGGGGGAATTCTTCGGCGTGCCGATCTTCAGGATCACCCGTGTCCCGGGGCAGAAGTAGCGCGACGGGTCGAGGACGCCTTCCGGACAATCCCTGTGGACCGTCTCCCCGGGGTCGAACAGGTCGTTCCCGTTGGTGTCCTCCCAAGGGAAGGGGATTCCCCACGGCTTCAGCCCCTTCACGTTGGTGTCCACCACGGACGCTTCGGCGATCGAGTAGGCGGTCACAGTTTTCGTCGGTCCGATGAAGAGGCGGGCGAAGAAGAGGTTGACGTTGCGGGTGGCGTCGACGCGGACCCGGTC
>Ga0315268_10006533_pt1 | contig 12394 bp, 9 predicted proteins | sample C1_top_MG_FD_204535 | JGI IMG/M metagenome (GOLD analysis project Ga0315268, IMG submission 204535) | Sediment microbial communities from Yellowstone Lake, YNP, Wyoming, USA - C1_top | ecosystem: Environmental > Aquatic > Freshwater > Lake > Sediment | place: USA: Wyoming | collected 2017-08-01 | reverse complement strand
CAGGAAGGCGCATCGACTGCCGGAGAATTATGCCGCCACATTGCAAAAGCGATCAGCGATAACCGAATTTATGCAGTTGACTATCATGATTTACTTAACGCCGTTGCTCGTACTCAACCTTTCGTATTTTTAAATATGATTATTGGGGATGATGGGATCAAAGATTACCAGAGAAGAGGGATGTTTGGCGATCATTTTAAAAGACTCAGCAATCCTCTTGATCAAATATCTGACGATGACATTTTATCCTGGTGTGATGATAGGCCAGAAGATCGCTATCCCCTTATTGCATCGGTAATACAGCCCTTCTCGGAGTCAGAGGAAACAGGCGGGCCGGTATGGAAGCCGATAGTATATTCTATCTTTGCAAAAGCACAGAATTTAAACAATGTTCTTAAGCACCTTGCTCGTGCGATTAGACCATCAGGATGGTCCGGTTCTCTGGCAGATATTCTGCAAAAACGAGCCATTTTATTTCAAAACTTATTCCAACATGAAAACGAAGAAATTAGATTATGGGCTAATAATCAATATTCTGCGTTACAGAAAAGTATAGACACAGAGCGTGAAGAGGAAAAACAACGTCATGGTAAACGAAATGAAACTTTTGAGTAAGATTCTTATCCAATAATGTAAAACAGCTTTTCCTTTTTAATGGGCAGTTGTCATCATAATAATGCAAATGGCATGGGATATTTTTCTGGTTATATTGAAGATTTCGAACGATATTCAGCGCTTTTGTTAACTCATGTAGGTTGAGGAATTGTTGGTGAAGTCTGCAAAGCCTCAATTCATTTAGCCAATTAGAAAGAGGGGCACCCAAAATTAGATGAGCAAAATGTCGAAATCCTGACCTGCCTGGCGCCCCCCATATTGCCATGCAGCTTAATTTGATTGACACGGTACCTGTAAAAAAGGCAAGGATGGTCCAGTGGCGGGGGGAAAATCCCCCGTCGTGGCACCCTTTGTCAAAGGGATACAAGTGGTGCGGATTCATTATTTCAGTTCAATTTACCCGATAGGCTAATGACGGAACAAGCTTTAAATATCCTCGATCATGTTCGCCGGACCGTAAACGGCCGCACGCAGCGGGCTGAACGCGCGGACATCGGGCAGTTTCTTACACCGGTCGCGATTGCCCGCTTCATGGCGTCGCTGTTTGCACCGAATCGGTTGGATCATGTCAGGATTCTCGATGCCGGGGCAGGTGCGGGCGTGCTCTTTTCTGCCTATGTGGAGAGGTTGGTTTCGGAAGGGAGGCGGCCTCTTTCCATTGAGGTAGTCGCCTATGAAAACGACGGGCGCATTCTGCCGGAATTGACTGAAACGATGGCCCATTGTGAATCTGTCTGCGAAAAGGCGAAGATCTCCTTTCACGGCGAGATTCGGACGGAAGATTTTGTCGCCACGGCCATCGCCCGGACGGAAGAAGGACTGTTTGCCGGACCGGGCGAGTGGTTCACCCATGCCATCCTCAATCCGCCCTACAAGAAGATCAACAGCCAATCGGCCACGCGCAAACGGCTCAATGCAGCCGGCATGGAGGTATCAAACCTCTATGCGGCATTCGTCTGGCTGGCGGCGCGCATGCTCTCACCCGGCGGGGAGCTGTCGGCCATCACCCCCCGGAGTTTCTGCAACGGCCCCTATTTCCGCCGGTTCCGTTTTTCCCTCCTGGAAATGATGAGCCTACGGCGCATCCACGTCTTCGAGTCTCGCAAGAAGGCCTTCGGCGATGACGATGTCCTTCAGGAAAACGTCATCTATCATGCCATCCGGGAGGAAAAGAATCCTGAAATGGTTATCGTTTCATCCTCCGAAGGCCTCGATTTCGAAAGGGCAACGGTCCGCTCCATCCCCTATGATCAAGTGATCCGGCCGAAAGACCGGGATGCCTTTATTCATCTGGTCATGAATCAGGCCGACGACCGGGTTGTGGAAAGGATGCGGTGCTATACAGCGACACTCCACGATCTGGGCCTGGATGTTTCCACGGGCCGTGTCGTCGATTTTCGTGCACGGGAGCATCTGCGCCCGCAGCCGGAAGAGGACACCGCGCCCCTCGTCTATGCCTGCCATTTCCAGGATGGTTTCGTAAAGTGGCCCACGCTTTCCGGGAAAAAAGCCAACGCCATCGCGCTTTTGGCGAAAACGCAGGATTTGCTGGTGTCGGCGGGCTATTATGTGCTTACAAAGCGGTTCTCGTCGAAGGAGGAGCGGCGGCGTGTCGTGGCGGCCATCTACGATCCCCATAGGATCGCTTCGCCCCTTGTCGGTTTTGAAAACCACCTGAATTACTTTCATGCCGGGGGAAAGGGCATGCCGGAGCAGATGGCAAAGGGATTGGCCCTGTATCTCAATTCTTCGCTCTTCGACTGCCATTTCCGTCTGTTTAGCGGGCATACGCAGGTCAACGCCACGGATCTCAGGAAAATGACCTACCCTTCCTGCGATCAATTGAGTCGACTCGGCCACCGCGTTCAAGACCGGATGCCGGAACAGGATATGATCGATACAATTCTGGAGGAGGAGTGCGAAAAACCATGATCAAAAAAGCGGATCAAGAAAGTGGCGAACAAAAAATCCGGGAGGCCCTGGAAATCATAAAAGCTCTGGGCTTGCCTAGGCAGCAGCAGAATGAACGCTCCGCCCTGACACTCCTTTCCCTGCTTGACCTCAAACCGGCAGACCGCTGGCAAGAGGCGGGGAATCCCTTGATCGGCATCACCCCGATGATGGAATTCTTCGAAAAAAATTATGGCAAACGATACGCGCCGAACACGCGGGAAACGGTGCGCCGGCAGACGGTCCATCAATTCATGCAGGCGGCCTTGATCGTGGCCAATCCGGACAAGCCTTCCCGGCCGACGAACAGCCCCAAGGCGGTGTATCAGATCGAACCTTCGGCGTTAAAATTGCTCCGAGGATATGGAAAGCAGGGCTGGAAGAAGAGGCTCCAGAAGTATTTGCACACAGTTGAGTCCTTGAATAAGCTTTATGCCCGGGAACGGGATATAGAACGCATCCCCGTGACGTTGGCGAATGGACAGGCGCTCAGGCTTTCGCCTGGAGGGCACAATGCCCTGGTCAAGAAGATTATTGACGAATTCTGCCCGATTTTCACGCCCGGCGGTCGGATTGTGTACGTTGGCGATACCGGAGAAAAATGGGCGTACTTCGATGCTGCCATCCTGCGAGAGTTGTGCGTTAAGATCGAAGAACACGGAAAAATGCCCGATGTCGTTGTGTATCATGCGGACAGAAACTGGCTGGTTCTAATCGAGGCGGTCACGAGTCATGGGCCGGTAAATCCCAAGCGGCGCCAGGAACTGAAGACCTTATTTGCGGGATTGACAGCTGGACTGGTTTTTGTCACGGCATTTCATGATCGGCATAAGATGATGAAATACCTCGACGACATTTCCTGGGAGACGGAGGTGTGGGTGGCCGAGTCTCCCACGCACCTCATCCATTTCAACGGTGAACGCTTCCTCGGTCCCTATGAGGAAGAGGGGTAGGCGGATCATGTTCCCGGCTTTGTTACGCCAAAGAAAAAGCCTGACAAATGCATCGGCACAAGGTAAAGTCGGCCGGCATTCATGATGAGAACGAGAATCATAAAGACAACGGTTTCCCCTCTTCAAGGGACGGTGAATCTTGACGGCTATTGTGCCCGGCGATTCACGTACTTCACCCAGGATCAATGGAAGAAAGAGATTCTGAGTGGAAAGGTGTCCCTCAATGGTGAGGCTGCCCGTAATCCCGCGGCAGATCTGAAAGGTGGCGACATTCTCGCTTACGACGGAAGCGGGATTGTCGAACCATCGGTCGATGAGGGCATTGAACTGCTCTATGAGGATGAATGGTTTGTTGCGGTCGATAAAACCGGAAATTTACCGGTACACCCCGCAGGACGCTATTTCAACAACACGCTCGTTTCTTTGCTTGAAGATCGTTACGGACGCAAACTCTATCCGGTGCATCGTCTCGATCGCGAAACATCGGGGGCCATTCTCCTCGCCTTTGATGCTCAAAGCGTGGAGGCTCTGTCCGATTCGATTTCGCAGGGATCCAAGCAGTATCTTGCCCTCGTGCACGGGAATTTCCCCGACCACGAGATGATCGTGGACCTGCCCCTGGGACCGGATGCGGCCTCTGCGGTGAAAAAGAAGCGCAAGGCATGGAGCGGCGGAACGGAAAGGGCCAGGACAAGATTCAGGAAAGTGCTAGCCGCCGGCGATATTTCGCTGGTCCGGTGCTTTCCTGAAACCGGGAGGCTGCATCAGATTCGCGCCCACCTTCTTTCCGCGGGTTTTCCCATCGTCGGCGATAAGCTATACGGAAAAGACGAGACCGCGTTTCTCACCTTTATCGAGCATGGGCTCACCCCTGAAATCGAAAAGCTCCTGATTCTGCCGCGGGCAGCTTTGCACAATGCCAAGATGGTCTTTCGGCACCCTCAAACAAAACATGAGCTGATTATCCGCGCACCTCTTCCCGCCATGTTTTCCGAATGTATCGTTTCCCGGAGGGATAAGGGCTGAGCCGACATGTGTGCAGCCTCCCGGGTGACCGTGCATTTCTCCGTCACCATGATCCGCCGGATCTCCCCTTCATTCACCCGGGGGCGCTGCCAGGCCCGTTCGAGGTCGCGCCGCGGGGGAAGGCGCCGCTTCCCGGAACCGGGTTGAGGGATACGTCTTAGGCCCCGGCTCGGCGTGCGGCGGCGGTCCGGGAGGGGAAACGGGATAGATCACGTCGAGTGTGCGTCGCCGTACGCGCAGGCGTCCTCGGGGCTGCCTTTTCCGACGGCGCCTGGGGCCGTCGGCCCCTAGGCTCTCGGGGCGGACGGGCGAACTCGACATCCTTGGCCGGTGCGGCCTTCTTGTAATCGAAATCCTTAAGCAGGCGCCGCTCGATCCTCGCGCCCAGAACGTGCTCGATGTTCCGGATCAGGGGCTCATCCTCGCGGCAGACGAAGGTGAAGGCGTCGCCCGTCTTGGCTGCGCGCCCCGTTCTGCCGATGCGGTGGGTGTAGGCATCCGTCGTATCGGGGATGTCGTAGTTGATCACATGGGAGATGCTGGAGACGTCGATGCCCCGGGCCGCGATGTCCGTCGCCACGAGGATCTGGTACGAACCGTCGCGGAAGCCGTCGAGGGCATCCTGGCGCTTGTTTTGGGAGAGGTTCCCCTGAAGGGAAGCCGCCTTGTAACCGGCCTTTTCGAGCTGCTGGCCGATGCGCTTGGCCCGGTGCTTCGTCCGCGTGAAGATGAGGATCGAGTCCGTATCGGTCTTCTTCAGAATCTCCATGAGGAGGTTTGTCTTGAGGTGCTGCTCGACGGGGTAGAGGGCATGGGAGACGGAGTTGACGGGCGCCGCATGGCCGATCCGGACCGTAACGGGATTGCTCAGCACCTCCTGGGTAAGTTTCCGGATGTCTTCGGCCATCGTGGCGGAAAACATGAGAGTCTGGCGCTTCGAGGGCAATTGCTTGACGATCCGCCGGATATCCGGGAGAAAGCCCATGTCGAACATGCGGTCCGCCTCGTCGATGACGAGGACTTCGAGGGCCGCCAGGTTGATCGTCTTCTGGGTCATGTGGTCGAGGAGCCTGCCGGGGCAGGCGACGACGATATCGACACCGGCGCGGAGCTTCGTGATCTGCGGGTTGATGTTCACGCCGCCGTAAACGGTGCAGCTCTTGAGGTGCGTCTTCTGTCCCATTTCGCCGATGGCGACGTGGATCTGCTCCGCCAGTTCCCGGGTGGGGGCGATGATCAGGGCGCGAACCTTGCCGCGGGACCCCGGGAGGAGACGCTCCAGGATCGGCAGCACGAAGGCCGCCGTCTTGCCCGTCCCCGTCTGGGCCAAACCCATGACGTCTTTGCCCGCCATGACCGGCGGAATCGCCTGGACCTGGATCGGGGTTGGATCGGTGTAGCCGAGCGCCTTGACGCCGGCGGCAATCTGCGGGTGAAACTTGAACGAACTGAAATTCATGATATCTTCTTTCTTTGCGACATCGGGTAAAAAGCGGTGCCTGCCCCAGTCGCTGTGGGCATGGACGCCTGATCGGGAGGCTGCCGGGCCGAAACCCTGAAGGCAACCTATACGGGAACGATTCGCTGAAGCAGGTTTCTTACCGATGATCGAGTTAGGGGGGCGTTTGGGCGATGCGTCAAATGTTTCTCTAACCAATGCGGATTTTGATCGTCACTTCATTGCTTGAGGCGTAACATAGACCCCTTTCCCTCCGTTGTCAATGAATTTTCCTCAGAATGTAAAATGATATCCCTTGACAGTCCGTTGAGATAGATTGTATAACGCAACCAAATTTAAAGTTACCGAGGCAACATGGCAACAATAGTGCTATACATTACTGTATGATCAAAAGAATCGTTTTACTATCTGTGGCCGGTTTTTTCTTAGCCATCTGTGCTGTTGCCTTCCATTACCAGGACAACAAGTTTTTGCGGACCTCCCGTTCCATCTGCAAGGTAAAAACCACCAACTCCGGAACCATGAGTAAAAACAAGATCGATTCCGCCCCGGCGGTAACGGTCGTCTCTCTTGACTTGGCGGCGGTTTCTCTTTTATTCGATACTGCCGTCCATGAAAACACAACCATCTTCATCTCTTCCCAAATAGGCTCTATCTATCCCAATAAGGCCCCTCCGGTCAGGTCTTAATTCAACAATCACTTAGCTATTATTACGATTGTCGCTGGCGTAACCAGCTTCAGGTTTTGTGCGGAGCATCAGACGTAACGCACAAAATTCGTCACAAAATACATCTCATAACGATTAGAAGGAGGAAAGTATGTTATCGAGAAAATGGGCAAGAAATGGATTGGTGATCTTCAGTCTGTTCTTTTTGTTGTTTTATGTGCTGGAGATTGACGCGTTCGCCCGGGCGGGCGGCGGCAGGTCTTCCGGCAGCCGCGGGTCGCGATCCTATTCGTCGCCGAGTTCACCTTCGAGAAGCGCAACCAGCCCGTCACGGCAGGTCGGCCCCTCACCGTCGCCGCCTATGAGTCAGCCACAGAGCGGCGGCTTTCTGAGAAACATGGCCGGCGGACTGGCTGGTGGTATCCTGGGCGGCATGCTCGGCGGAATGCTCTTCCGGGGCATGGGCAATGCCGGCGGCGGTGTTGGTGGTGTCGGCGGCGGCGGGATCGGCCTGTTTGAAATCGCCCTGATCGGCTTGATCCTCTATGGGATTTGGTGGTTCATCAAAAAGAAGCGGCGGGAAGCGGCGGCGACGGCAGGCCCGGCGTACTACCGTGAGGCGTCGGAACCTCAGCAACCGACATCCTACGGATCTCTGCCCGCTGCGCCTGCCTATGGCGACCAGCAGCTCATCCAGAGTGATATGGACTCCGGGTTAGCCCACATCCGGCAGATGGATCCCGCTTTCGACGAGCAGCGCTTCAAGGATCAGTGCATGGACAACTTCTTCAAGGTCCAGGGCGCCTGGGCGAACCGCGATCTGTCGACGATCCGCACCTCTTTCACCGACGAGATGTTCGGAATCATTCAGCAGGACGCCGACGATCTGAAAAAGAAGAAACAGATCAACCGCCTTGAAAATATCGCCGTCCGAACGGTGGACATCACAGAGGTCTGGCAGGAGGCCGGGAAGGATTTTATCACCGTCCGCTTCTGCGCCAATCTGCTGGACTACACGGTTGACGAGGCATCGGCCCAAGTGCTGGCGGGCAGCAAGACCGATCCGGTTAAATTTGACGAATACTGGACCTTTACGCGGCACGTGGGAAATTATCCCTGGCAGCTGTCGGCCATCAACCAAGCGTCATAACCAAAACCTGAAGAGAATCCTCTCTCAACACAAGAGAGTGGATTCTCTTCGGTTAGCCGTTGAGGTGGAGAGCGAACCGGCCCCGGGATACCGGTGCAGCCACCATGACCGCGCAAGCCTGTCAACGGCGGCGTCGAGCCTTTTCCATCCTCTTTTATACAAATATTAGGCACATCAATCGACAGCGGGAGGGTGCTTTCCACTCTACGCGATTCTTGTCTCGAAGATGACGCTGCCAGTAAAAAATCAGCATAATGTTGACGCTTCCCGGGACAAGAATGTCTTCGCGGTAAACGTTTTCTCTTCTATCTATATGAATTAATGTAGGCCTTAAATGGGCCTATTTGCAAGGAAGGCAATGACTCGGCCAGCCGGCGATAAGCCTCCCGGGTGACCGTGCGTTTTTCGGTCACCAGTATCCGCCAGATCTCCGCTTCATGCTCCCGGGCGCGCTGCCAGACCTGCTCGATGTCGCGCCGCGCAGGAAGGCGCCGTTTCACGGGGCTGGGCTGAGCGGGTTCCCGCCGCGTCCCCGCAAGGCGTCTGAAGACATCCGCCCCATACCGGTTATACCAGAGCAGGGTGTGCGCCGTGGAGAGCGAACCGGCCCAGGGATACCGGTGCAGCCACCATGTCTGCGCGAGCCTGTCGATGGCGGCGTCGATCTTTTCCCGGTCGGCCGGGGTCTTGGAGGAGGCCGATTCCTCGTAAAAGAGAGTTGTCGAAAATTCATCACCGGCCACGTGCCACGTTTCGCGGATGCCGTACTCCCCGGGATGCTGCGCCACGCGTGCGCCGGCGACCAGGGCAAACTCGCCGCAGATAAACAGGGCGATGCTCTCGCGCAGCTCTTCGATGAAGCGGGCGGTCATCAGCGCCTCCCGGCCGGTTTCCGTCGGAAAATCGGTGAAGCACATCACCTCCACGGCGATTCCGGCGGCGGCAAGATTCTTCACAGCCCGGGCCGCATTCTGGACCGACAGCCCCTTGTGGATCAGTTGCAGCACCCGCGGGGCGGCCGATTCCACGCCAAGGGCGATGCCGAGCGCCCCGCCTTCCGCCAGAGCGCGGCAGCATTCCGCATCCAGGGCCGGCTCCGGCCGCATGTCGGTCGCCCACCGGATGGGGGGCTCTCCCCCCGGGGCGGGGTTCCGGGTCGATTTCAGCGCCTCCGCCAGACGGCGCGCCGTTTTGGGCGAGAGCGAATCCTGGGAAAAGTGGAACAGCCGGCAGCCATACCGGTCCGCCAGGTCGAGGATATGCCCCGCGGCCAGCTCGACGGGGCGCTCCCGGTAGCGGGCGGTGCCGCACTCGGCCAGGCCGTAATGGCAAAAGGCGCATTTGCCCCAATAGCAGCCGCGGGTTGGGTCATAGGGCAGCACCGGCGCGGGAGAGAAATATTTTTCCAGCGGCAGGCCATCAAAATCGGGGGCCGGCAGTGCGCCGAGATCCGTTGTCTTTGTTCCCTGGAGGATCCCCGCCGGGCTCTCCCCCCGTCCCACCGCCCGGACCAGCTCCAGGAGGGCCGATTCCCCTTCGAAGAGAACCGCCGAATGGAATGGCTTCAGCGCCCGTGTCAGGAACTCTCCCTTGAGGCGAAGCAGGATCTGCGTCATGGCGGGACCGCCCACGGAGACATGGACGCCGGGCAGGAGGAGGCGGATCATGAAGGCCAGGGCATAGGCGGGCTGGATCTGGCCGGGAAAGGCGACGGAAAGGCCGACGATGCCCACCCGCTCCGCCGCGAGGCGCGCGCACAGCTCCTGAAAGTATTCGTGGAAGGGATCCCTTTCGGGGCGGGCGTCCTCCTCGATTTCGCGGATCGTCAAGAGCGAAAAGGGGGTGCGGTACGCCGTAAAATCGAGGGACAGCGGCGTATAGGCCGCGCTCACCAGGCGCAGCGCGCTTTCCACCATGGCAATTGCCGCTTCATACTGCGGCGGATCGAAAAAGCGCTCCCCCGACCGGTCCCGGAGGACGGCGACGGCGTCATCGATGGCGCCGGGGGCGCTCCTGGCATCCTCCCTCGCCTCCCACAGCGCCGCGCCGGCGAGCTGTTCGGCATGGTTCAGGGCGGATTTGCGTTTCAGCTTCGACCATCGCTGTTCAACACGGTCGGCCAGGACGGTCAGGGTCTCGCGGCAAAGGAGCCGGGTGTAGGCTTCAACATTCGCATCGATCGGCCGGACCTCCACCCCGTGCGCCCGCAGATAGCCCGTCAGGGTCGGAAGCGATAGATACGGCGCCGTGGGATCGCAGGTCGGAGGGTAGATCAGGGTAATTTTCATCATGGGGATCGACTCTCAAATATTCATCATGCGCCTTATCCTTTCGGACAACATGTTTTTAATACCCGTTGGAAATTCTCATTCTTAGGGTTCAGCAGATTTCCTAACATTTCCATGGTCTTCACGAACTCCGGGTATTGCGCTTTGGGAAGTGGGGTAAGCAGCGCATCAATAAGCCGCAAGGCTTCCGCGTGCATTGTCTGTAACAGTTGCCGCCCGGCCTCGGTAATCTCGACTTCAACTATTCTCTGATTGCCGGGCTTGCGCGTCCTCCGAACAAATTGCTGGTTCTCGAGTTTTTCCAAGACTCTCGTTAGGGTGCTTTGATGCATGCCGACGTCATCAGCCACGGCATTCATCGATTTGGGGCCATTGGTTAGAGCCTCAAGCGTATAATATTGATGGACGGTAATCGGGCTGTCTGCTAATTTCTGGCGCAGGAGTTGGGCAAAAAACTTTGCGAACTCAAGAAAAGAACTGTGTGAACGTTCAAGAAATTCCTGTTTATTCATTGGCTCCTCCCCGTTTTTTCATTTCATGGTGATCGGTCATTGGCCAACCGTACATTCAATTTCCGCCAACGGTAATCGTTCGATTTGTCCGCTCTAACCGTTTTCCAATTTTTTCAACGCGGGCGCGACCCATCGCAGGAATCGAAAGCCTTGGTTGGGTTGAAGAAATTGAATCATGTTTGTCTTCACCGAATTTATGATAGGGCAACAGGTGGATGTGTTCTGCCTGTACTTCCGACAGGAAATGATCCAATAACGTGATCTGCTCCGGCGTGTCATTGATGTCGGGAATGAGCGGAATGCGAAAAACAACCTGGGCCTGGCGTTGCCGCAGTTGTCGGGCGTTGGACAGAATCAGGTCATTCGGCGCGCCGGTATGTTGCTTATGAAGGTCCGAACGCATGCCTTTGAGATCGAAATAGAACAGGTCCGCCAGGCCGATCAGTTTTTCAAATTTCCCCCATTCAAGAAGCCCGTTGGTTTCAAGTACGACATGAACCTTCTCGACGCGCAGCCGGGTGAGCAGCCCCATTAAAAAATCAAATTGCAGCGTCGCCTCTCCTCCTGAGATAGTCACGCCTCCCTTAGATCGGCGATAAAATGCCTCGTCCTGCTTGACGACTTCCCAGACCTCCTCAACACTCATGGTCTTACCAATCACTTCCAGCGCCTCTGCCGGGCAATTTTGGGTGCAGATCATACAGGAGCGGCATCGCTCCCGATCAATGCGCGCTACGCGGTTGACCTGGATGGCGCCTTGCGGACAGGCCTTCTGACATTGGCCGCACCCAATGCATTTCCGACTTTGCAACGACAGTTCGGGATGAGGCGAAAGCGATTCCGGGTTTTCGCACCACTGGCAGCGCAGAGGGCAGCCCTTGAAGAAAACCACTGTCCGAATTCCGGGGCCATCATGAATACTATACCGTTGAATATTGAAAATGACTCCTGTCATGTCCCGATCCTTCCGGTTATCGGAGATATTCCGTGCGGGCAATGATCTCCTCTTGCGTATATTTTGTCAAATCAACAAATGTGGCGCTGTACCCGGATATCCTGATAAGCAAATCGCGATAGGCTGTCGGATTGTTTTGCGCCGCGCGGAGGACTTCGGTGCTCACGACAGTCGTTTGCAGATTTTGGCCTCCAAAGTCAAAGAAATACGTGGAGATCAGATCCCGAAAACGCCGGATCTTCTGCTGACTGTCTAACAACGCAGGATGTAATCTTAAATTGACGGAGATACCGCTGATGACACTTGATGAGTCGATTTTGCTCACCGATTTTAACGCTGCAGTACACCCCTGCGTTTCTCTGCCTCTTGCGCTGCCCGCCCCGATTGACAGTGGTTCCATTTGCTTTCTGCCATCAGGGGTAGCGCCGGTAAGCAGTCCAAAAACCACCTGCCCGTTTTCCGAATGCACACCAAGGCTGTATTGTCCACCGCGAAACGTGGTATAGCGTTTCAATTCCGTACTGCAAAAATCAGTGACTTCTCTGACGAACCGATCCACCTCGTCGTGATCGTTCCCATATTTCGGAATTTTGTTGAGCAGATATAATCGTTCGGCTTCAAATCCTCTGAAATCCCGGTCCAGCATCTTGTTCAGCTCTACCAGCGTAAACCGGCGTTCGTCAAATACCGCATGTTTAATCGCCATCAGCGAATCCGCCAGCGTCCCCAATCCCAGCAGAGAAATCCCGGTAAGATTATGCTTTGCGCCGCCTTCCTTGACGTCACGTCCTGTTTCCATCGTCCCATCGGTCAACGCG
>Ga0315268_10006532_pt1 | contig 12401 bp, 12 predicted proteins | sample C1_top_MG_FD_204535 | JGI IMG/M metagenome (GOLD analysis project Ga0315268, IMG submission 204535) | Sediment microbial communities from Yellowstone Lake, YNP, Wyoming, USA - C1_top | ecosystem: Environmental > Aquatic > Freshwater > Lake > Sediment | place: USA: Wyoming | collected 2017-08-01 | reverse complement strand
GCCCATAGTTGACGCCTACCATTATACTGCTTCCAAGAAGTCCCTGGTCATTATCAAGAAGGTCTTGCCCGTTTTCGAAGGTTGGAGTGCGGTCACCGTCATCATCGAACCATGGTGTCTCCCAGCATCCAAGCAACCCGCCTGAGTTCTCTCTGCGAGCCTCGTCCATGAGGAAAGCGTAGTCGAAGGCAGCTGTGAGATTATAAGGAAATTTGAGAGCGTTGAGGAAGTGGTAGGCGAAACCCCATTGGTGATTGTAGTCGTTAAGATTGCCGATATTTGTCTCATTACTGACGGTAATGATAACACGTCTCATTCCACTCAAGTCGTCTATCCATCCGCCACTAAAGCAGTGAGGGTCAGTGCCGTTACTGCAAGAAATGACTGAAACGCTCACTCTGCAGAAAGAATAAGCTAATGCATCACGTAAGTCGTCGTCCCACAGTATTTCTGCACCGTCCAAAAGAGCCAAACCCTCGTCCACACCGTAACCTTTAGTTGGATACTCTAAACCTTCATCTCCCGAATTATCGATCCTGCCAGAAGCAAGAGTTCCATTTGCATAAGCGCCACCGCCATGGGCGACAAGAAAGATTACCATAGTATCGTAGATTCCGCAGTCTAAAACGCTGTGATAACCTGCCCAATCAAGCACGTTAGTCCTTGAAGCGAAACCGTCAACGCTGCCGTTTGCCGTGTAGTATTTGACTTCCCTGATTACGGAAGGAAAAAGTTCTTGCAAGTAAAGAAACGTTTGGTAAGCGTAATCAGCATAATACTTCAGAGGCTCATCCCAAGGGTCGCTGGAGCCGCAGACTGTTAGAATGTAGAAGCCATACCGCGAGTATATGTCATCTGCAACCACTACCACATTTCTTGAAGGCACCCAAGCGAACAATAGAACTGCGATGATTAAGAGGTATAGTAGGCGCATCAGTGTTCCTCCATCATGTGGAAGCGAACGACAACTATCTCAAATGAGCCGTACATGTTTTTCGCCATGTAATTTATCTGGCAGATATCATTCGGTGGTGCTGTAAATGCGGCTGTGAAAGTACACCAGCTTGCGTTGAACGTTGTGTAATGGAATGTACTGTTTTCTCGCGCCATCATCGCTTCAATAATGTCTTGTTTCCAATCATATGTATGGCTAAGTCGAGTTTTGTTGTCTGGAAACATAATCGCTTGTTGATCATCAGAAACGTATCCGTTTCCGTTATAGTCGAATGACAGAAGCAGGCTTTGCAGGGGATTCGTGCCGTTGTTGATGCACACGACTGCTTTCAACGTGTCGTTCTCTATCCAGAAGACAGAAACGATAAGCAAGGTGGAATTCTGAATCGTTTGAGTTCCCCGAGGCCAGTCGAAAACATGTCTCCACGTTGAGGGCAAATTTGAAGGCTGCGACTTCATCGAAGAATACACTATGGCCGCCGTAACAAGCACAACAATCGTTGCGATAGATAATATTACTGCAACTTTTCTTTTCATATTCATTTTTCCTCACCCCGTTTTCTTTCATTTATACTTGTGATACATAGGTTATTAAAACTTGAGGCGAGCTTACTCTTTCTGTTATACTTTAACGCTAGTTCTCGGTATGAGAACGCTTGAAGGCTTTCTTTACGCCAGAGAGCGATATGCCTTTCACGGATTCTGCGGCTTTACGCATGGCGATTTCTGCTTTGTAGCGTGGCACTAATACTTCCCAACTATCCTTGTAAGTACCTTGCGTCACGCATTTGTAAGCACGTTTGTGTTCCCTAGCAACGTTGAACGCCTCACCTTCTTCAGAATAGTATCCCTCGTGTATCCATACTTTACTTCGTACAGAGAATCATCCCTTAATCTAAGTAGAACTCTTCCTTCAACAAAAGGCAGCGTCCTTTCATCTTCTGTTCAGAAGATAGCAGATAAAGTTTTATCCTAGAGTATACACACTTAGTTATTTACCGAACTCTTATGCCAGAAATACCAATCCCGCCTAGCATTTTCCACATGCTTGAACGGAACGTAGGAAAAAGGGTACTCGTAATCCTAGAGCAGACGTATGGTTTTGAGGGCGAACTCGTCGCGGTTACACATCAACCGCCGGGCATATGGCTCTCAAACGCCGAAGCCGTAATACTCCGCTCCACAATAGCCCAACCGATTCCTCAAATTACTGCTAGGGAAGAAAAAAGCGAAATTTTTCTCCACTTAAACTCGGTTCAACGTATAGAAGTTCTACATAAGACACGCTAGCCAAAAGGAAGCATGCCAGTTGCCTGAAGCTGTGCTACAATAGCTACAATGATTAGTCCAACGGTGAAGACCACAAGAAGCTCAGGCCGCATTTTAATCCCTTCCGTCTCTTCTTCAAAGAAACGAAGCAGCCCAGCACTTTGTGCCGGCATGGGTGAGCCGCTTTTCTTTTTCCGTCTCGACATGTTGACGCCTCAGCGAAAACTCTAATGCTATGTCTTGGTAATTAATGTTGCGTCTGACTTCAAAGCTTTTATTTGCCCTCGTAAATTGATAAGGCGAGAGGTGTGTGTCAATGTCTGTTCGCGAACAGTATGAAAAAACGTTTGAACTTATTCAAAAGCATCATCAATGGTTTCGAGAAAGCATCCCACTAATCGCGAGCGAAAATATTCCGAGTCCTGCTGTGAAGGAGGCGATAATAAGCGATTTTGGTCATCGTTATGCTGAAGGCTGGCCTGGAGAAAGAGTCTACGCTGGATGTGTTTACATTGACCAAGTGGAACTATTGTGCATTGATTTGATGAAGCGGCTGTTTAAAGCCGAATTCGTAGACGTCCGCCCCATTTCCGGCGTGGTCGCAAACCTCGTGGTTTACACTGCGTTCACGGAACCTGGCAACGTTATGATGGCGCTTTCTATACCGTGCGGTGGTCACATAACTATGGGAAAGAAAAGCCTCGGCGGCACAGCGGGCGCGGTTCACGGCTTAGAAGTGGAATATTTACCGCTTGATTACCAAGAATTAAACATAGATGTGGATAAAGCTAAGGAAAGGATTGGACAACTTGTCAAGGATGGCAAAGCACCTAAACTTGTAATGTTCGGAGCCAGTGTTTTCCCATTCCCGCATCCTGTTAAAGATCTAGCTGACACTGTACATGAGGCTGGCGCAACAATAGGCTACGATGCCGCGCATGTGTCTGGACTTATTGCAGGCGGAATTTTCCAAGACCCGTTAAGAGAAGGCGCGGATGTAGTAAGCCTTAGCACGCATAAGACGTTTTTCGGACCGCAACATGGCAGCGTGCTTTCATGGAACAAATACGCGGATAGCATTAAACGCGCGGTGTTTCCAGGTATGGTAAGCAATCATCACCTGCACGAGGTTGCAGGCTTAGCCATAGCGTGTGCGGAGATGCTAGAGTTTGGTGGAGAATACACGCGGCAGATTGTTAAGAACTCGAAGGCCTTGGCGCAGGCGTTGTATGAACGTGGCTTTAAGGTCTTAGCTGAGCACAAGGGCTTCACCGAATCGCACGTAATCCTCATCGACATCACGAAGCAGGGCGACGGCGGCACTATCGAAGAACTGTTGGAAAAAGCAAACTTGATCATTAACCGCAACTTGTTGCCATGGGACATTAAAGAAGGAAGACACTTTGTGCATCCGGGTGGCATAAGGCTTGGGACTTCGGAAATTACACGGCTAGGCATGAAAGAGTCCGAAATGCCAGAAATCGCCGAGTTCATCAAGCGAGTTGTGATTGACAAGGAAGATGTTGAAAGAGTCAAAAAAGACGTTTCAGAGTTCCGGAAGAACTATCAGAAGGTGCATTACTGCTTCGAAAACGCAACAGAAGCCTACAAATACATAAAAATACGCTAGTTTGAAGAGAATTCAGACGCGACATTATTAGAGCTAACCATAAGTATATTAAAAACTCCAAAAACGACTATATCCAGAAGTCTGAAAAAGATGAATCTATCTGAAATATTAAAAACACGTTATGAGAACGAGCAGAAAATAAAAGAATCTCTTGAAAATAAAGCAGCCAACCTAATTGCCTTTATTGCAATAATTGTTACAATTTTCACTGGCTTTTTTTCGGGGATTCTGATAATGAAAATAAATTTCTGGGCGCATTTCTTTTTCTGGCTTGGAACAATATTTTATCTGACTTCTGGCGTCTTTTCTTTATTTACATTACGCGTACGATGGGGTAACGCTCCACTTAGAATAACGCATGAATTTATTGAAGAATGGAGAAAATCGTCCATTACTGAGAAGCAACTTGAAGAAATTCTTCAAACAGATTATCTTAACGCTATTGAAGATCTAAGTCAAAGCAATAATAGTAAGGCCTTTTTTCTTCACTTCGGGTTTCTCTTTGCGTTTCTTGGAGTACTCTTTACAGTCTTTCTGATGGCTAAAATAACGCTTTTGGGGCAACTTTCCGCATAGGGCGTGGGTTATATCGACAATATCCTTGGACAAAATATCTACAAACATTATTTTGCATTTGACGATATCTACTACATGGGCAAGGGTAATCTCTACTTGGAATACCATTAGGGCATGGACACTTAGTTGGGCAGGGTGAACTCCAGCGTTTGGTCGTTTTAATCATGTCTTGACTTTTTAACACTAACTCATATTTTTCTTTTACGAAAATACAGACACAAATCCGCAAGAAGACTTAACAGGCGATAAAATTGCGAATTTCAGCATGGACAATTGGCAGAGTGACCGATCGATAGAAGCCTTCCTTTCTCTTTTAAACGAACATGGCATCCAAGCTTTAGCTGATATCTGCAGTTTTCCAACATCAAGAATCGAACACTTCAAACGAGAAAACATGGAAAAATGGCTCCCAGAAAACGGCGTAGAACATGTTTGGCGGAAACACGTAACAGTTATCCACATACTCGGAAAAGGACAGACAAATTTGTTAAGTTTTAAGAACCCTCCGCAACAATAGTGGAGAGAAAACGCAGTGAGGAGTAAATGCTCATGCATATTCACGAGTTTCAGAACATGATGCGACAACTATATTTTCACAGAGACTCAAAGCGCGGCGTTGACGGCACTTTCAACTGGCTGGTAGATGAAGTCCACGAACTAGGCAACGCCATCCAAAACCAGAACAAGAAAGAAACCGAAGACGAGTTCGCAGACGTAATCGCGTGGCTCGCATCACTGGCAAACGTGCTAAATATTGACTTGGAGAAAGCCGCGACAACAAAATACCCCAACAAGTGTCCAAAATGCAACTCTACACGCTGCAGATGTGAATTCTAATTGTGCCACTGCTTCTTTCTTAAAAGCAGGTAAAAGGTTTTAAAAGCGAGCTCTAAGTTTATGCTTCTGTTATTGTGGGAGACAAAGGCATGGTTAAGTATATTTTCATTACGGGCGGCGTTTTGTCGTCTGTTGGAAAGGGAATAATCACCTCTTCTGTCGGAAAAATGCTCCAAGTCAGAGGGTTTAAGCCTACCGCAGTTAAAATTGACCCTTACGTGAACGTTGACGCTGGCACAATGAACCCCTACATGCACGGCGAAGTCTACGTCACAGAAGACGGCGGCGAAACCGACCTCGACCTAGGCTGGTACGAACGCTTTCTCAACCTAAACCTCACAAAAAACAACAACCTAACCACAGGGCTTGTCTACGATGCTGTTATTCACAAAGAACGAAAGGGGGACTACCTAGGCAGATGCGTGCAAATCGTGCCGCATGTAACTAACGAGATTAAGCACAGAATTCATCAAGTTGCCACCCAAGATGTCGACGTGGTTTTAACCGAATGCGGCGGAACAGTCGGCGACATCGAAGGTCTGCCTTTTCTTGAAGCCATCCGCCAAATGCGACTGGAAGAAGGCTATGAAAACACGTTGTATGTGCATGTTGCGCTTGTGCCCATCTTAGACGTCACAGACGAGATGAAAACCAAACCGCTCCAACACAGCGTAAATGAACTTCGCCGTATCGGTATCCAGCCCGACACTATTGTGGCGAGGAGCAGAAAGATGATTGACAAAGAGGCACTTCGCAAAATAGCTTTGTTCGGAACGATTCCAGAAACCGCCGTCTTCTGCTCGTATAATGTGCCCACTATTTACCAAGTTCCACTTATTCTGGACAAGCAAGGTATGGGCGACTTCATATTAAAACGACTCAGACTTCCAGAAAAAAACCCGGAATGGACTGAATGGGAAAAATTCGTGGACGCTATCCTGAAACCACAATGTACAGTGAAGATTGCGTTAATCGGCAAATACGCTGGACTAGCCGACAGCTACGTGAGCATGACAGAAGCCATGCGCCACAGCGGGGCATTCTGCCAAACCCAAGTGCAAATCTCTTACATGGAAGCAGAAAAATTCGAAGAAAACCCAAAGGAACTTGAGACGCTCAAGGACTTTGACGGTGTATTTATCCCGTACGGCTTTGGTTCGCGCGGCGCAGAAGGCAAAATTGCGGCGATTCAGTATGCGAGAGAAAATGATATGCCGTTTTTGGGTGTTTGTTTTGGTTTCCAGTTGGCTGTGGTCGAGTTTGCTCGTCATGTTTGTGGCTTGAAAGACGCGGCAAGCACGGAGATTAACCCAGACACGCCTTATCCAGTTATTGCTTTGATGCCTGAACAGCGAGACTTGGAGGAGAAAGGCGGAAGCATGCGGCTTGGAGCGCACAAAATCGTTATTAAGAAGGGTACGCTTGCCTACCAATTGTACGGTAATGACGAAGTTTACGAGCGCCACCGTCACCGATTCGAAGTTAACCAAGACTATCTGAAAACGTTGCAGGAGCATGGACTCGTGTTTTCGGGAGCAAGTACAGACGGCAGGCGCATGGAAACCCTAGAACTTTCAGACAGGTTCTTCTTTTTCGCGTCACAGTTTCACGGCGAATTCAAGAGCAGACCGGGCAAGCCAGACCCAGAGTATTACGGCTTTATAAGAGCATGTTTAGACAAGAAAGCGGGAAAGCAAAAACCGCAATTTTAGACAAGCTCTGAGGCGGCTTTAGGTAAAATATAATTCTAAGTGCTGAGGTATGTGCTTGTATCTTCATGTATGGTGTAGCCTTTAATGGACAAAGCAAAGAAAAAATTCCTGATCAGAGCATTGCTGTTTCTCTTGATCGGGCTTCTAATCTTTGTTGCCTACATTGTTTTCTTTGTGAATAGAGATGAAATGATAAGAATCATGGGGCAGGTAGATCTTTTCGTTTATTCGTTTACTTTTGTGGCGGGGTTGTTGGATGTTTTGTTTTTTGCATTAGCTTGGCGGTATCTTATGCGTGCGCTTTCAGTTAGGGTTTCCCTTAAAAAGACCTACATGTTCATGTGGATCAGCACTTTCATAGACTACATTGTGCCTGCGGAATCTATTAGCGGCGAGATAAGCCGGGCTTATTTGATGTCGAAAGAACCCGACGCTGAGACGGGGAAGGTTGTGGTTTCGCTTGTGATTCATAGGGTGATTATGGTTTTGATTACGATAGTTACCTTGTTTTCTGGGACGTTGATTCTTTTTTGGTCGCATTATCCGCTTTCGACTTTGGTTATGTATTTAATTGGACTGGTGTCGATTTTTACAGTTGTCTTCTTAGCCGCGGTCTTTCTGCTCTTTGTGAAGGAAAACTGGATGGAAAGAATGGTGAACTTCTTTCTAAAACTCGCTGTGCGCATTTTCAAGGGTCGGTGGCGTTTGGAGGAATTGCGTGAGCGAGCAATGGTGGAATTGAGGTCGTTCTATGAGGGGCTTGAAACCTTAACCCAAGATCCAAAGCACTTTGTTGGTCCAGTAGTGTTTTCGTTTGTTTCTTGGGTTTTTAGCGTGCTTATTTCTATTTTGGTTTTTGTTTCGCTGGGCTTCGGTGTGAATTGGACTCTGATCGGCATTATTATTGTGGTTTTTTCTCTAGGCATAGCGATCAAGTCCGTGCCTGTTGGTGTTCCTGCCGAGGTTGGGTTGCCTGAAGTCGCGATGGCTGTGCTTTATACTGCTTTAGGCATTAACGCTGAAATTAGTACGGCAGTTACTATATTATCGCGTATTGCTTCTTTCTGGTTCAGGTTTGTGATTGGCTGGGCTGTGACGCAGTGGTTCGGCTTGAAAACGATTATGGACGGCATGAAGCTTGGAGAGAGACAGACGGACAAAGTATGAAATCTACGCCGACCTGCTGCGGACAATAGCGAAGAGACCGGGGTGCACGTTGACAAGGGCTTCGTACGGCGCCAATTTGCCCGTTGACAGAGCGAAGAAGATGTTGAATTTTTTGGCTTCGAAAGGCTTCGCCAAAGAAGAGAATGTTGGTGATTACAGGGTTTTTAAGATTACAAAGCGCGGTATGGAGTACTTGGAGACTTTTAAGCAGATGCGCAAACTGTTCGCAGCTTTGGAGGAGAAAATCTAGTTACAATTTGTTACTACAATTTGTGTTTTCTTGATGTGCGTCGCCTTTTATACCCTCCACCGCCCATGCGTCTCATTGAGGCGAAACAAAATGATAAGCATCACAAGAAAAATAGAAAAAACGAAAAACGAATATATGGATGTAGAATATAAAAAAGCAGAAGCAATAGCCTACTGGCAAGAATTCATGAACCGACCAAAGTAAAAAATAAGGAGCGATTGTAAAATGCCCGAAAACACCGTTCCACCAAACAGCACAGTCACATTAGACCATGTTGACGGCGACCTAGAAATCGGAGAACACGCCACAATACGCGCTCAGCACAACCAAGTCACGGTTTCAGGCACCGTCTACTGCGAAGGCAACTGCACCTTCGAATGCAGCTTAACCGCGGAAAACTTGGACGGAGAGAACGACATCACAATAAAAGGCGACCTAACAATCAAAGACCGCGTAAGCATCGAAGACGGCGGCTTGGCAGTCGCTGGCAATATGAAAGCAAAAACCCTAGACGTAGACCACAGCGTAACCGTAGGCAAAGACTTGCAAGTTGAAGAAGCTGACGTGTGCGGGAGCTTAAAAGTAAACGGAAACACAACCGCGCAAACAATTGATGCATGCGGCACCTTTGAAGCCCAAGGCCAAGTAAAAGCGGAAACCATCGAAGCGGGAGGCTCGATAATAATTAACTCCAAAGCCGACGTAGAAGACATCGACGTTGGCGGAAGCGCGCACGTAAACGGCGGCAAAATAGGCAAAGTCGACGTCGGCGGCAGCTTCGTCTCAAACGTTTCACTAGAATTCGAAACAATAGACGTCGGCGGCACAGTAAAACTCGCAGGCGACAACACAGGCAGCGACATAGACGTAGGCGGCTCGTGCAGAATTGACGGCAACCTAAAATTCAAAACACTAGACGTCGGCGGAGTCATCGAAATCACAGGCAACGGCGAAGGTCAAGATATTGACGTAGGCGGAAAAATCTACGTAGGCAAGGCGTTAAAGCTCACGGGTGAACTCGACGTCGGCGGCAAAGCAGAAATCGGCGAACAATTAAGCGCCGAAGAGATAGACGTTGGCGGTAGCTTAAAAGCAAAGCAAGCAACTGTGACGAACAATGTTGACGTAGGCGGTTCCATCGAAACCCAAAACGGCATAACAGCTAACCATGTTAGAATCGGCAGAAGAGGCGAAGTCAAAGGCCCAATGCACGCGAACGAGGTCATAGTCGGCGAAAGAGCACGCGTCGAAGACGTCTACGCCGATAAAATAGTTCTTGAAGAAAAAGCTCAAGCCAGAAACCTCTACGGCAAAAACATCCACCTAGAATACAAAAGCGAAGTCCTCGGCGAAGTCCAGTACACAGAAAACCTGAAAACAGAAGAAAACACGTACTTCATCAAGCAGCCGAAAAAAGTAGAAAAACTACCCATGTAAACCCACGTTTTTTGCAAGTTTCCTTCGTCGCTAAGCTAAAAACTCTTTTATCCTTATCACTCAGATAATAGCGGAGGCAATCGAAGTGGCGAGTAGAAAAACAGCCTTAACAACTATACAACTTGCCATGACGCCAATCTTCACAGCTCTCGTAGCAGTTGCAACCATGGTATTCGTTATATACATACCCGCAACCACAGGCTACTTCAACATCGGCGAAGCAGTCATCTACATAGCCGCAATCCTTTTCGGACCCTACGTCGGCGCAATATCAGGAGGCGTAGGCGCCGCAATCGCAGACCTGATTCTCGCACCTGTGTACGCACCAGCAACTTTAATCATAAAAGCCCTCGAAGGCGCCATAGTAGGATTCCTCAGCCAGAAAACTCTTAAAACAGGCTCTAAGCTACAATGGAAAACATTTACCTTTATTCTAGGCTTATTAATTGGGCTATTGCTCATTGTAATAGGCTCATATTATTACTCCGGAGAGGTTCAACTCTTCTTCGGAATACCGCCGCCACAAGATCCGACAATCACGTTTTTTGTTCCTGCAGAGTTTTGGTACGCTTTAGGAGCACTAGTCACTGCTTTGACAGTTTTTGTGGGGTTTAAACTTGAACCAGAATTCGGATGGCTCGTTTTCATAATTTTTCTCGCGGGCTTGGAGATGGTCGTAGGCTATTTTCTCTACCAACAATTTGTCATGGGAAAGGCAGCAGTGGTGGAAATTCCCGTCAACATAGGTCAAATGCTCATAGGCCTAATCCTTGCAATCCCAGTTGTGAAAGCAGTCTGGCGTGCACTGCCAACTCTTAAAAAAACACTACAATAGCGTCGCTGTATATCTTCAGCACACCTTAAAAACTGAATCACACATTTTCATAGACAATGACACAGAGGCAGAAAACTTGAAATTACCAGCAGGCAAAATTCCTTCCGATGTCCTTCAAAACGTTGTCTTCAAACACTTAGGCATAAAACGTAAAGAAGTGCTTCTAGGTCCACGAGTCGGCGAAGACGGCGCCATAATCGAAGTCGGCAACAAAGCCCTAATCACCTCCATGGACCCAATAACCGGCGCGTTGGAAAGAATCGGCTGGCTCGCAGTAAACGTCAACGCCAACGACATCGCAACCTTCGGCATACGCCCAACATTCTTCTCCTCATGCATTCTCCTTCCAGAAAACGGCACACCAAAAACAGTCGAAACCATAAGCAAACAAATGGGCACGGCAGCCAAAAAACTCGAAATCGCCATAATCGGCGGACACTGCGAAACAACACCTGGCATAACGCATCCAATAGTCGTCGGAAGCGCCATGGGCGTAACAGAAAAAAACCATTACGTGACATCTGGCGGCGCAGAACCCGGCAATAGCATAATCTTAACAAAGGGCGTTGGAATCGAAGGCACCGCAATCCTGGCCTCGGACAAGCAAGAATTACTCAAAAAAAGGTTCAAACTTTCCTTCCTAAAAAAGGCAGCAAGCTTCTTTGACCGCATAAGCGTAGTTGAAGACGCCGTGTTGGCTTTTGAAACTGGCGGCGTCACGGCGATGCACGACCCAACCGAAGGAGGAGTCGCCGGTGGCATACATGAAATCGCAGATGCATCAAACGTCGGAGTTAAGGTATTAGAAGCAAAAATTCCAATACATGAAGAAACGTTAGAGATTTGCAAGTTTTTCAAAATCGACTCTCTACAACTTATTAGCAGTGGAGCCTTGCTTATCGCAGCAAAAAAGGACTTTGCAGAGAGGATTGTCGAAACACTCAAAGACCGCGGCATTGAAGCCGCAATCGTCGGCGAGTTCTTGAAAACGCCTGAAAAACGCGTTCTTGTAGGAAAAGACGGCGTAAAAAAATCTCTTGTGCGACCTTTGTCTGACCATTTGTGGAAAGCGCTAAAACAAGAGTAGTCGTTACTCCTTAAATAGGAAAGTCGCAGTGAATAATTTAACTAAAATGACAACATCGGAGCCTTAACGAATGCGGCTTTCATCACAAAAAGCACTTAGCCTAATGCGCAGATTCCTCACACCTGACACGCCTCTTCATGCACAATGGTTCCTCACAAACCGCTGCAACTACAAATGCCGAAGCTGCGGCGTCTGGCGGGAAAAGAAGAAACCGTTTGAGGTTTCCACAGAAGAGGTTAAAGCAGGGTTGGATGCTTTAAAAAGAGTCGGTGTCGCGGAAATTGTGCTTTCTGGGGGAAATCCGCTTCTAAGAGAGGACATAGGTGAGATAATAGATTACGCTTCTAAGCATTTCATAACAACAATCTACGACAACGGGAGCATGGCGCTCAAAAAAATCGACGCCCTGCGCAACACGGACTTTGTTGCCATCTCCCTAGACACTCTTGACGAGAAAAAGAACGACTACATGCGAGGCATCAAAGGCGCATGGAAAAAATCCATGGAAGCCATCGAAAAACTCCATAGCGAAGGAATCTCTGTCAGTGTGGCGCCTACTATTTCGCAGTTAAACCTTTATGAAATGGAAGACTTTACGCTGTATTTTACTGACCGCGGGATTCCTGTTTGGTATGCGTTATATTCTC
>Ga0315268_10006531_pt1 | contig 12401 bp, 11 predicted proteins | sample C1_top_MG_FD_204535 | JGI IMG/M metagenome (GOLD analysis project Ga0315268, IMG submission 204535) | Sediment microbial communities from Yellowstone Lake, YNP, Wyoming, USA - C1_top | ecosystem: Environmental > Aquatic > Freshwater > Lake > Sediment | place: USA: Wyoming | collected 2017-08-01 | reverse complement strand
CATTACTGTCCACCCGCTGAGCGTATATATCCCACTGCCCGTTCCGCTGTTCCTGCCAGGCTGCTATGGCCCCGCCCGCGCCGTCGCTTACCACCTGGTAGTATTCCTGGGTGCTGTCGGATAAAGTCAATGGCACTCCATTCCCGGCCCAGGCCTTGTTGCCCAAAGAGTCTATCCGGTTATAATACAGGTTATAACCCCAGGGAAAGAACCTGTTCCATATAGCTATGGCCCCGCCTGCACCATCGCTAACAGCCCTTACCGTGCCCTGGAACCCCCCAAAACCGTTATCATCAAGAACTTTTCCATGCAGGGTCCAAGGTAAATTTCCGTTCTTATCCACCTTTATGGCAAAGATGCTGTCCATGCCATCGGAAGCAAACACTATAACCCCGCCCTGGCCATCAGGCACCGGAGACATACCCACCATGCCGTCGCGGTCGGTTATCAGTATGCCGTTGGGCTGCCAGTATATTTTACCGGCGGCAAAAATGCTGGACGACAATATAAGCAGTAATAAAAATAATAGAACTGGCCGTTTCATAAATGTATCCTTTCAGCTATGAAAAAACGCAAAAAGCCCCTGCCCGTAATTTTTCAACTGCGGACAAAGGCTCTATTTTTTTGTTAAACCTGTAAGCAAGCCAAAAGTATAAAAACTTTTATGCGCTGCATGTTTGGACTATACCAAAATACCTCTGGTTTGTCAAGCGTATTAGCAAAATAGCAGCAACAATAATTAAATGAACTTCTTCCCATCAGGCATTTTCTTCAATTCCTCAATCACCTTGCGCACCTCCTGCACTTTGGAGCGGTGGCAGACCAACACCGCGCCCTGGGACTGGACGATGATGATGTCCTTGAGCCCCAGCGCCGCCACCATCCCGTCGTCGCTATAGACCAGGTTGTTCTGGGAATCTATGGCCAGGCAGTTGCCCACCAGCACGTTCTGTTCCTTATCCCTGGGGTGGAACCGCTCCACCGCCTCCCAGGACCCCAGGTCGTCCCAGCCGAAATCGCCCTTGATCACCGCCACCTTCTCCGCTTTTTCCATCACCCCGTAGTCGATGGATATCTTTTCCACGCCGCGGTAGAATTCGGCGAATTTTTCCGGCCCGGCCCCCAAACCTCCGGCCTTCTGCCAGGCCAAAAGCTTCTGGTGCAGGTCCGGCAGGTGCTTTTCGATCTGCTCCAGGATGGTCCCGGCCTTCCAGACGAAGATCCCCCCGTTCCAGTAGAAATAGCCGCTCTTGACGAACTTGTTGGCCGTGATGTGGTCCGGTTTCTCCCGGAAGCTTTTGACCACGAAGCAGGGGATGCTGCAGTCAGGCAGCATCTCGCCCCGCTCGATGTAACCGTAGCCGGTCTCGGGCCGGTCCGGGGCGATCCCGATGGTCACTAAATATCCCCGCCGGGCCAGGACCGCCCCCTGCTCCAGGGCCTGCTGGAACCGGGGGACATCGTTGATGAAATGGTCCGAGGGCAGCACCATCATCACTCCCTCGGGATCCTCCCGGGCTATCTCGGCGGCGGCCACGGCGATGGCCGGAGCGGTGTTCTTTCCGGCCGGCTCGCCGATCAGCCTGGGGCCTATGATTCCGATCTTCTCTATCGATTTCACCAGGTCCTCGCCGGTGACCACCCACTGTCTCTCCACCGGTGCCAGCGGCCCCACCCGTTTCAGGGTCTCGCCCAGCATCGAACTCTGGCCGGTCAGGGTCAAAAGCTGTTTGGGCATGTTGGTGCGGCTTTTGGGCCAGAACCGCTCACCCCGGCCGCCGGCCAGGACCACGGCGTAAAGATTGTCCATCAGGTCCCTTTTTGAATAATGTTGAAATAATCGGGCGGCTATCTTACCAGGACCATTTTTTTAGTCAGGTTTTGTCCCGAGGTTTGCAAATGGTAAAAGTAAACGCCGGCAGATGCTTGGCGGCCCTTCTCATTGGTTCCGTCCCAGGTCACGCTGTATCGTCCCGGATCCTGCTCTTGGTTCACCAAGGATCTGACCAGACGCCCGGCGATGTCATAGATGCAAAGTTTTACCGGTTGGGCAGATGAGACCTGATAGCTTATTGTGGCCGTCCTGCCGGCAGGATTGGGATACGAATTAAACAGCTGGATCGATGCCGGACGGGGAACATCGGCCTTTTCGCCTTCCACCCCGGTTTTCAGATACCCGGTGATCTCAATGTCGTCAACATACCAGCCGTCGGCCACGTCGGCGCTGTTTGAGGTGAGCCGGAAGCGGAGCCGGAAGTTGTCGGTATTGCAGTAGGCGGAAATGTCCGCCAGGCGCTTTTGCCAGGAAGACACGATGCCGTTATAGGCGGTGGTCACCGGGCTGAAGGTGGTGCTGCCGTTGACCGACAGCTCCGGCCGGCAGTAATCGTTGACCAGCACATTATATTTCTCGTACCAGGTGACCATGGCCGAGGACAGGGCCGAAAGATCAACGCCGTTCAGCATCCATATGTAGCGGGATTGCACATTGGCATAATTGCCGGCCTTGCTGTCGGTGATGCAGACCGTTCCCGAATGAGCGTCAGCCGAAGTGGTGTCCCAGTCCACTCCGCCTCCCACCCCGCTGTCGGCCCAATTGCTGCGGCCGGCCTCAAAGCCTTCGGTGTAGATGGTGACCGGGGTCCCCACCAGAAAATTAAAGGAATCGACCACGCTGATCGTATCGTTGTATAAAGTGTTGTATACCTGCTTGGTGAGGAAAACCGTCACCTGATGACCTTCGTTCATGGTGGCCGACGGCTTTACAATGACCTGAAAGGGGTCGGCCGCGTTATTGGCGGAATCGTCCTTGGCAATGCTGCCGAGATCCCATTGCCCGTTGGGAATGGTGACGAAGGTGTCCGGCGTCCAGGCGGTCACTTTGGCCCCGGTGCCGTCGGCGAAGTATTCCTGCACATAGGCCGCGCATTTTAAGGTTTCGGCCGGTTCATAGAAACCGTTCCCGTTCCCGAATTCGGCGGTGGTGTACCTTTTTTGGACCAGGCTCTGCTGGCATCGCAACTCGGCGCCCTGAGTGATATCCTGGGAGTCGCGCTGGACGAAGGCCACGAACTGGCAGCTTCCCAAGGCCCAGTTTTGGGCAAGGGCATAGTTCCTGGTGACCACCAGGCTCTCGCCGGCCGCGATGCTGACGGCCTCTCCGTTCTCATCGGGGATCATGTCCCGCACCACAAAATCAACCGTATATAGGCCAAACCAGCCTTGGGGGTAAGGAATGCTCCTCTCGACCACCACAAAATGCAATTTCCCGGTTTCAGTCCACTGTGCCATGTTTTTAATTTTAATATCAATTGTTCCAGTACGAGCATCTAAATCATAGTTTACGAGACCGATACTCATTTCAAATGGACTATAGGAGAAAGTCTTAAGCGAATCAAATATCGGCCTGTAATAATTATAGTTATTAAAAGTTGAACCTACCCCATCGCTTCCCACCATCCATTCGGTCCCGCCAAAAATAACGGACGGCCAACCGACCGTATCAACCGAATAATAATAATTGCGATTCAAGGTCTCGGTTGTCTGGTAGGTGTCGCCATAATGAAAGGCCAGAACAATTAAAGAGTCACCAACCTCGTTATATAACTGATCCAACCCGTTGGCCGCCGCCGGGCAATACTGGCACCAGGTTCCTGTAAAGTCCTCGGCCATTATTGTTTTTGTTGTGCCTAATGTGGAAAATTGAATACTATCTGGTATAGACTTGTTGCCTGCAATATCATACGCCGAATCAATAATCACTTGATACAATTGCGAAGCTACAAAATTTGAGTGTATTATTATTGCGGTCAGGGAATCAGTAGTCCAGGTTAAGTTTAAACCACCAGGATCTGGTAATATTTTATAATGCAACAAAGTATCCATTTTTTCATTAAAAGTAACTTTAATCGGTAAATTTAAAGTTACTGCATTCATGGTATCATAGGGCATGGTATTGCTGATGAACGGTCTCGTAGTATCTTGGGCAAGACCATAAGACGCGCTTATCAATAAATACAATACCATTACTATGGCCTTAGATAAACTTCTCATAATACCTCCATATTTAGCTTGTTGATATTTTATTATATCAGCAGTCGTAATAAAGCTCGTATTCGTAGGGATGGGGCCTTAAGGCCAATGCCTCGGATTCCTTGCTCTTCAGCTGGATCCAGATGTCGATCAGGTCCTGGTTGAACACTCCGCCCTGCAGCAGGAACTGGTGGTCGCGGCGCAAGGCGTCCAGGGCTTCGGGCAGCGAGGTGGGCAGGGTGGGGATCTTCTCCAGGTCGGCCTTGGACAGGCTGAACAGGTCCTTGTTCAGGGGCTGGCCCGGGTCTATCTTGTTCTTGATGCCGTCGATCCCAGCCATCAGCATGGCGGCGAAGGCCAGGTAGGGGTTGCAGGTGGCATCGGGCGGGCGGAACTCGTAGCGCATGGTCTTGGGGTCGGTCAGGTAGCCGGGGATCCGGACCGCCGCGGTGCGGTTGCCGACGGAATAGGACGATCTGACCGGGGCCTCGTAGCCCGGCACCAACCGCCGGTAGGAATTGGTGGAGGGATTGGTGAAGGCCAGCAGGGCCGGGGCGTGCTTCAGCAGGCCGCCCAGATAATGCAGGGCCAGGTCGGACATATTGACCAGCCCGCCCTTTTTGTAGAACAAGGAGCTGCCGTCCTTGGCCAGGTACTGGTGGACGTGCATCCCGCTGCCGGGCTCGCCGTAAAGCGGCTTGGGCATGAAGGTGCAGGTCATCCCGGCCTGGAAACAGGCGTTGCGGACGATGTATTTGACCAGCATGGCCCGGTCGGCCATCTTGGTCAGGGTGTCGAACATCACCTCGATCTCCATCTGCCCGGCCCCGCCCACCTCGTGATGGTGGTATTTCACCGGCACTCCGCACTGCTCCATGGTCCGGCAGAGCGAGGAGCGGAAGTCGAAGAACCGGTCGTGGGGCGGGGCGGCGTGGTATCCGCCCTTGTGGGCGATCTTGTTCCCCAGATTGGGGCTCTCGTCCTTGCCGCTGTTCCAGTGAGCCTCCCGGGCGTCGACCTCGAAAAAGCTGTGCTGGGCCTGGTTCTGGTAGCGGACCGAGTCGAACAGGTAGAACTCGAACTCCGGGCCCCAGAAGCTTTGGGGGGCGTAGCCAGTCTTTACCAGATACTGCTCGGCCTTTTCAGCGATAAAGCGGGGATTGCGGTCGAATTTTTCTCCGGTGGCTACGTCTATCACCTCGCCCAGGAAAGACAAGGTGGGCAGCTTGGCAAAGGGATCCATGAATCCGGTATCGGGCGCGGGGATCACTATCATATCCCCGGCCTTGACCTGGGTGAACCCGGCCACGCTGGAGCCGTCGAAACCTATGCCCCGGCCCCGCTCAAAAAGCTCCGGTTTCAGTTCGTGCGAGGGAACCGTTATCTGGTGCCATTTCCCCAGCAGGTCCACGAATTTTACCGCCACAAATTCTACCTTGTTCTTCTTGGCCAGGGCGAAGATCTGCTTTAAGGTCATTTTTCTCTCCCGCTTTTTAAAGTCTTAAAAATGAGTATAACCTTGGTTTGTTAATTTTTCTTTTTTGCCGTCTTGGGCAATAATGCTGACCTGATCGCCTTTGACCATCTGCCCGATGATGGTGCAGGCCGTTCCCTGTTTTTGGATCAGGGTTCTGGCTTTCAATGCCTCCCGGGCCGGCAGTGTGAAAAGCAGTTCGTATTCCTCCCCGCCGAAAAGACAGTATTTGAGCGGGTCCCGTCCCAGCATCTTCCCGATGACTATCGCCTGCTCCGCCACCGGCAGGGCTCCCTGGTCTATGATGATACCCACTTTGCTGGCTTGGGACAAGTGGCGCAGTTCCGAGGCCAGTCCATCGGAGATGTCTATCATCCCGTGCAGCTTGAACCGGGAAGCCAGCAATATTGCCTCTGCTACTCTGGGCTCCGGCCGCAGGTGCTTCCGTATAAGATTTGATTTTTTATTTTTGATTTCTTGCCCTGAGCGGAGTCGAAGGGTTGTTTTTAGTAAGTCCAACCCCGCCTGGCTTCCCCCCAGATCACCGGTTACCAGCACCGCATCCCCTGGTCTGGCTCCGGAGCGCAGTCCGGTATTTTGGGGATCGCACTCCCCCAGCAGGGTCAGGTTTACGGAGAGTTCCCGGCTTTTGACCATGTCTCCCCCGGCGATGACGACCCCGTGTTTTTTTACCAGCGCTTTCATTCCGGCATATAGCTGGTCTATTTGCTTGACGCTGGTTTTTGCAGGAAGCGCCAATGTTACCAAAGCCAGCAGGGGGTTCCCCCCCATGGCAGCGATGTCGGATAGGTTCGAGGCCATAGATTTCCAGCCCAGGTCGAAGAACGATGTGTAGCGAAGGTCGAAATGCACCCCTTCCACCATGGTGTCGGTGGTGGCGGCGCATATTGTGCCGGGAGACAGTTTTAAAAGAGCGGCATCATCGCCTATGCCCAATAGTACCCGGCTGTTCTTGGGTACCATGCCTGCGGTCTTTTTTATCCGGTCTATCAGGCCAAACTCGCCTATGTCGCTTATTGTTTTTGCCACAGAGGCACAGAGACACAGAGGTTTATAAAATAAAAATATTCCAAGGCTTCAAACATAATACTCCGGTCTACGGTCTTTGAAAAGCTCGTTTAGCGGCGTTACCCTCTTATTATCCGCTACTTTGGGGTCGATGTCAACCACCCTGACGGATTCAGTGCTGCCTGGCGCTGATGCCAGAACCGTGCTGTCCGGGCCGGCCATTATGCTCTGTCCTATGAACCTCAGGTCGGCATTCCCCCGCTTTTCCCGGCCCGTCCGGTTGGCGGTGATGGTAAAAACCTTGTTCTCCAGCGCCCTCACCGGCATGGATCTTGGGCAATAAGGCAGTACCAGGTTGGCGGGATGACAGATGATCTGGACGCCATTAAGCGCCAGGGTGCGGGCAGCTTCGGGGAAGAACCAGTCGTAGCAGATCATCATCCCGATCTTCGCCTGTCCGGCCCGGAAGACCTTGAAACCGGTATCTCCCGGGGCAAACCACTTTTTCTCATTCCAGAACAGATGGGTCTTGCGGTAGATGTCGGTCTTGCCCGAAGGACGGATCAGGATGGCCGAGTTGTATATCTTGCTCCCTCTTTTCTCGGCGAATCCCGCCACCAGGATGGTCCCCGTTTTCTTGGACAGCTGTTTCAGGGATTTTATGGAAGGCCCGTCGGAAGTTTCCGATAACTGCCGGACCTCGTCCTTGGAAACGAAATTGTAGCCGGACAGGCACAGCTCCGGCAGCACCAGCAGGTCTGCCTTGACCGAAGTGACCAGTCGGTGTATGGTGTTCAGATTTTTTGCAATCTGCCCGAAGACCGGGTTAAATTGTACAAAGCCTGCCTTCATCACTTAATCATCCTGTGCGCTGACGTAAAATAAATTTCTAAGATGTTGTCTCTCTGAACTTGTAATGTAAAACAATATTGAATATTATCTTGGCCGACACAATAACGATTAAAATCAAACAACCTAACAGCGGGTTTATAACATTTCTATTAAGAAGGAATAATACCGTGCTTATTGTTAACCATAAAATACTTCTTGAAATAATTTTAAAAACCAGTATTTTCTTAATGTCTTTTTCAGTGTTACCCAAGCAATGCTTGCTATACCCAACAAAAACAACACTACACTCAAAATGTCGCTTGCTATGTTAAGGTATGAGTTATTCATCAGACGTTGAACTTGATGTTGATCACGTCCCCGTCCTTGACTATGTACTCCTTGCCCTCCTGCCTGACGTAGCCCTTTTCCCGGGCGGCGGCGTAGGTGCCTACTTCGGTCAGGTGGTCATAGGAAACTGTCTCGGCCCGGATGAACCCCCGCTCCAGGTCGGAGTGGATGGCCCCGGCCGCCTGGGGGGCCTTGGTGTTTAAGGGAATGGTCCAGGCCCGGCACTCGTCCTCGCCCACGGTGAAAAAGGAGATCTGTCCCAGCAGGCGGTAGGAGGTGCGGATCATCTTGTTCAGGGCCGGCTCGGCTATCTTCATCTCGGCCAGGAATTCTTTGGCCTCCTCGTCCGACATCTGGGCGATGTCCATCTCTATGGCCCCGCACAGGGCGGTGGCTTCCTGGTTGCTGGCCGAGGACAAGGCACTCTGCAAAGCGGCAAAATCCACCCCTTCCCCGTAGTTCAGCACCGGCAGCAGCGGCTTCTCAGTCAAAAGCTGGAAGCTGCGGAGCGACTTGGATTCCTCCGGCTGCAGGTCCAGGGTGTGCAGAGGCTTCTCGGCCTCCAGGTGTCCCCGGCATTTATCCAGGACCGCCAGTTCCTTCTCCAGCTCCGGACGTTTTACTTTTTTTATGTCTATTTTGACCCGCTCGATCCGCCGTTCCACCATGGACAGGTCGGATAGCAGTAGCTCGGTAGCGATGGTCTGGTAGTCCTCCACCGGGACCGGGGCGCCGGAGGCGTCGGCAAAGCCGCGCAGAACCAGGATCATGGCGTCCACCTTGTGCATCTGGGTCAGGAACTCGGTGCCCAGTCCCCCGGAATCGGAGACCCCCTTGGCCATGCCGCCGATGTCCACGTAGGTGATGGTGGCCGGGACCTTCTTCTTGGGGTTGAACATGGCGGTCAGCTTGTCCAGCCGGGGATCCGGCACCTTGACCACGCCCATGTGAACATCGCAGCCGGTGGAGTATTCACCCACTTTGATGCAGGACTTGGTCAGGGCGTTGAAGATCGTTGTCTTGCCCGACTGGGGCAGGCCGATGATTCCTAGTTGCAAAATAATTCCTTTGTTTGTATTGTGAGGACCAACGATTTTAGCCGGATTTTATCCCTCCCGAAATTTTATTTTATCACAATCCAACCCTGCATTCAAGCATAAAACAAAGCCCCGCCAAAGTATTTGGAGGGGCTTTGCCGGGCAGTTTTTACCGCTAAAAATAGGTGTAGCAGACGGGCTTGTTTTGAGCCCGGAAAATCCGGTCAACCGTGTTCAAATAGGCTGGATCGGAGATCCGGGACAGGCCCAGGCGGTGAAGTGTTTTGTAATCCACCGCCCCCATCAGCAGGGAGGAGAACTCGGAAACATCCAGCCATATCTCCGCGTCGTATTCCTGCTCGTCTGATATGGTCAGGGTGCCGAACTCCACCTGAGCCACCAGCGCCCCGGCAGTGGCCGGCAGGAAACTGTCGGCGATGTTCAGTTTCAGTTTGCAGTTCTGTTCCCCGAAATTATGCCCTTTCATCTCCTCCAGCAGTCGTCTGGTATTGAGCGACCGGTACATCATGCCGTAACCGGCGGTGGCGGTCTGCTGAAACAGTGGCGGGATCAGGTTCTCCGAGCCGTCCCGGATGTCCCCGAACAGCCAGTTCAGGTGCTCATCCTGGGTGATGAAGACCACTTGTTTTATCTGGTCGGCCTGGCTGTGGAGGAAGGTCATCAGCTCCAAAAGAACTTCCTGGTCCTGGTAGACTAGCTCCCGCACCACCATCTCGGTCTGCAGGAAATTGGCGTCGGCCGGTTTAAAGGAAAAGGTCAGGTACCCCAGCACCTGGTCGGCCTTTTTATACCCGTAGACCTTGGAATCAGGGCTTTTAAGCAGTCCCTCGGCCTCGGCCTGGGTCTTCTCCATCATCCCGTGATGCTCCCGGCCGAACTGCCGGGCGCAGGCCAGGAACTCTTTGACATCACCGGACTCCAACCGCTTGACGTGGCTCTTGGTGCTTCCCTTGGGGAGCTGATCGGGCCTGGTTCTGAACTGAAAGGCCCGGGTGCCGTAACCAAAACCCATCCTCTTGTAAAAGTCCGGACGGAAGGGATAAAGCGCGGCCAGGTTGTAACCCTTATGGCGGTAGTGTTCCAGAAAGAAGGCTATCATCTCCCGGCAGATCTTTTCCTTTTTGTGGAGCAGGTCCACCGCCACCATCCCCACCCCGCCGGCCTTGATCGGGGTCTCGTATAATTGAAGATTAAGGTCGTGCAGCCGCATCCCGCCCAGCATTTTCTCGTCCCGGAAAAGCCCCCAGAAGCTGACTCCGGGATCGTCCTGCTGGTGCTTTACCAACCGCTCCTTTAGCTTCTGCTTGTCCTCTGGCGTAACGATCTTGAAACCGGGATAGGCCTCGGCCACAATGTTGACATAGCGGTCGAGGTCCTCTTCAAACAGGCGTCGTATCTGGCTCATACTGCTCCCTGTGTATACAGTTTTTTTATTTTAACCACAAAAGGCACAAAATTCACAAAACAAATACGTTAAACGTTATTACGTAGTAACGTTATAACGATTTTGTGCTTTCTGTGGCTATTTATCCCCGTTTCTGGAAGAAGTTCAGTTTCACCCAGCCCCAGTTGAGCCACAGATGCGCCAGGACAACGAGGACCATGGCCATCCCGGTGTATATATGCAGTGCCAAAGAGCCAGCGCCCATCCCGAATAGCGCCGCCACCCCGCTCAGCAGCTGCACAATTAACAACAAGAAAAGCGACAGGTTCAGCCATTTCAAAGTTTTCTGCTTATTCATGATACTCCCAACAGTTTACAATTTATATTTTGTAATTTGCAATTTGCATTCAGTTGTTAGAAGCCCCTGTCCTTCAGCTCCTCAAAGCTTATTCCCCGCTGGGCAAGGCCGTCGTAGGAGAAAAGCACGATGTCATTGATGCCCGCCCGCCGCAGCTCCCGGGTCTTTTCCATGATGCCTTCCATGCTGTCGCGCCAGGCCCCCAGCCCCACGTAGACCTGCCCCGCCCCCCGGTAGCGCACCGATTTCTGGGCCAGCCGCAGGACGGTGGGAGTGTCCTTGGAGTAATCCATCAGCACCACAAAGTCCACCCAGCGGTTCAGCAGCCAGCTGGGCCAGTCCTGGCCAAAGCTCAGCCGGGCCTCATCTGGGTCGGGCTTGACCGCGGCCGAGAGCTTGACCCAGGGATTGAATTTTACGATGTCCATCTTCAGCTGGGAGACCAGGTCCGAGATGTTGTACATCCGCCACTGGTACCAGGTATCCCAGTAGGGCTTTAAACCGGGATCGCCGGTGAAGAAGGCCATGGGGTCCACCTTGTACTGGCTGTAAAAGGCGTTGCGGCTGGAGAGGTCGTAGGAATAGTTGAGGTTGCCGTAGCGCACGTAGTCTAAGTGGATGCCGTCCACATCGTATTTGAAGAGGATCTCCCTCACCAGTTCCCTTAAGTACTGCTTGACCTCGGGACTGGCCGGGGAAAGATAGACCCCTTCCAGGCCTTTCCGGTCCAGCTCCTTCTGGCTGTAGTCCTTTAACGAACGGCCCTCGGCATCGGCGGCAAACCACCCCTTGCCCTTGTAATAAGCATGCCTCCGGTCCTGGGGGTCCGCCTCGGACGACCAGATGAAGTAGACGTTGATCCAGGCGTGCATCTTTATGCCGCCGGCCTTGCATTCCTTCAGCATCAGGGCCAGGGGGTCAAAGTCCTTGGAGACGCAGGCGGCGGTGGGCAGGTTTTGGGAATAGTAATAGGCCTCGCCCTTGGCGAAGAACTGCACGAACAGGTCGGTGATGCCGGCCTGCCGGGCCGAGCGGACGATCTTCTTGACGCTGGCCGGGCTGGTCAGGGAATAACGCACCACCCACATGCCTTTGACCTGGGCGGATGATGGTGACGCAAGCAGGCAATTTAATAGTACCAGAAAAAGCAGGGAGGTCTTTGTTTTTATTTTTATTTTCATTTTAATATATTAACGTACAATTTTAAACAACACAGCTAAAATCAAAACGGCTCCATGGCTTAGTATAGCCATTATATCAAGGGCAACTATTACAGCTGTTAAAAATGATCCTAACCATTTGATTATACTACTACTAACTTCTTTAAATCTACTGATCCAAATAATAGAGAAAGCAAAAGATACAACTATACCTGCCAGCCAAATTATTTCTGCAATATTGCTTTTTAAATTCGTACCGAAAACAGAACCTGTATCCACAAAGAATATTTGTGCCAGCCAAGCGATAACAAAACAAACTAAATTAAACGTCAAAACAATATATATGCTTAAGTTATGTTTTTTGTTTTCTGCCATATCCGTAAGTCTCATTAAAATATTATTGAAAAAGGCGTAAGGAACTTAATTCCTCACGCCTTTAATATATCACAACCCGGCTGATATTTCTACTTTTTTTCTGTCTTCTCAGCCTTTTTTTCTATCTTCTTTTCTGACTTCTTTTCCTCTTTGGGCTTGCCTTCTGTCTTGGCCTTGTCCGCCGGAGCCTTGGCGGAGGCTGACTTCTTGCCCGGCTGTTTCTTGGCCGGCTTGTGGACCTTCTTTTCCTTTTCCTTCTTCTCGCCTTCAACCAGCTTGGCCTTGGCCGGGGCGCCGTAGAGCTCCATCAGGCACAGCAGGGCGGCATCGCCCTTGCGAAGCCACAGCTTGG
>Ga0315268_10006530_pt1 | contig 12401 bp, 11 predicted proteins | sample C1_top_MG_FD_204535 | JGI IMG/M metagenome (GOLD analysis project Ga0315268, IMG submission 204535) | Sediment microbial communities from Yellowstone Lake, YNP, Wyoming, USA - C1_top | ecosystem: Environmental > Aquatic > Freshwater > Lake > Sediment | place: USA: Wyoming | collected 2017-08-01 | reverse complement strand
TTGCTCAGGAGCGAGGTGGTCAATCATGGGCTTTCTTAGGTCAGATGCACGAGCTTGGCGAATCCTTCCAAGAGGAGCACAGGAGAATAGGTCTGCTGGCCCATTCCCTGGGCATAGACAATTTAGTTTGTATTAGTGCACCAGAATATGCTCATGACCTTCCCCAAGATGGAGCCATGGAGGTCCATTTTTGCAATTCCAAAGGTGAGGCACTAGAAATCTCCAATTACTTTTCTCCTGGCGACGTTGTGCTGGTTAAGGCCTCACGCGCGGAAAAACTGGAAGAATTAGTGGAATCTTTGATTAAGAATTGGGAACAGAGAGTGGGTGAGGATCGATGAGAGAAATTCTCATTGCTGGAGCGATCGCACTCTTTCTCAGCTTATTTGGAACGCCAATACTGATCCGCGTCCTGGCTCGCCGCGGCTATGGGCAGATAATCCGCGACGACGGACCGAGCAGCCACCACACCAAGCGCGGGACTCCGACTATGGGCGGAATAATTATTATTTTTGCTGCGGTATTGGGTTACTTCACAAGCCACGCACTCACCCAAGTCTCCTTGAGTATTTCCGCGCTCCTTGTCATCGGTCTCATTGTTTCTTTGGGGGCATTGGGATTCGCGGACGATTGGCTCAAAGTATCGCGACAGAAGTCCTTGGGACTAACGGGGAAGCAGAAGATTCTGGGGCAGACTGTTTTTGCCGCAATTTTCGGTGCGCTGGGCATTCACTTTGCTGACGAACATGGGCTTACTCCAATTTCTTTATTTCTCTCATCTGTGCGAGATACATCGTTGAAGTTGGGCCCCATCCTCGTGGTGGTGTGGATCATCTTTATGGTTACCGCAACAAGCAATGGCGTAAACCTCACCGACGGTCTTGACGGTCTAGCCACGGGTGCATCTGTCATGACCTTCTTAGCTTTTGTTCTCATCGGAGTCTGGGAGTTCGGAGAGGGCTGCTATGTCACGGCCGGGACCAATTGTTATCTTGTTCGTGACCCTCTGGATCTGGCTGTTCTAGCCGCTTCGCTTGCGGGGGCGTGCGCTGGCTTCCTTTGGTGGAATGCTTCACCCGCGAAAATTTTTATGGGAGACACCGGATCTTTGGCTCTCGGTGGAGCTCTTGCCGGACTTGCAGCCGCGCTGAGAATTGAATTGTTATTAGTACCACTAGGCGGATTGTTCGTCATCATCACGATGTCGGTGATCATCCAGCGGGTGTACTTCAAGATTAGCGGCGGAAAGAGAATCTTCAAGATGGCTCCTCTGCAGCACCACTTCGAACTTATGGGGTGGGGAGAGGTAACAATCGTCCTTCGCTTCTGGATAATCGCTGGACTCGGCGTGGCCACGGGGTTGGGCTTGTTTTATGCGCAGTGGGTTGTGAGATAAGGATGAAGATGGCCGATTTGGCACAGGCGACGGTGCTGATTATCGGAGGCGGCGTCACGGGAACCTCAGTTGCAGACGTCTTGGAGCGACTCGGGAGTGATATCTCCATAGTTGACGAAGATGCAAGTTTGCTCGCCGATGCAAGATTCATATCGGTTGAGAGGGCACTGTCGCAGGAATGGACTTTTGCAATCGTCTCACCGGGATGGCGACCGAATCATCCGCTTCTACAGCAGTTGCGTGAGAAAGGGATTCGCCTGTTGAGCGAAGTGGATCTTGCCTGGCATCTAAAGAATGAATTGCGTCCACTTCAAAAATGGATAGCAATTACCGGGACCAATGGGAAGACAACGACAGTCGAAATGACGACGGCAATGTTCCGCGCCGGTGGACGAAGTGCAATTGCATGCGGCAACGTCGGAGATACTGTGATTGGGGCAGTCGTAGGCGATGTCGATTTCGAGTTTCTAATACTGGAATTGTCTTCATTTCAGTTGCACTGGAGCGAACTGCCAGAATTTCACGCAGCGGCCATATTAAATATTGCCGATGACCACACTGACTGGCACGGAAGTTTCCAAGACTACGTGGAAGCGAAATTACGAATTCTAGACAGAGCGCAGGTGGGTATTCTTAACGCCGACGACGCCAACGTGCTTGAGAGCACTTCAATGTGGCAAGGAAGAAAAGTCTTCTATTCGCTCAACTCTCCCAAACCAGGAGAGTTAGGTGTAGTTGAAGACCTACTTATAGATCGAGCTTTTGTCCCAGATACCGATGTGGCTGAGATGCTTGCGGAATTGAAGGATGTCCAGCCATTCTCACCGCATAATGTTTCTAACGCCCTAGCTGCCGCTGGCCTGGCACGGAGTGCTGGGATTTCGCACTCACACATTCATGAGGCAATCAAGGCTTTTCGTCCAGGACGCCACAGGATAGAACTGGTTGGCGAAAAAAATGGAATTCGCTGGATCAACGACTCTAAGGCGACCAATCCCCATGCTGCGGCGGCCTCACTCACTTCTTTGGCCTCAATTATTTGGATCGCCGGGGGCCTGGCCAAAGGTGCTTCGATGCACGAACTCGTATCCCGCACTGCTGGGCGAATCAAAGCGGCAATCTTAATTGGCAAAGATCGAGAACTGATCGCAACCGAATTGGCTCAGTACGCAGGGCACGTCAAGATTGTCCGAGTAGATCAAGGCAGTGTTGGGGATACTTCTCTTATGGAGAAAGTTGTCCGTGAAGCTTTGCTGTTGGCTCAAACGGGGGATACCGTGTTGATGGCGCCAGCGTGTGCTTCTATGGATCAATTTGTTTCCTACGCAGATCGCGGGGATCAATTTTGCGCGGCGGTAAAGAAGCTCGTCTTGTCATGAATCGTTCAAAGAGTTTTCTTTCTCAGCCCATTAGTGCGTATTACCTCTTGCTTGTATGTACGGCGGCATTAACGGGACTGGGCCTTGTGATGGTGCTTTCGGCATCCTCTATACATTCCCTGGAGACAAACGGTTCATCATTTGCTATCGCGCTTCGTCAGTTCGTCTTCTTGCTTATCGCCATACCCATTGGCCTTATGGCCTCAAAGCTCTCAACTGCCAAATGGAAATGGATCGCAAGGTTCGCCCTACTGGGTTCCATCTTTCTCCTTCTGTTGCTTCAAATTCCAGGATTGGGAAGCAGGGTTAACGGAAACACGAACTGGATCGGAGTCGGTCCAATAGTGTTCCAACCCAGTGAATTTGTGAAGTTCTTCATGATTTTGTGGGCAGGAACAATGTTGGCCAAGCATGAAGAGTCAAAGGCAACCCAAACAAACGTCATTGTCGTACTTGTTCCGGCCTTTGTGGTCATCATGGCCCTTGTCATGGCAGGAGGCGACTTGGGAGATACAACCATTATTGCTGCAGTACTCGTCGGTCTTCTCTTTGTCTCCGGGACTAGACTGCGATGGATAGGCTTTACGTCAATTGTTGGGATTTCGTTGATTGCGGGACTGGTAGTTACCGTTCCTTATCGGATGAGACGTTTTCTTGCGGTCTTACACCCATTTTCACCTGAGTACTACAAGTTGTCTGGTTGGCAACCTGCGCACAGCATCATGGGGTTGGCCAGCGGGGGATTGTTCGGAGTAGGCCTTGGAGCGAGCAGGCAAAAATGGGGCAATCTCGCAGAGGCCCACACCGACTTCATATTTTCCGTGGTCGGAGAAGAACTTGGACTTATTGGAACTCTCGTTGTCTTATTTCTCTTTGCGGCACTGATATATGCAATATTCCGAATTGCAATGCGGGCATCAGATCCCATGATCCGTTATACATGTGCCGGAATTGGCTGCTGGATCGCGGTTCAAGTTGTGCTGAATATCGGGTCTGCAACCAGCGTCTTCCCAGTCGTAGGCATTACCCTTCCACTTGTTTCATACGGAGGTTCGTCCCTGATTTCCACCTATCTTGGCCTGGGCTTCGTCGCAGGTGCAGCGCTTCGAGATCCGAAACTCATCTCAAGTGCCAAGGCGAGAAAAATATGAAAACTTCCATCTCGCGAACTCTGGTATTCGCCGGTGGGGGAACAGCTGGCCATGTGGAACCTGCCTTGGCGGTCGCCCGAGCTTGGAAAGAGAAATATCCGCAGGATCATTGCATATTTATGGGTACTCCAACCGGGCTCGAAAACACTCTTATCCCGGTGGCCGGATTCGAACTTCGCAACATCGATAAAGTCGTGATGCCAAGAAGGTTCAATCTCGATCTCGTGAAATTACCAGTGCGCCTGTTAGGCGCGGTGAATTCCGCTAAGAAAGTTATCAAAGGTGCAGATCTGCTTATCGGCTTCGGTGGCTACCTTTCGGCTTCGGCATATTTGGCGGCATTCCTGACAAAGGTGCCAATTGTCGTGCATGAGGCGAATGTTAAAGTCGGGTGGGCAAATCAACTTGGTGCTCTATTGACGAAGAATCTAGCCGTTGCTCGTCCCATCGCCGTCGGGCGATTTTCGAGGGCCAGTGTCACCGGTCTGCCATTGCGTGAGGAAGTAAAGAAGGCATATTTTGAGGCATCAAGTGACTGGCACCAGGCTCGGGATTGCGCGAAGGAGAAATTGGGCTGGAATGTGAATCATCCAACGCTTCTCATTATTGGTGGATCGCTTGGGTCGACGTATATTAATTCGCAAATTGCGATGGCCCTTCCATTCTTAAGAGAAAAAGGTATTCAGATTCTTCATTCGGTCGGTGCGAAGAATGAACTTCCTCCAGATTCTGAGAATTACAGAGCGGTCCCATACATTAACGACATGGCCACTGCTTACTTAGCCGCGGACGTAGTTCTAGCTCGCAGTGGTGCCGTTACCTGCGCTGAAGTGGGCGCGTTAGGGCGGATGGCTGTGTTTGTTCCTCTCCCCATCGGAAACGGAGAACAAGCTCGTAATGCTGACTATTTGGTCGCCCTTGGGCGAGCAGTTGTAGTGGCTCAGAGAGATTTTTCTGCAAAATGGCTCGTCGATAATATTGAGAAGGCATTTGCGCAAAGTGCGAATAATGCAGAAAACGGACTGGGTCAGGATTTGGAATCAGAGCAAAAGATTGTCGATTTGATGGAAAAAGCGCTGACAGGAAAATCTTGATGAGGCGGACATTGAAGGATTTAGCCGGCAAACACGTTCATTTCATCGGTGTTGGCGGCGCGGGGATGAGCGGGCTTGCCCGCATCATGACGTCTGAGGGTATCCGTGTTTCCGGTTCCGATATTAAAGAGTCATCGGTACTGACGGCGTTACAAGCAATAGGTGTCGACATCAAAGTGGGACACGACGCTTCGCATGTCCATGGTGCGGACTTCGTAGTTTTCTCCAGCGCCATCGATAAAGAGAACCCCGAATTAGTCGCCGCCCGGCAGTTGGATATTCCTCAATTATCAAGAGCCCAAGCACTTGCAATATTGATGTCTGATTCAAGGAGCATCGCGGTGGCTGGAACTCACGGAAAGACCACAACTACCTCCATGCTTACTGTCGCCATTCAAAGTTGCGGGGAGGATCCATCCTTTGCCATTGGCGGAATTCTCAAAGCATCCGGTTCCAACGCGCATAAGGGCACGGGAGAGTACTTCATCGCCGAGGCGGACGAGTCCGACGGTTCCTTCATCGAGTACCACCCATTCGGTGCCATAGTGACGAATATCGAACATGATCACGTAGATTTTTTTAAGACCCCTGAGTCGGTTTTCGAGGCTTTTGATGAATTCGCAAGGACGATTTCCTCTGAAGGGTTTCTGGTCTTTTGCGCAGATGACAAAGGCGCAAAAATGCTTGCTGGATTGGTGACTACCTGTAAAACGATCTCCTACGGCTTGGCGCAGGATGCAGACCTACGTATTGACCAGATCGAACTTGCGCCGGCAAGCTCGAAAGCTCGCGCACTTTGGAAGGGTCGCGCAATCGGCCAACTTGAACTCCAAACTCCTGGCCAACACAATTTGCTCAATGCAGCGGGAGCCCTTGCCGCGGGTCTATCCCTAGGTCTGCCGGCGGCCCAATTAATAGCTGGTTTGGCGACTTTTCGAGGCACCGGACGGCGTTTTGAACTCAAAGGCCAGGTCCACGGAATTCGCGTTGTTGATGATTACGGCCACCATCCAACAGAAATCGAAGTAACGCTGGCTACTGCAAAGAGGTACGCCACCGATGGACGGGTCCTAGTGGTATTTCAGCCGCACCGATATTCCCGAACTCGTGCATTCACCAAAGAGTTTGCGGCCGCATTGGACAAGGCAGATCACGCATGGATTCTGGAAGTTTATGGGTCAAGTGAGAAGCAGATCCCTGGTGTCAGTGGCCAGTCGATCACCCAGTTAATGAAGAACGGTACTTTTGAACCTAATTTCATGTCGGTGGTCTCCTCGGTTGTAGCAGTAGCCAAACCCGGAGATGTGATCTTGACTCTCGGTGCAGGAGACGTAAGTTCCCTAGGTCCGATCATGGTCGAGGCGCTTTCTTCCAAATATGGCGACTAATGTCGAGAATTAAAAAAGGGCGGGTCCATAGGCGCAGGCGATTAACTATTGCAATCGGAATCCTCGTAATTGCCTCAGCGGCATACGTACTTGGCTGGTCTTCGGTATTTACTGTTAAACAAGTTCTTGTTGTGGGAGCACCAAATCCATCAGAGGCATTTATTATCGAACATAGTGTTCATGTGGGCGACAAACTAGCGCGACTCGAATTGCAAGCCATTACAAAATCTCTTGAGAAATATCCGTGGCTGGATCACTCAAAGATAAATCGAAACTGGCTCAAAGGAGCTATCACGATCCATGTTTGGACGAGGACTCCAATCGCGCAATTTCAAGGCCATCTAGTGGATGAGCACGGTGTTGTTTTTGATCTTCCCGGCGTCGATACATCTCGCCTTCCAAGTGTGACGGGTGACAATGCAGCGTCGGCCAAATTTGCTGCAGACCTTTTAACAGGATTACCGGATCAATTGCGTTTGCAGGTTATTGGAATTGTTGTCCATGGAAGTGATTCGGCAATTCTCTCAATTAAGGATCCAACGTTCAATAAAGTATTGAGTGTTGTCTGGGGAGACCTCACAAATATGTCTCTAAAAGTGCAGGTATATCAGGCACTTTTGGCCCTTCCGGAAAATGCCAAAATCGTGAAGGTTGATGTCTCTGCACCACATGCGCCTATCGTTCAATAACTTGCATGCAGTTTCGTGTCGGTATTTGCACCATGGTGCGCTGCGCTCTACTTTCGTCTTATTAGAAAGCAGAACTGTAATTCTCAAGTTGAGGTTCATGGTTCATAAGGAGGATACATCGTGGCTTCACCGCAGAATTATTTAGCTGTTATCAAAGTAGTTGGCATTGGTGGCGGTGGCGTTAACGCGATCAATCGCATGATTGATGTGGGACTTAAAGGTGTTGAGTTCATAGCAATCAATACGGATGCACAGCATTTGTTGATGAGCGATGCAGATGTGAAATTGGATATTGGACGAAAGTCCACACGTGGCCTAGGAGCAGGAGCATCTCCCGAACGCGGTCGAGAAGCGGTACTAGATCACGTAGACGATATTGAAGAAGCATTGCGTGGCGCCGACATGGTTTTTGTTACCGCGGGTGAAGGAGGCGGAACTGGAACTGGTGGTGCACCCATTGTTGCCAAGATCGCGCGTGAATTGGGCGCTTTAACAATTGGTGTAGTTACGCGACCGTTCTCATTTGAAGGCAAGGTGCGCTCTCAACAAGCAGATAGCGGAATCGACGAGCTTCGCGGGGAAGTTGATACTCTCATCGTTATTCCAAATGATCGTCTACTGGCAATATCGGACCGCTCGATTACGGCTGTAGAAGCCTTTAAGAGTGCAGATCAAGTTCTTCTCTCTGGAGTTCAGGGCATCACTGAGATCATCACCCAACCTGGACTAATAAACCTTGACTTTGCTGATGTTAAAAGCATCATGACCGATGCCGGATCGGCTCTTATGGGAATCGGTTCTGCCCGCGGTGAAAACCGTGCGGTGCGAGCGGCGGAGTTGGCTATTTCTAGTCCTTTGTTGGAGGCTTCGATAGATGGCGCCATGGGCGTTCTGCTCTCTGTTGCTGGTGGCTCCGACTTGGGTCTTTTTGAAATTAACGAGGCGTGCGAATTGGTTCAATCCGCGGCGCACCCGGATGCGAAGATTATTTTCGGAACCACCATTGATGATGCATTGGGTGATGAGGTTCGAATTACCGTAATTGCGGCAGGTTTCGACGGAGGAGCTCCAAAGAAGGTCTCAATGCCCGTCATTGACGCAACTTCATTGAGTGGTAAGGCTGACCCGATCAGCGACAACGATCCCTTAGCTGTGGCGTTGGAACTTGAGGAAGAGCTTCCGTCTCGCCATCGCGTAACGTTTGAGGAATTGATTGCCGAGGATGAGATCGACGTTCCTGATTTCATGAAGTAGTACGCAGTCGGTATCGACTTGGTAGCCACACTTTTCACAAATCGCATCGGAGGAATTAGTCAATCCCCGTTTGCGAGTAACAATCTTGCACTTCACGTTACAGACGACTCGCGAGCAGTCGCAGAAAACCGCCGGCGATTAATGGAACTAGTGGGTCCAACCGAATTCATGAATCAATCACATGGAAACACTGTTGCCGTCGTTGACGGCATTTCTCGCCACGAGCCAAATGCCGATGGATTAGTGACTGCTGAACGCGGTATTGCCCTTGGGGTGCTAGTTGCAGATTGCATTCCACTTTTACTCTGGGCTGATGACATCGTGGCGGCGGTGCATGTTGGCAGAAGAGGCCTCGTCAATGGAGTCGCGATCAACGCTGTGAAGGTTATGAATTCGATGGGCGCCGATCGCATCGAAGGAATTCTGGGCCCGTCAATTTGTGGGACGTGCTATGAAGTGGGAATTGATGTTTATGAAGAAGTATCTGCGGTGCATCCTGTTGCGAAATGTAAAACCTCGAAGGGGACCTTAAGTCTGGATTTGCCTGCTGCTCTCTCCCATGAACTTTCAAATTTGGGTGTAAAAATTTCACGTTCACCAATCTGCACGGCGGAGAATTCAAATTTCTTCTCATACAGGCGTGATGGAATCACGGGCCGACAAGCGGGGTTGATCTGGCAATGAATCTTCGGGTTGAAGAGCTCTCATCGAATTTGACGTCAGTGCGCGAGCGAATTGTGCGAGCGGCCAAAGACGCTGGGCGAGATGGCGATGATGTAACTCTGATCGCAGTGACCAAGACGTATCCAGCATCGGATGTTGAAATTCTTAACAACTTAGGGGTTGAGAATTTTGCCGAGAACCGTGACCGCGAAGGGCGGGAAAAATCTGCACTTGTTCCGGCAATCTGGCACTTTCAAGGCCAAATACAGAGCAACAAGATCTCTTCAATCGCATCCTGGGCAGATGTCGTCCATTCTCTAGATAATGCCCGACATCTGAGACTTCTCGATGCCGCAGTGCCCCCGGCTAAAATAATCTCTATATTCATTCAAGTGTGTCTTGATCCCCAACCGGGGCGAGGAGGGATTGCGCCTCAAGAGGTATCTCAACTAGCAGAATTAGTTCTCGTTGAGCCATCTTTGCGCCTTTCCGGCCTCATGGCCGTGGCGCCTCTCGGAGAGGATCCTGAGAGCGCTTTTTCTCGACTGGCTCGAATTCATAGTGATTTTCGCCAACATTTTCCCTCCGCTACTTCTCTTTCGGCCGGCATGAGTGGAGATTTTGAAACCGCAATCAAATATGGCGCGACACATGTGCGGGTGGGTAGTTCAATCCTCGGTTCCCGCTCCCACGTTGGGTAACCTTTTACCTATGGCTAATGCATTGCGTAAAATGGCGAATTACCTCGGGCTGATGGATGATCCTGAATTGGGTTCTGAAGAAATCACCGATCAAGTTTTTGCTCAACCGAAGACTTACGAGCAGAAAAATAGGAGCCAGATTCGCCCTGCCACCTTGGCGATTGCACCGGTGGTAACAACACGGCCTGCTGCCATGCAATTAGACCTTCCAGTGCTCGATCGGATCATTACCCTGCACCCACGTTTTTATAACGAGGCACGAACCATCGGCGAGCAGTATCGCGAAGGCAATCCAGTGATCATCAATTTGACGGACATGGATGAGTCAGAGCGTAAGCGCCTGGTTGATTTTGCAAGTGGACTTGTTTTTGGCTTGCACGGCACGATCGAGCGAGTTACTTCGAAAGTATTTTTGCTTTCACCTGCAAATGTGCGCGTGAGCAGCGAGGACAAAACTGCAGCTGCTGAAGCAAGTTTCTTCAACCAGAGCTAAAGATGTTCCATATTGGTTCCTACTTAGTTTTAATTTTACGAATATTTTTGTTGGCTCTTCTAGGCCGCTTAATATTGGATTACGTCCGACTCTTTTCTCGATCGTGGCGTCCCCGTGGCATCATGCTGTACGTGGCTGAAGCGATCTATGGCATCACGGATAAGCCAACCGCTCTCGTGCGACGCTTCATTCCACCGTTGCGACTTGGGGCAGTGAGCCTGGACCTCTCATTCCTGGTGCTCTTTTTCGCAGTCCAGATTTTGATCCCACTAGTTGGTCGCCTTTAATAAACGCACGCTGAGTCCCAATTCATTCTCGCCAAGGGGCAGAGTTGTGTCGGGGCGCAACTCCAGGGCAAGAACTTCATTTTGAATATGATCCCTGGCATCGGCGATTGATGACATGACACCTACATTCACGTTGTAATCCACCATGATCCGGTCGCTTATCTCGAAGCCCTGATTTTTGCGGGCCTCTTGTAGGAAGCGAATTACTTCTCGTACCTGACCCGCGGCAATAAGAGCAGGGGTTAACGTCAGGTCCAGGGCAACGCTTTCGCCGTCATGGCTAGAGACAGTCCAGCCGCTCTTTGGTTGTTCGGTGATGACCAGATCCTCCAACTCAATGGTCCAGGTTCCACTTGCAGTTGATAGGGATTTGGAGCCCGAAGAGCGGATCTCTTGAACCAAATCTGTTGCGGGCGAAGCGGAGATTGCAGAGGCAATTTCTTGCACCGCAGCGCCGAATTTTCCACCCAGTGATCGAAAGTTCGCTTTTACGCTTACTTCAACCAAGTCACCGTGGGCAGCCGCTATATCTTCAATATGCAACACGTTGAGTTCTTCGGCGATCTGATCCTTCATGGCCTGGGGGAGCTGATTCCAGCCAGTTGCCGCAATTAATGCGCGCCCCAGTGGCTGGCGGATCTTGACGGAGGATTCGGCTCGCGCGGCACGACCAAGTTCAACTATGCGGCGCGTCTGGGCAACTTGGGATGAAAGCACCGAATCGATATGGGACACGTGTGCTACGGGGAAATCTGCCAGGTGGACAGATTCGGAGAGAGAAGAGTCAACCGGGCGAAGAAGTTCTTGCCAGACGTTTTCCGTGATGAATGGAATCATCGGTGCCAACAACAGCGTCAATGTGTGCATGCACTCATGGAGTGTTGCAAGGGCGCTGGAGTCGCCATCCCAGAAACGCCTGCGTGACCGACGGACATACCAGTTCGACAAGTCATCAATAAAGGTTGCCAGCGCTTTACCGGCGCGTTGTGAATCAAAGTTGGCCAGTGAATCGTCGATTTCAATGATGAGCTCTTGCAGTTCAGAGAAAATCCAGCGATCCATAAGCGGACGTTCAGTGATATCTGGAGATTGACTTAAATCGAAATCTGATGCCTTCGCATAGAGCGCCAAGAATGAGGCGGTGTTCCAATAGGTTAGAAGAGTCTTTCTGACCACATCGCTGATCGCATCATGGCCCACACGACGGGGGGCCCAAGGGGATCCGGCAGCGAGCATGTACCAGCGGACCGCGTCGGCTCCATGTTGATCCATTAAGGGGATCGGTGCCAATACATTGCCAAGGTGCTTGCTCATCTTCCGTCCGTCTTTGTCCAAGATATGTCCAAGACATAGAACCGTTTTGTACGAACTTTTATCAAAGACCAAAGTTCCCACCGCCATGAGGGTGTAGAACCAACCCCGTGTCTGATCAATGGCTTCGCAGATAAAATCTGCAGGGTAGGCCGCTTCGAATCTCTCCTTCGAACCTTCTTTATGCGGATAGCCCCATTGCGCAAATGGCATCGCACCAGAGTCATACCAGCCATCAATGACTTCGCTAACGCGCACCATGGGAGCCTTGCACTCAGAGCAAGCCCATGAGATGTCGTCGACGAATGGCCTGTGCGGATCCAAGGAACTCAACGAAGAACCTGACAGTTCACCTAGTTCTTTGAGGGAGCCAACGCAGATCGCGTGTCCGTTCTCACATCGCCATATAGGCAGCGGCGTTCCCCAATATCGATTTCGCGAAAGTGCCCAGTCAATATTGTTATTGAGCCAGTCACCGTACCTTCCGGTCTTGATCGTTTCCGGGTACCAGTTGGTCTTTTCGTTCTCGCGAATCATTTGTTCTTTGATTGAAGTGGTTCGGATATACCAAGAAGGCTGTGCGTAGTAGATCAAT
>Ga0315268_10006529_pt1 | contig 12402 bp, 7 predicted proteins | sample C1_top_MG_FD_204535 | JGI IMG/M metagenome (GOLD analysis project Ga0315268, IMG submission 204535) | Sediment microbial communities from Yellowstone Lake, YNP, Wyoming, USA - C1_top | ecosystem: Environmental > Aquatic > Freshwater > Lake > Sediment | place: USA: Wyoming | collected 2017-08-01 | reverse complement strand
CTGCTATTCGAAGGGCAGTTCACGGTCAGGAGTGAGTTCAGCCAACCGAAGTACTTATACGTCTGGGGTCATGAAGGCGAACCGAGGAGTGGCCCAGGTGGATGACAACTACCCAAGCCCATCGGGAACGACCTACGCCTCAGATACGCGCCGCGAGAGATCCACTGGCGCGCACAACGAATTGGAAGACGGCTGACTCAAGCGTCTGGGCAAGGGGACAAGAAAGGAGGTTGGCGTAATGCGACCAAAAGGTGGGAGAGTGCTGCTCCTGTGCCTCCTAGCCTTGGGCCTGTCAGTAGGGCGCGGTGTTCAGCCGCTGAAGGCCCAGGTGCTGTACGGGTCGGTTGTCGGCACGGTGACAGACCAAACCGGCGCCGTCGTGCCGGGGGCACATATCACCGTCACAAACCCGCTCACCGGCGTGAAGCGCGAGGTGGACTCAGATGCCACAGGTACGTACGACGTCCCGAACCTACCGGAAGGTGCTTACGACCTGACGGCGACGGCCACCGGCTTTGGGCCGCTGACTCAAAAGGGCATCCAGGTGAAGATTGGCGCGATCGTGCGCGTTGATCTGACCCTGCAAGTGGGGCCGGTAACCCAGGAGGTTACGGTCTCAGCTACCGCAGCGGTGCTTCAGACCGAGAAATCCGACGTCGCAACCCGGTTGAGTACCGTGGCGACACAGAACTTACCTCTGGGGTTCTATCGGAACTACCAGTACCTCATGCTACTAGCACCAGGGGCGGCCGAAGACCAGGGAACCACTGGGGCGCTGGCCGACACGCCGGAACGCGCCATTGCGGTCCCCATGAACGGCCTTAGTCCGGCGTCCAACTCCACCCGCATCGATGGCGCCCAGAGCACTTTCCTCTGGAAACCCGGAGGGGGTGCCCTTTACGTGGCGCCCCTGGAGAGCGTGCAGGAAATCAAGATCACCACGAACAGCTTCGATCCCGAGAAGGGGATGGCGGGCTCCGCCGCTGTTGACGTCATCACCAAATCAGGCACGAACGAGTTACATGGCCTCGGTTTCTGGTACCACACCGATCACCAGTTGATGTCATGCGAAGCTTTTAACTATGTCTGCAAGGCGGAAGCACTCGGTCTGAGTCCGCAGAAGAAACCCAAACAGATCTTGAACAACTTCGGCGGGAATATCGGCGGGCCCATCAAGAAGGACAAGCTCTTCTTCTTCGCCAACTGGGACGGGATCTTCGAGCGGCGGATGGGCGACTTCTACGGTACCGTTCCGACGGAAGACTTGCACAGCGGCGACTTCAGGGCGTATTTGGAGAACCCCGTTTTTCTGGCGGACGGAGTAACGCCGGTGATGGTGGATATGACGGACGGGCTGGGGAACATTACGGGAACGACCCAGTTGTACCAAGGTATGATCTTCGACCCCACGACGGGTAATCCGGATGGCACGGGCCGCGCCGTTTTCGCTAACGGCGGGGTCATCAACGTCATTCCGGAAAGCCGAATCGTGGACACCGCGAAGACCATTTTGGGCTTGTGGCCCACGGGGAACGTTCCTCCCCAGTACGACGAGGAAGGGAACGCCATTCTCAACCAGTTCGTCCAAGCCCCGATCAAGTTCACTCGCAACAACTTCGACTTCAAGGTGGACTGGAACCGTACCGACAGGCATCTGGCCTGGTTCAAGTACAGTGCTATGCGAGCCGTGACGGATGCCAACTGTGCGTACAATGATGTCTTCAGCCCGCCGTGTCCGGGAGGCGAGGCCGGCATCACCAAGGCCCTCAACCAAGTAATGACCATCGGCCACACCTGGACCCTTTCACCCACTTTCCTGGTTGACGGCAATCTGGGTTATTCCCGGATGGGGCAGGACAGCTATGGTGTCGGCTACGGGAAGAACATCGGCCTAGAGGTGCTGGGAATCCCCGGCACCAATGACCCGACCGATGAGCGTTACAGCGGCGCGCCAACCTTCAATGTCGGCGGCTACACCGGGCTTCAGGGTGCGGAGGGTTGGCAACCACTTTTCCGCAACGATTGGAGCTTGACCTTCTCCCAGAACGCGAGCTGGACGCACGGTAAGCATACTGTCCGGTTTGGATTCGACTTTATCCACCACCATCTAAACCACTGGCAGCCTGAGTCCGTCAACCCGCGCGGCGTGTTTACCTTCGACACCGGTGACGCTACCATGCTGAACCTGGGAGGGTTGGACACCAATGTGGACCTGTACCGGAATCGGTACAACCAGTTTGCGTCCTTCCTGTTGGGCATCTGGGATACGGCGGGCCGGTCGTTGCAATACCAGAAGATGAACGGGAAGTCAAGCGAGTACGCCTTCTACCTCTCTGAGCGCTGGCGGGTCACGCCGAAACTCACCGCCAACATCGGGTTCCGCTACGAGTACTATCCATTGATGGGCCGGGACGCTCTGGGCAAGGGCATCGAGATGTATGACCCGAACACCAACAAAGTCCTGCTTGGAGGCCTCGGGGGTAACCCGAAGAACCTTGGTGTCACGACCGAGAAGGGCTTGTTCGCTCCCCGGATTGGCCTTGCTTACCAGGTAATGCCGAACACAGTCTTCCGCGCGGGCTACGCGAGCACCTTCGACACCTTCCCCATCCTAAGGTTGCTGCGCGGCACCTTCCCGTACGACATCGGTATGAATTTCACCTACGATTTCAGCGATCCCAATCTCAACACACTGGCTGCGTGCCAGGATACCAGCAATGGGAACGCTGATTGTACGTACCGAGGCATGGGAACCCTGGCGGAAGGGCTGCCGGCGATCCCCGTTCCCGACCTAAGTTCCGGCGTGGTGGATATTTCCCCGACCGTCGGCGTCCGGTTCGTGGGTCCCGGGACACTGAAGCGGGGCCGCGTGGAAACCTGGAACGCCACCGTCGAGCAGAGACTGGGTGAGTTTATCCTGGGCGTCGGCTACGTCGGCAACCACATGGTCCACGGCTGGGCCCAGCAGGACTATCATGCCTCCAGGATCGATGAGCAGTCCCCCTTGGGCGCCAAGTGGGGCCGGACAGCAGAGACTGTGGCCCTCGCTGGCTTCCTGGACTCGCATTACAACGCCCTGCAAGTCACCATCGACCGCCATTACTCAAAGGGCGTGTACGTCCGCGGGTCCTACACGTGGTCCAAGGCCATTGACCTAGCTTCCGATAGCGCGTGGAGCGGGGCAACCTGGATGGCGCCGATGTTCGCCGGACCGGGCTACTTGCAGCACAACCGAGGGATGGCGAACTTCGACCGGCGTCACATCTTCCGCGTAGGGTACGTCTGGGATCTGCCTTTTGGCGCCGACAGGAAGTGGGCCAACAAGAATCGGGTGGGCCGGGCGATTTTGGGAGGCTGGCAGCTCAACGGAATTTGGGCCGCTTACTCTGGAACGCCAACTACCATCGATTCTGATCCCTCTCTCCTGCCGCAGGCCAGTAACTGGCAGACGATGGACCAAGTGGGACCCATCCGCAAGCTGGGCGGCCTGGGACCGGGAACGCAGTGGTACGACCCCGCGGCGTTCGCACTTGTGCCGACCGAGGCAGATGGACTCCAGCACAGGTTTGGCACGACGGGCCGGAACATTGCCGTCTATGGCCCGGGACACTGGAACTGGGACGCCAGCGTGTTCCGTCACTTCAAGTTGACGGAGCGCTTCGATCTCCAGTTCCGAGCTGAGGGGCTCAATGTGCTGAACCACCCCCAGTGGACTTGGGCCGAGGATGAACGATGGGGCCAGGGCTTCTGCTGGACAACCGCGACCGGGGCGTGCGGAGGGGAGTTCTTACAGTCTCCCAACGCGTTTGGCCACCGCACAATCCGGCTCGGCTTGCGCCTGTCGTTCTGATCTCTGGGGGTCAGACCGCTGTTCTTGGATGAAGGATGAAGTCGCTTGGAGCGGGCGTGAGGTGCTCACGCCCGCTTTTTGTTTTGCCTGTCCCCTCGGCTCGCGTCACTCGTGGCCCTTGTCAATGAGCTAGGCGAAGTTGTTAAATGGACTCCATGCGGTTCCTTACGGGAATGACAGCTTGCTTTGCCCTGGCCCTCGCGCTGGTCTCGGCGAGGGGAGAGGACTTGGCGGCGAAAGCCAGCCGCGGCAAGGAATTGATGGCCGCTGGCCGGTTCGCGGAGGCTATCCCACTTTACAGGGAACTTGTGCGGGCTTTGCCGAACAACCCTGGCCCCCTCATGAATCTCGGGTTGGCCCTGCACATGAGTGGCCAGCAGCGCGAAGCCATAAGGCAGTTCCAGGAGGTCCTGCGGCTCAACCCTAAGCACCTACCGGCACGCCTCTTCATGGGTGCGGCCTACCTCGAGCTGAAGGAGCCAGCCGAGGCCATAGCGGCTCTCAGAATTGTGATTCGCGCCCAGCCTGATAACACGGATGCTCGCTTGGCTTTGGGAGAAGCTTACTTATTACGCGAGCAGTTCCAGTCGGCGGCCACCCAGTTTGAAAAGTTGACCGAGCTGGATCCCCAGAACCCGAAGGCCTGGCACGGGCTTGGACTTAGTTATGAAGGTCTCGCCAGCCGTGACTTCGTGGAGCTGGAGAAACGTGCTCTCGGCTCTCCGTACTGGCTGGTGTTGTTTGCCGAGGCACGCGTCACCGCAGGTTACTTTACGCGTGCCTTCCTTTCGTACCGGGAGGCCCACGCCAAGATGCCGACCATGCGCGGCATCCACCTGGCGGTTGCCGAGATCTACCGAAGAATCGGCAAGCCCGAGTGGGCGGCCACGGAGGAAGAAAAGGAGCGGAAGTTGCCAGCCCTGGATTGCAGCGATGTTCCCAGCACCGTCGTGCCTAACGCGGCCAAATCCCAGGGGGATGCGACAACCTCATCCCGCCGGGAAGCAGCGGGCTTGCTCGCCCGAAAGCTGGAGTGCGATTACTGGGCCAAGCGCTACGCGCAGGTGGTGGCCGCATCGAAAGGTAACACGAGTGTAGAGGCCCGCTTCTGGCGGATACGGGCGTACAATGAGCTGGCGCGGGCAGCTTTTTCTCACCTCGCTGAGTTGCCCCCTTCTGCCGAAGTCCACGAGTTGCTGGCCACGGTCAATTTCAACCGAAGGAAGTACCACGAATCGGCGCAGCAATGGCAGGAGGCCCTCAAATTCTCGCCTGGAAATCGCTACTACCAGGAAAGGCTTGCCATATCTCTGAGTTCTAACCACGAATACGAGGGCGCCCGAAAGCTCCTGGAAGACCTTATCCAACAGTCACCGGATTCGTTGGAACTGAACTACTGGCTGGGAAGTACTATCCTAGGTTTGCGGGAACCGGAAAAGGCCATTCCGTTCCTGACAAGAGCAATGGAAATAGATCCCACGGTGCCGGCCGTGCATAAAGAGCTGGCCCGGGCTTACATGCGGATTGGCCAAATTGAAAAGGCCATTCCGCACCTGAAGACTGCTTTGCCGGCTGACGAGGACGGAAGCGTCCATTACCAACTGTCCGTCGCGTATCGACGCCTCGGGCAGCGAGAACTGGCCGCCCAGATGCTCGCGAAATTCCAGGAGATCGAAGAGCCCGCCAGAGCGGGAAGGGGGGTGTCCGGCAGCAAGTATGAAATCGCGCCCCCATGAGGCGGGCTTGCCGAGCGCGAGGGCATGGATATGGGGTCGCTGTGTGAATGTAAGTGGCGACTGGACAGCCAATGCGGAAGTCTCGCCTTCGAACTCCATTCGGGTTTCACACACAAGAGGGAGCAAACGCGCCAGTCCCTGGGGATGAGGGTCTACTCGGGGATTAGAACACCAGCGGCCCCTAATGTGGGAGACAAGTTCGGCTCATCATTGCATTGGCGCCGCCGCGAGGACTTGGCATGAAACTGTTCTCGTAGCACAAGCCTCCCCTGCCGGGGCAGGCCCGACCAGACGGGGGCTCAGACCGGTCTTGGCCCTGCCCCGTGACAGAACAACAACGAAGAGAAAGGCTCACCGCGGCTTTCGCAGGTCGATTCGAGTGGCGAGGAATTCACCCTTCTCTTCTTTACCGAGGATAATCACGAACGAACCTTGTTTGAATTCGCTCGTCTCCGCGGCCTTGGCGCCCCTGGTCCACTTGGTCGAACTGTCAAAGCGGACCTTTCTTACTGCATTTCCCACTTGGAGGTCCAAGTTGGATTCATCCGTGCTCATCCTGACGATAGTACCCTGTAACCGAAGTTCCTTCGCAGCAGCAGCCTTCTTCTCCTGCTTCTCTTGGGCCATCGCTTTTTGGGCAGAAAAGCCCACGGCTGCAAATGCGGCGACCAACAAGAAAAACATAAGCTTTTTCAAGGTGCCCTCCTTGCTCGCGCCAGGAATGCGCGACGACTGTTCTGCAAACCTCCCTCCGCCGGGTGACCGCTTGCAACTGCGCAGAGTATAGGCTTGGTCCCCATCAAAGTAAAGTGCTCCAGGGCCAATGGGACTATCTCATGGAGACGTTGAGCATCGAACGGGCCTGCTGCGCTGCTCCGTCTCCGGCGTCGAAAACGACCACACGTTGCCGAACCTGAAAACCTTGGAGAAGTGGAACAAGGGACTCGATGTTGAACTCCGCCAGCTCTTCCGTGTCGGCGAAGGAAGGCCTCAAGTCCCGAAGGCAGCGGAGAGTGGTCGGCTCAGGGCTGGAGGGAAGGAGTTGTCGAACCTCTTCGACCGCATGTCGAAGCCGAATCAGCAAGTACTTGTTGATACGGCCCACAAGTTGGTTTCACCAGAAGCCCCGGTTGCTGCACGTGCGGCGTAGGCAGGATGGCGTTCGTAGTCTTACGGCCCGTGACGGAATTAGAGCGCAGCCTGATTGCCGAGCGAGCACGCGCCGGCCCCTCAAACCCGCGATTGTACAGGTGACAACGGCATTCTCGTCTCCGTCCAGCCATTCCGGGGACACAGTAGGGTAGTGACACGCGCTCTCGGTCGAAATCCCCGGAATTCTGCACGTTCGAGAGGCATCATAGCGAGCTGTTGGGGTTTCCGAGGGCATTTCCCGGCGACTCATTTGGCGGGATTGGTGTCGAGTTCGTCTAACAACTCCTGTGCGCGAGCCAAGAGTTCATCACCCGTCATCGACGCGACGCGCCTCTTTCAGTGTCGTGATTTGCAGTTCTTCCTTGCCCGCGAAGGCCCGGGTTCCCTTCAAAACCTCTTTGGCGGCTTTTAAGGAGTCCAGACCCGCTGCAACGCCGAGCTTGTAGGCCTCCTCGGGGCTTGCCCGCCTCCGGGCCACGGACAAAGGCAACTTCTGGACCGCTTCTAGGGCTTTCTTGTACACGACCAGCGAGCCAGGAATTAGGTCGAGTATCGCGCCTCGGTGTGCTTTCACCAGTTCACGGTACTGCGTGTCGCTTAGGATGTGCTGCACCGTCCGCTGATGAATTCCTTCCTCCTTCGCTATAGCCCGATTAGCCTTCCCATGACTTTCGCAGCAATCTCGCGAGCCTTGATTGCCTCTGGCTTAGTTGACTTTACCTGGCGTTTCGCGGCCCTTTGCGGCATCAACAACAGCGGAGCTCCCGACTCCCTGAAAGGTCAATGCCCGCGGTGACGCAACGACCGGGCGTGCCACAATTTAGTTCAACTTGGGTGTAAAGCTGCTGGTCAATGTGACCGTCTTATATCTACCCGTCGAGCTAAAGGCGACTAAATCAAGGGGCTCACACAGTGAATCTCAGATTTCTAATCCGAGGGTCGGGGGTTCGAGTCCCTCCCCGCCTGCCATGGTAACCGCCCAACGCCTCCCCGCGCAGGAGCACTTGGCTGTTCAGAGTGCCAAAGATGCGGAAGCAGACAGCGCCCTTCCCTTTCCAGACCTTCGCGTGGCGCCGGCCCGCGCAAGCTGGAAAGGAGAGCGTCGTTAGGGGGGACTCGAATGACTGCTGCGCTTACGACTTGCCCGGACGCACGCTCACAGCCCGTGGACCCTTTTCCCCTCGCTCCATCTCAAACTCGACGTTCTCGCCTTCTCTCAGTCCGTCGAAGTTGAGGTTCTGGAGGCTGCTGCGATGGAAGAAAACTTCTTGCCCATCCGCGGCGCGGATGAAGCCAAACCCGCGATCGCGAATGACTCGTTTGATTGTACCCTGCATAAGAAACCTCAATGTGCGTAAAAGGGAGCGCGTTCTAGGCAGGTCGAAAAGCTAAGCAGGACGGCCGGCGAAGAAACCTCTCTTACGCTAATGCCGCCACTCTACCAATACTGAATTTGTTTGTCAAAGGGCTCGTGGCAAGCCGGGAAGCTACCCCAGCCCCGCCCCGCAGGCTGGCCCGCCACCCGTGTCCAGGGTTAAGCTGTCGGCGCGGACGCAAAAGATCGTTGCGCTTCCCCGGGATCGTCAAAGACTTCAAAGACCGTGCTGAGGCGGGTGATTTGCAGCAAGTCGTGCACGCGCTTGGTGAGGTGGAGGAGTTTTACATTTCCCCCGCGCTTGCGCGCTGAGGTGTAGCTTGCCACCAAGGTGGACAACCCCACGCTGTCGATGTAGTTCACCTCCGCCAGGTTCAGAACAATGCGCGTGTGCCCGGCCTCTACCAGCTGCCGGATTCGTTCTCGCAAGGCTTCAGTTTCTTCACCCAGCGTGATCCGCCCCCGCAGATCCAGCAGCATGATATCGTCCACCAGCTTTTCGACCATGTAGAGCTGCATCGGGAATCACCCTCCTCAGCGGAAGCATTCACTGGCCTCGGCTTGCGCCGCACACACCACCTGGGAATTCATTCGGCGCCTGCATCCTAGCACGGCCCGAGCGTGTTTGCGACAACCACATGCTGCGCGACGATCATTGGCCACCTTTCCGGCACGTGTTAGACCGGGTGCCCATTTCCACCTGGAGGTTTGTTATGCCCCAAGATAACGTTTCGCGCCGCAGGTTTCTTCAGAACGTGGCCGCAGGGTCCACAGCCGCCGCTTTCGCTTCCGTCCCCGGAGTCCTCGACGCACGCCGCGACGATCTGCTGGGGGCCCCGGAGCCGGTCAGGGTCGAGTCCTATCCCGTTGCCGAACCGGGTAAGGGAGCGGGCGTCAGCCACGTGAAGATCGTCACGCAGGAACAAATCCCTGAGGACTATAGGGAAAAGCTCCAGAGCCTTGCCGCCGGGCTCGACCTCCGGCAGTGTGCCTCCGAGAGTGAGTTCCGCCACGAGCTGGCTGACGCGCATGTAATCTATGGGCATTTCTCGCGCGAGGACCTGAAAGTCGCCCGGCAACTGAAATGGGTCCAGTATGCGGCGGCAGGAGTGGAAGACATTCTGTGGCCGGAACTAGTGGAGAGCCCCCTCGTCCTCACCAATATGGCGCGCGTCTATGCGCCCGCCATCTCCGAAACCGTGATGGGGCTTCTGCTCGCGCTCGCCCACAGCATCAATCGCCACGCGTTGCAAACACCGGAACACGTCTGGAAGCGGCTCGAGGGCCTGACCGACATCAGTGGCTGGACCATGGGGATCGTCGGTCTGGGGGGCATTGGCACCGAAACCGCTTATCGCGCCCACTACGGCTTCGGCATGAAGATCTACGCCGCGGACCCCAAACCCCTGCCCAAACCCGCTTTCGTGGCGGAGCTGCACTCCGTGGAGTGTCTGCCGCAGATGGTCCCGGAGGTCGATGTGCTGGTGAGCGCGGCGCCTCACACGCCCGCGAGCGAAGGCATGTTCAACGAGTCGATCTTCCGCGCCATGAAGCGGAGCGCTTACTTCATCAACGTCTCACGTGGGAAGCTGGTGGATACACCCGCGCTGGTCCGCGCGCTGAAGGAAGGCTGGATCGCCGGGGCCGGCCTCGATGTCGCCTACAAAGAACCCCTGCCCGCCGACGAGTCGCTCTGGACGGCCGGCAACCTCATCGTTACGTGCCACACGTCAGGCCGCACGCCGCGCACGCTCGAGCGCCAGATGGCCCTGTTTACCGAGAACGTGCGCCGCTACGTCAACGGCTTGCCGTTGCTGAACGTGGTGGACAGGCGGCCGGGCTACTAGCGCGGTTGCGGACACAGAGCGTAAGGACCGCCGTCGACCGCACACATCGCAGAAAGCACGATGTATGCGCCCCGGCGCCGCTTCAACGCGGGCTTATTTCGGCTGGTGAGGCTCGTGTCTAGCGCCAGCCTTCTGCCGCTGGTCGCGGAGCACGGCCTTGCGGCTGAGGCGAATCTTGTTGCCGTCAATCGAGATAACCTTCACCAGCAGTTGGTCGCCTTCCTTGAGCTCATCGCGGATGTCGCGGATGCGGTGCTCGGCCACTTCACTGATGTGGAGCAAGCCGTCGGTTCCCGGAAAAATCTCCACGAAGGCGCCGAAGTCCGCCAAGCGCACGACCTTGCCCAGGTAGGTCTTGCCGATCTCCGCCTCGGCCACTAGGTCCCGGATCATCTTGAGGGCCTTGTTTGCTGCCGCTTCATCCACGGCCGCCACGTTGACCTTGCCATCGTCTTCCACGTCAATCTTGGCGCCTGTTTGCTCGACGATCCCGCGAATGACCTTGCCGCCCGGGCCAATCAGCTCACCAATCTTTTGACGATTGATCTGGAGCGTATAGATGCGGGGAGCGTTGGGCGAAATGTTGGTGCGCGCTCCGGGCAGCGTTTCCAGCATCTTGTCGAGCACGTGCAGACGCGCTGCTTTCGCCCGTTCCAGGGCTTCGGCCATAATCTGCGGCGTGAGCCCACCGATCTTGATGTCCATCTGCAAGGCGGTGAGGCCGTCCTTGGTGCCCGCCACCTTGAAGTCCATGTCACCATAATGGTCTTCCGCGCCCGCGATGTCGGTGAGGATGGCGTACCTCTCGCCTTCTTTCACCAAGCCCATGGCGATTCCCGCCACCGGAGCCTTGATGGGCACGCCCGCGTCCATGAGCGCCAGGCACCCGCCGCAGACCGTGGCCATGGAGGAAGAGCCATTCGATTCCAGGATGTCGGAGACAATGCGGATGGTATAAGGGAAAACCTCCTCCTCGGGAATGATGGAGAGGAGCGCGCGCTCGGCTAGAGCACCGTGCCCGATTTCGCGGCGTCCCGGACCGCGCAGGAACTTGACCTCGCCCACGCTGAAGGGCGGGAAGTTGTAGTGCAGCATGAAACGCTTGAACGCTTCGCCCTCCAGCACGTCCAGGCGCTGCTGGTCTTCGCCCGTCCCCAGCGTGACGGTGACCAGCGCCTGAGTTTCGCCACGCGTGAAGAGAGCCGACCCGTGCGTGCGCGGCAGCATGCCCACTTCGCAGGTGATTTCCCTCACCTGGTCAAACGCTCGCCGGTCCTGACGCCGATGTTCGAGGAGGATGTCGTCGCGGAAAAGTCTTTCCTCCACAGCGTCAAAGTACTGGGCCACCTGGCGACGCTTCGCTTCGTCCTCCTCCGGATAACTCTGCACCAGCTCCTCGCGCAGGGCGGCAATCTTGCGATGGCTCGTCTGCTTCACGTACTTCGAGGTGTCCATGGCCTCGCGCAGAGGTTCCGCGACGCGCTGAAGAATCTCCTGATAGAGCGCCTCGTCACGAACCGGAGGGGTGAACTCCCGCTTCTGAATGCCCAGTTTGGCAAATAGTTCTTTTTGCGCGGCAACGATCTTGCGAATCTGTTCGTGCCCGTACTGGACGGCCTCGCTGAGGGTCGCCTCGGAGACCTCCCGGGCCGACGCCTCCACCATGACAATGGCATCCTCACTCCCCGCCACAACCAGATTCAGCAGGCTGGCTTTGGCCTCCGCGTAGGTGGGGTTGGTGATCAGCCGCCCGTCCACCAGACCCACGCGGACAGCGCCTACGGGCGTAAGGAACGGGATGTCGGAGAGATAGAGGGCCGCCGCTCCGGCCACCACGCCGATAACGTCGGGATTGTTGTCCGAGTCCGCGGAAAGCACCATGGCGATCACCTGCGTTTCGTCATAGAAGCCTTCGGGGAACATGGGCCGGGTGGGCCGGTCAATCAACCGGCTGGTGAGGATTTCCTTCTCTGTCGGGCGCCCCTCACGTTTGAAGAAGCCGCCGGGGATCTTTCCTGCAGCATAGTTGTACTCGCGGTAGTCCACCGTTAAAGGGAGAAAGTCCGTCACTTCGCGCGGCTCCGTGGAACAGGCTGTGGCCAGCACTACCGTATCGCCGTAGCGCACGTAGGCGGAGCCGTTGGCCTGCTTGGCAAGCTTGCCACACTCGATGGTCAGGGTACTGGCCCCTAGGGGGATGCTGATTTGCTGCAAGGTAATTCCTCCATTCAGCGGGCGGCATGCGCGCTTACACGGCGGCCCTGCCCGCTTGCCGGCGCGCGCCTCGCGCCGAAACGCCGCACCCGCAAGAGCGCGGCGGGTGATTCTGTCATTGGGAATCGAGGGGGAAGTTGCGATTCGGGTGGGAAATCGGCCGCTGGCAGAGGCCCTGGTTGGGCCGGAATTGCTCTCCTCCGAAGAAACGACCCGCGTGACAGACGC
>Ga0315268_10006528_pt1 | contig 12402 bp, 13 predicted proteins | sample C1_top_MG_FD_204535 | JGI IMG/M metagenome (GOLD analysis project Ga0315268, IMG submission 204535) | Sediment microbial communities from Yellowstone Lake, YNP, Wyoming, USA - C1_top | ecosystem: Environmental > Aquatic > Freshwater > Lake > Sediment | place: USA: Wyoming | collected 2017-08-01 | reverse complement strand
CGGTCTTGCGCTATATGGCGCCGCTGCTCGTCGAGCCAAGCTGCCTCGAGTGCCACGCCGCGCAAGGCTACGCGGTCGACGACGTGCGCGGCGGCATCAGCGTCTCGCTCGATGAGCAGGACTTCGAGAGACGCCTGCGCGACGAGCTCGTGACCATCGCCGGCCTGGCGCTCACGACGACGCTCGTGCTGCTCATCGCCATCGCGGTCTTCTTTCGCCGCCTCGTCAGTCGCCTGACGCGCGCTCGGATGCAACTGCAAACGCTCGCCACGACCGACCAGCTCACCGGCCTCGCCAATCGCCGCCTGGTCATGGATCGCTTCGCCGAGGAGTGCGAACGCCAAGCGCGCGACATGACGGGCTTTAGCTGCATCCTCGCCGACGTCGACTTCTTCAAGAGGGTCAACGACCGCTTCGGTCACGCGGCCGGTGACGACGTGCTCGCGCGGATCGCCGCCGAGCTGCGCAAGGGAGTGCGGCCCTACGACGTGGTCGGCCGCTTCGGCGGTGAGGAGTTCCTCGTGCTCGTGCCGAGCGATGACCCGACGACGGCGCGGCAGGTGGCCGAGCGGCTATGCGCGGGCGTGCGCGCGAACGTCCACTTCGGCAACACTCACGCCCGCGAACACGCCACCTTGAGCCTGGGCCTTGCAGCGTTCGGACCAGGCGACACCGTCGAGTCGATGTTGCACCGCGCTGACGCCGCGCTCTATCGCGCCAAGGCCAAAGGCCGCGACCGCGTCGAAGAGGGCTAGGCGCGCCGCGCTCCTTTGACCAGACAGGCCCAATCGTCGGGCTCGCCGAGTGAACCGTGGATCGCCGCGGCGCGCGCGCGACAGCCACCGCCACAAGCCAAGCGCTCGGCGCAGGCGTGACAGAAAGCCTCGGGCGCGAGGTGTCGCCAGGCCACGAGCGACGGCGCAGCACGCCAACACTCGGCGAGGGAGTGCTCGCGTAGCGACCAGGCATCGGGCGCATCCACCGCGCCGCAAGCGATGACGCGCGCATCGGCGGTGATGGTCAGGCTCGTCGTGCCGCCGACGCACGCCCAGGTCGGCAGGCCGGTGAAGACCGCGTAGCGCTCGGGCACGCCGTCGTCGACCTCGAAAGCACAGCCGTCGGCAGGCCAAGCGTCGCGCAATCGTGCTGTCGCTTCCGTATATTCACGATACGACAGACCGAGCGCCGTCTGCTCGCTTGCCGCACCGAGTTGGCGGAAGGGTTTAAAGGCCACCGACGAGACGCCGAGCTCGCGTGCCACCTCGCCAAAGGCGCTCAACCTCGACGCATTGTTCGCGGTCACGGTGACACGCAGCTTCACCTCGCGTGCCCCGGCCCGCACGAGATGGTCGATGCCCGCGAGCGCCCGCGCGAAGCTGCCCCGCCCGCGCAAGACCTCATGCGTCGTTGCGTCCGGACCGTCGAGGGAGATCGAGAAGCCCCGCACGGCCGATGCCGCAAGAGAACGCGCCGCGCCTTCGTCGATGAGCGTCGCGTTGGTGCACAAGAAGGCGTCGATGGCGTAGCGTGGCAACGCGGCGAGAAGATCGCCGAGGTCGTCACGCAAGAGCGGCTCGCCGCCGGCGAGGACCACCACGGGACTCCCGAGCCCCTGCAGCGCAGCGAAGATCTCCTCCACCTCATCGACCCGCAACTCGAGCGGCGAGCGCTTGGCCGAGAGGTCCACGTAACAATGCGCGCAGCGCAGGTTGCAGGCGCGCGTCAACTCGATGCTCGTGACGAGCGGCGCCGCGAGCGCGCGCTGTGGCGACGGGTTGTCGACGAGGGCGGCCCGGCAGCGGTAGTCGGCGTCGAGCAGACCGTCGTTCTGCCAACGGCACACCTCGGCGATGAGCGCCTCCTCAGAAAGACCCGTCGCGCCCGGTGCCCGGGCGTAAGCGACGAGCGCACTCTCGTGACGCGCCGCGGCAAGGAGCTGCGCCAGAGGCTGCGGCAGCAAAAAGAACGCCGTACGTCGCCGCGCGTAGTACGCCGCTCCGAAGCGCTCGACGCGCAAGAGGTCGGGCCGATCGCCCATCGCATCGAGAGTCGAGGTCACCCTGGTGCGCCGCGACAGCCGCTAGCAGCCGCCGGTAGCAATGACGCTGCCGCCGACCGGCGCCGGATGAGGCGACGCAGGGGTCATTCCGACGGCGCTGCCGCCGGCCTGATAGTCGGGGTCTTGCACTTGCTCGAGCCCTACGAGGTCCTTGCCGGCGAGAAAGTCCTCGAGATAGTCACCGCCGCCGAGGTTCTGCTTAATCTTCACTTTCTGCTCGTCGACGTAGGCGAGCAAGTCTTTGGCGCCGAGGAGTTGCGAAATCTCACGGTCACTGAGATGCCCCTTGCGCGTGCGCTCGAGGCGACCGAACACCGGCACCTTGGCGAGCCACGAAGTCTCTGCTCCCTGTAGGGTCTGCTCGACCTCATCCATGGAGGCGGCCTTGCCGAGCGAGGCGATCTGTCGATACGACCACAAGATGGCCTGCGCCCCCGGGGTGGTGGCGGCATGCTTCTCGGCAGCGCGTACGAGCGCGGCGTCGAAAGCCACGCGGGCCTCGTGCGTGGTGTAGAGTTGCGCCACGGCGTCTGCCCAAGCATTGTACTCGACAAGGTAGCCGGCGGGCGCCGCAATCGTGCTCGCGGCGAGCTTAGCCGGCAGGCCGCCCGTGCGAATGACCGCGCGCGCTTCGGCGTACGAAAGCTTGCCGTCCTTGTGCACGACCGCATCGGCCCTAGCGAGCGCGGTCTTGGCGTCGAGCAAAGCCTGGCGAACGGTCTGCACTTGCGCCGCGTCGAGCGTGCTCGGCCGCGAGGTCGTCGTCCCGGAGCCGCCGCAGCCACCCACGCTCGGGGTCGTCCTGTGAATCACGAACGCGTCGTTGTAGAAGATGGCATCGACCGCTTGCGCGAGGGCCGGGTCGCCCGACTGTTCAGCCGCATCGTAGAGGGCCTTGATGCTCACCGAGCCGTCGGCGGCCTTGACCTTGTCGACGACGCTCTGCACGGTGTCGAGCTTGGCGCTCAGGTCGGCAACAGGAAGAGAAAACGCAGGCTTGGTGACGCTCATCGCTAGTGCTCCCGCTGATAGGGGGGGGGAGCGACGATTAAGGCACAAGCTCAAAAGAAATTCAATTGCAGCCGCGCGGCCTCCGACATCTTGTCGGGGCCCCAGGGCGGCTCCCAGGTAATGTCGACGTCGGCGCGCGTGATGCCGGCGGTCGCCTCGAGCCGCGCCTTGACCTCTGGGGGCAGCGACTCGGCCACCGGACACATGGGCGACGTGAGGGTCATGCTCACCTGGACGCGGCCGGGCTCGGTCTCACGCACGACGTAGATGAGCCCGAGGTCATAGATATTGACCGGGATCTCGGGGTCGTAGATGGCACGCAGCGCCTCGACGGCGAGCCCGACGAGGCCGGGGTGGTCCGTGACGCCATGGGCGGCGTCACGCTGCACGGCCGACATGTCGTCGTCGCCGCTCGGGGTCACGTCTTGGCGCGCGAACGGGTCGCGCTCATTCGGTGCTTGCTGATCCATGACCTTCCTTGCCCTCTACTGCGGCGATGAGCGTGTGCCAGGCGAGGCTCGCGCACTTGACGCGCATCGGAAACTCACGCACACCCGAAAAGACGGCGAGCTTGCCGAGCGCCTCGATATCGGGCTCCACCTCCTCGGTGAGCAGGCTGCGCACGCGCCCGAAGAGCGCCCGCACCTCCTCGACCGACTTGCCGCGCAGGCTCTCGGTCATGAGCGAGGCCGAGGCCGTGGAGATTGCGCAGCCCGAGCCAACGAAGGAGGCATCGCGCACGACGCCTTGCTCGACGCGCAAGAACACCGTGACCTTGTCGCCGCACAGTGGGTTGTAGCCGTCGGCCTTGTGGGTAGCGCTGTCCTGTGCCCGGCGATTACGCGGGTTCTTGTTGTGGTCGAGAATGACCTCTTGATACAGCTCGCGCAGTTCCGACATTAACCGAACACCTTTCTCACGTCGGCGATAGCAGCGACGAGGCGATCGACGTCGTCACGAGTATTGTAGAGCGCGAACGAGGCCCGCGCCGTAGCCGCGACGCCGAAGCGCTCCATCAGCGGCTGGGCGCAGTGGTGGCCGCTGCGAATGGCGACGCCCGCCTGATCGACGATGGTGGCGATGTCATGCGGGTGCACGTCATCGAGGACGAACGAGACGACACCGGCTTTGTCGGGCGCGGTGCCGATGAGCCGCAGACCACGCACGCGCGCAAGCTCGCGCGACGCGTACTCGACGAGGTCGCGTTCATGAGCGGCGATGTGTGCGAGGCCGAGGCCGGTCACATACCTAAACGCCGCCGCGAGTCCGACGGCGCCGGCGATATCGGGCGTGCCCGCCTCGAACTTGTGCGGAGGCGTATTGTATAAGGTCTTCTCGAAGGTCACCGAGAGGATCATGTCGCCGCCGCCCTGCCAAGGCGGCATCGCCTCGAGGTGCGCGAGCTTGCCGTAGAGCACGCCGATGCCGGTCGGGCCGTACACCTTGTGGCCCGACAGCACGTAGAAATCGCAGTCGAGCGCCTGCACGTCGATAGCCACATGCGGCGCGGCCTGTGCCCCGTCGACGAGGACGGGAACGCCCCGCGCGTGCGCGAGCTCGATCATGCGCGCGATGGGCGTCACCGTACCGAGAGCGTTCGAGACATGCGTCATGGCCACGAGCTTCGTGCGCGGCGACAGCAAGCGCTCATAGGCGGCGAGGTCGAGCTCGCCCGCGTCGCTGACCGGCACGACGACGAGCCGCGCGCGTTTCTCGGTACACAGCATCTGCCAAGGCACGATGTTGGAGTGATGCTCCATGACCGACAAGACGATCTCGTCACCCTCAGTGACGTGTGTGCGGCCAAACGTCGCGGCGACGAGGTTGACGGCCTCGGTAGCGCCGCGCACGAAGACGATCTCACGGGGGTCGCGGGCGTTGACGAACTGCTGAGCGACGCCACGCGCACCCTCGAAGGCCCGCGTGGCCCGCTCGGCGAGTACGTGCACGGCCCGATGCACGTTGGCGTTGTCGTGGGCATAGTAGTGATTGAGCGCGTCGAGCACGGCGCGCGGCTTTTGCGTCGTCGCCGCGTTGTCGAGGTACGCGACGCACCGCCCACGCACCTGCTCGGCGAGGATCGGGAAGTCCTCGCGCACGCGAGCGAGATCGATACCGCTCTTCGTCATAGGGCCCCCGTGTTTGCCGCCAAACTTAGGATGCCGGCGTTGAGCGTCTGTTCCAAAGCCGTGCGCAATTCGCGTGTAGGGATAGAGGCCACAATCTCGGACACGAAGGCGCCGGTGAGCATGGCGCGCGCCTCGGCTTCGTCGATGCCGCGCGAGCGCAGGTAGAAGAGCGCGTCGGCGTCGAGCCGACCGATGGCCGCGCCGTGGCTGCATTTGACGTCGTCGGCGTAGATCTCGAGCTGCGGCCGGGCGTCGACATGCGCGCCCGCGGACAGCAAGACGTTGCGATTGGTTTGGCGCGCGCTCGTCTCTTGCGCGTCCTTCGCGACGAACACACGGCCGGTCCATACCGCGCGCCCGTCACCGCGCAAGACGCCCTTGTACAGCTCCTCGCTCGTGCAGCGCGGGCGGTGATGGCCGAGGTAAGTCAAGGTATCGATGAGCTGGCCCGTGCCCGGCAGGTAGAGACCGAACAGGCGCGCCTCGGCTCCTTCGGCGTCGAGTCCGACATGCACCTCGCTGCGCGCCAAACGCCCGCCGACGGCGAGCACGTGCGAGGAGAAGCGTGCACCGCCGAGGAGCGAGACGTCGAGTGAGCCCCAGTGGAACGTCGCGAGCCCTTCTTCTTCGAGCTTGTAATGGGTCAAGGACGCCCCGTCCCTAACCTGCGCCTCGGTCACCGCGTTGGTGTAGCGCACGCCCGCGGCCGAGAGATAATGCTCGACGACGATTACGCGGCTGTGCGGCTCGGCGACGATGAGGTTACGCACGTGTGTGCTCGCAGGCTCGGCCGCGCCATCGGCGGCGGCCACGAACACGAGATGAAGCGGCTCGTCGAAAGCCACGCCGGCCGCGACGTGCACGAGCGCCCCATCGGCCCACAGAGCGGCGTTCTCGGCCACGAGGCCGCGCGCATCACCGGGCGCATTGCGGCCGAGGTGCTCCTCGAGCAGCGCGGTCGCAGTGACGGCCGCGATGGCCGAGGTGCCCCCAGCGACGGCCTCGTCCTCAGTGACGGCCGTGCCCTCGGCGACGGCCGCGGTGGCTGCGGTGTCCCCGGCGGCTGCAGCGGCGAGGCTCGTGACCACGACGCCCTTCGGCAAGTCACCTGTGTGCGAGCGCGCCACATCGAGCCTCCCATTGACGAACAGCAAGAGGTGCTTGGCGCGTAGGACGTGAGGCAACAACGCCGACGTCGGCAAAGTCGCAGCCGCAGCCGCGGCCGCGGCGCGCACGAACGACACCTCGCACAAGGGCACGAGGCTCGTGTACTTCCAGTCCTCGTCGCGCACGCTCGGCAAGCCGAGACGCGCGAAGTCCGCGGCCGCAGCCCGTCGAGCCCCGGCCACGCTCGGCCGCGCCGCCCCAGGAAGGCTCGGCGCCTCGCGCCGCATCGCCGCGAGCGAGCGGGCCCGTGCGAGCTTCATCGGCTCGGGCTCGGGCCGCACAACGCGTATGGCCGGCGCGGAGCTCACGACACCGTTCGCTCGCGGACTCGTCCGCGGGCCTCACCGGGCGGCGCCGCGTTCTTGGCTTCGTCTTCGAGCCAGCCATAGCCACGCTCCTCGAGCATGAGCGCGAGCTCCTTGCCACCCGACTTGACGATGCGGCCGCCGAGCAAGACGTGCGTCTGGTCAGGCACGAGGTAATCGAGCAGTCGCTGATAGTGGGTGATCACCACGAGGGCGCGATCGGGCGCACGCAGAGCGTTGACGCCGCGCGAGACGATGCGCAAAGCGTCGATGTCGAGTCCGCTGTCGGTCTCGTCGAGAATGGCGAGCTTCGGCGCGAGCACCGCCATCTGCAAGATCTCGTTGCGCTTCTTCTCCCCGCCCGAGAAGCCCTCGTTGACCGCGCGGTTCAAGAACTTCTCGTCCATCTCGACGAGCTTCATCTGCGCGCGCACGTGCGACAGAAACTCCATCGCGTCGAGCGTCTGCTCGCCGCGCGCCGCACGTACGGCGTTGACGGCGGCCTTTAGGAAGTAGGCATTCGAGACGCCCGGGATCTCGACCGGATACTGAAACGACAAGAACACGCCCGCCCGAGCCCGCGCCTCGGGCGCCATGCCGAGCAGGCTCTTGCCGTCGTAAAGCGCCTCGCCGCCCGTCACCTCGTAGCCCTCGCGACCGGCGAGCACATTGGCGAGGGTGCTCTTGCCGGAGCCATTCGGCCCCATGATGGCGTGCACCTCGCCCGCGTTTACGGTGAGGTCAATGCCGCGCAAGATAGGCTTACCGCCGACCGAGGCGCGCAAGTCCTTGACTGTCAACATGGGCACAGCAGCCATTCGCTTATCCTACGCTTCCTTCGAGCACGAGACCGAGCAGCTTCTGCGCCTCGACCGCGAACTCCATCGGTAACTCACGGATGACCTCTTTGCAGAAGCCGTTGACGATCATGTTGACCGCGTCCTCGACCGCGAGCCCGCGCTGCTGGCAGTAGAAGACCTGGTCTTCGCTGATCTTCGAGGTCGAGGCTTCGTGCTCGACCTGAGCATCGGAGCGCCGCACGTCGAGATACGGGAAGGTATGGGCGCCGCAGCTGCTCCCGATGAGCAGCGAGTCGCACTGCGAGTGGTTGCGCGCGCCGGCGGCGTTGGCGTTGACTTGCACGAGGCCGCGGTAGGTCTGCTGGCCGTGCCCCGCCGAGATGCCCTTCGAGACGATGGTGCTCTTGGTGTTTTTGCCGAGGTGGATCATCTTGGTGCCGGTGTCGGCCTGCTGGAAGTTGTTGACGACCGCGACCGAGTAGAACTCGCCGACCGATTCGTCGCCGATGAGCAAACAGCTCGGATACTTCCACGTGATAGCCGAGCCGGTCTCGACCTGCGTCCACGAGATCTTAGAGCGTGCCCCAGCGCATTTGCCACGCTTGGTGACGAAGTTGTAGATGCCGCCTTTGCCCTGCTTGTCGCCCGGGTACCAGTTCTGCACGGTCGAGTACTTGATCTGCGCGCCACCCTGCGCCACGAGCTCAACCACGGCGGCGTGCAGCTGGTTCTCGTCGCGCCGCGGCGCCGTGCACCCTTCCAAGTAGCTCACATACGCGCCTTCGTCGGCGACGATGAGCGTGCGCTCGAACTGCCCGGTGTTGGCGGCGTTGATGCGAAAGTAGGTCGAGAGCTCCATCGGGCAACGCACGCCCTTCGGCACGTAGACGAACGAGCCGTCGGTGAACACAGCCGAGTTGAGCGCGGCAAAGAAGTTGTCCGTATAGGGCACGACCGTGCCTAAGTACTTCTGCACGAGCTCGGGGTGTTTTTGCACCGCCTCGGAGAAGGAGCAGAAGACGATGCCGAGCTCGTTGAGCTTGCCCTTGAAGGTGGTCGCGACCGAGACGCTGTCGAACACCGCATCGACCGCCACGCCGCCAAGGAGCTTCTGCTCCTCGAGCGGGATGCCGAGCTTGGCAAAGGCACGCAAGAGCTCGGGGTCCACTTGATCGAGCGAGGTGAGCGCCGGCTTCTTCTTCGGGGCGGCGAAGTAACTAATCGCCTGATAGTCGATGGGCGGATACGTGACCTTCGCCCAGTGGTGCGGCTCCTGCATCGTCAGCCAGCGGCGATAGGCCTGCAGGCGCCACTCGAGCAAGAACGCGGGCTCGCCCTTCTTCGCCGAGATATCGCGGATGACTCCCTCGGAGAGGCCAGCGGCCACGATGTCGGACTCGACGGGCGAGACGAAGCCCCACTCGTAGTCGTCCTTGACGAGGTCGGCCGGCCGCGGCGTTGAGGTCATCGCGCCCTCCCTGAGGTGGTGACAGTCGCAGAGACAGCGGCGCCCGGGCGGTTGCGCTGCAACGCGCGCGAGAAGGTGACGAGCGGCTCATCGGTGCCAAGCCAGCGCCCCATCGGATGCTCGCCGCGGTACATGTCGGCGAGGGTGACGCCCTTGAGCGCCTCGCCGACCGCGCCACCGACCCAGCGCCACAAGGCGCGCACCGAGCAGTCGGTCGTGTGGATACAGTCGCGCAGTTGCCCGGGGTGCGAGGCGCAGAAGGTGTCGGAGAAGAGAGTGCCGCCGAGCACGCCGAGCACCTGCCAGACGTTGATCTCGTCGGCCGGCCGCGCCAGGCGATAGCCCCCGGTGGCGCCGCGCGTGCTGACGACGAGGCCGCCCTGGCGCAAGGAGCGCAGCAGCTTGGCCGCGTACTCGGGGCTCAGGCCTTCGGCCGCCGCGATCTCGGGGATGCGCAGCGGCTCAGCGCCCTCGGTGTCCTCGTGCCGCGCCACTTGCAGCAGGCAGCGCAGGCCGTATTCTTCTTGCGCCGAGAGTTGCATGGGCGGCTGACATAGCCATTCCATACCAACTTGTCAATATTGATTGACGGCTCGCGAGGCCGGGCGCGGACCCTGGGCGCTGCATCGGCATCTGCATCTTCTCGCGTCGATTCCGACCGTGGACGACGGCATCGAGCGCGAAGCGATCCGGGGCACCGTGGAGATGCTCAACGGCGAGCCCAACGACGAGGACGTGCGGGCTGCCGTCCGGCGCAAGACGCTCTAGATCTTCGTCTCACCGATGATGGCGAACAGGTCCTTGACGTCTTCTTTGAGGGTCTTGAGGTTGCCGCCCAGCGTCTCTGTCTGCTCGAGGCACTTCCTGGCCACCTGGATGAACAGTTCGTCGGCGCCGGGGAACTTCTTTTCTTTGGCCAGATCGCTCGCCAAGTGGACGTCGACATCAGAGACCCAACCGTCGGTCATTCGCTCGTACTGCGCGTCGCTGATGGCCCCGGCGACCTTACCAATCGTTCCGAGAGCCTTGATCGCAAAATCACCCATCGCATTCCTCCTTGAAGAGTCGACTGCTTAATATGTATCGGCGCCGAGCGCCGCCCGTTGCGAAATTTTCGTCGTTCTAGCCTGCCCTCGCCAACCGGCCGCGTTCTTCACTCCGGCTCGTCCGCCCTGCCGCTGCCCTTCGAACGCAGAGCGTACGCCTTCTGTCGGGCGCGGCATCCCTCTAGCGGCGCCGCGCACCACTCTTCTTGCCTGCCGGCGGTGCGAGCCCGCCTCCAAGGCCCTTGCTCTCGGGCGCCTGGACCGACTTGGGCGGCTGACTGTCGATGATGTCGCGGGCCGTGGCCTTCTCGCCGAGGACATCGGCCGCGAGCACGGCGAGTTGACGAATCGCCTTTTCCACCAAGGCAAGCTCGGGTGACAGGCGCCTGAGCTTGCAGGCGATAGCGAGCAGGCCGACGGCGTAGGCCTTGTGCTCGGCCTGCGGCAGCGCACCGAGCTCGCGTCGCCAGCGCGCGAGATCGGGATCAAGCATGCCGAGCCCGCCTGGGCCTCGCTTGAAGTCCTTGGCCAGCTGCTGCAGCATCGGCGGCAGCCTGACCGTGTCGTGGTCGTTCGGCTCGGTCTGTCTCGACATGAAGCTCCCTTTGCCCAAGGTGAACCGGCCGGGGGCTGCGGCCAGCGCTCGCCCTCACCCAATCGAGTACAAATAAAAAGTAGCGTCAAGTCAAGAGCACGGCCGTTGGTGAACATGGCCACCGTATCAACCGACGAAGCGACGAGGAGCCCACCCTGAAGACCTACATCGCCCTATTTCGAGGCATCAACGTCGGCGGCAACCACCGCCTGCCGATGACAGAGCTGGTGACCGCGCTCGAAAACCTCGGCCTGCGGAGCGTCCAGACTTACATCCAAAGCGGCAACGCCGTCTTCGAGAGCAAGGCAGGCGACTCCGAGATTCTCGCCGACGAGATCCGCTCTGCCATCAGGACGCATCATGGCTTCGAGCCCACGGTCGTGCTGCTCGAAGCCGCCGCTTTGGCGCACGCGATCGAGTCGAATCCGTACCCCGAGGCCGAGAGCGAGCCGAACACGCTGCATCTGAATTTCCTGGCGTCGGTTCCAACCGCGCCCGACTTCGAGGCGATGGCAAAGATCCAAACCGAAACCGAACGCTTTCATCTCGCGGGCCGCGTGTGTTACCTGCACGCGCCCGAGGGTCTCGGTAGATCAAAACTTGGTGCCGCGATGGAACGTTTGCTCGGCGTGCCAATGACGAGCCGCAATTGGCGCACCGTACGCGCGCTCATGCAGCTCGCGACACGTGCGCCTTGACGCGAGACTCCGCGCCCGGAGGGTCGCGCGGGACGTTCGACGAGCGCGATAGGCCCCTTGGCGCGATCGCGCGGCCACCGACCTTTCGCGCAACGAGGTGAGCGCGGGCGCCGATACTCGGGCCTGATCACGGGTGACCGTGATCGAGCGCCTCGCGGCGAAACGAAGCCGAGCTGAGCGTGCGGAGGACCTAAAATGAACGAGCGACGACACGAGCCGACAGCCCCGATGACGAAACCCACGACGGCTTGGGTGAGCGAGCAGCCCGGGCGCCACGCGCACGCAGCGTTTCGGGCCATCGTCGCTGAGCTGTCCTTCATCGACTACACCCTGCGCCTCGGCGACGAGCGGTTCGAGTTTTGGGTGCAACGCTGCGCCCAGAAGTACCCGCGTCAGGCCCACCCCGACCTCTACGCACAGCTCGGCGCCCTCGCGGTGCAACTCGCGCACACCGAGAGCACGCTCGCCTTGCAGCTCTTCGCGCTTGGCGCCTGCGGCCTGCGCGACGACGACGCCGCGGCCCTCGCACGCGGCCAGGCGTGGCTATCGGGCGCCGAAGCCGAGCGCACGCGTCGCCTCGCGCGCCAGATCGCCGCGCTGTCACGCCGCGACAGACGACAGAGTCACGACCGCCGCGCCGGGCTCGGCCGATCCGCGGCAGAGCGTCGTACGGGTATCGACCGTCGCGCCGCCGCCTGACCTAGAACATCCCCCACAAATACTGATTCGTCACCTCGTGGTGGAACTGCACCTCGGAGGCCTTGATGAGCTTGCCGAGCGCCTTCGGGCAACGGTCGGCCGAGAGCTGCTTGAGCTCGGCGTACTTGCCGTGCACCTCCTCGCCGAGGATCTTCCCGACGAACTCGCTGCCCTTAAAAACGCGGATGGCGTCGTGGATGTTGTCGGGCAAGAAGCGCGTGCGACTGCGCTTCTGTTCGCCCTGCGCGTCGGCGGCCGGCAGCGGCCCTTCTAGGCCGGTGCGCAAGAGCGTGTAGAGCGCGAGGTAGGGATTCGCATCAGGCGCAATCGAGCGCACCTCGACGCGCGCCGAGCGCTCATTGGCGAGCGGGATGCGCACCATGGCGCCGCGGTTGATGGCCGAGGCCTTGATCTGGTTCGGCGCC
>Ga0315268_10006527_pt1 | contig 12403 bp, 10 predicted proteins | sample C1_top_MG_FD_204535 | JGI IMG/M metagenome (GOLD analysis project Ga0315268, IMG submission 204535) | Sediment microbial communities from Yellowstone Lake, YNP, Wyoming, USA - C1_top | ecosystem: Environmental > Aquatic > Freshwater > Lake > Sediment | place: USA: Wyoming | collected 2017-08-01 | reverse complement strand
GAGTTTCGATAAGTAATTAAATTAATGAGAGAATCAGAGGGTTTGTAAAAATGGGGGGTGTGGATAAGTGGGGTTGGGAAGTTGGGGAAATTTTGATATAGTTTGGTTATTAAACATTTTTGGGAGGGAAATGGGAAAATATCATTACTTTATTGGAGACGGTCGCGGTGATTTCGGATGTCATCTCGGCGTTTTTTATTAATTTTTTATTAACTAGTAACTATCAATAATTTCCGCTGAAGTTTTCACAAATTCCCGCGGGGGTTGTTGGAAAAAAAGTATGATTGATTCAATAGGATTAGGAGCGGCAATCGCAAAATTAATCTATTTCGTAATATTAATTATTGCAGTTGGTGGCAGTATCATTTTTTTAACGATGAGAAAAAAAATACTTAGTACCACATGGTTATCCATTTTATTAAATATTTTATCTTTTCTGTACTTTTTAGGGACTGGAAACCTAGTTTTGTTTTTACTAAATTTTATTATTTGGCCATTATTTAATATCTTTTTGATCTATAAACTAATTAGATCGAAAAAATAACCAAAATGAGGAGGGCAATCATCTATCTATTTTTTTCACTTTTCTGTTTCGGTATCTTTTTTGCGCAGGTCGCACAAGCCGTCGGCCCGACAAAAATCTGGTACTTTGTTGACAAGCCAGTTACCTGGACCAAGGAAAATAGTCCCTATATTGTGATGAATCATGTTGTCGTCACAGCACCGCTGACCATTGATGCGGGAACGGTTGTGAAATTTGCCCTCAATAGCATGGCTGACCTGACAATTCAAAATAATTTCGTAGTCAAAGGAACGCGGGAAGAACCCGTTGTTTTTACATCCTACCGGGACGATTCTTTTATGGGAGATACAAATAAGGATGGGTCCAACACAAAACCCAATCAAAGTGATTGGGTTGGTTTGAATTTCAATCCCTATGATGACAAAACTCTTGATATCAAATATGCAAAAATAATGTACTCTGGTTTTGGAATTTCCATTTATTCGTCCAATAATCACTACAAGAACCGAACTGTGAAAAATTGCGAACTGAAAAATAACGGATATGGAATTGTCATCTATAACGCTGAACCGGTGATTGAGAACAATTTGATTACTGACAATCAATTTGGGGTCCGTGTTTATGCATCTTCAAAAATCACGAAAATAACCAATAATTCAATTTATGGCAATGAGACGGGAGCGGAGGGGGACAATGAAACAAATCCGGGCCTTGGCGCGCTGGATGCAAGATACAACTGGTGGGGCGATAAAAATGGCCCCAAGAACGCAAATAATCCGGGCGGGGGCGGGGATAAAATTGTCGGAAAAGTTCTTTTTGACCCATGGATAAGGGAAGATCCTATCCAGACTCCTGATCCGGTCATAATAATACCCGGAATTATGGGATCGTGGGAGGTAAACGGGGAATGGAAAATTGAGCCGATGCTTCATACTTATGATAACCTATATGAAGAGTTTGCCGATAACGGTTATGTTCCGGAACAAAATCTTTTCACTTTTCCCTATGAGTGGCGGGACAGCAACAAGGTGAACGCGATAGAGTTGAAGGGCAAAATCCAGCAAATTAAAGACCAGACTCACCGACCGAAAGTGGATATTGTTGCCCATTCGATGGGAGGGCTTTTGGCGAGAGAATATATTGAGAACAACTATTATCAGAATGATGTTGACCAGCTGATTACGCTTGGAACGCCGCACCTCGGAGCGCCGAAGGCCTATTTAATGTGGGAGGCTGGAGAATTTGGTATACATTTTGAGGATTATATACTTAAACGAATATTCTCTCGAGAAGCTGAAAAAGCCGGATATGACAATCTTTTCCACTATGTCAGAAGTAGAATTACCTCAACAGAAGAACTTCTACCTGTATATGATTATTTATATGATCTGGATTTAAATTCTCTGCGATTATATCCCAATAATTATCCCCAAAACATGTTCCTTGAAAATCTCAATAGCGTGGAAAAACTAAGTAGGTTAGATCAAATTGAATTTGACGTTATTTATGGAAAAATTGAAAAAGAAAATACAGTGATTGGTTTTAAAGTAATCAACAAACCTACATCTGGTGATTACTGGGAACATGGTTATCCTAAAGATTTTAATAATTTATTCGGAGGGGAAAATGGAATAGAGTACGGCCCGGGAGATGAAACAGTGCCCATATCATCTGCGAATACGCTTAACTCAAATTACAAGTTTGAAGTCAGTGCTTCGCACAATCAAATTCCAACCGAAGCCCAACAGGATATTTTAGAACTACTCACGGGCAAAAGACCATCGGGCAAAGTGACGAGTCACGGAATTTCGATAAAAGATATTCTTCTTATTCAAATATACTGTCCAATCGATATCCAGGTTACTTCTCCCAGTGGAAAAGTTATCGGAACAGATTTTTTGAGCGGTGAGGAAATAAATGAAATTCCGGGGGCAACCTATATTAAAAATTCCGACGATGAAGAATTCATCACCATCCCCAATCCAGAGGAAGGAAAATATAAAATTCTGACGCAAGGAACGGGGAGTGGAGAATATAAAATCGAAACGACAAAAATCTCTGAAGATGAAAATGATCCGCAAGGGGCGAAAGAATCAACCGCAATCATCACCGGAACGGCGCAGATTGGAAAAACAGAGGAAGCCAAAATCGAAGTTTCTGAAAACGAAGTTGTTTATAATCCCGATACCACTCCTCCCACTATCACCGGCGCGGCGACAACCGAGCCGAACTCAAACGGCTGGTATGATCACGATGTCACGATTCATTTCGAAGCCAGCGACGCCGAATCGGGAATCAAAAGTGTGACTCCCGACATCATTCTTTCAACCGAGGGAGAAAATCAACCAGCGGAAGGAGAAGCGATTGATAAGGCTGGTAATCGGGCAACGTTTACCGTATCAAATATCAATATTGATAAAACGCCCCCATCTATTTCGGGAGTTGCCACATCACTGCCAAATGAAAACGGCTGGTATAAAGGTGATGTGGCTGTCAAATTCACCTGCGCCGACTCGCTTTCAGGGCCGGTCCGGACTTCATTTGATTCCGTCATTTCGACTGAAGGACTGAATCAGTCCGCAGAAGGAATCTGTGAGGACGTGGCGGGAAACAACGCTGTTCTCAAGGTTTCCGGAATCAATATTGATAAGACTGCCCCTGCGATAACTATAAGCTCGCCAAAAAAAGAAGAATATCTCAACAATCAAATCCTTCCCATAAATTACACCATTACTGACAATCTCACACAGCAAGATAAAATAGTTTTCACTACAACTAGTTGTAGTGAAAATGTTTGTGATGAAAATTTTTCCAAGCCGAGCATTGATCTGTCGCTCGAGCATCTAGGAAATCACGAATTCAAAGTCACCGCCACGGACGAAGCGGGGAATTTGAGTCAAGCCGAAACAAATTTCACCTCAAAAACTAGCCTCGACGCGATCCAGAACAACGCCAATCATTTTTGGGAGCTGGGGCTCCTCAAAAAGAAATTTGTCAGAAAATATCTGGCTATCCGCCTGAAACATCTGGAATATCTTTTCAATCTTCTTGAAAAAACCAAGAACTCAAATCTCAAGCCAAAGCCGAAACAAGCGGCGATTGAAGCGCTCAAAAGAGCCATCAACGCGGATATCGATCGGCTTATTAGACAGCTGAATCGAAAATCCCCTTGTTGGATCGACCCGAAAGCGGCAGAGCTTATCATTGAAGATTTGAACTTTATAAGACCATAGAAAAAGCTGAAAAACAATTTTAAAAGCTCCCGGTGAGTTGGGAGCTTCTTTGTTTCGGGTCTGCCCGATTATTATCCGGCCAGCTGCTGGGTACGGAGATGGGTTGCCATTTCCAATGCCAGTTGAGTCGCATATCCTTTGCAGCTGGGATCCCCGCAGTTGCGGACACTCACGTTTAGCCTCTGTCCGTCGAGAAAGGCTGTTTCCTGATTGGTAGCCGGTTTGAGGCAGCTGATGCACCCAAGCGGCTGCCATGAGGCTACGGGTTCCGTCTGAACTGTAATTTCCGACATTGCTTACCCCTCCCTCCTGATTGTGTTTTTTGTCTCCTGAACATAGCATATTTGCAGAAATATTTTAGCTTGTCAAGGGTTGATAAAAAAGGGAATTTTTGGTATGCTTATTTTGTTCAATTATGGAAAAAGAAATCGCCATAAAAGTCAAAGAAATTTCCAAAACCTTCCGCATTCCTGCCTCGCCGGCAGGCGGGCCTCACGAGAAAATCAGCACCTTGCGGAGGGCTTTATTCCAACCTAAATTACACTTGATATTTATTTAGGTTTAACTTAAAGTGCTTGATTATAAATGCTATATTTATGATTAGTATAGTAATCATAAAGCAAAATAATGGAAAAAGAGCCAGTTTTAGGGGAAATTTCGGCTTAGAATGAGTAATAAATAGAAATATTTGACAAATAAACCAAATTTATCTACACTGCGGATGTGCATAAATTATAATTATTAACATTGCCAATGTTGATAAAATGATAAAAACTACCCTGCTTGGCGAGGTTATTGAAGATCAATTGAATAAATTTAAAAGCAAGGACGCTGGCATACCGCGTGATGTTGATTTTGATAAATACATTAAAACAAAGCAAGTGACAGTCGTGTCGGGCATAAGAAGGAGCGGAAAATCAACATTGCTTGTTCAATTTTCCAGGAAATTTGAAAATTTTTACTATGTAAATTTTGACGATGATAGACTGGCTGATTTTACGGTTAAAGATTTTCAGCAACTGATGATCATTCTTCAGAAAAAATATCAATCACAAGTAATTTTCTTGGATGAGATTCAAAATATAACAGGGTGGGAAAGATTCGTGCGCAGAATTCATGATGAGGGGTACAAGATATTTATCACCGGATCTAATGCAAAGCTTTTGAGCTCTGAGTTGGCGACTCATCTCACGGGAAGATACGTGAAAATAGAATTGTTTCCATTTTCATTCAAGGAATTTTTGCATCTCAAGGGTATTGCCTATGAAAAAAAGTCATCTGCCATAAAAGCGCGGGTGCTCAAATATTTCGAGATATATCTGAAATACGGAGGTTTTCCTGAATTTCTGAAATATGATGACGAAGAGTTTTTGAAAAGAATATATGATGATATCTTGTATAAAGATTTGCTTATCAGATTCAAGGTAAAAGAAATAAAGGCTTTCAAGCAGCTTGCGTCATTTTTGTTCACGAATTTCACGAAAGAAATAAGCTATAATTCCCTGAAAAATACCTTGGGATTCAAGAGTGGGACATCAGTAAAAAATTATGTTGAATTCATGCGGGAAAGCTTTCTCGTGTTCGAACTGTACAAATACGATTATTCTTTAAAAAAACAGTTTGTTTCCGATAAGAAGATATATGTGATCGATAACGGTCTTCGCAACGCAGTTTCTTTTTATTTCTCGGAAGATCTTGGGAAAATGTTGGAAAATCTTGTTTTTATGGAACTAAAAAGAAGAGGCAAGGAAATATATTATTTTAAGGACAAAAAAGAATGCGATTTCCTGATAAAGGAAAAATCAAAAATTGAAGGAGTGCTGCAAGTCAGCAAAGATATGCAAACAGGCGCAAATGAGGGCAGGGAATTTGACGGGCTTGTTGAGGCAATGAAAAAATTTGATTTGAAAAAAGGAACCGTTTTGACGGAGTACGATGAGGATTCAATTAAAAAAGACGGATTCAAGATAAATATCGTTCCCATATGGAAATGGCTGCTGGATTCAAAAAATAAAGATTAGGGATTATTTGAATTATGGACAAAGAAATCGCCATAAAAGTTGAAAACCTTTCCAAAACTTTCACCATTCCCCACGAGAAAATTAGCACGTTGCGGGGGGCTTTTGTGAATATGCTTCGGATAAAGTCTTATGAACAGTTCAAGGCGCTCGACGACGTCAGTTTCGAGGTGAAAAAAGGGGAGTTTTTTGGAATCATCGGGCGGAACGGGTCGGGGAAATCGACGCTCCTCAAGATTCTGGCGGGAATCTACCAGCCTGACGGCGGAAAGGTAAAAATCAACGGGCGAATCTCTCCATTTTTGGAACTCGGCATTGGCTTCAATCCGGAGCTTTCGGGGCGGGACAATATCTATCTCAACGCGACGGTCTTGGGCCTTACTAAAAAACAAATCGACGAAAAATTTGACGACATCGTGAATTTTTCGGAACTCCGCCGTTTTATTGACCAGAAAATCAAAAACTATTCTTCCGGAATGCAGGTCCGTCTTGCGTTTTCCGTTGCCATCCACGCCAATCGGGAAATCCTGCTGATGGACGAGGTTTTAGCGGTGGGGGATAGCAATTTTCAAAGCAAATGCTTTGAGGAGTTTAATAAATACAGAGATGCAGGCAAAACGGTTGTTTTGGTGACGCATGATATTACGACAGTGCAAAGATACTGTGATCGAGTAATGCTTCTTCGCGAAGGGAAAATTGAAATAATCGGCGATCCGGAAAAAGTCGGAAGTGAATATATTTTTCAAAATATGTCGGATGAGGAAAAAAGGATTCTTGAAAAAGAAAAAAGAGAAATAGAGCAAAATAAAAGAAAATCAAAAAATCAAAAAGAGCAAGAAGAAAAAGAAAAAATAAAGACAGAAGAGAGAATAAAAATAGCGAGAATAACGAAAGTTGAATTTTTGGATAAAGGTGGCAATATTAAAAATGTTTTTCAGACCGGAGATGATATTGTCGCCAGAATTCATTTTCGAGCGGAGAAACCGATTCCAAAGCCAGTTTTTGGCATTGCGATTTATACGCAAGATGGAATTCATATTGCAGGACCAAACACCAAATCATCTCAGTTTAATATAGAAAATATCAAAGATAATGGCCATATCGATTTTATTGTGCCGAGAAATAGATTTTTTTCGGGAGGCTATATGTTTTCAGTTTCCTTGTGTGATTGGAACAGTTTGACCCCATTTGATTTTAAAGATCGGGCATACAATTTAAAGATTATTTCTAAGGAAGAAAACCAGAATGGAATAATTAAGCTAGAACATCAGTGGAAAATATAAATGATATAAAACTTAAAAAAAGATTAACATTTGATCAGTATGGTCGTTACGCAGTCACAATAGATATTATAAACGCAAACATAGAAGAAGATAAGAAATTTAAAATTCTTGGAATTTGGTGGCTGATTTTAAATTTTATTTACAAAATTTATAAAAATACTTTCAAAAAAGTATTGCCGTGCTCCTTTTCCCTCCATTGCCCTGCATATTTAAATAAATTGAGAAACAGTTATGCCCTCGACCAGAACAAAAAATAAAATCGGAAAGATTATTAATAAGTTTTTGTCATTTTTTGGGATTGCAGTGCATACTCTTCCAAAGAACAATTGTTCTGATTCTAAAAAAACAAATGACGAAATTAATAGGTTACTGAATGAATTAAAAATTTATAAAACCTTGTTTCCTCCCGGCCACTTTTATTCTCCCATTCCAGATATTGCTGAAATTAAAGCCAGAGAGGATGAGATATACGGAAATTTGCCGAAAGAAATACCCGGTATTGATTTAAATGTGGATGGGCAGCTGGCGTTGCTCGAAAAATTATCCGCATATTACCCGGAGCTGCCTTTTGGTGATAATAAAAAGGCAGGAACGAGGTATTATTATAAAAATCCAGCGTTTCCATATGGAGATGCCATCGCATTATATTCAATGATTCGTTATCTCAAGCCTAGAAAAATAATTGAGGTTGGCTCTGGATATTCATCCTGCGTTACGCTAGATACTAATGAGAAGTTTTTTAATAATGGAATAAGCATAATATTTATTGAGCCATATCCGGATTTGTTAAAATCCTTAATTACAAAAGGGGATAAGGATAGGGTAGAAATCATTAAAAAAAACCTTCAGGAAGTGGAAATTGACAAATTTAGAGAATTAAACAGTGGAGACATACTTTTTATTGATTCAACGCATGTTTCAAAAATAAATAGTGACGTTAATTATATTTTCTCACAAATACTGCCAGCAATAAAAAGCGGAGTCATTATTCATTTCCATGACATATTTTATCCCTTTGAATATCCAAAAGAGTGGATCTACGAAGGCAGGGCTTGGAATGAGGGTTATATGTTCAGGGCGTTTATGCAATATAACCAAAACTTCAAAATATTATTTTTTAATGATTATTTGGCAAAAATCCACAAAAACCAATTTAAGAAAATGCCATTATGGCTGAAAGATTCCGGATCGCTTTGGATAAAAAAAATATAATCATATGGATTATTTATATAAAAGTGAAATAAAAAAGTTTATCCCTCATTTTGTTTTTTTAGTCCCTTATTAAAATCATGGCACTATTCCAAAAACCTCATGAGTAAAGTAATATATGACATAAACCACGTTTCCGCCATAAAACTTAAAAAAGAAGGATATAAAGTATTACTTTTTATAGACTGGGATGTTCCCGCATTCGACAAAAATGCAGGATATTTCATCACTTTTGAATATTTGAAAATATTTTTGGCTTTGGGTTACAAAATAATTTTTTGGCCTTACAATATTGCAAATTTCAAATTATATGCAGAAAAACTCCAACAGTTGGGCATCGAGGTTGTGTATAGAAACCAATTCTTTGAAAAATACATAAAGAAGAATGGGAAACATCTTGACCTAGTAGTAATATCCCGGCCCCGGATCGCGGAAGAGTATTTCCCATTGGTTAGAAAATACTCAATGGCGAAGATTTTCTACCTGGCACAGGATTTACACTTTCTAAGAGAAATGCGCTTATCAAAGATAAATAGCGATGAAAAAATAAAAACACAGGCCGAAAAAACCAAAAAGATAGAAATTTCAATAATGAGGCAAAGTGACAATTCGTTGTTTTTCAGCAATAAGGAGCTTGAAATTGTAAGGGAGCTAGATAAAAAAATAAAAGCGAACGTTATTCCTTGGATTCAGCCGGTGTTAACCAATCGAGAGCGCGTTCGCCTTAATAATAGAGACGGACTTTTGTTTATCGGGGGGTTTGCGCATCTTCCGAATATAGACGCGATTTTATGGTTTCATAAAGAAATATTTCCAATAATAAAAAAAAGTTTCCCTCAAATTACCGTTACAATTTTAGGCAGCGACGCCCCCCAAGAAATTCTCGATTTGAATTCGCTTGATTTTAGTGTTTTGGGCTTCGTTGAGGAAAAGGATTTGCCTAAATACTTCAATAGCGCGAAAATTTTCATAGCACCGTTACGGTACGGAGCCGGCTTTAAGGGGAAAATCGCTCGAGCAATGGCTTTTGGCTTGCCGGTAATTACCACAGGCATAGGAGCGGAAGGAATTGACTTGGTTGACGGCGAAAACGCTATACTTGCTAATAATCCTGAAGAATTTGCAAGAAAAGTCATTGAATTATACAGAAATAGTGGTTTATGGAATAAAATTTCAGAAAATTCCATAAATCACGTAATAAAAAATTACTCGGTAGAGAATGCAAAAGAAAAACTGTCCCAAATCATTTTTAGTCATAATGGGTAATCAAAATAACCAATGAAAACTTTGATATCATTTTGCAACGAGGTCGGAAATAAAGCGAAATCTAATCTGTTGCTCTTGGATGTATTTTCCGGAGAAGAAAAATGGATTTAGTAAAAGGTAAAAATGAAAACGGGATGGTGCTGTGGCTGACTACCGGGCAATTAGCAACACTAATGGTCGGTGAAGAAAAATAATGAATATATTTAACGTAAGGCAGGAAAAAACAGGAAGGCATATCGAGCTCGCGGCAGATATTTCTTTTGACCGCGAAAACACAGTTCGCAAATTATGGTTTCGCGTTCCGAATGAAATGGAAAATTTAAGCCTAACAGCAGACCCCTTTTTGGCTGCAAGCCTGATTGACTGCATGTGGAAAGATGAAGACATCTATGTTGAAGGAGAAGTATCTGAAAAACTTTTTAACTCTCTCGAAACAATAATGGATTGTCATATATTGGGCAACTCGGAACTCCATAAAATAAAAATTCATGCCACAAAAAGGAAAAATAGCGCAGGTAGCAACCAATTTATTGGGAGTTTTTTTTCTGGCGGAGTAGATTCTTTTTATACACTTTTAAAAAATAAAGAAAAAATAAGCCATCTAATATTGGTAAGGGGATTTGACATTGCTTTAGGCCATGAGGACGACAAGATTTGGGATAAGATTTTGCATAATGCGAAAGCAGTTGCTCAAAAATACAACAAGCAGCTGATTCCTGTTATTACCAATATTAAATATGGATATAATGACACGGCTACACTGAAATTTTGGCTGGAATCCGCTTTTGGGAGCGGCTGTGCTTCCGTAGGACTTGTTTTCCAGGATTTTTTTAGCGAGATTTTTATTCCATCCTCCATGGCGTATAATGAGCTTATTCCGCATGGGTCTCATCCGGTTCTAGATCCGCTTTGGTCAACAGAAAAGTTGGAGTTCATTCATAGTGGATGTGAAGCCACGCGTTTTCATAAGATTGAACGGCAAGTCGCGAAATCAGAGATGGCCCTGAACACCCTGCGGGTTTGCTGGGAGAACAGAGATAAAATGTATAACTGCTGTAATTGCGAGAAGTGTTTGAGAAACATGACCTGTCTGGAAATTCTGGGAAAAATTAAGGATGCTAAATCATTTCCGGAAAAGCTAGATGTCAAAAAAATATCAGGGCTAAGAATTTCTGATGCAAATTTCATGGTTTTTTTGTTTTGGAAGGAATTGGCGGAGAAAGCAAAAGAAAACAATAAGGATAAATTAGCTGCCGCGATTCGAAGAATGCTTAGAGCGTCAAAAAGAAAAAATTTAATTTCAAGGTATCTAGGCTTTTTGAATAAACTGCGTAACGCGAAATGAAATACATCATCCTAACCGGAGGCGATACTGGAGCTAATAATCTAGGAGATCAGTGGATACTCCAAGGAGTCAAAGATTTTTACAAAAAATATCTAGACCGGTATAAAGTTATTATAATGAGGGACCTTCCGTCCCTAAACCCTAAAGACGGATTTTTTTATATAGCGGACACTAAAGAAGATTTCGAAAAATTATCTATTAACGTGGAGGATATAAAGTTATTGCATTTTTATGGGGGCGGGTATCTGAATGAATATTGGTATGACTGGAAAATTTGGCAGTACCATTACCTTTTAAAAAAAGGATTGTCTCCGCGAAGAGTAGTATTCAGTGGACAGGGTCTTGGACCCTTCAATGATTCTGATAAGCTGAATGATTTAAAAGCCATTGCACAGCACGTAAGCTTATTTGGCGTTCGTGACAGGAAATATTTGAACGAATTGAAAAATTCCGTTTTCATGTTTGACGATTCAGTTTCACTAATGGATTTTTCGGGCATGAGAAGGAAAAAAAGTTTTTGGTCGAAATTTTCATGGAGGACAAAAAAAAGAATTGCCGTGAATTTCAGGCCCGGCCACGCGACGGATTATGTCGGGATAGAAGATAAAAGCTATCAAAAATTTTTGTACGAATTGTTACGGTTAGAGAAAAACAATCCAGGCAAATATTCACTGGTTCTTTTTCCGGTCTTAGAAAATACTGAAATTAGTGAGACAAAAAATTTTCAAAAACTGGTGAAGTCGTTGCTTTCCGGAAAAATAAACATAGCGGGGCGGCCGGATGACTACCGAAAACTTATCCGCATGATGAAGAAATTTGATTTAGTAATTACCACCAGTTATCATGCGGCGCTAGGCGGCATTTATTCCGGGGTTCCGGCTTTTGGAATATACCACAGTGATTATTACAGGGATAAATTATCGGGACTTCAGGAATCAATTGGGCCTCCGATGTTTCAAATTGTCGATATCAACAATTTTACGGATAAAATTGTCTCTGATTTTTTCCAGCATGAAATAGGGAAAACTAAGAAGGATTCGCTCTATGAAACATTGGTTGAATTGAAAAAATTGAATCTAAATTTTTATTTTCGAGTAGCTCGGTTACTCGAGGCATGAAAGTTGAAACCTAATAATTGGCTCAAAACCAAATTCAAATCGCGAGGCGGAAAGGGGCTTCTTATGACTCTCCTGGTAAGGGATGAAGAGGACATAGTAAGGCAGAATATTGATTTTCATCTATCGAAAGGAGTGGATTTTATTATTGCGACTGATAACGGTTCGGTAGATAAAACAAAAGGAATTTTGGAGGGATACAGAAGAAAAGGCGTGCTTCACCTGATCGATGAGAAAAGCCGTGTTTTTGCCCAAGCCGAATGGGTAAATAGAATGGGTAGGTTGGCTTATGATGAATATAAGGGTAAAGTCAAATTATTCGGACCTAAAATGTTGAATAATTAGCTTAAATAAAATGTTTTCCCGCTCTTTGAAATTTAATTTTCTGTGATTGTATCTCCAGACATATTC
>Ga0315268_10006526_pt1 | contig 12404 bp, 14 predicted proteins | sample C1_top_MG_FD_204535 | JGI IMG/M metagenome (GOLD analysis project Ga0315268, IMG submission 204535) | Sediment microbial communities from Yellowstone Lake, YNP, Wyoming, USA - C1_top | ecosystem: Environmental > Aquatic > Freshwater > Lake > Sediment | place: USA: Wyoming | collected 2017-08-01 | reverse complement strand
CGAGATCATGCGGCGATTCAAAGATCGCGAGATAGATATTTTGGTGAGCACCTCCGTCGTTGAGGTGGGCGTGGATATCCCGAACGCATCCATAATGATGATAGAAGGCGCCGACCGGTTCGGCCTGGCCCAGCTCTACCAGTTCCGCGGGCGCGTGGGCCGCGGCGAGCATCAATCGTATTGTTTTTTGATGGCGGACTCCGACGCCAAGGCCGCGAACGCGCGCCTCAAGGCGATCCTTGAAGCGAAAAATGGGTTTGAACTTGCGGAGAAAGACCTCGCGCTCCGCGGCCCCGGCCAATTTTTCGGCGATATACAGACTGGCCTTCCGGACGTAGCTATGGAAGCGCTCCAGGACCCGGAGCTCGTGAAATCAAGCCGCGAAGCCGCGGTGGATATAATGAAGAGCGACGCATCGCTCAAAACCCTGCCGCTCCTCAAAACAAAACTTGGAGAATTCCGGCGAAAGATACACTTGGAGTAATAATAGCCAAGCACGCAAAGTACACATTCCGCCTCCTGTGAAGCCAAAGTCGGCGGAATGTGTACTTTGCGTGCTGACAAATTTACTTGAACGTGGCGATGAACGCCGAGGAACTTGTCACTTGCGAATAAGTCCACGTCCCGGCAACCGCGCCCGTAATATATTGGTTCGCATCTTCAATCGTCGTGTTTGAAACCGTTGATGAAGTTTGTAAGGTAAATCCGGTTCCTGCGGATGGGACCGCGGTCGTAATTGAAACGCCGCTGTAGCTCACCCCGAAAAGCAATTCAACCGTTGACGTCGGGCTCGCAAACCCGCTTGAGACAGAAACGGTGCTCGTTTGTGTTTGAGTTGAAGACGCATCAAACGAAGAGGAGGTCGCCGCGCCGCGATATTCATAGATAAAGAGAGATGGATAATCCGCGTTCACGGTGGATGATACTGTCACGGTATTGGAACTGTTCTTTGCGTTCAAAGCGCTAAAAATGGTGAGCTCATTGTTGTAAGCCACGTAACTCGGATTCCCTATTTTTGTCCACGTATTGCTGGCGCTGTCGGATATAGTGAAGACCGCCGTGGATGTGCCGGTGTTTGACACCACGGCGATGAGCATGTTGCCCAATGTATTATTGCTTGGATATGTCGACGACACCGTCCCGATACCCGCATTGTTCACCTCCGTCTTCGCCTGCTGGATGAGCGCGATCTTCGGGACCGGCGCCAAGACCGCCACGGATGATTGGAACGATTGCGAATATTTCTGGGTCACGCTCGTCGTGCTCGTGTTGTTGGACATCGTGAAAGAATATGACACCGAATCGGTCCCGTACGCCGTAGAGCTGTTATCGAGAGCGTAATGTCTTATGAAGGAGATGCTTGAAACCATAACTTTATTGGACGTGAGCGACTGGAGGGCGCCGCCCACGCCTTGCTGAAGATAAATAGTCCCATTTGAGAGTGTGATTGAAGTAGGGTCAATCGTGGAGGTTGTTTCCCGAAGTTTCAGCGTGCTCGTGGCGGTGTCGAGCGCCATATCCACGATCCGCGCCGATTGCACATAGTACTGGATCTGCTGGAGGAGGAATTGTCCCTGCGTCGCCACGTCTGATGCCGATGACTGGCGGCTATTCACCCGTACCACGGCGATCAACATCGTCACAAACCCCACCATGACCGTGGAAAAGATGGCAATAAATACAAGAAGCTCAACGATGGTGAATCCTCGGCGCATGACTATTTTTTATTATACCGCCCTTTGGGCGTTATCCAGAAACCGAGCCGAGCGCGGCCGCCGAGCATAAGCCGTGTCTGCGCCTCAAGCCCAGGGAACGCGCCGAACACGATGAGCGTGACGGGCATGAGCGCCCACTGCACAAAATACCAGAAATAATCCCGGATCTTGAAGCCGGACGGCTTGGGCGGCAAAAGCAATATGCTCAAAATTGCCGAACTCACAATGCCGAGCATCGCGAGCGACATGATCGTTCGCGTGATGCGCGGCAAGCTATAAGAAAGCAGGGTGTAATTGAAGTGCGCACCACCGAGCAAGAGCGGGAGCCATCCCAAAGCAAAGATCAGGAGCGCGTTTGTTGCCCACGAATGGAATCCCTCAACAACATTGAACGTCCAGTACCGTTTCCGGCCCGCGGGAATCGCCGGATCGCGGCGGAATCCCTCCATCATGTACGGAATGTTCTCGCAACCCCATCCCCACCGCCGCTGCTGACGATAAATATTTTTCATAGTGCCCCAGAACGTGGGCGCCACGTTCGCATCCATTGAGAGCGGATAAAAAAGCGGCTCCACGCGAAAGTCGCCGTGATACGCCAGATATCCCTGCCAGAAGATCCGCGAGTCCTCCGAAACAATATCCTTATGCCAAAACCCGATATCAAGGAGCGTTTGGAACGGAATGGCCTGCGACGAAAACGACGTGAGCCGCTCGGGCCGCGACTGCTGCATCATCTGCCAGAAAGTGGTTGAGAACGAGACCACGCGCGCCAATGCCGGTGCCTCGTAGATATTGTTCGTAAAAAACGGAATGGGTTGATAAATGGAACGGAGTGGATGCTCGGCGTTCAAAAAAACATACGTGAGACGGCCGAAATATTCCTGGAAGACCTGTGTGTCCACGTCAAAAACGGAAACGAGCACTTTGTCGTACGCGAGCCGTAGAGGATCAATAAGCTCGCTCTTCGCGCGTAGTCCGGCCCACGCCTCGTTGGAACCCTTCCCTGGGATCTCGCCCGGGAGGTTATCCGGATGCACGGTCACAAGGAACCGCAAAAACTTTCCCTCAAATTCTTTTTTTATCTTTTCCCCCACGATGAGCGCCGCCTCCCCCGCCCGTGACTCAAGCGCAAGCACCACAAGAAGTTTGTTTTTTGGATAATGCGCCTTGGTCAAACTTTCAAAACTCTCCCGCACCACCTCGTACGGCTCGTCATACATCGGGAGTATCACGAGATGATGGATGTCCTCCGCGCGCCCACCGAATTCCTTGAGCCGCGCGAGCCAGTCGATCTGCAGATTCTTTTTCATTTCGGAGAACGTGGCACGCAGGTGAAACGAAAGATAAATGGTCTTCAAAAGCCAATAGATATCAAAGAGGATTATGAAAATTGAGACCCACGCCGGGATCAGCCACGAAAAAAGCACCATCAGAATGATGGTCGTCCAGGCAAGCGCCCCCGGAAGGATCTCAAAAAATCGGCGCATACATCCGGTCCAGCGAATACGAGCCGCCGCCCAGAGCGAAAAGCACTATAAACGCGGCGAGGATCAGAAGGTCAAATTCCCAGCGCCCGACGAACGGCATGCGCTTGGAGATCTGCCAGATTATGATAACGGCGAATTCAATGATGAAGAGAGCCGCGACCGGCTGAACAAACAACCCTATGACGAGCGCAATCCCTCCGAAAAATTCAAGAACGGCGACGACCGTCCCCCACAACTTCCCCGGCCGGAATCCCATGCCTTCAAAGTTGATCGTGGTCTGTTTCAGGTCTTTCGGTTTCGGCCATCCGTGCACGATGAAGATCGCGCCGAGCACCGCGCGGAGCGCGAGCACCGCCGTCCCGCCGTAAAAAGATAATATAAAAAGCATAATGTGATAAACGAAAAGCGACCTTTCAAAAATACCAACTCTATTATATTATAGCAGGACAAGACGGCCTCATCGTCTAATGGTTAGGACGGCGCCCTTTCACGGCGTAAATCGGGGTTCGATTCCCCGTGGGGCTACGGCACAACAAAAACGGCGCCGTTTCATGGCGCCGTTTTTACACTTCGGAGGTCAATCAACTAATAAGCGTTTGGCTTCGTGGTGGTGGAGGCCTGTCCGCCTGCGTTATATCCCCACAGGCGCATCATCCCCGGCCCGGGACCGTACTGACCGTCCTGCGGATAGCCGTAGTACGACCCGCCCATCATTCCGTAATAACCGTAGCCGAAGAAGGCCTTTATCTCTCCGAGCTTGAAGCCAGCCCAGAACACGACATATAGCATGACAAGCATGATCACTATGCGTAGCAAGGACCACTTCCCATAAAAGCCGTGCATGCCATGAGCGCCGCAATGCCAGCACCCTCCCGAATCGCCATTCGTCTGGCCATTTTTATTCTCTTTATTTTTTTCCATAGAATTTTTTATTGAAATGAACGACCTTTATCTTTTTTATGATTATACCATAGTGCCGTCTAGAGTTGCAGTTTTCCGCTTTTTCCGCATTATAGAGAAGTATGAAGATCCTGGCTATAGAAACCTCATGCGACGAAACTGGCATCGCGCTCGTTGAAGCGACTGGCGGCCTAAAGGCGCCGCGTTTCAATGTGATTGATAATCTCGTAGCGTCGCAAATAAAGATTCACGCGCCGTTCGGCGGCGTGGTGCCGAACCTCGCGAAACGGGAGCATCTCAAGAACCTTCCAATCCTTTTTAAGAAGCTTGTAGCGAAGCACAAAAATCTCAAACCCGACCTTGTGGCCGTCACCATTGGACCGGGATTGGAACCGGCACTCTGGACCGGCATCGGATTCGCAAAAGATATTGCCGCGGAGGGACGCCTGCCGCTCATAGGCGCAAATCACATGGAGGGACATCTATATAGTTTCCTCATCCCATCACGATCTTCCACCGCGTACACATCTGCTCTAATTAAAAAACCTTTATTCCCGGCCGTGGCCCTCATCGTCTCCGGTGGACACACCATTCTCCTACACATGGAATCGTTCTCAAAATGGAAGCTGCTCGGCGAGACGCTTGATGACGCGGCCGGCGAGGCGTTTGATAAAGTGGCGAGGATCCTTGATCTCCCCTATCCTGGCGGGCCGGAGATAGAAAAATTGTCGGCTCGCGGCAATTCTTTTACGATCACCTTCCCGCGTCCGATGCTTGATAAAAAAAATTATGACTTCAGCTTCTCGGGCCTCAAAACGTCCGTTCTCTATTATGTCCGCGATCTGAAGCACGCGCCGAGCGCAAAAGAAAAGGCGGACATCGCCGCCGGATTTGAGCAAGCCGCCATCGATGTTCTCGTAACAAAAACCAGACGTGCCGCGGAAGAATACGGCGCGGAATCAATTCTTCTATCGGGCGGCGTCGCCGCGAACAAACACCTCCGAAAAGCGCTCAAGCGCTCCGCCGGACTAATCGGCGCGAATTTCTTCGTACCCGATTTCAAATACAACATGGACAACGCCGCAATGATCGCCGCCGCCGGCTATATGGCCTATCTCCGGAAGAAGCGGTATCCACTGCAGGCCAACGGCAACCTGAATATCTGATATTGAGCGAGAACACCTCTCGTGATAGTGTGAAAGCAGTAAGGTTTTCCGAAAGGAGACCCAAATGGCGAGAAGGTTCCTTTTCTTTGTCATTCTCGTTGTCATATGTATCCTGCTTTTTCCCTGCAACGCGTTTGGACCGCCGCAAGCCGCGGATGAGCGAGATGGATCCGGAGATCTTCGGCGATAAGACGAATTTCGGAGAAAGCGCCTGTCGTCTTGCTGCGGGATTTGGATTCAGCAAGGGCCCCACGACACGCGGCGCTGTAGTGCTTTTAATTAAGGGAAAAGGTGTCGGGATCTGCGCCACGAGCGACCTCCGGCCCCAATTTGAAAATATTGCGGGCGAAAACATTGTTGCCAACTTCATCCGGCCCGCAACCGTAAGGGGCGACATGGACTCCGCAGCGTTCTACACCGCCGCGGCGATGACCGTCCTCCTCGCTCCGGTCATTCCGAGCGACGGGGATATCATGCGCGCAAGCGCGAACCCGGGGCCGCCTCATCCGAGACGGCCCTTTTTCTTTTTCATTTTAACCATCCTTGCCATCATCCCCTTCCTCTGATACAATATGCAACGGCACTTCGCAGTCCAATTATAAGGAGAACAAGAATGCCGCAGAAAACGTTTGTGGTTCCGCACCACCTTTCCAGGAATACGCTTGTCACAATCCTCGTTGCTCACCTTTTCTATGAGGTAAGCCACGAACTCAAGGAAGGCAGTCCGTCGATCCGCTCCCGCTGGATCAACAATCGCGGCGAGTTCTACTTCCCCGCTATGGGAAAACAAGTTCGGGCCGTGGTGGACATTTCCGAAGACATGCTTGAAGCGAAATTCGCCATCAGCGTGGACCAGGAGATGGGCGTCTTTCTTGAGGCCATCGAACAAACGGTCCGCGAAAAAGCGGAATACCTTTTCGCGAATTCCGATAAGGTCATCGCCTCAAGCGTGGGCCGGGTCTCCTGAACATCCTCTTCTCCTCCAACTACCAAAGGCCGACGCACGCGTCGGCCTTTTTTCTTTTCGTGAAATCGCGATATAATCCAATCATTATCTATATGGAACCCCGCTACGACATTAAAGAAGTTGAATCACGCATCTACGCCGCATGGGAGAAATCGGGGTTCTTCAACCCGGATACCTGTATTCAGAAGGGCGTGACGCTTGCAGACGCGGAGCCGTTCACCATCATTTTGCCGCCGCCGAACGTGACGGGCGAGCTCCACATGGGCCACGCCGCGATGCTCGCCGTTGAGGATATTCTCGTACGCTTCCACCGCATGCGCGGCCGCCGCACGCTCTGGGTGCCTGGCACGGACCACGCGGCAATCGCCACGCAGTCACGCGTGGAAAAGGACCTGGCGAAAACAGAAAAGAAATCGCGGTACGACCTTGGCCGCGAGGAATTCCTGAAGCGAGTGAACGAGTTCGCGCAAAAGAGCCACGACTTCATTGTGAAACAGATAAAGCGCATGGGGGCGTCTATGGACTGGAGCCGCGAGGCATATACGCTGGACGCCGCCCGCTCGCGCGCCGTGAACGTCGCATTCAAAAAGCTCTACGATATGGGCCTCATCTTCCGCGGAGACCGCATCGTGAACTGGGATCCGGAGCTCCAGACGACGGTCTCTGATGACGAAGTGGAATGGGTGGAAAAAGTTGAACCATTCTATTATCTGAAGTACGGGCCATTCACGATCGCGACCGCGCGTCCGGAAACGAAGTTTGGCGACAAATACGTCGTGATGCATCCGGATGATAAACGCTACGCAAAATACCAACACGGCGAAACTCTTCAGCTTGAGTGGATCAACGGTCCGGTCACTGCAAGGGTCATCAAGGACGCTTCAATTGACATGGCGTTCGGCACGGGCGTGATGACGATCACTCCGTGGCACGACGCGGCGGACTTTGATATCGCACTCCGGCACAAATTGGACATGGAGCAGGTCATTGATCTGCGTGGGAAGCTCCTGCCAATCGCAGGCGAGTTCGCAGGCACGCACATCAAAAAAGCCCGGCCTCTCATTGTTGAAAAACTGCAGAAAAAAGGATTGCTTGAAAAGATCGACGAAAAGTACGTGCACCGCGTGGCCACGAACAGCCGCGGCGGAGGCGTGATGGAACCGCAGATACTTAAACAGTGGTTCGTTGCGGTGGACAAGCCATTCCGGCGCGGCTGGTTCGGCCTACGGCAGACGACGCTCAAGAAACTGATGCGCTCGGCCGTTGCGGGCGGCAAAATCCAAATCATGCCAGAGCGCTTTCTGAAGATCTACTTCCACTGGATAGACAACCTTCACGACTGGTGCATCTCACGCCAGATCTGGTTCGGACACCGAATCCCCGTGTGGTACAAGGGCGAGGAAATGCATGTGGGCGAGGCGCCGCATGGCGAAGGATGGGAACAGGACCCGGACACGCTGGATACATGGTTCTCCTCCGGGCTGTGGCCGTTCTCGGTTCTCGGCTGGCCGGATGAGACGCCGGATTTGAAAACATATTTCCCGAACTCGGTCTTGGAAACGGGCTACGACATTATTTTCTTTTGGGTCGCGCGGATGATCCTTATGTCCACCGCGCTCATGGGCGAGGTTCCATTCCGCAAGGTCTATCTCCACGGCCTCGTGCGCGACGAGAAGAGCCGCAAGATGTCCAAGTCGCTAGGAAACGGAATTGATCCTCTTGAGATGGCGGACAAGTACGGCGCGGACGCGACGCGGCTATCGCTTATCATCGGCGCATCCGCCGGCAACGACCTGAAGCTTTCGGAAGACCGCATCCGCGGCTATCGCAATTTCTCCACGAAGATCTGGAACATCGCGCGGTTCATAGAAATGAACAAACCGGGGAATACAGCCGGAGATGCGCGCGGACGCATCACGAACCGCAACGAAGTAAAAGAACTCGCAACATTAAAAGAAGAAGTGACGGCGCACATTGAGGCGTTTGAATTCCACCTGGCCGGCGAAAAACTGTACCACTATGTCTGGCACACGCTCGCCGACAAGATCGTGGAAACCGAAAAGAAAAATCTCCGCGACGGCGATGATGGGCAAAAAAAAGAAAGCTATGCGCTCCTTGAATATCTGCTATTGGAATCGCTTAAAATGCTCCACCCATTCATGCCGTTCGTTACGGAAGAGATCTACGGCATTTTCCGCCCTGGCAAGATGCTCATCGTTGAGCATTGGTAAAAATGAAATAAAAAAAGGGTCGGAGCGTGTCCAGCGCTACGACCCTTACTAATATGGAGGAATGCACCTAAGGAGGTGAACTGCGGTACTAAAGGAGCATTCCTATCAGGGTACTGGTTCAAGTCTAGCAAATGAGCTGAAAAAGTCAAGGGCCCAAAAAGGCCGATATTATGGGTGCCGGTGACCGCGCTGGAACACGGCCACCGGCCGGCACAACAGCGAACTTAGTGACTGGTCCAAACGACCTGGCCACGATAGCCCGTTGCCTGCCTTATCCGGTCATCAAGGCTTCCGCTGTACCTAATGTTGTGAATTCCTGCCATCGCATTATCTGTACCCTTGTACAGGTTCAGACCGATGGCTAAGATTCGCCAGCGCCCTCCTTTCCGGTAAAGTTTCCGGCTGAGGAGGTTGATCCCGAAATTCAGGAACGCATTGGCGGCAACCACGCCGCCGGCGTTCTGAATTCCGAGCCGACCCGCCCACCCAGTCTCGCGACTGGGGTAACTCATCAGGAAACTTCCGTTCGCCTGACGAGCTATGGGTGGATGGTGCAGCGCCTGGATGGTTGTTGCCATGTCCAGGCTTGTTCCGGCCCAAAGATACGTATTGGATGCCTTGAAGAGAAAGTCGAGCTTTGGTGCTCGTCTCTCCCTCTCCGGCTTCCAGTCGTTTCTCTTCAGAAGGAACGGCTGCTCCTCTGCGCTAGCAAGTGACGGAAGACATACCGCCACCAGCAACATTAGTAAAAATACAGCGTGACCCCGACTTTTCGGACTTCGCACATTGCACCTCCTTTTGGTGCAGGTGCATTATACACTAAAATCCGGCTTTTGTTAAGAGCGGCGCGTTTTGCGTGATACAATTGTCGTATGACCATCGTGGCACTCGTCTTAGGGTTGCTTCCTGGATTCGCGTGGCTCGTGTTCTATCTGACCGAGGACTCGCATACCGAACCGAGGCGGCTCATCGTCCTCACGTTCTTTTCCGGCATCGCGTTCGGATTTTTTACGGTCGGCGTGGAACAAATGTTCAATTCATACGCCACGCAGATCGGAATTGAGGAACTTTCCGTCATTTCACTGCTCGGCCTCGCGCTCATTGAGGAATTGATGAAGTTCGGCGCCGCGCATTTCGCGGTCGGCAAGAACTCGGAGCTGGACCACGAACCGATTGACCGGATGATATACATGGTTGTGGCGGCACTTGGCTTCGCCACGCTGGAAAACATCGGCGCGATCGTGAACGCCGGTCCGGGCACCGCAACCGCGCTAATTTCCTCGGCTCTCCAGACCGGTTCCCTGCGCTTTGTGGGAGCCACACTGCTCCACTCGCTCACATCAGGGATAATCGGATACCACTGGGCACTCGGCGTCGCGCGCGGTAATGTCGTGCGGAACTTGATGATCGGATTTCTGATCGCGACCGTCTTGCATGCGTTTTTCAACTACCTTATACTGAACTACGGGAATATCGCATACACGATCGTTCTTCTTGTGGTGATGGGATTCTTCGTATTGAACGATTTTGAGAAACTAAAGGTAAAAACATCGTAAATATTAAACTATGGAAGCACAGGACGAAAAATTTTTTGAATCATTGGCCGGCGCGAAGTCCGAAGCGGACGAGGGCTATGAAGTAGAGCTCGCGAAGGCGGGCGGCGCAGTTGCTGCGCGGACCACGAGGACGGCGCGGAAGTCATGGGCGGACGGTGAACCGGAAGGCCAGCTAACCGTTGACGTCTACCAGACACCAACGGAGATCGTGGTGGAATCGGCGATTGCCGGCGTACGCCCCGACGACATAGATATCAATGTGACCGCGGATTCAATTTCTATCCGCGGCGAGCGGCATCGCGAACAAAAATCCGGTAATGAAGATTATCTTTATCAGGAATGCTACTGGGGCCGCTTCGCGCGCTCTATCATCCTTCCGCAGGAAGTGGACCCGGAGAACTCCGAGGTCACGTTCCGTGGTGGCATCCTCACGATTCGCCTGCCGAAGGTTAATAAAAGGAAATCTAGGAACTTACGCGTTAAAGTTGAGTAAGCAAGAGCTCCATGCTGCTCTAGAGGAGCGTCTCGGAGCCGCGGCGGCTTGAGGCGTCCTTTAGGACGCCTGCCGTGGCGAGAGAGAGGCGCGCTCGCCCGATGGAGCGAGCGACGCCGTCTCCGAAAGAGCAGCATGGAGCTCTTGCAAATCGTTACGAAATAATTTATACTTGGAAACCATGAGACAATGCGCAATATGCCATAAAGGGTCACAGATGGGCGGCGCCCGGAAACTTCTCCGCGGCCATTACAACCCCGTCAACTGGACCCGCAAATATCCGAACCTCCAGTACGCCAAAGTGAACGGCGTGCGAAAACTCATCTGTACCGGCTGTCTGCGGACGATTGCAAAAAGAGCCGCATCCAAAGTGACCGCGAAAGCGGCAAAGTAATGCCCCACGCCGAAAATTATTTCAGCAAGAGGAAGCCGTCCAGCGCGAGCGACAACTCAAGGCGCGAATACCATAATCAACTTGCTATGATGCTTTTAGGGACCTCTCGAACCGGACTTTCAGACGTGGAAGCCGCCGAGATAAGCGACTTCGCCGCCTACGTCACCGGACATGAGGAATATGTAGGTACATTCAATAAAAACGGGCTGTAGTATACCGGCAGTACGCATGCATGGGGTGCATGTAGACCGGGTTCAATTCCCGGCAGCCCGACAAACATTATGGACACGCGCACAAAACAGTACCTTGATCGCGCACGCAACGAGCTCACTGAATACCTCGTTTATCAAAAACTGGCCCTGCGCGAGAAAAAACGCGAGAACCGGGAGCTTCTTGAGAGGCTTTCCGCACAGGAAAAGTCGCATTACGAATTCTGGAAAACGCTTTTGCCGGGCGTGGAGATAAAGCCGCGCCTCCAGGGCCTCTACGGAATACCATTTCTGCGAACATTCCTCGGCGTGACGTTCACCACAAAGCTCCTTGAGTCGCATGAAAATGATGCCGTACAAATTTATCGCGCGATGCTTTCCGAAATTCCCGACTCGCACAAAGATCGGTTTCGGAAGATGATCGTGGACGAAGAGACTCACGAGCGTGCGCTCTTCGGTCAGCTGAAGGAACGGCGAATCGCCTACATCGGCTTCGTCGCTCTCGGCCTCGCGGACGCGATCGTGGAGATCACGGGCGTCCACGCCGGATTCCTCGGCGTCACAGGATCAACGCTCATCGCCGGTATTTCCGGTATCATCGTCGGATTCGCCGCGGCCATCTCAATGGGTTCGGCGGCATATCTCCAGGCGAAGCAAGATCCGGACAAATCCCCCGCCGCCTCGGCGGTCATCACCGGCATCTCGTATATGTTCTCCGTCGTATGCCTAGCGCTTCCGTATTTTCTCATCACGGCCATGCTCACGGCATTTACCGTGTCAACGATCATCGGCCTCCTGCTCCTCGCCGGATTCTCTTTCTTCGGAGCTGTCGTTTTTGACAGGAAGTTCCTACGTGAGTTCGGCGAGTCGGCCGGACTCATGCTCGGCACCGCGCTCGCGACGTATATTCTTGGTTCCGTCGTCGGAAAGGCGTTCAATATAGGCGAGAAAAATTTCTAGTGGTAAAATAGGCGCATGGACCTCACAAAAAAGCACTGCATCCCCTGCGAAGGCGGTATGCCACCATTGGACCCGGAGCGCGTCCCGAATTATTTGAAGTACGCACCCGGCTGGGCGTCGCCCGACGGCAAGCATATCGTCCGCGAGTTCAAATTCAAGGATTTCAAAGATGCGATGGTCTTCGTGGACAAGGTTGCTGGCATCGCGGAGTCCGAAGGCCATCATCCGGATATTTATATTTTCTACAACCTCGTTCGCTTTGAACTTTCCACGCACGCGGTGGGCGGCTTATCGGAAAACGATTTCATTCTTGCCTCAAAGATCAA
>Ga0315268_10006525_pt1 | contig 12406 bp, 9 predicted proteins | sample C1_top_MG_FD_204535 | JGI IMG/M metagenome (GOLD analysis project Ga0315268, IMG submission 204535) | Sediment microbial communities from Yellowstone Lake, YNP, Wyoming, USA - C1_top | ecosystem: Environmental > Aquatic > Freshwater > Lake > Sediment | place: USA: Wyoming | collected 2017-08-01 | reverse complement strand
GGCAAATCTTCCGTTGGAACGTCAGGAAGTCCCCTTATCAGAGGCAGTGGAATTTTTCCGAAAAAAAGGATACGAAGATAAGGTAAAACTGATCGAGTATCGCCAGAAAAGCTTTTTGGCACTCTACCAGGTTGGCGAACATCGCGATTATCACCATGGTTACATGGTGCCTTCTACCGGTTATCTCAAATGGTTTGCCCTGATGCCCATGGGGGATGGATTCGCTTTACGGTTTCCACGACGTCAAAATACTGCCGAATTGCTTCCTATGCCAGAATCTTCTAGCCTTCTGGCTACTTTTCGGCAGTACCGCGAATGGTTATCGCGTCTCAATGTTGACACGGTCGGATCTTTGAACGAAGCAATTCGCGCCGACCGCATTCGTGAGATCATCCTGGTCTCTGAAGCGCTACACGAGTTGAAAATCGCAGAAATTGCCTCCCAGATTGCTGCCCGGCAACAACGTGTGCGAGTAGTGTTGATTGCTGGACCATCATCATCTGGTAAAACCACCTTTTCTAAACGTTTGGCGGTTCAACTTCTAGCCCAAGGAATCTCGCCCTTCCCCCTCGAAATGGATAATTATTTTGTCGATCGCGAAAAAACACCACGCGATGCTCTGGGTCAGTATGATTATGAGACGTTGGAAGCATTAGATACCGCGTTACTTTCTGAGCACCTACAACACCTGATCGCAGGGGATGAAGTCCGAATTCCATCATACAGCTTTATATTGGGACGCAGCGAGCCTGGACCTGTAATACGACTGCAACGCGATCAGATTATCATCCTTGAAGGTATCCATGGGTTAAATCCTCGTCTCATTCCGGAAATTCCTGTTGAAAGCACATTCCGCATCTATATATCTTCTTTAACCGCCCTGAACCTTGATCGCCATAACCGCATCTCTACTACCGACACCCGGTTAATCCGGAGAATTGTTCGAGACGCTCGCGAACGCGGCTACTCAGCCCAACAGAATATCCAACGCTGGGAATCGGTCCGGCGTGGAGAGGAACGGCAAATATTTCCCTACCAGGATTATGCAGATGAGATGTTCAACTCTGCCCTGGTCTATGAGATGTCTGCCCTCAAGCCAATGGCTGAGCCATTGTTGCGCCAGGTACCTTTTGGTACACCCGAATATATTGAAGCCAAGCGGTTATTGGCCTTTTTAGAGTGGTTTATGCCAGTAGATGAAGAATGGATCCCTGACAACTCCATCCTGAGAGAGTTTATCGGCTCCTCGATTTTACGGGATTTTAAGTTTTAGACGCCCTCTTGCTTTCTACCGCGCATACCTCCTGTGGAAGTCTATGCCTGTAGGAAAAAATCTCCCCGGGTTCAGTTGGATCAATTCATCATAAACCTTTTAATTACTTTACCCAAGCGGGCGATGCCTTCATTGATCTTTTCGGGGGTTGCATTTGAGAAATTGAGTCGCATAGTATTCTCGCCACCGCCATTTGGGTAGAATGCATCCCCTGGCACAAATGCCACATTCTCCTTTACCGCCTCTGCTAATAACATATTTGTGTTGATTTCCTCTGGGAGCGTAACCCACAAAAATAACCCCCCTTTGGGATGTGTCCATTGTACACCAGGCGGCATATGCTCTGAAAGTGCATCCAGCATCACATCCCGTCGATAATGGTATATCTTGCGTATTTTAAGGATGTGTTTGTCATAAAAACCACCCTTGCCAACCTCATAGGCTACCATTTGGTTAAAGGTGGCCGTGTGTAAATCGGAACCTTGCTTGGCCTGTACTAATTTTCGAATAACCTCGACCGGAGCGATCACCCAGGCCAGCCGAAGCCCGGGAGCCAAGATTTTTGAGAATGTGCTTAAATAGATCACATTCCCCGAGTAACATCCAACACAGCTTTGCATCTGGCTATCCAGCACTTCAACAGCCGGCAGTCCCTCCCCCTCATAACGTAGTTGCCCATAGGGATCATCTTCAATGATTGGTACTCCGTAACGATCCGCGAGTTCGACCAGTTGTCGGCGCCGTTCCAGCGACATGGTCACCCCTGTTGGATTCTGGAAATTTGGCAGCACATAAATGAATTTAGGTCCATAGCGCAGCGCCTGCTCAAGTGATTCCGTTTTCATCCCATTATCATCAAAAGGTACAGGGACGTATTCGGCACCATATGTATTCCAGGCCTGCAATGCACCCAAATATGTGGGCGCCTCGACCAGGATTCGGTCACCATGGTTGATAAAGATTTTACCTATCAGGTCCAAAGCCTGCTGGGACCCTGATGTGATCAATATGTTCTCTATGGTTACATTGATTCCAAATCGAGCCGTATGCCGGGCGATCATTTCACGCAAGGGAATATATCCATCCGTAGAGCCATATTGCAACGCCTGAGCACCCTGCTCGCGTAATACTTTTATACACGCTGCTTCGACCTCTTCAACCGGAAACACATCTGGAGCGGGTAGACCACCCCCGAAAGAGATCACCTCTGGTCTCTCAGTAAACTTGAGCAGTTCACGGATCGTAGAGCTCTTCATGCGTTGCGTACGCTGAGCAAAACGATGTTCCCACGGTGTTTGCATAAGGTCACTCCTAATAAACGCTATGAAAACCTCTGCGCGTGTCGGTGCACTCGCAGAGGCATCTAATCATGAAACCAGTTTCGGAAAGCGACTGGTAATTGTTGCAATGGTTGGCAAGGTCACACGATCTCCATGAGCAAGTTCAGCCGGGCTCTTGCCGGTTACTTTAGATGCGCCCTGAAAAACCAGAATAGATGCACCTTCCTCACAGGCATTTAATTCAATTGCAGCCTGTCCGGTTAAATAGCCCTCGCTATCAATCGCGCAACTCGTCACCTTGCCGATCACTCTTCCCTTGCGATCCAGAACAGGGTCTCCCAGGTGAGCCATGCGAACCCCTTTTTCATTAAATCGAAAACGCACAATCTCGATCTGCCGGGCTCTCTCTCCAGCCAGGTAGGCATCGCGACCAATGAACCAGGGTTTATAAACTTTCACATAAGAACCAAAACCTGCCTCGGCTACACCCAGACCTAACTCACCACCCATCTCATGGCCATAAAGCGGTAAGCCGGCTTCAGTGCGCAGGGAGTCGCGCGCTCCCAAGCCGCATGGTTTCAGACCTAATGGCTCACCTACTGCTAATAAAGCCTTCCATAACTCAACCGCCTTCTCAGGATGGATAAACAGCTCAAAGGCCATCTTCTCACCAGTATAACCAGTGCGTGAAACCACCAGATCAAATCCGCCCACCACAGCATCACACAATTCGGTCCGCTTCAGAGCCATTATCCGCTTACGGGTCGGGCTATCACAGCCCAATGCCAGCAGAATATCACGTGAGCGCGGTCCCTGTAAAGCAATATCCACACGCATATCCTGACCTTCTCTGGGGTCACGCAGGTTTCTCAAGATAGCCTTTCGACCGAAAGAGCGTGACCAAGGATATGCCCGATCGATAATACTTTCCCTTCCAACACTGAATTTAACCAGGCCCAATCCTTATCATCGTTGGAGGCATTCACCACCACCAGATACCGATCTACCGACCTACGATATACCAGTGTGTCATCAATCACGTGAGCGTCAGGGTCCAGGAAATGGGTATAACAAGACTCTCCTACTTTCAATAAGGCAATATCGTTGCCACACACACTGTTCAGGAATAACCCAGCATCATCACCTTCCACCTGGAACACACCCATGTGCGATACATCGAATAATCCAGCTGCCTTTCGCGTTGCAAGATGCTCTTCAACCACCGAGCTATACCAGACTGGCATTTCCCAACCAGCAAAAGGCACCATTTTTGCTCCACTCTGGCGATGAATTTCGTTTAGTGGAGTCAAACGTAACTCGTTTTGTGCTTTCTCCTCCCATTGGAATTCCGGAAGAGGCTTGCCTTGACCGGATTGTATTCCAACATAATAAGGCTTGTTAGTTGCGTCCGGTTCACCGGGTATATTTGGGATCGGCTCGACCTCAGCCTCAGAAACCGTTATTGGTCCTGGAAGGCGCCGGGTCACATCTGCATCAAAGGCTACATAACCATCCGAAAGATCACGCAACCAGGCTGCCGCTAATCCCGATCGGTCAGCCCGCACCTGAAAGCGATAATGGTTGGCTGCAACGCATGTCAGGATTCCCTTAATCCTTTCCAATGGGGTACTCAGGTCAGTATTTTGGCTTTGGCCTGCCTGCAATAACTCCACATCGCTCCCGAATGCATAGTTAACGAAATAGCCTACATTCTTACCCTTCAGGTCATAGCAAACCCAATCTCTTTTAGTCAACGGTTGATCATCTATGTAGAAAAAGTGGGGATACCCATGTTTTTCGGTATGAAGATCAGTTGCGGCATCTTCAGCCAATGCTCGTACTCGCAGCTTTGCTTCTTCTAGCACCTTGAAATCCACCTTGGCGCGTAAATCCTCTCCTTTCCGACTCTCTATTGAGTAAGGTGTACAAGCTTTTAGGACATCAACAATAATATCTGCTAGCTGGATCATTTGCGGTTCTTTTAATCCACGCTCAGTCACCCAGGGCGTCCCATAACGAATACCCGAGGCACTCAAAGCAGACTTATCCCCTGGTATCGTGTTACGGTTCAATACAATCCCTGCTATATCCAGAATACGTGCTGCCAAATCTCCAGAAAGTGGAGTGCCATCCGGTCCAGTGATGCTTTTGCAGTCCACATTACCCAGGTGTGTATCGGTTCCTCCAAACGAGATGCGCAGTCCCCCATCTTTTAAACGATTTGTAAGGGCGATACAGTTCTTGACAATCTGGAATTGAGCTTGACGGAATTTCTCGGTGGAAGCCAATTTAAAGGATACAGCCATGGCGGCCATGGCGTGTATGTGCGGCCCGCCTTGCTCACCAGGAAATACCGCCCGATCAATTTTCCGTGCCATGGATGCATCCTGGCAAAGGATACATGCACCGCGCGGGCCAAACAGTGTCTTATGAGTGGTGAAAGTGATAACCTGGGCATACCCGACAGGAGAAGAAACCGCTCCTGCAATCACCAGGCCGGCAATGTGTGAAATATCAGCCAATAAAACCGCTCCCACTGAATCGGCGATTGCTCGGAACCGTGCCCAATCCGGTGCCCAGGGATAGGAAGAATAACCGGCAATGATAATCTTGGGCTTGTGCTCCTGCGCCAGAGTGGCTACTGTGTCATAATTAATCTGCTCGGTTTCGGGATCCACAGCATAATGAATGATGTTGTACAGTTTTCCGGATCGGTTAACCGGTGATCCATGAGTCAAGTGACCCCCATGCATGAGATTCATGCCCATTACTGTATCGCCGGGATTTACCAGCGCCTGGTAAACCGCGTTATTCGCAGGCGCCCCCGAAAGCGGTTGCACATTTACATATAGTTGGTCGGCGGAGATCTTGCCAGTAGCAAACACCTCTGCGCAGCGCCGTCGAGCCAACGACTCTACAATATCCACATATTCCACCCCCTTGTAATAACGCGCATCTGCATAGCGTCGGTAATCAGCCAGCCTGGCAGGATAGTCAAGGATTTCATCCTGCATCATCCCGCGCATCTCTTCATCGGGATATCCCTCTGCATACAGATTCTGAAAAACCGAACCCAGCGCTTCTCGCACCGCGAGTGGAGCACAGCTTTCGCTGGGAATTAAGATCAATTTGCGGTATTGTCGCTCTTCCTCGAACCGTGTCAATTCGTAGATCTCCGGGTCCAGGTCAGCAAGAGATCCGCGGAAAAGGAAATCAGCCATGAATTACCTCCTTATCTTCTAAGAATAGATGCTGTTCTCTACAATTCAATATACCCTAAAAAGCCTGCATTTGCTAAAATACAGCTTCCATTTCGAAAAGAAATTACTTATGCTATATTACAGTGTATATCACCTGTCTAATTCAAACAAGTGAAAGCTTCATTGTCTGACATATGTCTTAAAGCATGAATTGGAGTTGTAAATGCCCACCTGGAATGAACTGTTTCACCAAGAAGAACTGCGCTGGCGCGAACCCCACGAACGAGTTATCGAACTGGCAAGCTTGATAAAAGAAAGGCATCCTTCTCGTCAACCTTGCATTCTGGACCTTGGTTGCGGTGCAGGAAGACACATGGTATACCTGGCACGCCAGAGTTTCCGTGTCCATGGCATGGACTTAGCCATCTCTGGGTTGGGTTATACCCGCAAATGGCTGGATGAAGAAGGTCTACAAGGCACAATATCTTGCGCCGATATGACCGCCCTCCCTTATGCCAGCGAGTCTTTTGACGCTCTTATCAGCATCCACGTGATCTATCATACCTTGAAAGAAGAGATGAACCGGACAATATCCGAGATTGAACGGGTTCTTATACCTGGTGGAATGGCTTTATTAACCTTTCAATCCAGACGCAGTGGGCGCTATGGGCAGGGATCACAGCTTGAACCGAACACATTTATGCCAGATACTGGACTGGATAATGGAATACCTCATCATTTTAGCGACCTGACTGAGTTGGCCGACCAACTTAGAGCATTTGTGGTGCGGAAAGTGATCTTAGAAGAGCATTTTTCAGAGAATCTTCTCAACAGTCATTGGGAAGTAATCATTGAGAAAAATGACTCTCGAATACATCACTAGCGAGGCAACCCTTTTCTGAGTGTTATAATCATCCTGATGATTTTTCCGGATTGCTATATGAATTCACTATCCTCTGATAGCCTAAACAAGATTGAAAAAGGGATGCTACAAAATGAAAATTGTTAGTGTTTCACAAATGCGGGCTATCGAAAAAGAAGCAAATGCTCATGGTTATACCTATGCCCAAATGATGGAACATGCAGGTCACGGACTGGCGCAAATAGTTCGTAGCCTGTTTGAGAAAGATGAAGAAGAAGAGGAAAAAATAGCCCTTGGGTTGGTGGGCTCCGGGAACAATGGTGGGGACACTCTGGTCGCACTTGCGACTTTAGCCCAATGTGGCTGGGAAGCGGTAGCCTACCTGGCTCGTCCGCGCCCGGAAGATGACATTCTCATAAGACGACTGATCGAAAATGGTGGAGAGGTCCTATCCTTAGAGCAGGATCCCGACCTTCATACCCTGGATGTTTGGATATCCTCTTCTACTGTGCTGCTGGATGGGATTCTGGGAACTGGTGTTCAACTTCCCTTGAAACCTGAGCTGGCCAATTTTATCCGGCATGTTGCCTTGTTTGAACCTCTACCATATGTCGTAGCCGTGGATTGCCCATCCGGGGTTGATTGCGAAAGTGGTGCGGCTGCTGAAGATTGCATCCAGGCCGACATGACCATCTGTATGGAAGCAATAAAGGCGGGATTGCTGCGGTTCCCTGCATTTAAGTTTGTGGGGGAACTGAAGACAATTGACCTCGAACTTCCAAAGGATTACACCTCTGAAGAAAACTATATCGGTGAAGTAGTAACACCTGATCTTGTCAGAACTCTGCTACCTAAACGTCCTTTGGAAGCGCATAAAGGTACCTTCGGTACCGCTATGATTGTTGCTGGGTCAACCAACTATACAGGTGCCGTCTTCCTGGCTGGTAAATCAGCCTACCGAATTGGTGCCGGTTTAGTCCGGATGGCTATCCCTGGCCCGTTACATGCCGTTTTGGCCGGGCATCTTCCAGAAGCCATCTGGCTGATTCTGCCACACTCCGATGGTGTGATCAGTTCCGGAGCAGAAGATGTGCTCATCCGCAACCTCGAGAATGTCACCGCTTTGTTGATTGGTCCTGGTTTGGGTTTAGAAGATACAACCGCTGAATTCCTACAACGCTTGCTGACCAGCAAGCTTTCGATTTTAAGCAAGTTGCCCCCGTTGGTGATTGACGCGGATGGTTTGACATTATTGGCTAAGATTCCGGACTGGCCGAAATTGCTGCCCGGTTCAACAATCCTCACTCCACATCCGGGAGAGATGTCCAGGCTGACTGGTCTGGAAACCCGTTTAATTCAAGCTGACCGGATAGAAGTGGCGCGCCATTTCTCAGTTGAGTGGAAACATGTGGTTGTCTTGAAAGGTGCCCTGACGGTGATCTCTGACCCGAAAGGCCGAATTGCGGTAGTACCAGTTGCCACGCCAGCTCTGGCGCGCGCAGGTACTGGTGACGTCCTGGCTGGAATAATCACGGGATTGCTCGCACAAGGTTTATCCCCAGCAGATGCTGCCCTGGCCGGAGCATGGTTACACGCCAAAGCCGGCATAATAGCTTCAAACCTTATCGGCCATCCAGCTGCCGTCCTTGCACACGATATTCTCGACGCCCTTCCCGAAGTATTACGCTATTTGTAAACGAAAAAGGCATCTCCAAATACTGGCAGATGCCCTTAACGTTCTTCCACCATGAAGGACACAGAAGAGATCAGGCGGCAGGTGCCTCGGCTTCCCCGCCTTCAGCAGCCTCCGTGGCTTTTGGTTCACCCTTCCTGCGAGCTAAAGCTTCACCTAAACGCGTTTTTTGCTCTTCCAGAAGGACCTGACCACGATGTTGTAATTCCTCAGTGCGCTCACGCGTCATTTGGGTTAGCTCATCAAAGCGGGCGCGTGCCTCAGCTAAGGCAGATTCTGCCTGGGCATAAGCCTCATCAAAATTTGCTGAGGCTTTGTCCTTTAATTCAATTGCCTTTTCTTGGATCACAGTTCGGGTCTCAGCGCCGGACTGAGGGGCGAAGAGCAGCGCTACTACGGCACCAGTCAATCCGCCCACTACAAAACCAATCAGGAATGCTCCAAAATCATCTCGATCAGACATAGTGGTCTCTCCTTATTTGAAATAGATATGGACGATCTAATATTATTGGCCACCTACTTGCGGCCAGGACGTAGCAATTCAAATAGTCGCTTTACAACTGCTAGGTACTCGTTTAGCTTGATCACCGGCTCAGCCAGATTATCACTCAAGAATGTGACAGTACCTCTCAAGGTACTAACCGTTTCGTTGGTTGAATGAATAATTGGCTTGATTTCATTCTGTAAAAGGTTGATCAGAATGGACAGTTGAACCACCAGAATGACCAGCACTGCTCCTATGACCAGCGATTCTAATGCCATAAAGATGATAAAAACATCTCTCACCTGGCTAGTAGTCTCAGCTGGTCTGGTCATTAACCAGATAGCTCCTGCAATCACCGCCGCCAGGATGACCACAGCAATTAGGATATAAAGCACCATCTTGCGGCGTTGTTGTGACTTGAGCTCCTGGTCGGTTTGTACTTCAGGAATCGATGATGTTTCGGTATGTTCTTCCATAACAAAATTATTATAACATAACGTTTACGGATGAGATTGACCAAAGTGGTAAAAATTGAGAACAATTCAATTATACAATAGCTGGTCGGAAAACAATTAAGAATTGGGGAAAACTCATTTCAATTCAAAATAGAATCAACCAATCTATTCATTTTATTGACGTTGGTTGCTCATCCGTGATAAACTTACCTGTTATGATGCACAAGGTATGGTTTCTTTTAACCTTCTGGCTCCTTTCAGGATGGTTGGCGATTGACCATCCTCGCATCGATTCACCTCTTCCTGGAGAAGCTCTCCTGGGAGTTGTCAATATCACAGGCAGTACCAACTTGAAGGACTTTCAAGCCTCCGAGGTAGCGTTTGCTTATGACCAGCACGAAAATCAGGGTTGGTTTCTGATACAGCGTTCTACTAATCCAGTCAAAGATAGCACACTGGCAGTATGGGATACGACCACGATCACCGATGGTATTTATCGTCTGCGCGTCCGAGTCATATTGTCAGATGGGCAATCCGCAGACACAATTATCTCGGGGCTGAGAGTGCGTAACTATACAGCCGTTGAGACCAACACCCCTGTACCAGCACAAGCGGGTGTTTCTATCGCCACCCAACTTCCGACCGTTATCGACACTCCCCAACCGACCCCTACTATGCTTCCAAGAAATCCAGCTGAAGTTACACATTATGGATTGTTGCTCAGCCTTGTGCAAGGTGTGATCTATGCCATAGTGTTTTTTTCCCTGGTTGGCATCTATTTTATTGGGCGGAATATGATCATCAGGTAATAAATGCACCGTTTGCCTTCCATACAATCCATCTCTTCTCCAGACTCTCATGCTATTTTACTGGCAGGATTAGGCAATCCTGGCCGGGAGCACAAGGAGAACCGGCACAATGTTGGCTTTATTGTCATAGATGCCTTCTGCCAGGCACTCCAAATTCGGTTGACGCGCGTACAATCCAAAGCGCTGCTTGGTTTTGGTATTCTGGCTGACCACAAACTCATCATCGCCAAACCCCAGACATATATGAATCTTTCAGGCCAATCGATTGCTTCACTGGTTAATTTCTATAAAATACCGCTCACTCAGCTTTTGGTCATCCATGATGACTTGGACCTCCCACTTGGTACATTACGCATTCGACCCTCGGGCGGTTCCGCAGGACAGAAAGGATTGGCTTCTATCATCCAAAAACTCGGCTCTCAGGATTTCCCACGCCTGCGAGTAGGTATCGGTCGTCCTCCTGGACAGATGGATGCAGCCGCCTATGTTCTTCAGGATTTCTCTCCTATGGAGCAAGAGTTGCTTAAACCGGTATTGGAAAGGGCGGTCAAGGCCGTTCAAGCGTTTATCACAGAGGGTCTTGAATACACAATGAATCACTTTAACAATACCTTGCATGAGGAAACCCCTAATGCTGGATGAAATTCGCAGTCTTCCTTCTTATCAAAAACTCTTGAGCGATATAAAGGATAACCACCCCTTGCCTGGACTGGGGTTAGCACGCGCCGCCCGGTTGCCAATTCTGGCGGCACTTTATGCAGACCTACACCGACCAGTGATCTTCATCACTGACCGCTCTGATCATGCCCTGACTTTACTCGATGAACTGGCCTTTTGGTCGCCAGAGATGGCGCGGTACCTCTTTCCAGAGCCAACTCCTCTCTTTTATGAACAGGCTGCTTGGGGTTCTCTGACGCGCCGCGACCGCATTTTAGCTCTCACTGCATTGGCGATTTACCATATCCCAGGCGCCCCACGCCCTTCTCTCCCACCCTTGGTAGTTGTCCCCACACGGGCGATCATGTCCCGCACCTTGCCGCGCCGTGAATTTCTAAAAGCATGCCGGTTATTAAAACCTGATCTTCAGGTCCAACCCGAGGCTTTGCAGCGTTCCTGGGTCGATATTGGGTACCTCGCTTCCGAAACCGTCCTTGAGCCTGGCCAGTTTTCACGCCGCGGTGGATTGCTAGATGTCTGGCCTTCTTCAGAACCTGTCCCCGTGCGATTGGATTTCTTCGGTGATGTACTTGAATCCCTGCGCAGTTTTGATCCAGCAACCCAGCGTACTTCGCAACCTCTCAAGCAAGTATTAATTACTCCAGCCCGCGAAGTCTTGGCAGGGCGAGCATCTACCCTTGACCTTCTAATTCAGACCGGGACTGGGTCACCAGAAGTGGATGAGTTCTTTCTACCATTGGTCCACCCTACACCGTCTAATCTGCTTGATTATCTACCTCAACAAGCGCTGGTTGTCGTCGATGATTACGACAGTGCGGCTGTAACTGCCGCTGAAATCGAAGAACAAGCTGTCAAACTGCGGCTGGATAGCATAAAGGAAGGGACACTTCCAAACGATTTTCCTGTACCTTATATGACCTGGTCAGAGATTCAAGACCAGTTGATCGGTTTACACGCTCTAGAATTGGGCCGTTCAACTGCTTTAGATGAAGGTGCGGATCTTTCTCAAGCTTTTAGCCCTGGCCCTCGTTTTGGCGGTCGTTTGAAACCGCTGATGGAAGAACTGCTTGCCCACTGCCGTAGCCACCAACAGGTGGTGATCGTTTCGCGCCAGTGCTCGCGTCTCAAGGAGTTATGGATTGAATATGAAGGTAATTGTGAGTTATCCAACATTCCACAATTCATCGAGGGGTCGCTCAGCGAGGGTTGGGTCCTCAGATTGCCGATCGGACGCCATATATACCTCTTTACCGACAGCGAGATATTTGGCTGGGAAAGACCGCAACCCCGCCAACGTCGTATGGCTGCTGCGGAAGCGCCCGAGTCCATTTACGCTGATTTACGACCTGGAGACTGGGTGGTGCATGTCGATTATGGCATAGGTCGCTTCAGTGGTCTTGTTCGTCGAATGCTTGACGGCACAGAGCGCGACTTTCTGATGGTCGAGTATGAAGGTGGAGATCAGCTATTTGTACCTGTCCACCAGGCGGATCGACTGAGCCGCTATATTGGTCCAGAAGGTGAACCACCCGCCCCAACTCACCTGGGCACTGCTGAATGGTCGACTGCCAAGCAAAAGGTACGCGAAGCGGTGGTTGAAGTAGCGCGTGATCTATTGGAGCTTTATGCCAAACGCCAGGTGGTACAGGGGCATCCGTTCCAGGTTGATACC
>Ga0315268_10006524_pt1 | contig 12407 bp, 15 predicted proteins | sample C1_top_MG_FD_204535 | JGI IMG/M metagenome (GOLD analysis project Ga0315268, IMG submission 204535) | Sediment microbial communities from Yellowstone Lake, YNP, Wyoming, USA - C1_top | ecosystem: Environmental > Aquatic > Freshwater > Lake > Sediment | place: USA: Wyoming | collected 2017-08-01 | reverse complement strand
CAGTCTCGTTGAAATACTGTCTTCTCTCAGAATGGCCGACAATAACGTACTTACAGCCGATGTCAACGAGCATCAAGGGAGACACTTCACCGGTATATGCACCTTTTTCTTCATAAAATACATCCTGTGCAGCGAGTATAATATTCGTACCCTTAAGTTTCTCTGCAGCAGCCATTAAAGAGGTAAAAGGCGGCGCGATAGCAATACTTACATCCGGCTTATCCTTCACTTCGGGAATAAATTTAGATATGAACTCCTGCGCCTCAGCAACAGTCTTATTCATTTTCCAATTCGCTGCCATAAACGGTTTTCGCATCCAGTTAATTTAATGCATAGATGAATTTATGTCAATACGCCACCGGGCCTGAACTGACGTTATTGATAGGCATTCAGGATTTATGATATAGTATCGGTACTTCCATAACTTCTTGATAATATTGCTTTTGGGGAGTCGTCCAGTGGCAGGACGGCAGACTCTGGATCTGCTTACAGGGGTTCGAATCCTCTCTCCCCAGCCAAACGACAGATAGAGATTTGAGATAGAGAGATGTTCAAGTTTGAGAGACTTAACGCGTGGCAGCAGAGTATCGAGGTCTTTGAAAAGGTTGCTGAAGTTGTTGACGGAATACCTTATAAGTACCAGTCTTCTATAGGAGACCAGATAAGGAGAAGCTGTCTTTCAATTTCAGCAAATATCGCTGAAGCAACAGGCAGGGAAGGCATAAAAGAACAGAAAGATCACTTCTCTGTTGCAAAAGGCTCGATTTACGAAACAGTGAGTTTGCTTTATATTATTAAGAACAGAAAATATATCAGTAGTGAAATATTTGAGAATTTATATAAAGAGTTCGATGAGATAGCGATGATGCTTCATGGCTTAATCAGGAAGTAGTCTGTCTGTATTGCTGTACTCATTTTCTCTGTCTGAATTCTCTATCTGATTTAACGGTCCCATCGTCTAGAGGCCTAGGACATGGCCCTCTCAAGGCTAAAGCACGGGTTCGAATCCCGTTGGGACCGCCAAGCTTGATTTTATTGAGGTTTTTAAGGGAATGAAACACAGGAAATTGAAAGATAGTATCCCACGATCGGCCAAAGAATGGCTTGAATATCAAGAGCACCGTGAGAGATGGACTCCAGAAATGCAAGCTATCCTTGACCAGTATATAAAAAAGACATTTCCCCTTACCCCCGAAGATAGAGAAAGGATAAGGAAACTCAAAGAAGAACTGATCACTTCGCATTGGAAAAAACCCTCTTAATCTTTTCGCGCAAATTCGTTTTTGATACTTCCACATAGCCAAGAGTAGACCCGATATCTTCATGTCCCATTGCCTCTTGAACGTCCCTTATATCGATGCCCCCTTCAAACAGATTTGTCCCATAAGTATGTCTCAGCCTATGCAGGTTGATTTCCGTTGCATCCAAACCCGATAGCTTCACATAACGTTTAAACTCATCATGCAACGAAGTGATAGAAATAGGAGTCCTCGATCTTGGAGACAACAAGACATGCCCCCGGTCACTACCTCGACCGAGCCTTAGCAACTTCAACCATTGAACGACAGAAGGAGGAATCACATAACATTTTTCTTTTTGTCCCTTGTCAATTACACGGACGAAACCATTTATGAGATCAGTATTTTCCCAAAGCATGTTCCGCATAGCGCCTTTACGCAGACCCGCCTTTAAACCCAATTCAACCATAACAACCGCCTGTAAGTCCCGTATATTTTTAGACTTTTCATACCTGCTTTTAGTAAAAGTGAGCAATCTATCCCTATGTTCATCACTCAAAGGCTTAGGCAGGCTCTTTTCCTTCTTAGGTACATCAAAGCGGTCGAATGGATTTCGTTCAAGGAGACCTTCGCGACTGAGATATTTACAAAAACTTTTTAAAGATAACATCCGCTGCCTTATTGTCTGTTTGTCTAATTTTCTATCGAAAAGATAATACATAAAGTTTTTAAGTACTCTATAATCGCTCAGAACCGAGACATCCAAAGGCATCCCCCTGATTTCTATCCACCGCGCAAATTCATTAAAATTGTACTTATAGGTCACAATAGTCCCTTGAGTCCGTCCCTTCTCAAGAGCGAAGTATTTAGAAAAATCATTATGGAGATCCATCAAATCCACGACTTACTTTTTCCTCTTATTACCTTCCCGCTCCAATCTCTCCACTACTTTGCTCCCCCTTTGTCTCTCCTTCTCTATGCGCCTCTCACGAATATTATCCATAATGAGCTTTTGTTCCTTCTGATACTCCTCTAAAATATCCATAGCCCTACTATGAATTTCGTTCTCCATCCATCTTTTCATGTCAGGGTCAGCATATAAGACGTCCAATTTAGGAGGGAAAAACATGGATTCCCTAATTATCCTATTTATGATCCAAGACAGATCAACCTTAATCTTCTCACGCTCATAGTAATCGAGGATGCTTTTTACTTCGTAGTACAAGTAGCCCAAATAATCGTTGATCAGTTCAGATATACTAATATCGCTACCTGACTGGTTTATCTTCGCCACCAACCAATCATAGACCCGGGCATCAGTACTGAAAGATTTGACCTGTTTTGGATTCTTTGATTTTCGCATTTATTTATTATTATATAACCACTATTAATTTTGTCAAGGAAAAAAGTGACCCCCCATATCTGTTGCAGTTACAAACACTATAATATCAAGATATCAGTGGGCGTCTGGCGGGAACCTCTGCTCTCGCAGAGGAAACCCGCCGAGCCGCGCCTGCCTTCTGCCTCTGAAGTCTTCAATAAAAACAAGTCCTTTCCTAAATTTTCCGCTTTCGATTTTTACTTTCTGAAATACGCCCTTGAAAACATCTGCCAGAACATGCATATTACAAATAGCAATGGAACACACTTAAATGAGAGAATGAGAAATAAAAGTCTTATCGACGACCTACTAAAAATGTCTTTTAAGAATCCAGCCATTGGCTTTGTCATGAGTATCATTTTTACTGTCATTGGCTTTTTCTTAAAACACAGAAGTGCGCCAACTGATTTGAAACCAAGCGCCATCATGTTGCTGCCTACTTACAACTTTTTGGGAACGCTTTTGTATTTTCTTGCACTCTTAATTTTTATTGTTTCTGCCGTGGGCTTTATTAGATCGTTGGCTACTAGAGCGTTCAATAAAGACACTGTTACTGCGTCCCCCCCACCAAAAAGTAGAATCCGCAACTTCAAAACGAAGGAGGAATATTTCAAATGGAAAGAAAGCCAATTAAAAAAATCATCAAATGCCAATCAAGTTGACTCTCTAAATGAATCTGCACGCGATGATTTAGAATCTGTAGAAGAAAAGAAAGGAATCGATTTGTCTATCGAGACACTGAAAAAGATAGAATGGTACTCCTTTGAAATATTATGCAAATTATATTATGAAAATATCGGGTACACAGTGTTCAAGACAAAGGCTGGAGCTGACGGAGGGATGGATCTTCTTCTTTATGAGAGTGATTCTGAGTTGCCATGTGCGTTGATTCAATGTAAGTCAAGGACACATAGAGATATCGGCATCAGCTATATGAGAGAGTTATTAGGTGTTATGACATCTGAAAACGTGAATAAAGGTATATTTATTACAAATTCTAGTTTTACAAGAGAGGCCTTTGAGTTTGCAAAGTCCCACCAGATCGAGGCTATCGACGTATCGACTCTATGGATGATGCTTGATGGACTTGTTGCAGATAAAAAGTCAAATCTGATTCATTTTCTGGAATCATCAGATTTCACAACCCCAACTTGCCCCAATTGCGAAGTGAAGCTGGAGGAAAGAATTGCGAAAAAGGGAAAAGATATTGGGCAGAAGTTTTGGGGATGTAAGAACTACCCAAGGTGCCGTTATACATTTCCAATGAATAAACCTGATGGTCAACAAGCAAATTCAGCAGACGCCGAATAAGCGCAGTTTTGGTATAGCTATTATCCGCACTGCGTGATACCTTCGGGGGCAAAGATGCACAATCTTGAACACAGCTTTAGAGCGGCAATACTCCTTCCTGCACTCTGCGCTTGCAAAGAGCAGGAAAAGCATGTATATTTCAATCAGTAATAAACAGATGCAGTTTTACAGTTATATAAAAAACTGCATAATCACTTGGAGGGCATAGCGTTAAACAAACGGAGGATACAATAAAAAAACTCATTCTCCCGTGCGTGCTGTTGATTCTTGTCTTTGTCGGTTGCAATCTTTTTGGGCCTAGCCCCAAAGACATTCTTACGAAGTACCTAGATAGCTATTACAAAGGCAATTACAGTGAGACCTACGCACTTTTGTCTTCAAAGGATAAGAATTTCAAGAAAGAAAAAGAGTATGAGGCAGAATTCAATGATAATCCTTTCTCAAAACTTTTTGCTGGAAAGATTTCCTTCAACGTCAAAAATATAAAGATGAGTGGAAGCAATGCTGAAGCCACAGTCGAAATTACTGGCCCGGACTTAACTAAGGCTGCTGCTGATCTCATGGGCATAGCGTTTGCGTCGGTATTCGTCAAAAAGAACGACAAGGAAATGGAAAAGATGATCGCCGACAAATTCAAGGATAAGTCATTGCCAATGACCACTGTAACTGAAAAATATGATCTGATTAAGGAAAAAGAGGGTTGGCGCATCTTTTTGAACTGGGAGGGACGGACAAAGGCAAAGGAGATGTCCGAGCAGGCCGCTCAAATGGAAAAGAGCAAGAAATTTGACGAAGCGAAGGCCAAATATCAAGAAGCTCTCTCATTAGACAAGAACAATAAAACGGCTCAAGAAAAACTTGTGGGGATTGACAAGAAAATTGAAGCTTACAAGCTCAAGAAAGGATATTTCGATAAGATTGAGGTTCGGAATATTCATCTGGGAACCAGCTTTCTCGGCGAAATCGGTGTATTTGGTGAGATAAAGAATAATGGCGATAGAACGCTTAAGGAAGTTGAGGTAACAACATACTGCCTCGATAGAAATGACAAGATTGTTTTTGAGAAAACATACCATCCGGTGTTAGTTTCAGAATATTCATTTATGAGCGACAATACACCCCTAAAGCCGAACTATAGCAGGCGCTTTGGGTATAAACTCGATGATGCGCCATCAGACTGGAGCAAAAAGGTTAAAGTTGCCGTCACCGATGTGGAATTTGAGTAATAGACCGGGCTGAGGAGGTAGATTATGTCTGAGATGTCTTTAACCCTGACAACTTCCCCGGAGGTTGATTCTCTAATTGCTCAGGCAAAGAACATAGAGGCAAAGTTGTCGGAAAATCAGAATAAGTTAACCGGAAAAACTGACTTTCTTTTATGCCCGCTTTGCCAAGAAGGTTATCTTTATCCAACTGAGCGGGGCAAAATATTGGGTATCATTGCAGATAAATGGCTTATTTGTAACAAATGCAGTGCCGAGTTTGATAAGAAACTTGGCAAGGCTCAATTGGTTAAGACAGTAAATGATCCTTACGGTATTTACAAAAAATATGCTAACCAAACACTTCCTCTTGAAAAATGGAAAGAAATTGCCTTCAGCAGAATGAGAACGGAAAATTATGATTTTGGAGAAGAATTATCAGCCATAAAGTCTAAGCTTGGACAATTTGTCTCGCAACAATTTACAGATGGCAAGTTTAAAATACTCCTTGCCGATCTTAACAGTTTTATATTTAAGAAGGACGAAAATCCTTTATTCGCTACAAAGGCTGAAGTCATTGAAGAACGAAAACGCAGGGTTACTCAAAGAACGACAACTGGAGGTGGTCGGAGAAATTATTCGGGATTCTCTTTTAGGGTAGCAAGGGGTCTTTATTATCATACAGGGGCCAGCGCGCCTGCTTCTCCTCGCCAGACTACCGTTCAATCAAGCGAGTATACTGAATTGGTAGCCGCTGATAGCGGAGATTTTTTAGTCACAAATCAACGGATATTGTTAAAAGGAAACAGAAGTCGAGGCCTTGCCATCCCAATTAACAAACTTGCTGCAATCGATATTGACCCTAATGAAAATGCGTTAATGATAATACAAGAGAATAAAAAACCTGCAATTTTGAAGTTACTGACAACATTCCAAACGAAAGTTTCGGACATTGAATTTTCTTTCTCGATAAACCTTGATCATATTGTCAGCATAATGAAACCTTCTTTTTGAAATACCTTCGTGACGTTTGCTCGTAGGTGTAGTTGTTATTTCTTAAACTCTTTATATTTTTCCCAATATCTTTCCCACCAATCATTCGGATTATTTATACACAAGTCACCCTTTTTAATTACGATTTCATTACCGTCCACGATCACTGTATGGCTTTCCTTTACAAGCCAGCCCATCCTCATAGTCTCAGGGTCTTTAGGAAAATAGTAATCGCCACATTCTACCCACCTTTTGATATTTCCAACCTTATCAACACTTTCTAAAAAGACTGAACAGCCGCAACTAAACGGGTCATGAGGACAATTAAAAGGGATCATAAACCACCTCCTCATATTCCCACTCACTCGCGAATTCCATGATGACATCGCGAAAAGGTTTTCTGATTTCTGTTCCAAGAAGACTTGAGACCTCATATCCCACAAGAAAAACTTTCCGATAAGTACAGCTAAACTGTTCGGCCATTGATTTGCCGAATCTTCCAATTACCTCCGCCAAGCGGTCAGGACTAAGCTTGTATATCTGTTTTATCTGACTTGCAGTGAAAGACTTCCTGACGTCCAGAGCCTCGTACTCATAACCCTTGCCTATGTACTTGCCGATATAATTCGCGATCTTGTACAACTTCAAGCGTATTTTTGGAGCCGTTATCTTGACAAAGCCTAACTTCCACGACGACGCGATCTCATTGCTTGAAGGAAACACGCGAGGCACACTGTACACGCAAAGAACATGATAATGGATAGCCCCCCGATCCTGAATCTCTTTCACGGCGATATATTTAAAATCAGAGCCGGCACGCTTTAACCGTTTATCAACGAACTGTAAAACCCTGTGTAGATGTCTGAAATCAACCTCAGCAACATTTTCAGCAACGGTTAATATCAGATGTGCCACATAGTACGTAGGTATGTTGTAGCGAATGTAATTAACGATTTTCTTAAGAGCGGTTTTGAAATTTCCATATCTCCCGCCCTCGATATAACAGACTTGACCCGTTTCCTTGTGCCTAAACTGGCGATAGATTAGGGGCATAATAACCCCCAATTTCCAGAACAAGCGGTATTAACACGGGTTCGAATCCCGTTGGGACCGCCAATAAAATCAAGTACTTACGAGGATTGAACACTTGCAATTCTTCTTTGCCGTAGTAATTCTGTAGTAGTCTCAAGCTTTCCAACGGCGGTTCTCAGACTCTCCACGTTCAGGTGTGCATACCTCTTCGTCATCCTCAAATCCTTATGTCCAAGGAGCGTGCCGATAGTGTGAAGATCGACTCCGGCCTGACGCAAATAACTTGCGAAAGTGTGCCGCAAATCATGAATGTGAAAGTTTGTTATGCCGGCCTTTTTCAGGACTCTTTTAAAGACTCTCTGCACTTGACTGTGATAAAGCGGTTTTCCGTTATCGTGAAAGACATGACCAGTCACACAGGGAACTCTAAGAAGCTCTTTCAAGGTCTGATATGCCCTTTGTGTGAGTGGAATACCGAGATGTTCATCATTTTTCATGACTTCGGCTGCCTTGCGAATGCTCTTATTGAACAGGTCAACCTCCGTTCTCATCAGCTCGCAAAGATTATTCAGCCTCAGTCCTGTGTCAATTGCAAGAACAACAAAGGGTCTGATCCATGTTTCCTCTGCTGTTTCCAGAGCGGTAAAAAGATTTACGTTTTCCTCAGGTTCGAGATAACGAACTCTTTCATTCCTCACCTTCGGGAGTTCAATGTCAGAAATGGGATTAGGGATTTTCCATTTCCAGTTTTTCCGTGCGATATTGAACATTCTCCGCAATAGTCCTAAATCTTTAAGGATGGTTCCCGGTTTTATGTTCTTTGTTTTGCGCCACTGCTCGTAACTCCCTATCTCGTTTTCCACATCTTGCAAGGTGATATGCCGGGCAAGATCGCTGAGTTCGTCAAGAGAAAGCTTTTCGTCTAGTGTTAACTTATCCCTCAAGAAAAACTTATAGAGGAACTTAAAGGTAGTGTTGTCCCTTGCCTTGCAATAATAGCTTCTATGGTTCGTGTATTCACTCTGATACCTATTAATCATTTCCTTGAGAGTCCGCTTTCCAATCTGATTGTTGAAATAGGCCCCGTCAATAATTTCCGAGACAATCTTTGCATATCGTTCCTCCGCAACCCGCTTAATATTCGTATCAAGTGTCCTTTCAACCTTCTTACCGTTGAACTGCTTAATCATCCAATAGGTGTTGCCTTTCTTGTAGATGCCCATTTTGTTTACTGTCCTCCCTTCCGGGCACCGGCAACAGTTCCAGCACCCAAATTATACCTTTTTGCGGTTTCCTCTTTCCAGAACTGCAGCCAGGCATGAACTTCGTCGTAGTCGAAGCGAAGAAGGGCTTTCCGTCCTACTCCGATTTTTATGGAGGGGATATGTCCGAGTTCAGCCCAGCTATAAATTGTCTTCGGTGAGCAACAGATGATTGCCGCTACCTGTTCGGCGGTAAGAAGTCTTCCGGTGATACTCCCCTCGGGCTTCTGTGGGAGAGTAAATTTATTCAACTCTCCCCCTTGCTGGGCTCTTTCTTCCGATTTGAGATATATCCTTTATCTCGCCGCGGCAAAGTTGGTTTACAAAGTTTCTTACCTCCTCAAGACTTGGACCATTATTTTGAACATCGTTTATCTCTCGTAGTTTTTTCTCTTTGCGCTTTGCCTCCTCGCGTTTCTTCCTGTCCACTTCCTCCTTCGAAGTGTACCCCTTGGGGGCCTCCATACCCTCCGTGACAAGGAATTTGAAATGACCGGCGGGATTTGAAACAGGCTGAGATCTATGCTGGTACTGTTTTACTATCTTTCTGGCAGTCTCAAATACATGAGGGAACCCTTTCTCAGTAATCAAATCAGAAATCAACCTGTTGGTTATGCCTTCATAGGGGATATTCACAGTGGACAGGATGTCTCTGACTTTTTTTATCTCTATTTCAGGAACAACAACAGGCTCTGTTGTTGTAATTTGAGGATTGTTATAGTTATTTGTTTGTTGCTGTCCGATTTTTTCGGATAGGGCCTGTCCGAATGATTCGGATAGCCTGTCCGGTTTTTTCGGATAGGTCGGGCGCTTCCTATCTGCACAGTAGTTATTATCATCAGAAAAGAAAAGGGAATAACATTTCTTCGTCTGCCTCACATACAGGGTCTTGTCTTTCCCCTGAAAGGTCTTGATAAGATCATGTGCCCGAAGTTTCTTAATCCTTGCAGATACAGTGTCTTTCTCCCTGATGCGGAGTATTGGCATTTCTTCGATCAGATGCGTATAGTTGATTCGCGTGTACTCCTGATGGTCGATAATAATCCGGTCGGCCCTGGGTGCCACACACCATCCGTGAATGTAATCGAGAATGGCAAGGTCGGTTATGTCGAGCTTTCCGCAAAGACCCATTCTGTGATATGCGAGCTGGTTAATATGTATGGTATATTTCATCCTATATCTCTCAAGAGTTCCATCCGAAATAAAAAAGCCAGGATAGAGTGAGGTATTGCCTCAATTCTCTACCCTGGCTTCGCTACTTTAACCCTGAGCTTTGCTTCCGGTTAATCGCTAACTTACGGGTAATATTTTAGAGTAAAACTAATCTGCCTTTTTCTGTAACTTTAAGATGCCAGATAATCTCCTTTCCCTTATTGTCCTTCCCCTTTATCGGTATGAGTCTCGGAATGCTGAGATCAATATCTATCTCAATGACATTGTCATCTATTCTGAGTTTTGTTATTCTCTTATCAGTATTACTTGAGTAATTCATCCAGATCCTCTCCTGTGTCTTGCGGTTGTTTTTTATCAATGATGATCTCCGGAATGTTTCTCGGCATCATTGAATTTCTGTCGGGCTGGTCGAAAATATTCAGGGAAATCCGAGTGACCGGATATTCCCCTATGGAAACATACCCCCTGAGGGCTTCCATGCCCTTCAGTTCTGAAGGGAGTATGATCCTGCTTATCTTCTGTTGTTCACTAAAATTATATCCGTCCCTGATGCTCCTGGCGCCTGCTGATAATGTCCTTACCTGTTGCACAAGTTCCTGTTCTCCGAATGCCCGGCTGAGGTATTCTGTCGTGTTCGGGTCATTGATTCTGAATATTACTTTTGTATTCGTCTGATTGAAAATCGAGGCCATATGTTTTTTTGACTTGTTCAAAGTCCTGCGCGCCGATCACAGGGCAACTTCCTCTGTCTCGTCCTTCAGCTAATAACCGCTGGAGCGTCTCAAGTTTCATCAAAGAGGGAAATTCATCAATGATGAACCAGAACCTGAAACTCCTGTTGATCTGTCTGTTCAGGAACTCTCTGAATGCAAGGTCAAAGAAAAGGGTATAGTATGTCTTAAAGGCTTCCTCAGTAGCGGATCTGTTAACTATGAAAAGTCTGCCGGCACCGTTTCTGATAAATTCTCTTATCGAAAAATCACCGTCATGGTAAAAATGCCTTTGCACAAGGGCATTAGAAAACTGCGAGACTACCGACATTATCGAGTTAGCGGTATTATTGTCCTTTGATATGTACCCTTCAACCCTTGGATCGTTCTTAAGGATGTTATAGAGCTTTTCTCTGTTGCACCCGTTCACAAAAAGGAAGTCTATAAGCGCTTTATTCGATGCCTTGCCACTTTCCCATAAAAGAGTGAAAATTGCATGGAATATATCACGTGCCGCCTGGTACCAGAACGCGGCCTTGGGGTCTGCAGGGAGAGGAATCATTGAACTGACTATATTGTCAACATCTTCTTTTTCCTCGATCTCTTTGAAGATATTCCACTTGACTGTCCTTTCATCCCTCGGATCAAGCAAGAGGTCATTCCCGCGCTCATAGAAGAGGGGGTAAAATTCAGGCTTTCTGTCATAAATGACAGCCGGATCGCCGGTGATTTGCGGAATAAGATACTTCAGGAATGTTGATTTCCCGGACCCCGGAGAGCCAAAAAGAAACATCCCCATATTCTCAAAACTTTTCGGGAACCGGACTTTTTCCTTCCCGAATGTAATTCGATAGTTCTTAATAGATGAATTTATTCTTTGCGGTGATACTAATGAAGCTCCTCTCAGGAACTTTTCATCTTTACGGGCAATATCCTTTTTGAAAAGGATTGTTAAAACTGACGCCATGAAAAAAGCAGAAAGAGCAGATGAGAACAGGAAATCAAAAATAGCCTTATGTTTTACTATAGCAATCCATTGACCTTCTAAAACCGCTTCTTCTGCATTTTGCGGGATTCCAGTTAATGCTCTGTGTAATGAATCCTTAATGAAAATACTCGGAGGATATAGTTTCATGACAGAGCGGAAAATATAAAATCTCTGGTGTGAGAACACATTGTACGGCTGAAGATCGTTGTCAGATTTTATGCCTGCCCAGGTAAGACCTATAAAGGCAATTGCTGTTAATACAAGAAACCAGATAAGAATTATCTGGGCATGCTTCTTCAGAAACTTTAATCTTGTTGCAAGTTCTTCAAAACTTCTCAGGCGTGGTCCTCCAGGGGAATTTCAGAATCGATCTCAAGCTCAGCGGAATTATCTTTCTCCAGACCTTCTTCTTTGCCTATGGCAAGCTCAAGAATTTGTTCCTGCTCAATTTCAAGATCAAGCGCTCTTTCTGTTATGGATGCCAAGTCGTCTCTGTCCATCCACAAATCTTCTTTATCTCCCCAAGCCAGAACATGAACGTGGGTTCTGTCGTTGTGATCATGGATCGCATACACATAGTCAAAGCTTTTATCTTCTTCTGTCTGGTATCTCTCGATCACATCCCTAACCATTATTCCGATTTCATCCTTGATCAAATCGGGTTCTGCCGGAGAAAAAATCAGCCTCCGTTCCATCTCTGCCTCTTTGATTTCTTGTTTCAATTCTTTGAATTGATCGCGATGAACTATACTGCCCTCCCTGTCATAGACGGGAGCATGCCCACCTTCCAATGCCCCTTCTCGACTAATGTAGCTAAGGGATGCTGTCCCTTTTCCCGTGCCTTTGGAGAAACTACTCTTTACGATCATTGCGCTTATCCGCCGTTTCCTTAAGCTTTGAAACCGCATACTGCCAGCCAGATTCGCCGTTCTTTTTAGCCGTCTCCCCATCGGTAAGCAGGGCGTGTATATAGGTGGTCTGATACCGGCCCGCTATCGCATGAAGCCCTATTTTTGAAAGAAGGGTTGCAATGCGATTTGACTGTGATCTTATTGAATCTCTGGTTAGCTGGAGATCTGCTTTTATTGTTCTCGCTATTTCGTCCAGGCCCAGCATG
>Ga0315268_10006523_pt1 | contig 12407 bp, 9 predicted proteins | sample C1_top_MG_FD_204535 | JGI IMG/M metagenome (GOLD analysis project Ga0315268, IMG submission 204535) | Sediment microbial communities from Yellowstone Lake, YNP, Wyoming, USA - C1_top | ecosystem: Environmental > Aquatic > Freshwater > Lake > Sediment | place: USA: Wyoming | collected 2017-08-01 | reverse complement strand
ACCGGCGGGGCAGAGATAAACACCCTGACCGTTACAGCCCGAAAACCGCTCACAAGCTACTGAAACATACCTCGCCTTTGGCAGGCGGCAATAGAAAAATCTCGTCGTAAATCCTGAAATTCATGCGTTGTCGGCTCTGGCCGCCCCGCCTACATTGCATCCGGGAAGAGTTGCAGATCCAAAGCGCAACTTTGAGGTTTCGGAGTGCTTAGGCGGATTCTCTGCATGCAACAGGACGTCGTCCAGCCCGTTCAACGCTCGCAAGAGCGGTTTATGCCTGCACTTGCAGCATGGCGAGTGTACGCTCTGGCCGTTCTTAGCGTTGGTGCCGCCGGCCTGCTTCGATGGGCCATTGACCCGCTGCTCGGCCGCGAGAGCCCCTTTATCCTGTTTTACCCGGCCATCATGCTCAGCGGCTGGTTTGGCGGGCTTGGGCCAGGGCTTCTGGCGACGGCCCTGGGTGCCGCCGCCGGCATGATCTGGTTCGTGCATCCCCCGGGCCTGAGCATCACCAGCGCATCGCAGCTTGCGCTTGTGCTGCTGATCGGCATCTTCATCAGCTCAGTTTGCGAGGCGCTGCATCGCGCTGTGCGCCGGGCGCGGGAGAACGCCGCCGATCTGCGCGACCACGAAAGGACCGCCCGCGAGGCGGCCGAGATGCTGCGGCTGCTTATCGAAAACGTGATGGACTACTCCATCCTGCTGCTGGATGCGCAGGGCCGGGTCGTTCGCTGGAACGATGGCGCCAGGCGGCTGACCGGCTACGATGCCGACGAGGTCATCGGCAGGCCCGTCACCATGCTCTTCAGCCCCGAAGACCAGGCCGCCGGCGTGCCCCAGCAGGAGCTGCGGGAGGCCGAGCGACTGTCCACCGTTCACCACGACCGCTGGTACATCCGCAAGGACGGCTCGCGCTACTGGGCCACCGGAACCGTCACGGCCCTTCACGACGAGGCGGGGCGCATCCGCGGTTTCGTGGAGCTGCGCCGCGATCTGACCGATCGCAGACTCGTCGAGGAGTCTCTCCAGGCCAGCGAGGACCGCCTCCGCATGACCACCGACGTGGTGCCGGCCATCATCTGCTACCTCGATTCAAACCAGCGCGTGCGCCTCCTCAACCGCACGTACGAGGACTGGTACGGCAGGAGCCGCAACGACGCCTACGGCAAACATATCAGCGAGGTCGTCGGCGATGCGGCCTACCAGAAGGCGCGGGCGCACATTGAACAGGCACTGAGCGGACGACAGGTGTCATTCGAGATCACTGCCGATATCAACAACGGCAGACGCACGCTCGTCGTCACCTACATTCCCGACATCGCGCAGGCCCAGGTGCGGGGCCTGGTCGCGTTCGCCAACGACATCACCGAGCGCAATCGCCTGCTCGAACAGATCACAGAGCAGCGCAACGCCGCCGAGAATGCCCGCCGCGACGCGGAGGAAGCCAACCGGGCCAAGGATGAGTTCCTGGCCACCGTGTCGCACGAGCTGCGCACGCCCCTCACGGCCATCCTGGGATGGGTGCGGCTGCTGCGGGCGGGGAACCTCGACTCGCAGACCGTGGGCGAAGCTGTTGAAATCATCGATCGCAACGCCCGCGCCCAGGCCCAGCTCATCGACGATCTGCTGGACATGTCGCGCATCGTCTCGGGCAAGCTGCTGCTGAACGTTCAGCCCATCGAGCTGGTCCAGGTCGTTGATGCGGCTGTGGAATCCATGCGTCGGGCGGCCGAGGCGAAAGAGATCCGCCTCGAACAGGAGGTCTCGGAGAGCGGGCTTGTGGACGGGGACGCAGCCCGGCTTCAGCAGGTGGTCTGGAATCTCCTGAGCAACGCCATCAAGTTCACGGGACGCGGCGGGCAGGTGCGCGTGAGCGTGGCCCGCGCGGGCAGCCAAGTCGAGCTGGCCGTCAGCGACACCGGCAAGGGCATCAGCCCCGAGTTTCTGCCCTATGTCTTTGATCGCTTCCGGCAGGCCGACGCCTCGACCACGCGCAGGTTCGGAGGCCTGGGGCTGGGCCTGTCCATCGTGCGCCATCTCGTCGAGCTGCACGGCGGCACGATCAGCGCCGCCAGCGGCGGTGAAGGCAAGGGAGCGACGTTCACGGTCAGCCTCCCCTCGGCCGCCGTCCGCAGGCGGCCACAGAAGCCGGAAACCGACCGCCCCGCGCGCCAGCGCTCGCCCCGGCTGGATGGCCTGCGCGTGCTCGTCGTCGATGACGAGCGCGATGCGCGCAACCTCATCAGGCAGTCGCTGGAGGTCTGCCATGCCCAAGTGCGCACGGCGGAGTCGGCCGACGCCGCCATTGACACGCTCAAGAGTTTCAGGCCGGATGTTCTCATCAGCGACATCGGCATGCCGGGAACCGACGGATACGCGCTGATCGAAAAGGTGCGCAACCTCGGGCCGGGCTCCGGCGGCGATGTGCCGGCGATTGCCCTGACGGCCTTCGCTTGCGAGGAGGACCGCCGCAAGGCCCTGGGCGCCGGCTACCAGGAGCACATCGCCAAACCCGTCGAGCCGATGGAGCTGGCATCGGCAGTGGCCGAGCTGGCGGAGAAAAGAGCGAAGACATCCGGGCAATAGGGCATGTGTGGCGCGCGTGTCGGCCCACAAAAAGACGGGCTCGGGCCCGAGCGTGTCCCTCCTGCCGAGCTTGGGCCAGCCAACCACCGGCCGGGACGGCCGTGCCCCGCCGTTGTATAACATCGCGCCAGAGGAGAATGGCGCATGCTCAGTTCGACAAAGATCCTCGTGATCTGCTTCGGTCTCGCCTCGCTCGTCATGGCGTCTCGTCTTTCAGCGTCGGAGGCTCCGGAGGCGGACGCGCAGCTCGCCCGCCGCATCGAGTGGTTCCGCGACCGGAAATTCGGCTTCTTCATGCACTGGGGCGCCTACAGCCAACTGGGGTGCATCGAATCGTGGCCGCTGGTGTGGGCCGATCGGAAATGGTCCAACCCCTCGCTCAGGACGTTCGACGAGATGCTCGCGTTCCGCAAGAAGTACTGGGCGCTGAACGCCACGTTCAACCCGACGAAGTTCGACCCGCAATCGTGGGCGAAGATCGCCGAAAACGCCGGCATGAGATACGTGATGTTCACCACCAAGCACCACGACGGCTTCTGCATGTACGACACGAAGCAGACCGACTATAAGGTGACGGGCTCAGACTGCCCCTGGAGCAAATCGCCGAAAGCCGACGTGGCCAGGGCTGTTTTCGACGCCTTCCGCCAGCAGGGCTTCGGCATCGGCGCTTATTTCTCCAAGGCCGACTGGCACCATCCCGGCTACTGGGACCCTCAGCGCCCCGCCATCGACCGCAACCCCAACTACGACACGTCCAAGGAACCGCAGCGCTGGGAAGACTTCGTGAAGTTTACGCATGCCCAGATCGAAGAGCTGATGAGCAACTACGGCCGCATCGACATCCTCTGGCTCGATGCCGGCCAGGTCCGCCCGCCCAAACAGGACATTCGCATGGACGAGCTGGCCGCCATGGCCCGCCAGCATCAGCCGCACCTGATCATCGTGGATCGCACGGCCGGCACAAAGCACGAGAACTACCGCACGCCAGAGCAGGAAGTCCCCGACAGGCCGCTGAGCTATCCGTGGGAAACGTGCATGACCATGGGCGACCAGTGGTCCTTCAAGCCCAACGACAACTACAAGTCCACGCGCCGGCTCGTGCAACTGCTCGTCGACATCGTCGCCAAGGGCGGGAATTTCCTGCTGAACGTCGGCCCGCAGCCCGACGGCGATCTGCCGCCCGAGGCCGTGAAGCGCTTGCAGGAAATCGGCAAGTGGATGGCAGTCAACGGTGAGGCGATCTACGCCACCCGCCCGATCGCGCCCTACAAGACCGGCCGGGTGTGCTTCACCAGCAAAGGGGACACCGTTTACGCGATCTACCTGGCCGAAGATTCCCGCAACGCTCCCCCCGCAAGCATCGCCCTGCCCAGGGGCGCACCCCGGCCGAAAGCGGGAAGCGAGGTTCATCTGCTGGGCTTCGACGGTGCGATGAAGTGGACCGAGGCCGACGGCGGCGTGGTGATCCAGCTCCCCGAAGCGGCGATAAAGAACCCGCCGTGCGAGCATGCGTGGGTCGTGAAAATCACGCCCTGAGAGGCGCTTCCGGCCCGCGCCAAGTTCGCGAATTGCTGCTCATTCGCCTCCGGCGGTGCTAGGATATCGGCAGGACCGCCCATGTGTGGCCGATTCACACTCATTCGCCTCTCCGACTTCACAGACATGTTTCCGTGGATCCGCCCGCCTCAGCAGCAACCGCCGCCCTCGCCACGCTACAACATCGCGCCCACTCAGCCGATCGCTGCCGTCAGAAACAACCCCGAGCCGCAGATCGAATTTCTGAACTGGGGCCTGATCCCGTCCTGGGCGAAGGACCCGGCCATCGGCAACCGCATGATCAACGCTCGCGCGGAGAGCATGGACAAAAAGCCCGCCTTCCGCACCGCGCTGCGACGGCGTCGCTGCGTGATCCCGGCCAGCGGGTTCTTCGAATGGAAAAAGCTGGGCCGCCAGCGCGTCCCCATGTACGTCACCGCCGCGTCCGCCCGCCCCCTGGGCCTTGCGGGTCTCTGGGACGTCTGGCACGACGACGCCGGCTCGCAGGTGACAAGCTGCACCATCATCACCGTGCCATCCAACGAGCTGGTTCGGCCGATCCACGACCGCATGCCGGCGATTCTGCGCGAGAGCGACTATCGGCTCTGGCTCGACCCGGCCGAGCAGCCGCCCGAAAAGCTGCTGCCGGCGCTGGGGCCCTATCCGGCCGGTGAAATGCGGATGCAGGAGGTCTCCCGGGCGGCCAACAACGCGAAGATCGACTCGCCGCAATGCATCGAGCCCGCCTCAGCCCCGGCCGGGAAGAAACCGCAACAGGGCGTGCTCTTTTGATTCCACGTTGTCGCGACGCGCTGTCCAGTCAACAATACGGCTGTGAGCAGCACCAACGTTGCGATCATCGGTGCCGGGCCCATCGGCCTGGAACTGGCCGTCGCGTTCAAACGCCGCGGCATCCACTATGTCCACCTTGAGGCCGGCCAGGTCGGGCAGACGATGCAGACCCATGTGCCGGGGCTCGACATCGCCGGCACGGCCACCGGCGGGACGCGAAGCGAGCTCCGCGTGTTCGTCGAGGACTGCCACATCCATGTCCCGCGCATCGTGGCCGCACTTACCGGCGAACCGCCGCCGCCCCAGACGCCCGAAACGGCGGCCGTCCTGCAGATGCCCGAGTCGTAGGATCACTGGCGATAGAAGACCGCGCGCGGCGAACCTCGCAGCGGCTCGGCCGGCGCAAGGCGCGGGCCGATGCTGCACCCGACGCGGATAGTCGGCGAGAGACAGCCCGCGCCGAACGACATGCATATCGGCCCGGACACCAACGCGCCGGCGGGGGGGACCTCCAGGAACTTCACCCCGGCTTCGCTCAACCGCACACGATGCGATCGGAAATCGCTGAAATCAATCAATATAGGCCGCGGCGAACCGCGCAGCTCAGCAAGCTGGCGACGCAGCGCGCCGTTCCAGTGGACCTGTGCGACGATGTACGACCCGGCGACGAACAGCGCATTCAGCCAGAGCACGACGGTGGCCGCAAGAGCCGCTCGTCCCGCCGCCTTGCTCGGCGATATCGTCGCGGCGATCACCAGAACCGTCGGCATCGCGTAGAGCTGCGGACAGAACCGCGCCCACCAGCACTCGGGATGAATGACGACCGAAAGCAGCACCGCCACCACAAGCGCCACCGCCGCAACGGCCTCCCGACGCCGCGTCAGGGCGATCGCTACAACCCCCAGCACGAGCGCGCCGCTGAAAAACGGCCCAAACCCGCCCACACGCACGTCCGGATACGCAAACCACCCCAGCCGGCGCGGCGGCCAGAAAAACATCGGCGCGGTCAATCGGCTGGGCGCGAAATGCCCGCCCGCGTAGTCGTCATCCGGCATCGATGCGATCGATCGAAACAGCCGCTCGAATCGGTTCATTTCGTTGAAGTCGGCCGGGCGCGTCCTGCGCCAGTCGTAGCCGAAGCTCTGCGGGCCGCGGAACGGATACAGCGGATGCCCGTGCCGCAGCGTGTTCGTCATATACGGGCTCAGCGAAATGAAGATGCCGATCACCGCTCCCGCCACGCCCGCCAACAGCGCATCGAGGGCTCGTCCCCGTTGCCGCTGACACATCAGCCACAGCAACGCGGCCGCGACGTAGATGGGGGCAAAAGCCGCGGCCGTTGATTTCACGCTCAGCAGCATCGCCACCGTCATCATCGCCATCGTCGCATAGCGCCGCTGGCCGGTTCGGATGAAGAGCGCGAGGAACGCACTCAGGCACAGCAGCAGCGCCGCGAGCTGGCCGTCGACATAGAAGGAGAACGTCTGGCAGATGCTCACTGGATTGAGCGCCAGGATGAGGCTGATGAGGATGGCCCTGGCGATCGAAATCGCCTCGAATGAAAGCAGCGCGGCCAGCGCCGCGAAGAAGGCCGCCGCGATCAACATCGCGTTGCACAGCTTGCCCAGCTCGATCGAATCGCTCCACACATAGACAGCGGCCGCCGCCACCTCCGCTCCGCGCGCCAGACCGTTGATGTGCGGCCGCGCCTCATCCGATGGAACCGCGCGGACATCCAGGTCGCCCCGCAGCGGGTTCCAGCCTCGAGCGAGCTGGATGACGGTTTCCTGGTGATAGAGCTGCCCGTCGTAGGTCTGGTCGTACACGAGCAGCGACATGATTGCGGATCCGGCGCAGATCGCGACGAGAATCAGCAGCGAGAGGACCGTCCTGCGAAACCATCGCGTCCCGTCATCAAGGCGGCATACGAGAGGCAATATTCCCAGCGCGCTGACGAGCCCCACAATGAGCGGGATGCGATTCAGCCCAAGCCGCAGCGCAAAAAGAACCGCGCTGCTCAGCAGCACGGAAAAATAGAAAACCAGAATAGCGGCGCAGACCGCCAGGCTCACTCGTCCAAGGGCGCACCGCCGCAACCGATCGCGGCTCTGCGGTTGGTCGCCTTGGTCTTGCATACGCCGAAACGCGCTAGGTCTTCTTTTCGCCCAACAGCTTGCGCATCTGATCTTCCAGTTTCCTGACCTGAACGACAAGATCGGGCAGCCGCCGCAGCGCCGCCTGCTCGCGCAGGCTCTGCCGGTGCGGCAGCGCGGGCATGCCGCTGACAATCGCCTTGGGCTCGACATCATCGGCGATCGCGCTGCAGGCGGCCGCCATCGCGCCGTCGCCGATCGAGAGATGATCTCGCACCGCCGTCTGCCCGCCCAGCACCACCCCCGCGCCCAGCCTCACGCTGCCGGCGAGCCCCGCCTGCCCGACGATGATGCAGTGCGGCCCGATCTGCACGTTGTGCCCGATCTGCACGAGATTGTCGATCTTGGTGCCGCGGCCGACGCGCGTGCTGCTGAACTTGGCGCGGTCGATGCAGACACAGGAACCGATCTCGACGTCATCCTCGACGATCACGGTGCCGATCTGCGGAATCTTCGCGTGCTTCGAGCCATCCCATCGGTAGCCGAACCCGTCCGTGCCCAATACGCTGCCCGCATGGATGATCACGCGGTCGCCGATCGTGATGCGCTCCCGGATCACCACATTGGGGAAAATCTCACAGCTCTCGCCGATCAGCACGTCCTCGCCGATGTACACCCCCGCGTGGATGACGCACCCCGCGCCGATCGAGCTGCGCTCGCCAACAATGACGTTCGCCCCGATCGCCACGCCCGCCCCCAGCGTCGCGGTCGGCGCGATGCGCGCGGCCGCGTCAACGCCTGTCGGCGGGCGCGGAACCGGCGGCGCCAGCCGCTCCAGAACCTTGGCCACCGCCAGATCCGCATCCTCCACGATGAACACCGTCCGCGCGTTGGCGGCGGGAAGCTTCACCCGCTTGTGTACGATTACCGCCGCGGCCTTCGTCTGCGCAAACTCGGAAAGATACGCGTCCGCTCCCAGGAACGAGAGGTCGTCGGCGCCCGCCTCCGCAAGCGTCGCCATGCCCGTGATGGCGCGGTCCACACCCGGCGCGGGACAACCCAGCAGCGCGGCCACGTCGGACAGCTTCAGCGGTTTCATAATTGCCCAAAAAAGCCGGCCACAACTCGCTGGCCGGTCGAACCACGGGTTGGGTGCCGTCGGCTATTTCGGCTGCGCGACGTACTTCTTGTCGACCGTGATGAGCACGTCGTTGGTGATGTCCACCTTGGGCCCGGCGTACAGCACGTCGTTCTGCAAAATCACGGCCTTGACCTGGTCGGGGTTCAGCGCCTCGATGTTGGGCAGGTCGCTGTGGCGCTCCGAGAGCACCAGGTCGATGCCCTTGGCCTTGGCCACCTCCTGGGCGGCGTCGCGTATCCGGTTGTACATGTCTCTCCAGGACTCCTTCTCAAACCTGTCAAGCTCGGCCAACTGGACTTCCTGAAAGACGCGCAACTCAATCACGAGCTTCACGAGCTGCTGGTTCTTCTCCTTGTACAGCGCGCTGGCGGGGTTGAGGTCATCCCGCTCCTTCCGAAGGGCTGTGACGTCGTTCTGCCGGCGGGTTCCCTCGGCATTGATGCTCGCCTTGCGCCTGAGAAAATCCGCGTCGAACGCCTTGCGCGCGTTCATCTGCTCGATGACCTTGAACGTGTTGCACGTCGCGACCTTGGCCGCGCCGTCCTGGGCATACGCGGGCACGGCCAGCAGAAACGCGCCTGTCGCCAGCATCAGGTGCCGTATCTTCATTGGATGTCCTTTCATTGCAGGATCGCTGTGGAACTACTGCATCAACCCCAGCGAAAAACTGAACAACTGGGTCTGGTCCTTGTCGCTCTTGGTGATCGGGAACCCGAGGTCCAAGGCGATGGGGATCTGCCCGAGGAACGGCAGCGTCAGCCGAACGCCGAACCCCACGCTGGTGCGGATTGTACCAAATTCCACGTCGCGCTCCACTGTGCCGGCGTCCGCGAAAACCACCCCGCGCAGAGCGTCGCTGACCAGCGGAAAACTCAGCTCGACCGTGCCCGTGAGGCTGAATTCGCCGCCGACCGGGTCATCCTCGATACCCGAGCGCGGGCTGATGCCCCGATAGCGGAACCCACGCACCGAGCCGATGCCGCCCCCGTAAAACTTCTCGAAAAACGGCGCATCGCTCCCGGTGATGTACCCCACATCGCTTCGCACCGACACGATGGTCTTGCGCTCCAGCAAATCCTCATACAGCGTGCCGAACCAGTCGAAGCTGCCGGTGAACTTGTCGAAATCGAAATCACCGCCCAGCGCGCCGTAATGCTCCCACGCCACCGACGTGATCGTGCCCTTCGATGGCAGTATCGGGCTGTCGGTCGTGTTCCGCCGAACCTCCAGCCCCACGCTCGTCAGCGCGCTGTGCCCCTCCAGGTCGAGCACTTCCGGCGCCCGGAACTCGCGGTCGCGGATGCTCCCGACCTCCACGTCCTCTCCTCGCAGCGCCACGCGCGCCGACCAGATGTCGCTGAAGCGGTGCCCCAGCGAGACCCGTCCGCCGATCCGCGTCTCCATCCAATCCGGCCGGTTGTGCTGCGACAAGTACGCGCTCAGCCCCAGGCTGTAGGGCTGGTCGAAAATCCACGGCTCGATGAAGTCGATGCGCGCCCGCGAAAGCTGCGTTCCCGGCTCGAGCTGCACCCGAAACGTCTGCCCCGCCCCTGTAAAGGCCCGGTTCGAGAAAAACTCGCTCCAGCTCGTTGGCCAGTTGGTGATGTCGAAGTTCCGCTGCTCGTAGGTGATGTTGCCCAGGAGCCCCAGGTTGCTGGTCACGCCGGCCCCCAGCATGAATCGCGCGGTCTGCGTTTCCTGAACCTCGACCAGCAGCGCCCGCACGCCCGGCTCGCCGCCGACGGGCTCCTCGGGAATGCCCTCGGGCGGCGCGATCGGAGTGAGCGTCACGCTTCGGAACAGGTTCGTCGCCATGATGCGGTCGCGCGCCCGTTGCGTCGCGTACGAGTTGTACAACCGCCCGGGCTGGAGATCGCGCAACTCGCGAATGATCACCTTGTCCTTGATGCGGGCGTTGCCCTTCACGATCACCGGCCCCAGCACGAAGCGCTTGCCCTCGGTGATCCTGTAGCGCAGCACCACCTTCCCCGGCTCGCGGAACACGTCCTTCACGTGCTCGATCTTCATGTAGTCCGGATCGGGCTGCGGATCCTGCGGCGTATAGATGTACCCCTTCGGCCCGTAGACGCGAACGATCTCCCTGATGTCGCGCTTGACCACGTCCTCGTTGTAGTACTGCCCCTCGGTCATCCTCATGTTCTTGCGCAGGTCGGCCTCGGTGATGCCCGATCCCGGGCCGGTGCCCGGCGAGATCTCGAACACGACTTTCTCAACCCGGTAGCGCTTGCCCTCCTCGATCAGGAAGTCCACCATGACTTCCTTCTGGTTGGCCGACACGATCTTCCGCGAGTCGACCCACACATCGAAGAAGCCATGGTCTTCGTAGAACCGCCGGATGCTGGTCACATCCGCTGCGACCTGGTCCTCGTCGAAGGTGCCGCCGCTGAAGATGGGAAACCAGCTCTTGGTCTTGACCTGGTCCTTGATGCGCGCGTTGGTGAACGATCGGTTGCCCAGGATCCGCACCTTGCGCACGCGGACCTTGGGGCCCTCGACCACGGTGAACACGACCACGCCGTTCTTGTTCAGCTCCTCCTGGTCGATCACGACGTGCGCGTTCGGGTAATTCTTGCTGCGGTAAATGCGCTTGATCGCATCCTCCGCAAGCGAGAGGCGAAACGGGTCGATCGCTTCGCCCACCTTGAGGTTCACCGCCTCCTGGAGAGTCTTGGTCTGGACATCCTCGTTGCCGCGGAAGCGGATTTCCTTGATGAGGCTCTGCTCCGTGACCACGAAAACGACGTTCACGCCGCCGGTTTCGTTGGGCACGACACGGGCCTCGACGTTCGAAAACTTCTTCAGGTCGTTTATCTTCTTGTAGTCGTCCTCGACGGTGGCGGGATCGAATCGCTCACCCTCGGCCGTCCTGATCGTGCGCGAGATTTCGCTTATGGCCGCCGAGCCCAGCTCCTTGTCCTTGCCGACGATCACCACCTGCTGGATCAGCTTTCCCGTCAGTTCCGCGGGCACGGCGCTCATCGGGCGAGTGGTTGGGCGGGTGGCCTGCGCCAGCAGAAGGCCGGGAGAAGCGGCCAGCACCGCCATCGACAACATCCCAAGCCATGCCCGCTGCCAGGTCTTCTCTCGTCTGCTTTCGAATGTCACGCCGAAACCCACTGGTTAGTGGTCCTTCCAACCCTGGGGCTGCCACCGGATGCATCGCAGACTGCGAGCAGCCCGACACTCGCGATAAGCCGCGGCTAGTGTAACGGGATTAGGGGATTGGGCAAGGGCCGCATCGCGGAAGCGTTTTCCGGAAAAACTGAAGGCCGTGGCGTTGTATATTTGACGCGGCAGAAATGAGCTCAATCAGTCCACGTCAACTTGCCGCATGGTTTGATGCGCACGCCGCGCCGCTGCGGCTTTACGCGCGGCAATGGCTGGATGCGCAGGCGGCCGAAGACGTCGTTCAGGAAGTATTCCTGAGCCTCATGGAGTCGGCCGCCGTGCCTGCGAACATCCGCGCCTGGCTGTTTCGCGCGGTGCGCAACGCCAGCATTTCGGCGGTGCGATCGCAGGCCCGGCGCAGCCGGCGCGAGCAGGTGGTCGCCGCCGAACGCGGCGACTGCTTCCGGCCGCAAGTATCGGACCTGATCGACGCCCACGCGGCCCAGGCGGCGCTGCAATCCCTGCCGCCGGAACCGCGCGAAGTCGTCGTGCTGAGGCTCTGGGGGCGGATGACGCTGGCGGAGGTCGCCGCTCTGACCGGCCGGCCTGTCTCCACCGTCCACGATCAGTACCGCGCCGCTCTACATCGGATTCGCAAAGAACTGGAGTTGTCATGCAGGACGAAAACCAACTGAACCCGACCGATCGCGAGCTGGAAGAGGCGCTCTCGCGATTGCGGCCATCGGCGCCGCTGCTCTCGCGCGATGAATTGCTCTTCCGCGCCGGCCAGAGATCCATGCGCCGGCGGCTGATGGCCTGGCGGCTCGGCGGCGCCGCGGCCGCCGCCGTCGCGCTGGCGGTGGTGCTCTATCCGGCATCGCGTCCCACGCAGAAGATCGTCTACGTCGATCGAAACAACGTGATCGAGCGCATCGAGTTCATTCCCGTGGCATCGTCCGCTAAGACCGCTTCGGATGACGCTATGCCGCGAATGAACGCGAAGGACTTCCGTCTCCGTCAGCGCATTCTTCGCTTCGGGGCCGACGCCATACCTGCGCAGGCGTCGGCTTCGCCGATCCTTGAGTCGCTCGACCGCAACCTGGGCATGCCCCCATCGCAACTCGGCATCG
>Ga0315268_10006522_pt1 | contig 12407 bp, 13 predicted proteins | sample C1_top_MG_FD_204535 | JGI IMG/M metagenome (GOLD analysis project Ga0315268, IMG submission 204535) | Sediment microbial communities from Yellowstone Lake, YNP, Wyoming, USA - C1_top | ecosystem: Environmental > Aquatic > Freshwater > Lake > Sediment | place: USA: Wyoming | collected 2017-08-01 | reverse complement strand
GCGTTTACGCCTTTTTCTACGGCTTCTTTTCCAGCCATTATCACGAATCTTGCGGTTTTCTCGTTTTTGCCTATGAAGAAGAACACGGCGTTTGCGTCTTTTTTGGCGAGTTCGCTGGCTGTTTTTATCATCTGGTCAACGTCTAACGGTTCAAACTCTTTCATCACAAACTTGACTTTCCCTATCTGCACGGTTTCCATGGCTTCAATTTGCCCGCTCTCTCTGGCAGCCAATTCTTTTATGAGGCGTTCTTTCTCTTTTCTGGCGTTCTTCCACTCCTCAATAACCCGCTCAGCCGTGGGCACGAGCTTTTCAACAGGCGCGTTGAGGACTTCTGCGAGTTTGGCGATTAGGTTCTCATTCTCCTGTGCCGCTTTAACCGCATAGGCACCTGTTGTGTAGATGATGCGTTCTCTGCCGTCCTGAACCCTTTCTGTATGAAGTATCTTCAGGTAGCCCAGCTCACTCGTGTTTTTAACGTGCGTGCCCGCGCAGGCTTCAACTTCCCAGTCGCCCACGCTCACAACTCGGATTTCCTTACCAGGCACTGCACCACCCTGATAGAGCCTAAACCCATACTCCGCCTCCGCCTCGTTCCTCGGCAGCCACTCACACTCAACCCTAATGCCCTCCGTAAGCGCTTTGTTGGCTAACTCTTCAATCTTGTGCGTCTCCTCCAACGTCAAACGCCTGTAATGCGAAATATCCAGTCTAGATCGTTCCACGTCCTTCTGCGTACCCGACTGCCACACATGCTGCCCCAACACACGCCTGGCAGCGCCCATAATCAAGTGCGTAGCCGTGTGCGCCTTCATCAGGCTGTAACGCCGCTTCCAATCAATACTGCCCTTAACCGTAGCATCCTCAAGTGGAATATCGCCCTCCACCATGTGAACAATCACCCGTCCAACCTTCTGCACATCAATGACCTTGCACTTCTTGCCGTCAAACTCCAAAACGCCCACGTCAGCGGGCTGTCCACCACCCTCAGGATAGAACACTGTCTGGTCCAAAACTACATAATGCTCAGCTAGAACACTGAGAACCTTCGCCTTGAACTTCATCTGATATGAATCATCGTAATAGAGCATCCGAGTCTCGGGCAAGTCAGCCACCGAAGCCTCCAATCTCTTCGCTAACTCAGCTTCTTCCTTCGGCGGCTCAACTAAATGTCTAGCCGCAATCATGGCGTAAAAGTTGTCCGGAACCTCAACAGAAACGCCCTCTTCCACCGCGGTTTCCCGCACGACCTCGGGCGGAAGCCCGTGAGAATCGTACAACTCCACCAGAGTCTCACTCGGAACACGACTAGCCTTCTCAGCCTTCAACTCCTGCGCAATGCGCTTAACGAGAATTCTGCCCCGCTCAAGCGTCTGCTGATATTTCTCCCGTTCTACTTTGAGCATGGTTTGAATCTCATCGCGCATCACTTCCAACCGCGGAAAATCGTCCCTGTAAGCCACAATCTGCATGTCGATGATTTCGGGCAATCTGTCTTCGATGCCCAGGGTTTTCAGCAAACGGTAAGTGCGTCGGATAATCAAACGTGCCAAATAACCCTCCTCAACGTTTGAGGGCACAACGCTTTCGGCGAGCATAAACGCCAAGCATTTTGTATGGTCTGCCACGGCAAAGGCGCTTTCAATGGGCAGCATCATCTCACCAAGCCGCTTAGGCTGCATATTGACACATTCTGCCACTTCTGCCCACGCTTTGGCTCTATCGGTGAGTTTTTCCACGTTCATCCTGCCCGAATACGTCGCAACTCTTGCCAGCAGGTCTTCGTCAACGTCGCGTATGTTGGCCATCTCCATTATTTTGTCCAAGGTCTTGCCGTAGAGGGCGTGGAAGCCGCTTATAGTGCCCTGCGAAACCCACACGTAGCGCTCGATGCCATAACCCGTGTCCACCGTACGTATGGGCAACTCGATAAACTTGTCGTTTTCCACTTTGAACTTCATAAACACCAAAGTGGCCAGCTCTAGCCCGCGCACAATAGTCTCCAGATCTGGTCCTGCGTTGCCACCGCCCGACCACACATCTTCTTTGTAGATGACTTCTTCTTCGGGAATGCCCAGCGTCTTCGTGGCGAACTCGTGATGAAGCTTCACCGTCTGGTCTTTCCAGTAAACCTCCTTGTCTGGATAGTTGAAGGCATGATGTCCACCCATCTCGAAAATCGTAAAATGACGACCAAAAGTGGGACCTACGTTGTCTACGTCGACGAAGCGTATGCACGGCTGACTAATCACCAAAGGATTGGCTGGAGGCGGGACGATGCCGTTGGTGACGTAGGGTTGAAAGTCCACTATGCTTGCGGAGGTGAAGTAGAGGTCTTCTCGCCATCGTGACACCACGGGGTAGGACGCTATTCGTTTGTGCCCGTGTTTTTCGAAGAAAGACAGAAACTCCTCACGCATTTCTGGCAACGTGTAAGCCCTCTTGGTGGGTGGACAACCGATAAAACTGTAAGGCGCACAACCCTCAGCCGTAGATTCGCCACAGGTCTCCATCTCGGGGTTCATAGTCCAAAAATATTCCTTGCACTTCGGACACTGCTTTCTCACGTAACCGTTCTCGTCAAAGAAAGGAACATGATACTCCGCCTCAGAAAAGCGGTGCGATTTCATAAATTTGCCTCCATACACGACTCGCAATTTTAAGAGACAAGCATAGATTAAAAACTATTGCACCCAAGAAGCAAAAAATATCGTCAAAACAAAACCCTAAAAAGTGCCAAAAACGCCTAATCATATTTGGATGCTAGTAGTATCATATAGTGAACCGGGTCTAGACCTGCGCAGAGCAGATTCTCATTCTCGCACAGCGTCCGAAGGGTAAAAACGCTTAATATACACGATGTTAATATGCACAGAACACTAAACCCATTTACAAGAGGAAAAAACAATGAGCGACGAACTGAGCAAGCTTCCACCCGCCGTGCAAGAACGCTTACTGAGGCTACAACAGCTGCAACAGAGCCTTCAAGCCACCATAACACAAAAACAACAAACAGAACTAGAACTCAACGAAACCGACAACGCATTGGAAGAAGTACAAAAAATCACCGACGACACAGTAATATACAAATCCATCGGCAGCCTACTAATAAAAACCGAAAAAACCAAAATCACCACCGAACTCACAGAACGAAGAGAACTCCTAAACACCCGCATAACCGTACTCACCAAACAAGAAGAACGACTACGCACCCAAATGAAAGACCTACAAACCAAACTCCAACAAGACCTAAGCCCCGTTTCACCACCAGGACCTTCAGAAATGTCACCACCGCCCTAGGTGAAAAACTATTGGAAGAAATCGGGCTGCCAGAATTAACACCCGAACAACAAGAACAACTATGCCTACTGGCAGAAAAAGCAGCCCGTGAACACATTTTATCCAAGGCACCATCACGAAAAATCACCACACTAGACATAACCGTGGAAATAGAAGGAAAAAAACCCACCAGCGTAAGCGCTGAAATAGAAATACAATTATCCTCACCAATGAAAAACCTCGACACAGAGCAACTCGCAAAAGAAGCCACACAAAAAGCCATACAAGCCGCCGACAAATTCCTGAGGGAAATCGCATGCAAATCACACAAACAATAGAACTCATCGACCAAAAAAACGTCAAACACGCCATCCTGCTCTGCCACCACAACGCAGACCCAGACGCGTTATGTTCGGCGTACGCATTGGCTCAGCTGTTGCAGCGCATCCGCCCACAATTGAAAACCGAAATCGCTGCGGCAGAAGGACCAAGCCACCTTTCAAAATTCATGCTAGCCAAACTCCCAATAAAGCTGACAAGTGTGCCACAGATAGAGAAAGCCGACATAATCTTCCTTCTCGACACAAACACCATACAACAACTCGACACATGGGCACAACGCGTAAAAAACACTAAAGCTCCAATCATAGTAATTGATCATCACGCGGCACATCCAGAAACCCAAAAGCTCGCCACACAGTGTATCGCAGACGAAAACGCCGCATCCACATGCGAAATCGTCTACAAATTCTACAAAGACCTGCAAGTCCCACTCTCAAAAGACGAAGCAAAAGCCCTGTTTCTAGGCATAGCCTTCGACACCCGCCATTTCATTCTAGCAAAATCCATCACTTTCAAAATAGTGGCAGACCTAATAGACGCAGGCGTTAACGTGGAAGAATCACTCTCACTACTTTCCCTCCCCATGGAAGAATCAGAACGCATCGCAAGACTCAAAGCCTCCAGACGCGCGAAACTCCTCAAAATCAACGAATGGATCATCGCACTCTCACACGTCAGCGCATACCAAGCCTCGGCGGCCAGGGCTTTGATTTCCCTAGGCGCACACGTAGCCATCGTAGCAGGACAAAGAAACGACGCACTACGCATCAGCCTACGCGCAACCAACGAATTCTACCAACAATCAAAAGTGCACCTAGGCCGCGACATAGCCAAACCATTAGGCGAATATCTTCAAGGCATGGGCGGCGGACATTCGGTTTCAGCGGGCGCGAACGGCAAAGGCGATGTAGAAGCGAGTTTGAAGCGTTGTGTGCATTTGTTGCGCGAAAAGTTGAAAGCAGATTAACTCCCCTTTGAGTAGCTACTCTTAAATGAGCGACTCTTCGCCATGCTAACACGGCAGGACACGAACAGTGACAGCGATAGAAACTAAAAACTTATCCTACACGTATCAGGGCAGCACCAAACCGTCCTTACAAGACGTGTCCATAAAAATCGAGAAAGGCGAGTTTGTCATCCTCACAGGACCCAGCGGCTGCGGCAAAACAACACTATGCCGATGCTTCAACGGACTAATCCCCCACTTCTACAACGGAACACTAAAAGGCACAATAAACGTGGCAGAACTCAACGTTGTTGAACATCAGATTCACGAACTCGCTCTGCACGTTGGCTTTGTGTTCCAGAATCCAGAAAATCAACTGTTCGCGCTATCGGTGGAAAAAGACGTTGCCTTCGCATTAGAAAACCTAGGAACGCCCCGCGAAGAGATGCGGAATAGAGTGGAGTGGGCATTAAAAACCGTTGGTGCTTACGATTTTCGCGAAAGAGCCCCGCACGAACTCTCTGGTGGACAGCAGCAACGTGTGGCAATCGCTTCGGTGATCGCTATGCAGCCTGACGTTATGGTTCTCGATGAGCCCACTTCCTTTTTGGATCCTCTGGGTGCTAAGAAAATCTTCGAAGTAATAGCGGATTTAAACAAGAGATTCGGTATAACTGTCATTCTTGTAGAGCATAGGCTCGACTTAACTGCGCAGTATGCGAGTCACGTGGTGATAATGGATAAAGGCACAGTGATTTTGGACGGCAAGCCCAGAGACATTTTCAACATGGACGAAGCTCGACTGATTGGCGTGGGCATACCCAAGGTGACGAGGCTTTTCCAGATTCTAAAGGAAGACGGAATAGACCTGAAAGACGCACCTGTAAGTTCGGAAGAAGCTGCAGAACTGTTACGGAGCATTCTGACGCATGATTGAAGTCAAAGACATCCACTTTACTTTTCCGAGCGGCGTTGAGGCTTTGAAAGGCGTTTCTCTCAGCATCCGCGACGGCGAATTCGTTGCCATCATGGGGCAAAACGGAGCGGGAAAAACCACCCTTGTAAAGCATTTTAACGGACTGCTGAAGCCAACCACGGGCGAAGTTATTGTAGACAGCATAAGTACGCGAAAAACGAGTGTGGCGAAACTCGCTCGAAACGTGGGTTTCGTCTTTCAAAACCCTGACCATCAACTCTTCTGCGAAAGCGTAGAAGAAGAAATAGCCTTCGGTCTCCGCAACTTTGGATTCGACCAAAACCTAACCAAAAAACGCGTGGACTGGGCGCTGAATCTGCTCGATCTGACTGAGTATCGTCAATCTTCGCCTTTTCTTCTGAGCGGAGGAGAACGCAAGCGTGTCGCCTTGGCTTCGGTGCTTGCGTGGGATCCTAAAACCGTTGTCTTGGACGAACCCACTATTGGACAGGATCATCAGCAGAAAGAGAAACTGCGTCAGTTCATTATTCAGCTCAATTCTCAGGGAAAAACCGTCATTGTAGTCACACACGATGTTGAGTTTGTGGCAGAAAGCAATCCCAGAGTAGTTTTGATGACTGATGGGAGGATTGTGGCAGACGGCATGGCAGAAGAGATTCTAACCAACGAAGCACTCGTCACAAGAGCCTCAATCGTGCCGCCACAAATCACCCAAATATTCCTTCGCTTAACCGACTTGGGACTTCCGACCAACGTTATAGATGTTTATCAAGCTAGAAACGTCTTGCACAAATACATGGAGGATAGGCGCAGGTGAGTATTTTCAGTGGTTTTCAGTTCAGAAGAGTTTCTACGCCTATTCATAACTTGGACCCTAGAATCAAGTTCATTTTTGTCATCGCGATTTTTGCGGTGGCGATTATGTTTATCGAGTTGCCTGTCTTGTTGCTCTTGTTCTTTTTGCAGATTCCTATTGTTTTAATCGCCAAGGTGCAGAGGCAATGGATTCGTTCTATGCGGGGTGCTGTTTTTCTTGCATCAATCATTTTTGCTACTAACTTTGTCTTTTCCTACATCTACAGTGGCTATCGGTTTACCCCTTCGCTTCTGGAAAGTGCGGTAGCGTTGACTTTCCGTTTTGTTGTGCTCGTTGAGTCTTTCTCTTTGTTCTTCCTTACAACCTCGCCCGACCATTTGGGACTCGCGCTAGAGCAGAGTCACGTGCCGTACGAGTTTTGCTTTGCTTTCACCACGGCTGTGCGTTTCGTTCCGGTCTTGGCGGAGGAAGCACAGACAATTATGGACGCGCAAAAGGCCAGAGGCTTGGAATTGGAGAAGGGCAACTTCATGAAGAGAATAAGAAACTATATTCCCATACTCATCCCCTTAATCGTGAGCGCCATACGCAGAAGCCTAGAGCTCGCTGAGGCAATGGAATCCAGAGCGTGGGGTGCAATTAAAAAACGTACGAACCTCTACGAGTTGAGACTGAGAAGGGGCGATTATATCCTTCTGATTCTGACCGTTGCTCTTCTTGGCGTCGCCGTTTATGTTCGCCTCTATATTCCGATACCGTCGATGACGAGCCTGTTAAAATTGTGACTAATGACTAGAACTTTTAGCTGCGCCTTCTCAATCGATGGTTTAGGAGGCAAACAGTCTCTTTCTTGAACCCTTGATGTTCACCACAAGATTTTTAACAAGACAAATCATGTATTGCCCTCTCGCAGGGTGCAGAAAAGTTTGAATTGGTGGAAGGCGGCAGCAGAGGAAATTATCACAGGCGCGAACAAAACAATAGACAACCTCGATAAAGGGCAAGTGGAAAAACTAATCAAGATGATAATCGAAGCGAAACAAAAGAAAATCTTTATCGACGGCATGGGCAGAAGCGGGTTCGTTGGAAGAGCCTTCGCTTTAAGGCTGATGAATCTGGGTTTCAACGTTTACTTTATAGGCGAAACAATCACACCAGCCGCTGGACATGGCGACTTGGTAATAGCGATTTCAGGCACTGGCGAAACAAAAATGGTCGTAACCGCAAGCATGGCAGCAAAAGAAATCGGCGCAAAAGTCGCTGCGATTACATCTTACCCTGGCTCATCCATTGCCAAAGCCGCTGATCACGTTTTGATAATGGGCGGTAGAACTAAAATGGGTTGGCCACGTGAAGAGGATTATTTGACGAGGCAGATTATGGGTGAGAAGGAATCTATAACTCCGTTGGGTAGCATGTTTGAGAATAATTGTATGATATTTCTTGATGGACTCGTCGTGGAGCTTATGTATAGGCTTAAGAAGACAGAAGAGGAACTTAGAGCTAAGCACGCCACGATAGAATAAAAAGGAGTTGAAATAATCCGCGCCAAGTGGAAAAAGAAGCGCATGCGAAAGCAAAAGAAGAAGCGAGAAAGACGGAGACAGAAGTATAAGTAACTTCTCAGCGGAAAGCCTCTGCAAACCGTTGAATTTCCCTAGGCGAAAAAATCCCTAAAACTGCACTGGGCAGCAATCGTCCTATCTTGGGAATCAGGCCTGCAGCGTATGTTCCCAACTTACAAACAACCGCATGCTCCAACAAGCCCAGATTCTCGATTTCGGCGACATCGCGTAAATGTCCCGTTGCTTTTACTGCTTTTTCAACGTTTTCAGAGAAAGCGCCCAGAACTATGAGTCTCTCAAGATTTGCCAAAGTCCATTCCGAGAAAAGGTCTACTTGTTTTTGGCTCAATTCTGCGACAAAGTGGCTACGTTTGTTGTCTAGGTGCTTAATGAGGAGTTTAAGGGGAAAATTGTCAACGAGGCAATAGAGCTTGGCAATCCGCTGCAACGTCAACTTTTTTCCATCGACCAACTGTGCCTGCAGATGCTGTAATGTAATGGAAGCGTCAACGGGTTTAGGAACGAAGACACCAATATCCACATGAATTTCCATACCGCTTTTTCCAGAAGCAAAAACATTTCCTTTCTGTAGGCTTCCTGCTTCAACGTTTTTTAGTTCCACGGGAGCGAAGTCGAATCTTTCTTTGAGAAGGTTCATCGCTACAGTTTCATCTTCGCCAAAAACATTCACGCGTATCCATCCACGGTCAGCCAACTCCACAACTTTAACCGTGGCTTGGAGACCTTCGACTATGGACTGAAGTTGCGTCTCCAAATGTTTAATTGACACTTTGCCGTAAAGCTTCTCGCACAATGTCACTGTTGGCACTTGGGTTCACCGAGCAGAGTTTGGAATTCTTCGTCCAGTGCCTTGAGTCGTCCGATGGCGGGATGGTTTTTTCCCATTTTTCTGGAAAAGTGGGCTATGGTTCGTTTCATTGGGACTTTGTGTGTGCCTTCGATGAGTTTGTCTGCATAGTTCACTATACGCTCTTCCAGCGTTTGGGGCATGTAGCTTTTTTTTGGCCAGCCGAGTTTTTCTGCTTCATCCTGCGGTATGCCCCCGCCCACGTGTCTTTCGATTATTCTAATCACAGGCTCGGGCAGAGAGGAAGCCTCTGCTATTCTAGCCCCGACGATTGCGTGGTTTACGCTGTGAGTTTTTGAACGTCCGATGTCGTGTAGAAGTGCTCCGATTTCCACAAGCTGTATATCTACTTTGTATCCTTTCTTTTGTAGAATTTTGGCTATTCTTACCGCGAGTCTGGCTACTGTTTTGCAGTGTTGAATGACTCTTGGTGCGCAACCGTTTTGTTTCAGAAGTTTTATCGCTGCTTGCCTTGATGGTAAGCGTTCACTCACCAAGTTCCTTCCTTAGCTGTTCGACCTTCTGGCTCAAGACTTCAACGATTTTACTATTATCAAAATGCATCAAGGGCTTGTTGCACACGGGACAGCGAAAAACGAGTTCCATGGCTTCCTCAAAAGTGACGCGGCTGTCGCCTGGAGTGTCACAATAGTAGAAGTCATGGTTCTTTTCATAATTAAGTCGGGTCACCAACTTTTCAAGAACGTGTCGTTTCTGGTTCAGGATGAAGCCTTCAAGCTGGTCGGGTTGGAGTTTCCAGTGGAATATGAACCAGCCCGTGTTTTCGTCGCGTGACCTTCTTAGCGAAACGAGGGAATGGTCGTAGAGTTTGTACAGTATTTTCCTGACAAAGTTCAGCCTTATCCCAGTTTTGTTGGCGATTTCGTCGTCGGTGATTTCTCCAGTGTCTTTTAGTGTTTCCATAACCTTGACGGCGTCTTCACTGCCCATAACCTCGGCGACTTTCAACAACGTCTCTTCGTCAACGAAAGATAGCATCGATACGCCTCTTAGTGAATCGCTACTAATCGCTCTACATAATATATATCTGTATTGGAAAACTTAAACCTGACTCAAAAAACCTATTCTTCTCAGTGTCTGACCACGCGCTTCCCACGCGTCCTTGGTTCAACCTTGATTTTCCATTCTTTGAACTCTGTTTCCAACGTTTTGCCCTCAAAAAAACGGTCCAGAAAAACGGCTAGACTTGAAACTTCAGAATGCGGCTGGTTTCCGACGGCTACATTAAAGTCAGACACATTCTCGGAATAGAACGCCCTCGGGACTTTCTGGCTTCCCACAATCACTAACACGTTCTTGCCTGTGGTTCTGATTCTTTGCAGAACGTTGCTTGTCTGGATGTTTTCACCATAAACAGTCAAATGGGCGACTAAGCCGCCGTTTTTCTTCCAATCTTTCACAGCTTCTCTCCAAGGAACACCCATCTTAAAAACGAACGGTCCGCCCCATTGTTTCACGAGTTTTTCAACGGTTGTCTTGATTTCTTCGTCTTTGACGTCGGCTAGAATGAATTCGGAAGCGCCAAACGCTCGCGCAGTTAACGCAACATGCGTGGTCAGGCGTTCGTCTCTGAATCGGTGACCCCACCTCAAAACCGAGACTTGCGTCATTTTTTCACCTAATCAGTCGCTTGTGTTGAATGTTCCGTTAAGCTTCTCCACACGACCCTTCACTTCGTCCGCGAATTCAGGGACGGCTTCGAAAACAACGGTCACTTTGTCGCCTTCATAATCCACTTTTTTGACATCGGCCTTGGCGAACAGCCATGAAAGAAGCGATAACGACTCGTTGTTTATGGGCACGATGAAGGATGTTTGAACGTATGGCGTCAAAAAACGACTCAACTCTGTCTTAAGCGAATCTACGTTAGTTCTCTGTAAAGCAGAAATTGGCACAAGATTGGGTGCTTTGTCCTTTAGCAGGTCTGTTCTTCGCTCAGTTTCTTCTCGTGAGAGCAGGTCTATCTTGTTGAGCGCCGTGACTATGGGAACGCCAGATGCGTCTATTTTTTCAATCGTGTCCAAACTGGCAGACAGTTTTCTCTCTATCTCGCTTTCCGATTCACTTACGTCGAGCACAAGCAGTATCAAATCTGAAAAAATGGTTTCTTCAAGCGTGGAATGGAAGGCTTCTATCAAAGAGATAGGTAATCGGTCGATAAACCCCACAGTATCTGTCAAAAAAGCCTTTTTCCCGAACAAATCAATAGCACGAGTAGTCGTGGACAATGTCGTGAACAAGCCCGCGCCCACTTTCACGGTTTCTTCCGTAAGAGCGTTGAACAAGGAGCTTTTGCCAGCACTTGTGTAACCAGCCAGAGAGACAGAGGTAAACCCCAATTCTTCTCTTCTGGTGCGGTGTAGGGTTCGTTTTCTTCGTATCTTTTTGAGTTTATCTTGAATAATATGAATTTGCCGTTTCACGGCTTCATAATAAACGTCCACTTCATAAGCGCCCAAACCTCCAAAGCCAGGCTGTTCCTCAATCTTGGCCAGCTTCACTCTTTCCTTGGCGTGCGCAAGCTCATACTTCAACCGTGCCAACTGAATCTGCAACTGCGCCTCTCGAGTGGATGCTCTCTTCGAAAAGATTTCCAAGATAAGCTGGAAACGGTCGGTGATTTCTATTCCTGTTTCTTTGGCGAGGTTGTAGTTTTGGACGGGTTTTAATTCGTTGTCGAATATGATTCTTTGCGCGTCAGTTTTTGTTACGAGTTCTTTCAGTTCGCTGATTTTTCCACTGCCAATCTGATAACGCGGATCAGGCTCCCTCACTTGTTCAAGTCTTCCCTTAACGGTGTATCCTGCGGATTCTGCGAGGCTCTGAAGCTCGTCTAGACTTTGTGGCTCGTGTTGGCGACGACGTTGAACTATGACTGCTTTCGTGCTTTTCTCTCCTTAATCAGGTCGCCAAGGGTTATTTCCTGTCTTGCCTTGGCTGCAGCTAGTGCTTTCTGCGGAACCTTGACCTCCGCGGCTGGCGCAAGCAGTTTAATTCTCAGCACGTGTTGAAGTTTTTCTGCCAGACTTTGAGTGGGTGTCATTTTTCCTGTTTCGATTTTTTTGAGAAGTGAGACTCGCTCGTTTATCTTTCTGCCCAAATCCTCATGTGTCCAGCCGAGTTTTTCTCTTGCCTGTCTAATTCTTTTGGGATAATCTTCTATTAACTCCAGGGCTGCTTCTTGCACAGTCTTCTGCACCGAAGGAACTGGCGGAGAAACAAGCCTCGGCTTCGGCGCTGGCATAGGCTTTGGTTTGGGTGATGGGGTTTCGGCTTCCCAGCTTCTGGAGCCGTAGTGCATGCATTCGCTGCAGACGAGCATGATGGCGCCTTCGATTATGGCTTTGTGCTGTTTGCCGATTATTTTTCGTCCGCAAACTTCGCACTGCATGACTTTGGTGTCTCCTTGTGTAAACGGTTATTTAGATTACTAGACAGTTCTTTATAGTTGTCGAAAAAAGGAGACACTTAGATTTGCAAACCTCCGAAGCCCTTCTAAGAATCAGGAAAACAGCGGATTACCAGTTGGGCAAAGGCGTAGGCGAAGCGCTCTTTCCAGATTCGGTGACAATCGGTTTCTCAAAAAAAACAGGACGGATCAGACACGTATTTCTGGATGGAAAACTCTTGGC
>Ga0315268_10006521_pt1 | contig 12408 bp, 8 predicted proteins | sample C1_top_MG_FD_204535 | JGI IMG/M metagenome (GOLD analysis project Ga0315268, IMG submission 204535) | Sediment microbial communities from Yellowstone Lake, YNP, Wyoming, USA - C1_top | ecosystem: Environmental > Aquatic > Freshwater > Lake > Sediment | place: USA: Wyoming | collected 2017-08-01 | reverse complement strand
AAAGAGCGTTCATCGTCCTGTTGGCGGCTTTCTGGGTCTGCTTGACCCTCACTTTGGCTGGACACGCTTTGAGCCTGCTCGGCGGCCTGAGCGGAAGTGCGCGCGCCTTGGGCGGAGCCCGGTGGCTGGGCGCCTACTTTGTCGCCGGCTTCTGCGTGCTCGCCCCCGGGGTGGTGGCTTGCGCCCGCATCGGCGCGGGCAGGCCTTTGCGCGGCCTCTTCTTCCTCCGCGACATGCCCAGGGCCGCGGCCCTCTCGGTCGCGGTCTTCGGCCTGCTCGGCCCGGCCGAGCTCATCTACCGCTTGCTGCTGCGCCGCGCGCCGGCCCATCGGCGACGGCTCCTGCGGCGAGTGGGACCGCGCGCTATACTGGAAGCGGGCTCCTTCCGCTCCGCCTACCTCGTTTCTGCCGTGATGGCCAACGAGGGCCACGGTCTGGCGCCGGCCTTCGGGCGGGCGGCCCGCATCGAGGCGCGGCTGCCGCCCAAGATGGGGTTTTCGGCCTTCGATTCCGGCTTCACGCTCTATTTCGCGGCGCCCGTGCTGGGAGGGCTCTACCTGCTCTTCTCGCGGGTCCTCCCCATGGAGTGGACCTCGCCGAGGCTCCTGGCGGCCGCCGCGTGCGCGCTGTGGGCATGGCTTATCATTGCGGTGATGCTCTTCGCGGTGCTCCAGGTCATGGACGCCGTGGTGTGCGCCGTGGGCTATCTGGAGGCGCGGGGCCGCGCGGCGCCCCAGCCGCTGGCGCGGATTATCGAACAGCTCGGAGGTTTTCATGACTAGGAACATGGCCGTGCGCAGCGGGGAGGCTCCCGCCGCGATCGGGCCCTACTCGCAGGCGGTGCGCGCCGGGGAATTCCTGTTCGTCTCGGGCCAGATACCCGCGGACCCGGCCTCCGGGAAGATAGTGGAGGCAGGGGTTGCGGCTCAGACGGAGCGCGCACTCAAGAACCTGGGGGCCATCCTGGCCGCCGCGGGCCTTGGGTTCGGGAGCGTGGTCAAGACGACCGTGTATCTCACCGACATGGAGCGCTTCGCCGAGATGAACGAGGTGTACGCGCGCTTCTTCGGCGAGACGCCGCCGGCCCGCGCAACGGTGCAGGCGGGCGCCCTGCCCAAGGGCGCCTTAGTGGAAATCGAGGCGGTCGCGCGAGGCTGAAGGGGTCCCCATGCGCCCTTTCAGCGCTTCGGCGCTCCTGCTCCTGGCGGGCTGCGGCGCCGATGTCGTGGAGCTCCGCTCTCTCAAGAACGGCTTGGAGCACTACAAGATCGAGCCCTACCAGCATCTGGAATTCCAATGCGTGCCCAAGAGATGAGGGCGGTCGTCCTGCTGTCGGGGGGCCTGGATTCCGCGACATGCCTCTACTGGGCGAAGTCGAAAGGCTGGCGGACCACGGCGCTGTGCGTCCGCTACGGCCAGCGCCACGCCCAGGAAGCGCGCTCCGCGCGCGCTCTCGCGCGCAAGGCGGGCGCCGATTTCCTGGAGGTTTCGCTGCGGCTGCCATGGCTGAAGGCCAGCTCGCTCTGTGACCCGCGCCGGAGGCTTCCCGACTCGCCCCTGGAGAGGATCGGGCAAGGCGCCATCCCCAGCACCTACGTGCCCGGCCGCAACACGCTCTTCGCCGCCCTGGGCCTCTCGCTGGCGGACGCCATGGGGGCGCGGGCCGTGCTGATAGGCGCCAACGCCCTGGACAGCAGCGGCTACCCGGACTGCCGGGCGGATTTCTTCGGCGCACTCCGGAGAGCCGCGAAGCTGGGGACCCGGAGCGGGCAGGAAGGCGCGGGGATCGCGATCCTGACCCCGCTGATCGGCCTCGATAAGGCCGCCATCGTGCGTCTCGCGAGCCGCCTCAAGGTGCCGCTGGGGCTGACCTGGTCCTGCTACCGGGGCGGCCGCGAGCCCTGCGGGCGCTGCGACTCGTGCAAGCTGCGCGCCAAGGGATTCCAAGGGGCGGGCTTGCACGACCCCCTGATCGCGGCCGGCGTCTAGACGTTGCGGTATGTCCGGATGCGGGCGCGCCAGCTCTTGAGCCAATGCGTCTCGCGCCGCTGGGGGGCCGCGTTGCGCACGCGGCGCGCGAGCACGGCGCAGGCGGAAGCCGCGAACTCGGAAACGGCGTCCGGTCCCTCTGCGGTGCCGCGCATGCGCTCAAGCACCTGGAGAAGGCCCCAGCCCCTGCCGGCGTAGCGCTCCTTGGGCAGGATGCCCTCCCCCTTGAAGTTCACGTAGTCCACCAGCGCGTAGACCCCCTCGGGCTGGGACCAAAGGCGCTCGAACTGGCGGCGCACGCGGGCCCGAACGCGCCGAGGCGCCTTGGCCAGCAGCTGGGGTTGGGCCGAGCGCAGGCGCTCGGCGGCGAAGCGGGCCTGCCAATGGACGGTCGAGGCTAGGAATTCGCGCAGCTCCCGCATGCGCGGGCTGTCGCGCTCGGCCAGGAACTCCTCGCGGCTGGCCCAGGGGCAGTCGGGGCTCACCAGCAGCCATTCGGGGACCGCGACGCCATGGTTCTCGAGGTACTCGACGAGGAGCGGAAAGCTCTCTCGGAACGGACCATCGTAGCCTTTGGGGAACCAAATGAAGTGCGCGATGCCGAGGGAGGCAAATTCCTCGCCCTCGTTCCAGCAGGTGAGGCCCGCGATCGTGCGCCCGCTCTCGTTTCGCCAGATGAGCTGGCCGATGCGCCAGGCCTCCTTGTCCGAGATGGACGGCGCCTCGAGCGCCGCGTTCGCCGGAGCCGATGGGCCCGCAGACAGGAGCGCGCAGAACAGGAGCGAGAATCCGGGCATAAAAATAGGACTGCACGAGCGATGCTCGGCAGTCCTTCCGGGCCGCGACGCACGGCTGCGCGGCCGCGCGGTGAGTATAACAGGGAAACCCGGAATTTTCAAGGGGGGGAATTGTGGTACGATGAATCCATGGTTCTTCGAGCCCGCGTCATGGAAGTGTTCTCCTCGCTCCAGGGCGAAGGCCTGCGCTTGGGCGAGCGCCAGATCTTCGTCCGTTTCGGCGGCTGCAACCTTCGCTGCGACTATTGCGATACGCCGGCGAGCCGCCCGGCCTCGGCCGGGTCGCTCTGGAGCGCGGCCAAGCTGAAGGCCGCGATCCTCGCCGTTCAAAAAGCGTCGGGCGGCCTTCGTAACCGCTCCATCAGCTGGACGGGCGGGGAGCCTCTGCTGTTTCCAAGGTTCCTGCGCGAGATGATGGCTTGGGCCAGGCGAAAAGGATTCGAGAACCATCTGGAGACGAACGGAGTCCTTCCGGCGAGGTTCGAGCCGCTCTCGGAACTGGTGGACGTCGTCTCCATGGACGTCAAGCTGCCCTCGGCCACCGGGCGGCGCGCGTGGGACGCGCACGGCGCATTCCTGCGGATCGCCCCGTCGAAGACCTTCGTCAAGGTGGTCCTGACTTCGTCTTCACGGTCGGTCGAGCTGCGCCGGGCCGTGGACCTGCTCAAAGATTTTCCCGAGGTGCCTCTCGTGCTCCAGCCGGCGACGGGCCGGTCCATCGCGTCCAGGCGCGCCCTGGCTTTCCTGAAGTTCGCGCGGGCCCGGCGCAGGAACGTCCGCCTCTCGCCGCAATGGCACCCGGTCTGGGGCGTGCCCTGAGCGCTGGGAGCCTGCATGCGTGGGCGCGGCGTCTGGGTCCGTTTTGGGCCTTGACAAAACGCGGCATCCGCTTATACTAAGTAGGTCGGACGGCCGCAGGTCATCGCGGCCGTGTGTTTCGGAGGTGGCGTCGGTGGACGTTGCCGTTCCGACGCAGAGTCGTCTGCGAGTCGTTCGGTCGTGTTGGTCGTGCCGTTGCGGTGCCGTCGCCGTTCGAAGTTAGTTCGTGGCTGTTCGTCGCCGTCGTGGTTTCGTTGCCGGGTCGTTCGGAGTTCGTGGCCGGTTCGTGGCCGTCGCAGTGCCGTCGCCGGGTCGTTGCAGCGCTGTGCTGGGTCGTTGGTGGGCGTTGACGTCCGCAGTGGAGGGGGGCACGAGGGCACGGAGGAATGCCCTGGTGCCCCTCCGTTTTTTGCGGTTGAAGGGCGTCCGCCGTCGCGACGGGCGCCTCCCTAGACAAAAAAGTTTAGAGGTGCGAAGCTGGCGTCGTTTGATCGACCGTTTCGCACCTCTAAATCTTTCCCCGCTTGCGCAGGGAGCACCTACTCGGCTCTTCTCTAGTATAATCCCGCGCCGCGATTCGTCAAGACCCAATTTCTCCGGCTGAAATCTGGGCCTTGATTTAATAAGAAGCGGGGCTATAATTTATATTCCCGACTCAGAGCGGCGGGGGGCCGGAGCGTCCAAACCGGCGCGCGAGCTCCTCGCGCCCCAGATCCAAAATGGCGGGCCGGCCGTGCGGACACCGGGTCGAGTCCTGCGCCTGGCGAAGCTCCTCGACGAGGCGCAGCGCTTCCCTCTCGCCCAGCGCGTCGTGCGCCTTCACCGACGCCTTGCAGGCGATGGTCGCGGCGGCGTCGTAGCGCGCGTCCGCCTTGGCCGCGCCCGGCGAAACGAAGTGGTCCAAGGCGCGATGGATCAAGTCCTCGACGTCCGCTGCTTTCTCGAAGAGCTCCGGGACCGCGGTCACCTGGACGCCGGTCTTTCCAAAGCGCTCGACCTCGAAGCCCGATGACTTCAGCCTCTCCTTGCGCGCGAGCAGGTGCTCGACGGCGGAGGCCGGCAGCTTGACGGGCACGGGCAGGATCAGCTTCTGAACGGCCGGGCGGCCGGAGGCGAGTTGCGCGAGGTATCGTTCGAACAGGATGCGTTCCTGCGCCGCATGCTGGTCCACGACCAGCAGGCCTCCCCCTGCGTCGAATATCAAGTAGGTCTGTTCCACCTGGCCCAAGAAGCGCAAGGGGGGCCGGTACCAAAGCGGCCCGCGGCGCGCAGCCTCTCCGCGCGGCGGCCGCGCGTATTCGAGGCCCAGCGAGGCATGCGGCTCCGCCACGCCTGCGGCGTCCGCCCCGGCGGCAGCCGGATAGGGAGGGCGGGCGAACGGCTCCGTCCGCCCGGCGCTGTCGAGGGTGGGCACGCCCTTGGCTTTGAGCAGGGCCGAGGAAAGCGTCGAGACGACCGCGTCGAAGACCTCGCCTTCGCGCCGGAAGCGGACTTCGCGCTTCTGCGGGTGCACATTGACGTCGACCTCGTCCTGGGGCGCCTCCAGGAAGACGACCGCTGCGGGATGAAGGTTCTTGGAACGGAATGGCTCGAAGGCGCGGTAGAGGGCCTGCTGGAGCGCGCGGCAGGAGACCGGCCTCCGGTTGACGAACGCGTACTGCAGCGCCCGCGTCGACACGAGCTTGTCCGCCGGGGAGAAGAAGGCGTGCAGGGAGAGGACACCGCGCTTGCCGCCGGCGTAGATCAATGACTCCGCGAACTCGGCGCCCATGACCTCGCCCAGGCGCGAGCGAAGCCTCCGGCTCTCCTCGGAGGAGCGCTCGGCCGGGTATTCCAGGGCCCCGCGGGAAGCGCTGCTCCTGTAGGAGAACGCGACGGAAGGGTTCGCCAGGGCCGCGTCCTCGAGCACCCGAGAGAGCTGGGCTTTCTCGGAGGCCTCCGAGCGCAGGAACTTCAGGCGCGCGGGCGTGTTGTAGAAAAGGTCGCGTACCTCCACGACGGTGCCGGGCGCCGGCGGGGCTTCGCGCTCGGCGAGGATGCGGCCGCCCTCGGTGCCGATGAGGAATCCGGACTTCGAGCCCTGCCTGCAGCTCGTCAGGCTCACCCGCGCCACGGCCGCGATCGAGTAGAGCGCCTCCCCGCGAAAGCCGAAAGTGGATAGCTTGTCGAGGTCCTCCAGGGCCGAGATCTTGCTGGTGGCGTGCCTCTCGAAGGCTGTCCGGCAGTCGGCTGGATCCATGCCGCAGCCGTCGTCGCGCACGCGCAGAAGCTTCTTTCCCGCCCCCTGGACATCCACCTCCACGCGCGCGGCGCCGGCGTCCAGGGAGTTCTCGATGAGCTCCTTGAGCACCGAGGCCGGCCGTTCGATCACCTCACCCGCCGCGATGCGGCTGGCGACGTCCGGGCTCAAGCGGCGGATGACCGGCACGTCTCACACCCGCCGCTTGAGTTCCCAGAGCTTGTTGAGCGCGGAGATGGGGGTGAGCTCGTTGGGGTTGAGAAGCCGCAATTCGTGCAGGACCGCGTGCTCTTCGAAGAGGGGCAAGGTCGGTTCCGCCGGCTCGGCCTGCGCCGGGGGCGTGGCGCGCGCCTCGTTCTCCAGGCCGTGGAGGATCTCCCGCGCGCGGGCGAGGCAGGACTTGGGAAGGCCCGCGAGCTCGGCCACGTGGATGCCGAAGGAGCGGTCGGCTGGGCCCGGGGATATCTTGTGCAGGAAGACGACCTCGGTGCGGCCCTCGGCGTTCGTCCACTCGCGCGCCTCCACGTTGGCGTTGGCGATGCCGGGCAGAAGTTCCGCGAGCTCCGTCAGCTCGAAGTAGTGCGTGGCGAACAGTGTCCGCGGGCCGCGCGGCGGCTTGGGCGCGCTCGCAGCGGCCTTGGGAGAGGGGCCCTCCACGGCCGCGGGGGCCTGGCCCATCTTGTTCAAGTGCTCGAGGACGGCCCAGGCGATGGATATGCCGTCGTAAGTGGAGGTGCCGCGGCCGACCTCGTCGAGCAGGATCAGGCTGCGCAGAGTCGCGGACTTGAGGATGTGGGAGGTCTCCCGCATCTCGACCATGAAGGTGGACTCTCCGCGCGCGAGCTGGTCGCGCGAGCCTATGCGCGTGAGGATCTTGTCCACCACGCCCACGGAAGCGGACTTGGCGGGAACGAAGCTGCCCATCTGGGCCAGGACCGCGATGATGGCGTTCTGGCGCAGGAACACGGACTTTCCGCCCATGTTGGGGCCGGTCAGGACCAAGGCCTGGGGATCGCTGCCGTTCAGGGCGATGGAATTGGGCACGAAGCCGCCGGCCGGAAGCAGGGCCTCGACTATGGGGTGCTTTCCGTCCTGGACGTCGAGCGAGTAGGAGAGGTCCACCTTGGGCTTGACCCAGCCGCCGAAGGCGGCGGCCTCGGCCAGGGCGCCCAGGACGTCGAGCTCGGCCGCCATCTGCGCGAAGGCCCGGATCGAAGCGTCGGTCTGGAGCACCTGCGAGCGGACCTTCTCGAATAGCTCCGCCTCCAGGCGCAGGCATTCCTCCTCGGCGTTGAGGATCTTGATCTCCAACTCCTTGAGCTCCGGGGTTATGTAGCGCTCCGCGTTGGCGAGGGTCTGCTTGCGGGAGTAGCGGCCGGGGACCTTCGCCTGGTGGGCATGCGTGACCTCAAGGTAGTAGCCGAACACGGAATTATAGCCGACCTTCAGAGACGGGATGCCGGTCGCGGCGCGCTCGCGTGCCTCCATGTCGGCGAGGAACTTGCGGCTGTCGGTGCGCACGGCGCGCAGCTCGTCGAGTGTCCGGTCGAACCCCTCGCGTATGAGCCCGCCGTCCGAGAGCCGCGACGGCGGGCGCTCCGCCACGGCGCGCTCCAGAAGAGAGTGCACCGCCTGAAGCGGGCCGGCGAGTTCGGACAGGGATTTTGCGAGGTCCGCGATGCCGGAGCAGAGCTCGCAGGCGGAGAGCTCCTCCGAGAGCGAGTCGAACTGCTTCAGGGAGTCGCGCAGGGCGGCCAGGTCCCTGGGGGAAGCGGAGCGCGTGGCGAGCCGATTGATGACCCGCTCGATATCCGCGACCTCGCCCAGTGTCTTGGAGAGGCCGCGCCTGGCCGAGGAGACGTTGATCAGTTCCTCGACGCAGTTGAGGCGCCGGTCGATCTCGAGCAGGTCGGTGGAGGGGTGCAGGATCCATTGGCGCAGTTTGCGGCTGCCCATGGCGGTCTGGGTCCTGTCCAGGACGCCCCAGAGCGAGTGGCGGCGGTCCCCGTCCGAGGATTGCACGAGCTCCAGTGTCCGGATGGCGGCCTCGTCGAGCTGCATCTCCGCGGCAGATTCGCGGTACTGGGGGACGAGCGCGGTGTCCCTCAGGTGCGCCTGGGTGTCGGCCACGTACCTGCGCGCCTTCAGGGCCGCGCGCAGGGCGAGGTGGCGGTTGTTCCAGATCTCCATGTCCCCGAACCCGGAGAATTCGTGGGCGCTGGGGAAGGGCTGCTCCCAGAAGGTGAGGGCGGTCCTTGGCCCGAGCAACTGGCCCAGCTTCAGATCCTCCGCGGCCTTCGGGGTCACGATGAGCTCCGCGGGCTCGAGCTTGGCCAGAAGCGAGAAAAGCTGGAGATGCTCATGGTCGTTGAGGATTTGGGTGGCCCAGAACTCGCCGGTGGAGGCCTCGACGCAGGCGAGGCCCCAGCCGAAGGTGTCGTAGGCGAGCGCGACGAGGTAGTTGGTCGAGCGGCTGTCGAGGTACTCGTCCTCCACCAGAGTGCCCGGGGTGATGAGCCGGGTCACCGAGCGTTTGACCAGGCCCTTCGCCTTGGAGGGGTCTTCCATCTGGTCAGCGATGGCGACCTTGAATCCGCCCTTGAGCAGCTTGGCGATGTAGTGGGAGGAGGAGTGGTGCGGGATGCCGCACATCGGGGTGCCCTGGCGCTGAGTCAGGACTATGCCCAAGACCGGGCTGGCGTGGCGTGCATCGTCGCCGAAGAGCTCGTAGAAGTCGCCCAGGCGGTAGAGGAGCAGGGCGTGGGGATAAGCGGCTTTTAAGGCCTTATACTGCCGCCAGAGGGGGGTGTCCTCCGTTTTCTCGACGGCGGGCATGAGAACGGTATTTTACAACATATTGCGCTCGGCCCGGGTCCCTTTTGCCTCGAGCCGGGGTCAAGCTTTCGGCGCCTGCCGGGTCGTGATGGCGTCCATGCGGGCGCGGAAATCGGCCGGGGCGCGCAGCCGCTTGTCGGGGTCCGGCTCGAGCGCCGCGTCGATGAGGGCGTCCACCTCGGGCGGAAGCGTCCCCACCAGGCTGCTGGGCTTCTTGTAATGCCGCGCCATCTTGGCGGCGGTGGTGAGCTTCCCGTCGAAGGGGCGCTCGCCGGTGAGCATCTCGTAGAGGCAGGCGCCGAAGGAATAGAGGTCCGACTCGGGCCGGACCTCGCCGAGCTCCTGCTCCGGAGCCATATAGAGCGGAGTCCCGATGACCACGTTCGTGGACGTGTGGCGGTGGAGCGTGTCCTTCGCCTGCCGGGCGATGCCGAAGTCCATCACCTTGACCCAGCCCTCGTCGGTGAGCATGATATTGGAGGGCTTGAGGTCCCGGTGCACCACGCCCTGCTGGTGGGCGTAGGCCAAGGCGCTCATGACCCCGCGCGTGATGTACTGGGCCTCGCCCAGGCTCAGCCGCTTCTTCTTCCGGAGGATCTCGTCGAGAGTGCGGCCCTTGACGTACTCGAAGACGAGGTAGAGGTCCCCCTTGTTCTCCAGTATGGTGTGGATGTCCACAATGTTCGGGTGGTGCAGGGCCGCTACGATGCGCGCCTCCTGCAGGAAGCGGCCGCGCTCGGCCGCGTCGCACTTGATCTCGTCGCGCATCTTCTTGATGGCGACCTTGCGCCCCAGCGCCCTGTCGACGGCCTCGAAGACGACCCCCATGCCGCCCTGTCCGATGGTGCGCAGCACCTGGTAGCTGGCTTCGAAGGAAGGCTGGGTCGCGGTCTTCTCCCTGGCCGCGGTCTCGGCGGCCTTGCGGCCGGTGACGATGTGCAGGAGGCCCATCGCGATGAGGAAGCCGCCGGTGAGCGAACAGATGAGGACGATCAGGAACCGCTGGCCCGCGTGCCGCTGCGCCTGCGGCGTCTCGGCCGGGGCGCTCGCCGGGGACGGGGCCGGCCCCAGATGGTATTTCTCCACGGCGGCGAGGTAGGCGGATTGGTATTTCGGGTTCAGCTCGGCGGCCTTCTTGTAGTCCGCCAGCATCTCCTTGAGGTCGCCCAGGCCCTCGCGGCCCTGCGCCCGGTGCAGGTAGGCCTCGGCGTTCTTCGGGTTGACGGCCATGGCGCGCTCCGCGTCCGCGATCGCCTCGCCGTAGCGGTTGAGGCCCAGGAAGGCCGCGGCGCGCTCGTCGAGCGCGTGCTGGTCGTCCGGATTATGGTTGAGGGCCTGGGTCGCTTCCTCGAAGGCTCCCTGATAGAGCCCCATCATGTTCTGCGCTTGCGCCATGATGTTGTGGGAGGCGGGGTTCTCCGGGTCGCGCTCGAGCGCCTTGGATGCGAGCTGGATGGCGGCCCTCGGGTCGTTCATCCGCACCTGCGTCAGGGCCTGCTGGTTCAAGGAGTCCGTGAGCTTCTCCTCGGGGACGGGCGGCGCTCCCCGCGCCGCGGGGGCCGCGCGCGCCGGGGGCGCGCCGGCCGCGGGCTTCTCCATGGACGCCGCGACCATCTCCGCTTGGGCGCGCTGCTCCTGGGCGCTCGCATACTCGCGGCCTATCTTGTCGGCGATGGCCTGCTGGGCCGAGTCGAGGCCGAGCGCCGAGGGCTTGGTGACGCGCGATTCGGAGAGCTTCGCGATCTGGTGGGCGAGGATGTTGTTGGGGTTCAGGCTCAAGGCCATCTGCGCGTCGTCGAGCGCCGAGGCGAAGTTGCGCATCTGATAGTTCGCCAGGGCCCGGGTGGTGAAGGCGCGTTCGCTCTTGGGCTCCAGGCGCGAGACCTCGGTGGCGTCCTGGATGGCCTCCGGATAGCGGCCGAGCTGGTAGTTGGCGATGGCGCGGGAGTTGAGCGCGTCGCGGTTGTCGGGCTCGACCGCGAGGATGTCGTCGGTCACCCGCTTCGCCTTCTCGCTCGATCCGACGTGGTTGAGGATGTTGGCGACCTGGTTGCCGACCAGGCGGCGGTACTCCTTGGGCGCGGCCTGCATGCCGGGCGAGGCGAGTATGTCCGCGATCCCCTCGGTCTCCTGCTTGATGGCCAGCTTCTGGTCCTCGGGGGTCTTGGCCGAGTCGATCTTGGCCTGGAGCGAAACGAGCTTCTGGTCGATGGCCTGGCGCTCCGGGGTGGGCGCGGGTTCTGCCGGGAGCGCCCGCATGCTGCCGATGGCGTCCTGCGTCACCTGCACCGGGTCGTGCTCCAGGAGCTTCAAGGGCGTCTGCGCGTCCGGTTGGGGGGCGTTGGGGTTGAAGACGACGGTCCCGCCCTGCGCCGACGCCCTGGAGGAATGGCCGCCGAGGCCGCAGAGGAAGAGAACGGCCCAAATGAGGAAAAAGCATTTCTTTGTCATAATTTCACTCGGAGACAGTTCACCCCTGAGGGGTACTAAAGTGTAAAGGCGGCGCCCAGGGGTGTCAAGGGCCCTGCAGGCCCCATCCCCAGGGCCTACAGGGCGTCGAGGGCGTCGGCGAACTCCGCCGCGCTGGCATAGCGCTTCCTGGAGTCCGCCGCCAGCGCTCTCATGACGACGCCTTCTGCGGCCGGAGGCAGTCCCGGCGCCGCTTGCAGGAGCGAGGGGAAGGCCATCTCGCGCTTCTGAGCGCTGAAGTTGGGGCCGACGAACGGGACCCGTCCTGCGAGCATCTCGTAGAGAATGACGCCCAAAGAGAAGATATCGGTCTCCTTGGAAGGCATGCCGTAGTCCTGCTCCGGCGCCATGTAGGGATCGGAGCCCCAGTTCTCGTCGCGGACCCTCTTGGCCACCGCCACGCGGGCCAGATGCGAGATGCCGAAATCCGCGACCTTCACGCCGCCGGCCGGGGCGATCCAGATGTTGGCGGGCTTGAGGTCCCGGTGGATGACCTTGTGGGCGTGCGCGTAGTCCAGGGCCGCCGCCACCGGCCGCAGGAGCCTCTTGGCCGAGCCCAGCGGAACGTTGGGGCCGGCCGCCAGGAAGTCCGCCAAGCTTTTGCCCCGCACGGGCTCGAAGGCCATGTACGCCTGGTCCTGGTCCATGGCCATGGAGTAGATGCCCACGATGCCCGGATGCTTGAGGTGAGCCGAGATGCGGGCATCGGCCAGCAGCAGCTCCATGTCCCCTCCGGCCTGGGCGATCTCCGGCCGCAGATGCCGGATGAAGGCCCTGCGGCTGCGCGGGATCTCGACGCCCTCGTAGAGGAAGCCGAAGCAGTCCTTGCCCAGGCTCTCCTCGAGCCGGTAGTCCCGGGCCACCACTGCCGGAAGGGCCAGCGGCGCCTGCGCTGCAGGGGCCGGCGCCGGGCCGGCCAAGGCGCCCGGAATCGGCGCGGGGAACGCGGGCGAGGCTCCCGCCGGGGCGGCGGGGGCCGGCGTCTGCGGCCGAGCGAGGCGGGTCTCGGAGCGCCGCGCCTGCCAGAAGAAGATTCCGGCGCCCAGCAGGATCAAGACGGGCAGCAGCCAGGCGGCCAGGGTCCTGTGGCGGCGCCCCTGATAGGCGTTCCACGAATGCCGGAAAGCCTCCTCCTCGCCCCCCAGGGCATCCGAGGTCCTTGAGCGAAAAGAGCTCGAGCGGCTGCTGAACAGCGTGCGGTTGCGGGCCGCCACGAGGTCCGCGTTGGAGTCCACTCTGGGATGGTTCGACTGCAGCGTG
>Ga0315268_10006520_pt1 | contig 12408 bp, 10 predicted proteins | sample C1_top_MG_FD_204535 | JGI IMG/M metagenome (GOLD analysis project Ga0315268, IMG submission 204535) | Sediment microbial communities from Yellowstone Lake, YNP, Wyoming, USA - C1_top | ecosystem: Environmental > Aquatic > Freshwater > Lake > Sediment | place: USA: Wyoming | collected 2017-08-01 | reverse complement strand
AATTCATGGGCAGTTCCTCCGCCCACGATGTTACTCGCTTCGGCTGATACTGTGCAAAATCGCATCTGATTCAACGATTCGGTCTCTGGTTGCGCAAAAGTTACGCTAGAGTAATAGACAACTCGTATCCTGCTCGTGGGCATCACACGCGACGCGAATCAGGCAGCCCACACATAGCGCGGCACGCTTGGCGTCGTCTTCGACGGTCCTGAGGCCGCAACCAAACTTTCTGGACGCGGACGCTTCGCGCACGGATAAACGCGGATGGCATTTAAAGAGAAGCTGTGTTTATCCGTAAAATCCGTGTCCAGAGAATCTCGCGGATCGCGCGATTGTTGCAGAGTAATTTTATAGGTGACTTGGCTTTGCCGTTGCTGGCAAGTGATACGAGTGGAACGCCCACGATTCATCATTTCCCCACAACGCCGGGCGCGTTCGATGCGACCTTCAATGGAAGCTCTACCTACGAAGATACATTTGCGACCAAGCTGCCTGCGCCGGCTTTTAACTTTGCCGTCTCCGGACAGGTGACCGGCGACGGCAAGCCGGTCTCAGATGTAACGGTGTCTGATAACGCCGGTCATGCAGCTACAACCGATAGCGAAGGTTACTATACGCTCGCCGGTCTGACGGCCGGCGTGTACACCGTGACGTTGACCAGGAACGGCGATGCTGCTCCCGTTGCTGTGCGTGTGATCAGCGTGCCGCCAGACGCGACGAATCAGAATTTTGCCTTGTTCTATTCACCAAAGAATGTATTCTTGCCCATCGTAGTGAACAGTCCATAGCCTTTGCAAATTGACAGTGTGTGTACAACCAGCCCCCTCCCGCAAGGGGGCTGGTTCTTTTGACAGTGATGCTTCACGCAGGTATACTTGGCTCATGTTACTCCGTTCGGAGGCGAGTTGCGCATTCTTCACGTCATACAACGTTACTGGCCCGCGCGCGGCGGCGCCGAAACTCATCTGGGAGAAATTTCGACGCGGCTGGCGGCTGAAGGCCATCAGGTCACAGTCGCCACAACCGACGCGCTGGATTTTGAACTCTTTTGGGACCCGGCGCGTCGCCGCATCGCGCAACGACAAGAGGAACAGCGAGGCGTCCGCATCTTGCGTTTCCCGGTGCGTCACGTGCCTGTTCCACCCCTGGCCTATCCCGGCGTGCGGCGCTTGCTGTGGCTGCTGTCTGCGCTTCGCCCCGCGCCGGTCGAGTGGCTGTTCCGCCTTGCTCGTTTTACTCCGTGGGCACCTGACCTCTGGCGCTGGCTCGATTCTACCGATGAAATGTTTGACCTGGCAGCGGGAATGACGATTTGTTTTGAGCCACTATTGGAGGCGGGCCTGCGCTTTGCCCAACGTCGCAAGATCCCTTTTGTCGTTTACCCGCTCACGCATCTGGGTGCAGGCGACAAACCAGGTGAGGATGCGCTCAGCCGCTTTTACACGATGCGCCATCAGGTTGATTTGGTCAAAGCCAGCGATGCCGTCGTAGCGCAGACGCCTGCCGAGCGCGACTTTTACGAACGGCGAGGTGTTTCGGGCGAACGTATCCTGGTGGCTGGACCGGGCGTAACCCCTTCTGAAGTGCTAGGCGGAAACGGCGAGCGATTTCGTCGTCGTCACAACCTGCAAGGCCCGCTCGTGGTGTTCCTTTCGGCCATGTCGTACGATAAAGGCACGGTTCATCTCGTCGAAGCGATTCGCCGCCTGTGGCGCGCGGGACGCTCTATCGAGCTGGTTCTGGCAGGCGCAGTGCTTGCGCCCTTCCGCGCTTATTTGGATAGGTTACCTGAAGCAGACCGCAAGCGAGTCCGCGTGTTGGGATCTGTGACCGAAGACGAAAAGCGCGATTTGCTCGCCGCCGCCGATATGTTCGTGATGCCTTCGCGCACCGATTCGTTCGGGATCATTTACCTTGAAGCGTGGTTGTATCAAAAGCCGGTGATCGGCGCGCGTGCCTGGGGCGTGAGCGACGTCATTCAAGATGGCAAGACCGGCTTGCTGGTTCCGTTTGGAGACGTGCCGACGTTGGCTGCAGCAATTGCCCATCTGATAGATCATCCGGCAGAGCGGCAGTCCATGGGCGAGCGCGGACAGGCCCTGGTGTATCAGCTTCATACGTGGGAGCGCAAGTGCGCTCTCATAAGCGACTTGTACGGCAGGTTGGTCGGTGGCAGGCAGGGAGCCGAGTAATGCGGATACTGCACGTCGTTCACCAGTATCCGCCGGAATACATCGGCGGCGTCGAGCTTTACACTCGCACGCTAGCTCACGCGCAGGCCGAGCGAGGCCATCAGGTCACAGTCTTTTATCGCGTCCAGCGAGAGGGCGCGGGGCAAACGAGCCGCACGGAAGATGGCGTGCAGGTCTGGGCAAGTTGGGCAGGTATAGCAAATCCCACGCGCCGGCTTTTAGACACGTGGCAAAGTTCATTCATCGCTCGCGCCTTTGATCGAGTTTTGGATGAGACCCGGCCAGACCTTGTTCATATCCAGCATCTGATGGGCTTGCCGGCCAGTGTCGCGCACGCTCTGACGCGGCGAGAGGTTCCATACCTTATCACCCTGCACGACTACTGGTGGGTCTGCGCGAATGCTCAGTTGATTACGAACTACAGCGGGCAGGTGTGCGGCGGTCCCTCGCTGTGGCTGAATTGCGCGCGATGTGCATTGGCGCGCGCCGGAGCGGATTGGCTTTGGCCTGCGTCGCCGGGCTTGGTTCCAGTGTTTGCCTGGCGCAGCAATTTGCTCAGGCGCGTGTTGCGGCAGGCTCGCTGGTTGATCGCGCCAGCACCTTTCGTGAAAGAGTGGTATACACAGCACGGCATTCCGGCGCAAAAGGTGCAGGTGGTGCCGCATGGTGTTGATGCGCCTGTTGTGCCTATCCCACACCGTCCGTCCGGGGGACCGATTCGATTTGTGTACATCGGCGGGTTGACGTGGCAAAAAGGCCTCCACGTTCTCGTCGAAGCTTTCAGCGAAATCAAGGGAAATGCAGAACTTGTCATTGCCGGCGACGAGTCGTTTGACCCGGCTTACGTTGCCGGCCTGCAGGCCAAATCATCGCCGAAGGTGCGATTCGCGGGGAGGCTGGCGCGCGAACAAGTCTGGGAGACACTCGCGCAGGCGGATGCAGTCGTCATCCCCTCGTTGTGGTTCGAGACGTTCTCGCTGCTCGCGCATGAGGCGTTCGCCGCTGGCGTGCCGGTCATCGTTTCACGTCACGGCGCTTTGGCCGATGCGGTACGTGATAGTGTGGACGGCCTGCAGATTTCCCCCGGCGATGTGATGGCCTGGCGGTCCGCACTGCAACAGCTTGTGGATGAGCCGCAACGGTTGGAGCAATTGCGCGCCAGCGTCCACCCACCGATGACGTTGAACGAGCACGTTAATCGCATTGAAGCTGTGTATAATCAGTTGTAGCACCACAGAAATTCTGATGATCAACTTGAGGAGGGAGCCATGCATATTTTGATCACGGGCGGCGCTGGATTTATCGGATGCAACTTGGCACAACATCATTTATCACACGGACATACGGTCACCATCTTTGATAATCTCTCGCGCAAGGGCGCAGATAAAAACCTGGCGTGGCTGCAAGACCAGCACGGCTCGGGCTTGAGGTTTATCCAAGGTGACGTGCGGGATTATGCTGCGCTCGTCAACGCGGTCAGGGGGGCGGAGCGCGTGTTTCACATGGCGAGCCAGGTGGCCGTCACCACTTCCGTCACCGATCCGCGCACGGATTTTGAAATCAACGCGTTGGGCACGTTCAATGTGCTTGAAGCCGTGCGCGCGTCCGCGCCGCAGGCGATAGTGTTTTACGCTTCGACGAACAAGGTCTATGGCGGCATGGAAGAGGTCGCCGTCGTCCAAGAGGCGACACGCTATCGCTACCGCGATTTGCCGGGCGGCATCCCCGAAAGCCAGATGCTTGACTTCCACTCGCCCTACGGCTGTTCGAAAGGGACGGGCGACCAATACGTGCGCGATTACGCCCGCATCTATGGACTACGGACGGTCGTGTTCCGCCAATCGTGCATCTATGGCACGCGGCAGTTCGGTGTGGAGGATCAAGGCTGGGTGGCGCATTTTTGCATCGCGGCGGCCAAGGGTCGCTCCATCAACATTTACGGCAACGGCAAGCAGGTGCGCGATGTATTGTGGGTTGACGACCTGGTGCACGCCTACAATTTGGCCGCCGAGCGAATTGACGTGGCCTCGGGTCGCATCTATAACGTAGGTGGCGGGCCGGAAAATGCCATGTCCATCTGGGCCGAGTTCGGGCCGATCCTGGAAGAATTGGCTGGGCATCCAATCTCGATCAAGCATGGCGATTGGCGACCAGGCGACCAGCCAGTGTATGTGAGCGACGTCAGCCGCGCGAAGAGTGAACTGGGTTGGTCTCCACGTGTTGGACTGCGAGAAGGCATTCACAAGCTGTGGGATTGGGTGCGAGAGAATTCGACGTTGTTTGATTGACGCCACAGACTCGAAGGGCCGCTTGACCCGACCCATCGAGTCTTTTGTGGTATGATCTGAGCGCACGCTCAAGAAAACGAGTGCACAATTTTGTTCCCTGTGCCAGAGATTAGATGGGTCAGATGACCCTCGCATGAAACTCGTCATCCCAATCCCTTGTTTCAATGAAGAGCGAACGCTGTCGCTGACCTTGCGCGATCTACTGGTTGCCATTTCCGGGTGGTCTCCCTCTTGGGTGTTGTTGATGCCTCGCGTGCCCGCCGGACGGTAGAACCGTCCGACTACGGGATGGAAGACCCAATCTGGAAACGCGTCGCGACGATTTTCCAGTTTTGGATCCGGCCAATGCAGTGCTCCACGCGCACTCGAATGGCCCTCAACTGGCGATTGAACGCCTTATGTTCGTCCGTCAACTCCGGCCCGCTGGGTTTCTTGAAGGATGTCTGGATGATCACGCGCGGCACTGGCTGTTCCTCGCCGTCGTGCATGGCCACCAGCACGGCAACGCAGATGGCGGCCACGTGATGTTCCCCGTCTCCCTCCCACCGTCCGTTGCCCATTCGGCCATTCGTGTCGCGCGTACTTACATTGATCAATGGCGCCGTGCGTTTCCGGGTGTATGATAATGGCATCGGCATTGATCAAGTTTCACGAGCGGGTCTTTGGCCTGTTCAACAAGCTCGACGCCCAGACCGAAGGCGCCGGCGTAGGACTCGCGCTGGTCAGGCATATCGTGTAAGTGCATGGCGGCAGAATCTGGGTCGAGTCGGAGGGCACAGGCCAGGGCGCCACATTCTGTTTTACGCTGCCGGTGAGGGCGGACACATCTGACACTGGAGGATAGACATGATGCAAGGCGAACCTGTGCTGGTCATGCTGGTCGAAGACAATCCCGACCACGCCGAACTGGTCATCCGCACGCTATCCGAGCATCGTGTGGCGAACATCATCCGTCACTTTATGGACGGGCAGAGCGCGCTGGATTATCTGTTCCGTCGCGGCGAGTATGCCGACCCGGCAGCGAACCCTTTGCCGCACGTGATTCTGCTGGATCTGCGTCTGCCGCGCGTGGACGGCCTGGAGATGCTCCAGATCATCAAGGACGCCAAAGACCTGCGGCAGATACCGGTGGTGATCCTGACCACCTCGGAAGCGGAAAGGGATGTGGCGCGCGCCTATAATCATCACGCCAACAGCTATCTGGTCAAGCCGGTCGGCTATGACGAGTTTATCAAGTTGATGGAGGACCTGGGATTTTACTGGTTGAGCTGGAACACCAATCCCCAACTCTAGATCCGGGTGTTGCAGAGCAGGTTGCGACTTGCCACTGCGAAATTGAGGCGCGAAAGATGGCGACTGAAATGACTCGCATTCTTCTGGTCGAAGACGAACCGGCGCACGCCGAAATAGTGCAACGAGCATTTGAAATGAGCGACAGCCCGGTGCTATTGACCGTGGCAGGCACGCTGGCCGAGGCCCGCGCGCACTTGGCTGCCGGGGCCGCGATGCCCAGTCTGCTGATCGCGGACTGGCGGCTGCCCGATGGCGAGAGCATCGAGTTGTTGACGAATACGCCCGAATGCTGCGACGTGCCGGTCGTCATCATGACAAGTTATGGCAACGAGCGCGTCGCAGTTGAAGCCATGAAAGCTGGCGCGCTCGATTACGTGGTCAAGTCGGAAACGACCCTGCTCGACATGCCTCACATCGCAAGGCACGCCATCCGCGAATGGAATATTCTGGCCGAACGCTCCCGCATGGAACGTGACCTGCGCGAAAGCGAATCCCGCTTTCGATTGCTGGCGGAAAACTCACTCGACATGATCGCGCGGTACGATGCGCAGGGCGTGTGCCGGTATGTTTCGCCCGCCAGCCACGTCCTGCTGGGCTACAAGCCGGAAGAGCTTGTGGGGCAAAGCTCGACCGCCATTGTTCACCCGGACGATCTCGATCGGGTCATTCGTTCGTATACTGAACTGAATCAGCAAACTGCCTCTCACACCATCAGTTTCCGCGCGTGCCGCAAAGACGGCCAGCAAATCTGGCTGGAAGCCACCAGCCGGGCGATACTGGATCAGCAGACCGGTGCAGTGATCGAAATCCAATCGGCCCTGCGCGATGTCACCCGGCGCAAAGAGGCAGAACAGGAAATCCAGCGGCTGAACCATGACCTTGGACGGCGCGCCGAGGAACTGGCTGCGCTCAACCGGGCCGGTCAGATCATGACCTCGACGCTCGACCTGGACATGCTGATGAATCGCGTCATCGAACAGGCGTTGGTCCTGCTGGATGCCGAGGGCACGTCGGTGCTGCTGTGCGATCAAGGCACGGAAACTGCCGACGGCGGGATGGTGTTTGCCGCTGCCACCGGCCCCGGCGCCGAGAAACTGGTCGGCAAGCGGCTGACCACGGAAGGGGTCGCCACGTGGGCGCTCAGAGAACGACAGTCGGCGTTGATTCAGGATGTCCGCAATGACTCGCGCTGGTACGACGCGATTGACGCGGACACCGGCGTGACGACGCGCTCGCTGATGGTCGTGCCGCTGGCTTCAAAGGGCAATGTGCTGGGCGTCATCGAGGCCATCAACAAAAACACGGGCCCATTCGACCGGCACGATTTGGCGCTGCTGGAAGCGCTGGCCAGTTCCGCCGCGATTGCCATCGAAAACGCGCAGCTCTATGCCAGCGAGCACGAGCGCGCGGCGGTGCTGGCGCACGCGCTGGAACAGCAGCGCGAACTGGATCGCCTGCAACGCGAATTTATCCAGAACGTCTCGCACGAACTGCGGACGCCGCTCGCGCTCGTGCGCGGCCACGCTGAAGTGCTGGAGGCCGGCTGGCTGGGGGAACTGAATGCCGAGCAGCTTCAATCGGTCACGGTCATCCTGCGCCGGGCCGAGATGCTGGGCAAGTTGGTGGACGACATCGTGGGCATCCTCGCGATTGAAAAGAAAGGGCTAAAGCGCGAGCCGGTTGATCTGGCGCACATGATTCACACTCTATTGATAGATTTCAAAACCGCGTCAGAGAAAAACATGCTTAGGCTGAGCGCTGAGATCGAGCCAGGGCTGCTGCCCGTGATGGGGGACGGTGTGGCGTTGCGCCGGGCGCTGGACAATCTGATGAGCAACGCCATCAAGTTCACGCCGGCCGGCGGCAGCATCACCGTGCGGCTCTCGCGCGCCGAGCAATTTCTGGCGCTTCAGGTGAGCGACACCGGCATCGGCATTCCCGAAAATAAGCTGCACCGCATCTTTGAGCGGTTCTATCAGGTGAATGGCAGCGCCACCCGCAAGTATGGCGGAGTCGGGCTAGGACTGGCGCTCGTCAAGGAGATTGTAGAGGCGCACGGCGGCCAGGTTGCCGTGACCAGCCAGGTGAACGTCGGAACGACGTTCAGCGTGCTGCTGCCGCTGGAGCACACTGCGCGACCTGCCAGCACCGCAGCGCATAGCTTGACCGCCGTGTTTGAGGACAAGCAATGACCGTCAAACAGGCCATTGCGTATGCTATGGCCGACGATGTGCAACTGAAGCTGTTAACACCGCTTACTGCGCCGGGATATATCCAATGGGCGCTCGGGTGATATGCTCAAGCGGCAGGACATCAACCAACTCGTACTCACGTGTACCCAACCCCAACTGCTCGCCACATTGCACGACGACATACGGGTCCTTGAGCGGCCCATGCAGCCAACGGAAGGGATGCCCCTCGCGCGTGTGGACTTCCATCGAGGTGGGAACATTTTCCTCGATGAGGCGAGTGAGCCCGGTCACGTCGAGTACCGCCTGATCGAGTGCAACAATGTCATCCGAGCCCAAGATGCCGGCGTCGGGCAGGATGGGCATGCTCGTAAAGCCAAAGCAGTCACACACCGGCGTCATGTGCGTCGCCAACACCAGATGCATGGCCTTGCCTTTTTCGAACGTCGAAAGCGAGACGCTCACGCTGATCGCGCACGCCTCTTGGAAGGCGTGAAAATTCACTGCGTCAATCTTCAAGCTGCCAGGCGGCGCCACTTGCAGGCAGCGTTTACATTGGTTGCAGAGCTCAAAATGGAGGTGTAATTCGCAAGGATTATCTTTGTCTTCGACAATGGCCTCGTGGGGGCAGGCTGCAATGATGCGCTTGTGCATCCCCTCGTCAGAGCATTTATCTGCAAACCAGTAGCGATCAAATTGCATTGAATCATGTATCGCGCTGCGCGTCTCGCCGGCCATGCAGCCCAGCGCCAGATTCTTGAATGCGCCGCCATAGCTGCAGCTCGGATGTCCCTTGGCATGCGCCAGGTTGATTAGGAACGTCGCGTCCTGAATCATGCCGGCAACCTTCCATTCTTTGACGTTCTTGAAAGGGCGCTCGTGCGCGTAGAAATATTTCTCATCTGGCCCGGCGGCAAAAGTCACGGGACAGCCGAGTGTCTCTGACGAATAGCCGCGTTCCTCCGCGCCTCGCACATCCCAGTTCACGTCGCAGATGAACGGCTTGCCGCCGCCCTCCTTGACGGCCTGGACGACCTTGCGCACAAATACCGGGTGTACCGTCGAATAACCGATGTTGTTGCCGGTATGCATCTTGATCGCGACAGTTTCATCCTTGACGCGGTCGCGCACGTGCAGACGTTCAAGAATCAGATCGAGCTTGGCGGGCAACGTTTCTTTGGCTTCCAGGCGGGCCTGACGTGCAGTACCGAAGAACACTTGACTGAGCATAGTTTGTCCTTTCCGAAAAAGTGTGACTGGGGAACTCAGGCGCGCAGCGTCGCGCCCAATTCGCGCTTCAGCGCCCTGATAATTTTAGCGCGGATCTGGGTTGCGTCCTCGTCGGTGAGCGTACGGTCGTCCGCCTGATAGACCAGCCGGTAAGCCAGGCTCTTGCGTCCCGCGCCGACTTGGTCGCCGCGATACAGATCGAACAGCCGCACGTCACGCAATACGCCCTGCGTGCCTCCGGCGTTCCAGATGGCAGCCTCGACCTGCGCTGCTGGCAGAGCTTCATCCACTAACACGGCGATGTCTTCGCGTACTGCCGGGAAGCGTGGAATGTTTTGATTCGTATGCGCCCCAAGCGATACCTCTAGCAAAGCCTCCAGATCGAACTCTGCCACACATACCGGCTGATCCGGCAAGTCGAACACTTTGCGCACCAGTGGGAAAAGCTCGCCAAACGTACCCAGCCTGGCCTCACCGACCAGCAGATTTGCTGCGCGCCCGCTATGATAGGTAGGGTGATCGGCCGGTTCATACCGTGCATCCTTCAAGCGCAGCCTCTCGACCAGCGTCTCGACGATGCCTTTGATGTCCCAGAAATCAAGCGGCTTGCGATCGCCGCCTTGCCAGTTCTCGTCCTCCCGTGGGCCGATCATGGCGATAGAAAGACGGCGCGGCTCATCGGGCAACGGCTGACCCTCGCGTGGCAGATACACTGCGCCGATCTCGAACACAGCCGCACGGTCGCTGAAGCGCAAGTTCGATGCAACCGTGTCGAGCGCGCTTGCCAACAGAGTATGCCGCAGTGTTGTCTTGTCTGCCGCTATCGGATTGACGACATGCAGATAGAGACGCTCGTCTCGCACACCTAGCAATGCCTCGCGCGCTTCGGTTGTCATCGAATAGGTGATGATCTCATCCAGTCCGCAGCCGACGAGAATATCTCGCACGCGATCCGCACCGTCCAGTCGTGGGTTGTCGCGCTGAGGCGGCAGTTCGTCGCGCAAAAGAGTGGACGGAAAGCGGTCGTAACCATACACGCGAGCAATCTCTTCAGCCAAATCGGCCGGCAACGAGACATCGAGGCGATAGCTTGGGACAGTGACCCGTAGCTTGCCCGCAGCTTCCACTTTGAACTCGAGCGATGTGAGGATGCGGGTCATCTCGTCAACTGGAATGTCCAACCCGAGCAAGCGATTCACATAGGCCGGGTCAAGCGTGATGACGGTTACGGGGCGCTTGCCGGGGTACACATCACCGTACACCGGCTCGACTTTACCACTCGCCAGTTGTTCCATCAACTGTCCCGCGCGCGCCAGGGCCTTGACTGTGAGCTCAGGATCAATCTGCTTGCCAAAGCGCAGCGAAGCTTCGCTCTTGAGGCCCAGCAGTTGCGATGTGCGGCGGTTGTTCAAGAAATCAAAATTCGCGCTTTCGAGCAAAATGTCTGTTGTGCTGTCGGTCACCTCGCTTTCGAGTCCGCCCATCACGCCCGCAATCGCCACTGGGCCGCCTCCGTCGGTGATGAGCAGCATCTGCGGATCGAGTTTCCGCAGTTGACCGTCGAGCGTGGTCATCGTCTCGCCTTCCTTCGCGCGCCGGACGATGATAGCGGGTCGGGGTTGGTCAGGCAGTTGAACTGCCTGACCGACACGCGAATGCAGCTTGTGATAGTCGAACGCATGAAGCGGCTGGCCGAGTTCCAGCATCACATAGTTCGTAATGTCCACGATATTGTTGATCGGGCGCATCCCTGCGCGCGCGAGTCGCTGTTGCATCCAGAAGGGTGAAGGTCCGATCTTGACGCCTCGGATCAGCGCCGCCGAGTAGCGCGGGCATAGGTCAGGGTCGGCGATTTCAAGCTCGATGAAATCCGACTGCTCGACAATTCTAACAGGCTGGCGATCCAGGATCGTTAGCACATCACGCTGCATGAGCACGACGAGCAAGGCTGCTGCTTCGCGCGCGATGCCGGTGACGTTTTGCAAATGACCAAAGCCGCCCTTGATGTCGAAATCGAGGATTGCATCGCCCATGTAATCGGCCAATGGCATTCCCACGGGCGCATCATCCGGCAGGAACAGGATTCCCTCGTGCTCGTCGCTGATGCCCAGTTCCTTTTCCGAGCACACCATCGCATCCGAAGGCACGCCGCGAATCTTGGTCGGCTTGAGCGTCGCCAGCACACGGCCTGCCTGGTGACCATCGTAGAGTGTCGCTCCTGTGTTGGCATAGACGACCTTGAGCGGCCTTTCCAATCGTCCTTTGCCCTTGTACTCGAACAGATTTGGCGCGCCGGTCACGACAGTATGCGGCTCGGACGCTCCACTTCCTTCGGTCGCCACATCGGCCAAGACCAATCGGTCAGCGTTTGGGTGTGGTTTCACTTCAAGCACCGCCGCGACCAGAATCTTGTCGCGATCCCAGGCCAGGCCGGATTGGGCTGCCGCCTCGCTCTTGGCCGAAACGTGCACGTCTGCTTTGCGCTGCGGCGCGAGGCCGATGTATTCGATGGCCTCTACTTCGAGTCCTGCCAGCGTCAGCCGCTCGGCCAAGTCTTCGACCGGAATGTTAATATCCACGTAATCTTTGAGCCAGGAAAGTGGAATCTTCATAGATCACCTCTCACTGACCGAGGACGACCGACCACCGCTGAGGAATCCTGCCAGTCATCCCTGGCGGTGGCCGGGGTCAGCGGTTTATGGATTCTCAAGTCTGATCTTGGTCAACACAATCGTATCCGCCATTGGATTGCCCGCAGCATCCACCTGTTTGACGCGAGCACCGCTGTCTTGGTCGTACAGACCGACCTGCAAGGTGTATTCGCCGGGCGGGACATTCGCGCCGATGAGCACCTGATGAAAGTCAACGATCAACCGTCCTGGCGTCCACTCATCTGTCGGAGCCAACCATTGCACTGGGACGCCGTCATGTTGAGCGACCAATTGGCCGCCCGCGTTGACCAGATGCACGAATACTTTGAGTGAAGCATCCACCTGGGACGCGGATCGCCAGCTCAGATAGACCCCAAGGCGCTGGCCTGAACCAGCCGGCACGTCTCGGCTGGCATACAGCTCGTAACATTCAAGCCGGATGCCATTTTCTAAGCGAGCGTCCAAGTGCGCGCAATCCTTCAGTTCCTGGTCCACCAGGCGATAGATCACAAACTCTTGATTGTCGGGCACGTCAATCGGAGCCAGATCGGGCGGGTGCGTTTGG
>Ga0315268_10006518_pt1 | contig 12409 bp, 12 predicted proteins | sample C1_top_MG_FD_204535 | JGI IMG/M metagenome (GOLD analysis project Ga0315268, IMG submission 204535) | Sediment microbial communities from Yellowstone Lake, YNP, Wyoming, USA - C1_top | ecosystem: Environmental > Aquatic > Freshwater > Lake > Sediment | place: USA: Wyoming | collected 2017-08-01 | reverse complement strand
GTTTTGAGTCGGCCTTGGATTCAGGTGAATCCGAAAACATGGGGTACATATCCATTTCAAAAGATTTTGGCAGTGAGTTCAGGTCGGACCTTCCAGTGGAAGTCTATGCGAGGCCAACGAATTATAACGTAACATACGCGGAGGGCTACGGCTTCCTCAGATGGGAAACGAGCGGCGGGGTCTCAGTGTCCAATCCTTCCAGCAAAACGACGGAGCTGACCGTCGGCGACAATGGAACATTAAAAGCCGTAGGATCATCGTCAATCATCGAGTACGGATACGATAGCGGGGCCGGCGAAGCTACTTACCAGGAAGTATTAGCAGTCAAGTTTACCCCATTGTTCTCCGGCTACCTCAGAAAGGCTCGTTTCTACTTCGCTGATCTGTCGTCGACCACCACGGAGAACGATTTCAACGTCAGCATCATGGACGACAATCGGGTCAACGTGACCGCACCGCTCGTTGTCAGAGCTAGCTTAGAGGATGAATGGCTTGAAGTAGACTTGACATCATTCAACGTCACAGTGTATAAGGGGGTCGATTTCTATGTTGGCATCGAGAAGACGTTCAGCGGACCGTCTCTTGGAGCTGACCACAGCAAACCTGATGGAAAAAGCTGGCGAGCGTACGCCGGTTCCGAATGGTATCAAACTGCTGACATGGATTACATGATCAGGGCGGTTGTTGAACGTGCCGAAGTACAGCCGCCGCCCGCTCCGTCTCCGGTCTTAGACTACGTCGTGATGGGTGCAATCGTAGCGGTGATTGTTGCAGTGATTGTAGCAGGGGTTGTGCTGAGGTCTAGAAGAAAACACGGCTCTGTTAACTCTTAAGGAGTCCTATTGTTCGTGAGACTGTTAGGTTATTTGTGATAATAACCCCGCGATAGTAAGTTATATATCTACAAAAAGAATTGACAGATCATGACTCAGTCAAAACTTATTTTCCTTCGAACAGCCAAGAAGAACATGGCCAATAGTTCGAGAATCATCTCCGCTCTCGGCCTCGCCATAATTCTGGCCAGTTCGTTCTTTCCTCTTGCAGAAGCTCAGACCAGTGGTTGGACGAAGGACAGTGGGGTAAGGCTGACTGGTGGGGTTCCTTTCGTACTTGCACTCCCGGATGGGAGGTACAGAATGTACTTCACCGTCGGGGGCGGCGGCGGCATTCAGAGCGCTATTTCATCAGACGGGTTAAACTGGACTGAGGAAAGTGGATTGAGAGTCGCCAACGGTGCACAGGGGGGCGGAGAGGATGGAGTAGGCGACCCCACTGTGATACAGCTTGACGATGGTAGTTACAGAATGTATTATTCGGGCAAGGTGGGATTTGGAGGTCCAAATACGGGTTCGATAAACAGAATCTACAGCGCGATATCCTCTGACGGCCTGAACTGGCAGAAAGAAGGACTGCGTGTGGAATCGGTCGGAACGCCTGATAACGGGTGGGCGAGCGTCTCCGAGATAGTGCGCACCTTTGATGGAAGATATCGCCTTTACTACGTTGGCAACGCCGTCCTCCACCCATATTACCTAGACTACATAGTAAGCGCCATTTCTGATGACGGCCTAAACTTCACGAGGGAAGGGATAGTCTCCGGCCTTCCTGTACTGGCACATGATCCTTCGGTCATCACCTTCAGCAACGGGACGTACTGGCTATTCTACGCGTGGGGAGCCCATGACAATACCTCGATCTATACTGCCCGTTCCACGGACGGAAGGAACTTCACTCTTGATTATGTTGCCCAAGTGGTTCCTGGAGGAATCTATGATCCGTCGGCAATAGTGGACCCGGCTGTCGTCCTCTTTGCTGATGGCACATATCGAGTGTACTACTGGGATGTGACTCTCGATCCCCCGCTCGTTGTGAGCGCGAGCTGGAAGCCCTCGAATCCTTCCCTCAGAGTTTTCAGCCTGACCCTTTCAAACAACGAATCGAACCTCACGATACCCTCTCAGGAAACTCTGGTGCGGACCTATCCTCTGGAGATTTCCTGGCCGCCGAACTTCCTCGGAAACATCTCGATCTCTGCTTCTTGGCTAGGGGCGGCGCCGAGCGGAATCGATTATTCCCTGAGCTCCGACCATGTGACGGCTCACTGGAAGAACCTCCTTTCAGAGAGTCTTAACCTGACAGTGAATATTGACCCGTCAGCCGCACAGGGGAATTATTCCCTCAGAATCTTGGGGAGTAGCGGAGGGGTAACAGAATCAATAACACAGTCGATCAATCTGCGCATCGCCTTCAACTCAGACATTAACAAAGACGGAACAGTCAACATTCAAGACATAGCCATAGTAGCCAAAGCCTTCGGTTCTAGGCTAGGGGATCTAAACTGGAATCCAGTAGCAGACTTGAACAAGGACGGAGTCGTAAACAAACTTGACCTCACAATGGTTGCAGAGTACTTCGGAAAAACGGTATAGTGCTTCCTCTGTTGCTGTTACTCTGACAGTGATAGCGGCCAAGTCCGTTTAACTATAGGGGTTTGGGACGAAACTCAATTCTCGCGTGTTATTCCGCTTATGCAAGACACTATTTCTCGTAGGCTCAGCTAGACCACTACGCAAAAGTCACACACACGAGGGTAAGGTCTTATCCCAAATCAAGTGTCTTAACTTATGAATTGAGAAGGTTACAGTCTCATTTTAGTTCCTTGCCCATATACATTTGTTCTGGTTTGAACCCCATTCTGTTGTAGAGTCTTATCGCAGAGTCATTTGCCGTCGCTACCATTAGCGCAATCCTGGAATAGCTTTTCTCTCGACAATAACTTTCAGCTCTTTCCAAAAGCGTCTTCCCAATTCCCATGCCTCTAGATTGTTCTTCAATAAATATGTCGTAGATGAAACCAAAATTCCCGAGCCCGGTCATCATGTCGCTGCTTTCCCCAACAAATACGTATCCAACAAACGCTTGCCCTTCATCCTCTGCGACAAATATCTTGCTATTCTCTCTTTTGTAGAAATTCTCAAAGACCTCCACCATGTGCCTCTTCCACTTCTCTCTATCTAGAAGAGCTCTCTGACTCTCAGGAATGCCTTTCCAGCCAGTTTCCACCGTAAACTTCTCTATTAACGGCATGTCCTTCTTTCTTGCTTCTCTCAAGACAACATACATCAACAGCACCATCGGACGTCAGATAACCCGTGTATATTTCCAATTTACATTAATAGTTTAGGGCGCACGCACCAAAATCTTAAGAATTCATACTTTCTAGCTATTATTTACACACATTAGCGATGTGTTTGAAGATGCGTAAAGATATCACCTTTCTAAGCAAAGGACTTCGTTGCAGTGGCTGGCTTTATGTGCCAGATAAGCTAAAGACGGGTGTGAAGGCGCCAACAATTGTCATGGCTAACGGGTTTACAGGTGTGAAGGAGCAGATTTTGCCTGATTTCGCCGCTAAATTTGTTGATGATGGCTTTGTGACAATGGTTTTCGATTACCGGTACTTCGGAGACAATGAGGGTGAACCGCGCAGTCAGAATTTCCCGCTTGAGATGGTGGAGGATTATCGTAACGCTATCACATGGGTTTCCGACCAGCCCGAAGTGGACTCCCAACGAATCGGCATCTGGGGGACCTCCTTCAGCGGAGGCTTGGTACTTTATGTCGGCACCTACGACAGACGCGTCAAAGCGGTGGTCTCCCAAGTTCCAATGGCCCTTAGCCCAGAACAGCGACGCACTAGGAACCCTGAGAACTACGATAATATGGGTAAACTTCTGTTACGAGATCGTATTGCCCGCTATAAGACTGGCGTAGTCAATTATAGGAAAGTCGTATCTTCGGAAGGAGAGCCATGTGTCTTGCTTGGAAAAGAAGCATATAACGAGTATATGTCTGGCAAACAGCCAAACTGGCGCAACCAAGTTACCCTAGAGTCATTGGAGAAGATGCGGGAGTTCGACCCAGTCAGCATGGTTCACATGATATCACCGACGCCGCTACTGTTCATCGTCGCCGAAAAGGACAGCTTCGCTTCTCTCGCAGCAGCTAAGGTGATATATGAAAAGGCTAAGGAGCCCAAAGCTATGAAAACGTTTCCCGTTCTCCATTTTGAGATGTACAGCGAGCCGTGGACATCGAAGGCAGCCGGTGAAGCGATCAGCTGGTATAAACAGTATCTTTAAAAAGCACATACGTTGAGTGAAGACGGAAGATCTGTTTGGGTTTAGGGGCAAAGTTTTATCCTAAACTCAAGCCCTCAGTGATAGATAATGTATGAATCAACAAGATGCGCGCGCTTCGTTCCCTTGGTTTGGTTGGACAAGACCTTATCCCCCGTGTGCCATGATTCTCTTTCGTCTTTGACGCGGGCGATGGAACTTTCGTTTTCTGTTGGTGTATGTGTTCGTCGTCGCGACCGTGATTCTAAATCACTTAAAAAGATTCAAAATCTATGTTTATGAGGAATCCGACTGTTTTTCCGGCTTCTTTTTTGGCAGAAATAACTCGAGTGAAAGTGAGATTTTCGCTCGAATGGTTTTCGTGAAGTCGCTCATTCATTGTTTATCAACGTTTTCTGGAAGAATGTGACGGGATATTGCCAACATGCTCAGAATCCTGTAGTTGTTCTTGTCGTTGAGATCCACTAAGAAGCTTTCCACGCTATTAATACTGACATGTGGGATTTGCTTTGCCAGCAGCATGGCATTTGCGTATGCCGCGTAGTTTTTGTAGAACGTGATGAACATCGTGTCTTTGCCAAAGCCGCTTCCTCTCACGGCCATCAAATTTGCATGGGGATGTAGGTGTTCTGTTTCAAGCACAGCTTTTGTAGATTCTGCAGAAATTCCATTCTCCTGCGGGTTCTCAAGTCCAGCGAAGGAGACACCCATGATCTGGTATCCAAGCTTTACAAAATCAGGAATAATAGTATATTCCTTAATTATCCCTTCCTCCTCTAGCTTCTTGATGGTTCTAGTTACAGTTGGTTGAGAAACGCCAATCACCTTTGCCAATTCCCTATCGCTTCTGCGACTGTTCTTCATAAGTTCAGAAATCAGCTTCAAGTCAAGATCTTTCATGCCCATCCCACCTCCACCAAGGTAGACTACCCCAACAGATTAGATTTTCGGCAATCACGATATGACTGAAGCCCTTATTTGGGTTTGGAGGTAAAGTCTTATCCCAAACACGCACTTCCCCCTTTAGAACTTTGAAGAAACATGATCAACAGCGACCAGACTACCGAATAGCATTGTCAGCTCACTCGTCTCAATCGAACATTCCCGGCATCCCGGCTCCCACCAACACAAAACACGCATGGTCTCAGCCAAATAGCATAGCGGAAAAACTGACCACCTAAAGCACAGAAAGAGAGACATTCACTTCCTTACAGACAGACATCTCGATCCAAGCCAACGAAAACCAGCTTCCCCGCCCTCTCGGCCCAGCAACTCACCTGACACTCCTCACCGCCACCAAAACCAGGAAAACACGGCCCTTCACGCACTCTAATGCGGATAGAACATATTTGGCTCCAAACATAGGGGCCTACCACCGTTGCACGCACGCACTCCGTACACCAAGGGGAGCGCGCTCTTGGCCTTCGAAATTTTTATATAGTATTCTGCATCGTAGCCTCAAAGGTTCACTTATTGTCCGGTCAAAGCGTCTTCAAATCAGTTTCTGCCAGATGGCGAGGCAGATTCTATCTCCCAGGAAATGCTTGGATACTCGCGGTAAGCGCCACCGTCTGGAACGTTGGAGGCGCGATGGCAAACCCGTACCAATCGATCTATTTCTCAGCCGTAGGAGCGGACTCGGTTTTCATCGGGTACCTTCTGGCCATGAACTCCGCCGTCACGGCCTTGATGCAACTAGTGGGTGGATACGTCGCTGACGCCTGGGGCAGAAGGAAAGTCATCGCAGTCTTCAGCTTTCTCAGCGCCGTTTCCGCCTTCGTCTTCATCTTCATATCCCAAGGCTTTCTCCTAATACTCCCAATCATACTCGGCGCAATCTCAGGCATCTACGGCCCAGCGTTCAATGCCACCCTAACTGACTCGATGGAACCGGATCTCAGAGCGAGGGGCCTCGTCTCCTTCACGCTCGTCACTTCACTGCCCTCCGTCTTCTTTCCGTACGTCGGAGGGTTGATGATGCAGGCGTTCGGAACACTGGAAGGTCTAAGAATAGCGTTCTTCATGAGCGGTCTCCTCGGAGTCATCGGCGTCTCGTACCGCGCTCTTAAACTGAAGGAAACATTCGCAGGAAGCAAAACCAAGAAGCCAAAGAAGACTCTCAAGCTCATCGCAGACTTCTTCAGAGACAATTCCTATGTTCTGCGAAACGCCAGCGACGGAGCGAAAAAACTTCTGATCTATTCGGCACTAGCCAGCGCCGGAACAGGAATGACCGTGCCCTACACATCCCTCTATCTCATCAACACACTGAACCTACCACCAGAATTCTACGGCATCCTCACAAACATCGCCGGACTGATAAGCGTGCTGCTCCTGCTGCCAGCCGCCCGAATCATTGAAAGAGTCGGTTTAACAAAAAGCGCGATCTACGCCTCAATCTCAGTCCCCGTGAACCAGTTGATATTCGTCAATGCAAAAGGAAGAGACGACTTCGTGACGTGGACCGCAGTCGGCGGCGCAAGCGGCGCACTCCTCGGCCCTTCTCTGACCGCCCTCCAAGCAAACCTCTCGCCGCAAGAAATGCGAGGCAGAATAATGGCACTGTTCAGCGTGTTCTCCCTGATCACTGCGATCCCGGCACAAATAGTCGGAGGACACCTGTACAGCACGATCGGTCCACTCTCACCCTTCATCGCCTCAACCCCAATCTTCATCCTAGCAACACTGACACTCATCCGAATAAGAGAACCCAAACCCTACCCGCTCCCCAAAAACCAGAACAATGCCTGAGTAGACACAGCATGACATTTGTAGATCAGACTCAGTGATCTCCGGAAAAAAGTGAGAAAACGTCTACGCGCACCTCTTTTTGGGTCAGACTACAGATCCTTTCTGCAGACATGTAAGGCTCCACCAACACCAGCGCGCGCTTATGTATGGGTGGCGTGTTGCCAACACGCTGATCTACACGCAGCTAGTAGAGTTTGAAGAAGATGACAAATATTGCCCTGCTGTTGCAGATAACGTTGAGGCTGCTCAGAAGTTATTGAAGACTGGATATGAATATCTGCTCTCACAACGGGCAAATGCTGTTCAGAAAACGAAAATAGGAAAAGCGCGCGCAATCCGGTCGTGCTATATGCAATTCAGTATTATAGTTCCTGTTCGATAGGTGGTTAAAAGCGAGTTATCAGAGGTAAATCACTCAAGATCGGAGGTGAAATATAATGGGAGAATATGAAGATACGCTGATTGACATTAAGAAAAGCCTCGGTCTTGTTCCCGGCTTCATGGAGGCTCTACCAAAAGATGTGCTTATACATGACTGGCCTCTTTTCAAAAAGTACACCTTGGGGGAGAGTAAGATACCAGCAAAGTACAGGGAGCTGATGGGATTAGCAGTTGCAGCCAACATAAAGTGTCCATACTGCGCGCTCTTCCACATGAGCGCAGCAAAAATGTACGGTGCCACGAAGGAGGAACTTGCAGAAATTGCATTTCTGGCCAGCTACACTTCTAGGTGGAGTGCTATGATCCATGGTCAACACTATCCGTATGAGACCTTTGCTAAAGAGACAGAACAAATAGGCGCACACCTTAGCAAGGCTGCCAAGAAGTAGCGCGTGCGAGGTAATGAAAAAAGAACTTCCCCTTTTTAGCGTGGGCTTTCTTTTTCACAGTATGGCGTTTACAGGAGTGTCATTCGAAAGGAAAGTGTGACATTACATTTATCAGTGGTACTGAAAAGGCATCGGCTTTTTCTGTTTCTGTAGATTCTTATAGTCAGAGAATGGACGCGGTTTAGCCATTTGAGATTGTTTTGGCATATGTTTCTTGTTTTCTTTGAAAACTCTTCTTAACTCGGGCTCAAAGAAATTCCCGATTCGTTCAAATGCTTTGGTTCTGAACTCTTTCCAAGTGTCTCCAGGTCTGTGAGCTCCTATCAAGGAGAAATCTGACATAAGGACTCTGACCGTATTCGGTGAGTATTCTTACCTTTGCCTTTTTGTGAAGATTCTTGTCAAGAATTGAACTACCAAAAGAGCTATACGCTTACAAACAGATAACGTTGAATGGGTGGTTTGAATGGCAAGATTTTTGATACTATGGGACAGGAATCCGCTAGCACCATGGCCTAAAGACCTTAAAGAAACGACGAAGCTTCTGGAAACGCTGTGGGCGGGCATAGATAACCTCATGAAGAAGGGCGAAATAAAAGAATTCGGATGGTTTATAGATGGGAAATCAGGATACGCAATTGGCGAAGGAGAATCGACAACTGTCATACGAGACGTGAGCCTGTTTATGCCCTTCGAAGAATTCAAGGTACAGGAGATAGTCCCCTGGGAAAAAGGAAAAGCAGCCGTAAGAGAGGCATGGAAAATCCTCGCAGCAACCATGTAGCTTTCCAAACCTACTCAATATCGAATATCCCTTTTTTTGTATGCTCTTTCCCGCGCGAGCTAGACCTAAATTCCTGTCTTCTTTGGATCCCTCTCCCAAGTATTTAATGCAACTCGCGCGTGCAGTTCGCCATTTCATCACAGCGCTTAAATATGCTGGATGTCGAAGTCTTCAGAGTTGAAAAGATGTCAGAACCTAAGATGGTCACGACAGCAGTTATCATCTCACTGGTTGCTGGTATCTTGATCGTTCTGGGCAGCCTCTATGCGACGATTGGGGGGATCGGGATGGTTCTCGGAATAGTGTCAGGGATATTCGTATTGATTTCTGCCATCATGCTGAAGATTCGTCTTGGAGAAGGTGCGCGCGGCTTACGCGTGTGCTGTAGGATGTGGGGGACTATGATACTGGTCTTCTCTATCGTTAGCCTCTTCGCTGGATCTGTGGATGGATTCGTTGGCGCGATACTCATTGGCGGGATGCTCGGCATCGTCGGCGCTGCACTTGCACTGGTCGTCAAGGTCTAGCGCAGATGTCTGTTCCTAAATTCTAGGAGGTATGGTGTCTAATGGTCTTCGTTGGGTTTGGCGGAACTGTGCGTGCGTGCAACGGTGGTAGGGCCCTGTATTTGGATCCAAATATGGTCAACGCGTTAAAGCTGGTATCATAAGCTGTCTCGTGGGTGAATTTGGGAACACGCTGGCACGTTATTGTGGTTTCCCTTGGATTCTTTTCTGTATTGTCTTCCAGGAATTTGTGGTCAGGAAACTTTTTTCTATGTTGCGAACCATACGCTCGAGTTTGAGCATGGATACAGAAAACGAAAGTGTGTTCTCTGGAATATAGGGGCGCGCTGAAACATCAAATAGTCCTATGACAGGTCTTGGACGTACAGAGTTTTTCTCAAGAAAGGGATACGTTACGATTGAGCCACATCCTGAAGCCCACGGAGTGAAGACTTCGTTGGGTTCTGCCTCTTCAAAACTTGCCAATGTGAAGAGGCCTGAGAGGACATCTGGGCACGCGAAGAAGATTACGACTTCAGGTTCGTCCGACTCATTCAATGAGTCCCACCTCTTGAATACTATGAACTTTGCTGGAGCCTTGAACGACGGCAAAAGCTTGACCCATTCGGCAGCAATCTCGGGCGTCTTCTTGTACCGCTCACCTTCAACTTTTCCAGGAATTCCGGAGGAGACGGAGTATTCAGCGTCAGGTTCTAGTGTTTCACGAAAACCCAGACACCATTGTCCGCCGGAACAGCCGATTGACTCTGCGTCGAAACATAGAGCTCTCCCCTTCCCTACCAGTGAAAGTGCTGGGAAGATGCATCTACGAATTGTGTCGGGGTTCACGAGTTCCGCATGTCCTTCTTCATCCGTGTAATAGAAGGCGATAGGAAGTTCCGCTTCACCAAAAAATCTCTTCCAGAGAACAATAAAATCCTCTTTAAACTTGATGTCCAATAGAGACTCCTCTTGGTTGCTCAACAAAACGGCGGGCTAAAATAGTTTTCCGTTGGCGCGCGAATTGGCAGAGGAAATTCAGTCTTTGGTTTTGCAGAAAAGTTATAGCCAAACCAGATAAGATACTTAGGTTTTGGCTTAGTGTGAACGAATAACAAGATGTGGAGGTGAACATAAGTATGGCTGTCGTCTCTGTTTCAACATACGTAATCAAATATGAAAAGCAAGCGGAATTTCAGGCTCTAAAGAAGCAGTTTCTCAAATTCAGGAAGGCAAACCCGAAGGCTTTTGAAGGAGTGAAATCGTTTCGACTTTTCCAGCAAGAATACGGTGGAGTATATGGCTCATACGTGGAAATGTGGGAATTCAAAAGCAAAGAAGAGATGGAGAAGTTTAATGCAAGAATGATGAAAAACATCATGAAGGACAAAGAGATGAAGAAGTTTGACACAGAATTCCAGAAAATGGTAGACCACACGACGCTTACGTCGTCAATATGGAATACTGTTGTGTAGGCTGAGAATAGCGAAAAGGTGATAGAACAATTCTCTATCACGCTTTTTAGGCGAGGATTGACCGCGTTCTTGACGATGTCTATGCTTATCGAGAATATGAGCGATCCACTGTGGAATCAGTCTTTTCTCGAAACGAACACTAACCACTCCGCTTTGGGTTTCTTAGGCGGCTTAGTGTTCCAATCGGGGTAACAGTTGATCTGCTTGAAGCCAGCTGCCTGAAGATAGTGGAGGATGTCCCAGTAAGTGAGGAGCCTTAGGTGTTCGTGTTCTCTAAATATGTGGACTCCATCTGGAACCTCGATTATATGTGTCTCATTCCACAAAGCTGCACCGTGGATTGGGTCGAAGTCTTCGACTCGGTCAATGCTGATGGAGCGCATGCCTGGAACAACGGTTTCTGCAAAATAATGTCCTCGGTAGATTGATTTGAGAGAAAACCAATTTTCGCCATCATAGAAGGGGTTGGCGATGTTGCAGACCATTATTCCTCCTGATTTTAGTGTGCGGTGAATCTGTCGCAGACATGTCAGTACGCTGTCGTCGTCTGGCAGGAGAGAGAGTATTCTTATTGCGAGCACCGCGTCAAACTTGCTCTCATACTTGAGTTTCGTCGCATCACCCTGCAAGAGCTTCATGGAGACTCCCTCGCGCTTGGCTCTGGTTTTGGCTATCTGAACTTGTTCAGGAGTATAGTCAAGCCCATTGCATTTGTAACCGCGGTGCGCTAGTCCGAGTAGGTGTCTGCCGCTTCCACACGCAACATCGAGTACGTCTCTAACTTTGTGAGCTGCATGGGTGCGGAAGGCGAATTCAAGGAAGTCGAGCTCACGTCTGTTGGTGGTTTCAGAGTAGGTGCGCTCCTCGTAATAACCCAGATGGGCGTAGTAGGAACGAGATGCGTTTAGAACGGTCTTTCTTGCATTTTCCAAGCGAGTCATGATGCTGAATCTGGTTTCGCTCAGGATTTATGATTTTTCTTTTCTCCGGTTTTTGATTAGCGCGCGAAGCTTTGGAAAAAAAGAATGGGCTGGAACCAACCTTAGAAAAACTGATATATTGCTTTTAACAGTCTAGCGATGCAAGCATGCATATAACTAATCTATCGAGGGGTTCTGCTAGGTGAGTGAACTGAATTTGCGAGAAGCGGATAGACTGGAAGTTACAGTCTTGGTAGACAATTACACTGATTTCCTATTACTTCAGAACACAGACGTCGTCAAGCGACCAAGGAGTCTTCCTCCGAATCTACCTTTAGCAGAACATGGATTATCGTGTCTTCTCAAAGTTTGCTCTGGCTCAGAGGAACACGTAGTGCTAATGGATGCGGGTGTGTCAACGACCTGTCTCTTTCACAATGCAGATGTTTTGAAGGTAGACTTGAGCAAAGTTGAGTCGGTGGTTCTAAGTCATGGTCATTTCGACCATTTTGGAGGTTTAGTAGAATTTCTGAACCGCGCCACAAAAAGAATACCCCTAATTCTGCATCCGGACGCTTTTCTTGAGCGCCGCGGAAATGCCCCCGGTATCGGGATAATAGATATGCCTAAGTTAGATGAAGTAGCTGTAAAGAAAACCAACGTGACGCTTCATAAAGCTAAAGAGGCTTCTACGTTGGCCTCAGATCTTATCCTTGTTTCAGGAGATGTGCAACGAGTAACGGCTTTTGAGAAAGGTTTTCCTTGGGCTGAAGCGAAAATTGATGATAAATGGGTTGTGGATCCTTTTCATGATGACCAGGGGGTAGCAGTCAAGGTGAAGGGTAGAGGGCTGATAGTTATCGGTGGATGTTCCCATTCTGGCATCATCAACACGGTTAAACACGTCCAGAAGGTTGCACGAACGAGCAAGGTTCACGCAGTTCTGGGCGGGTTTCACCTCACCGGGGGGATTTTTGAGCCAATCATCGGACCAACCATTGAGG
>Ga0315268_10006517_pt1 | contig 12412 bp, 10 predicted proteins | sample C1_top_MG_FD_204535 | JGI IMG/M metagenome (GOLD analysis project Ga0315268, IMG submission 204535) | Sediment microbial communities from Yellowstone Lake, YNP, Wyoming, USA - C1_top | ecosystem: Environmental > Aquatic > Freshwater > Lake > Sediment | place: USA: Wyoming | collected 2017-08-01 | reverse complement strand
TCGAAGTCACGCGAAGCGCCTTGGAGTGCGCCAGTCCTCTGGCGCTTTGTCAGCGGCGCGGTCGCAAAAGCGGCAGGGGACTGCCGCAGTCCAAGACGCTTCGCGCACATGCACCCAACCGTCATTTTCGGGTCAGACTTCATGCCGCAGGCGGCGCCACAAACGATGGAAATGAGATGTGCGCCGGCTCGCGCGAAGCGCCTTGGAGTGCGCCAGTCCTCTGGCGCTTTCTCAGCGGCGCGGTCGCAAAAGCGGCAGGGGACTGGCGCAGCCCAAGACGCTAAGCGCGCAGGCACCCAACCGCCATTTTCCGGTCAGTCCAAGCCTAGTTGCAGGCGGGCTTCGGGGGTCATCATCGAGGGATTCCAGGGCGGGTCCCACACGATTTCAACCTCGGCGTCTTGCACCCCCGGCACGGCCAGGATGCGCTGCCTGGCACTGTGGGCGATGACGGCGGCCAAGGGGCACCCGGGGGCGGTGAGGGTCATCTTGACCGCGACCTTGGCGGGGCCATCGGCGGGCTGCTCGATCCCCACCCCATAGACCAGCCCCAAGTCCACGATGTTGAGCGGGATTTCAGGATCGTAGCAGGTGCGCAGCGCGTCCCAGACTTGCCGCTCGCTGACCGGCGCGGCGGACACGGGCGGGCGGCTGGGCTCTTCTCGTCCATCCCACGGCTCCAGGCCCAGGGCGTCGGCATCTTTGCCGCTGATGCGGAACTGGCTGCCCAGCGCTTGGACCACGTAAGCGCCGTCTTTGGCCTCGGTAATGCCGACGGTTGAACCGGCCGGCAGCACGACGGTGTTGCCGGTCGGAAGCTGCACCGCCGGGCAGTCCCGGCCCAGCTCCAGGTTGATCACCTTTTGCACGGCCCCAGCGTAGCGGCTTGGCGCCAATTGGCAACCACGCCGCAATCTCGGGTCACGGCCTTGCCACGGACTGACACGGACGAGACACGGTCTTTTCGGAGTGCGGAATTGCCATCCGTGGCCGTGGGCGCCGCCCGCCCCGCCTCACTCGTAGCGCAACGATTCTATCGGGTCCAAGTTGGCCGCTTTGTAGGCGGGGTAGGTGCCGAAGACGATGCCCACCAAGGAGCACACCAAAAGGCCAAAGAGGACCCAGTCCATGGGGATAACGGGAGTGGTCTTGAGGAAATAGGCGGCGGCGTTGCCCCCGGCGATCCCCAGCAAAACGCCAACCGCTCCCCCCACCTCGCAGATAACCACCGCTTCCATGATGAACTGGGTCATGACGTTGCGCTTTTTGGCGCCCACGGCGCGGCGGATGCCGATCTCGCGCGTCCGCTCCGTCACCGACACGAGCATGATGTTCATGATGCCGATGCCGGCGGCCAGCAAGGCGATGGAACTGACGACCGCCACCCCCACCCGCACCTTGAGCGTGAAGCTCTTGAACTGGTTGACCAACGAGTCGTTGGAGAAGATTTCAAAATCATCTTCCAGGCCAGGGGGGACTTTTCTGATCGCCCGGAGAATGCCGCGCACTTGTTCGACCGTGTCGTCGTAAAGCTCCTGGCTGGCCGCTTGCACCAGAATGGACAAGCTGCGCCACCAGCGGCCGTAACGGTTCAGGCCGGATGTGATGGGGATGGCCACAAAGTTGTCCTGGTCCCCGCCCAGCGCCGCGCCTTTGGGCTCCAACACGCCGACGACGTTGTAGCCAATGCCGTCCAGTTTTACCCGGTCGCCCACCGCCGAGCCGTAGGGGAAGAGGATCTTGGCCACGCGGTGGCCGAGCACGCACACGTCATGCGCGCCGTCAACGTCGGTTTCCATGAGGCCGCGTCCGTCGGCGACGTTCCAATTGCGGGCGGGAAACGACCCCGGCGAACTGCCAATGAGGGCCACATTGGGCGGGGTCTTGGCGTAATGGGAGATGGCCTCGCCCCACCACATGTAGGACTCCAGGCCCACGCTGCGGGCCAGCGTGGCGCGTTCCATGACCTGTTTGCCATGAGCCAGAGTGATGTTCTTGCGGCGCCAGAACTTCTCGAACCCTTCCGGCCCGCCGAAATAGACCGCCGGCCACTTGCGGACCTGGAAGGTGTGGCTGCCCAACTGGCTGAGTTCCTGTTCAATGTTGTTCTGCAACACCCGCATGGCGGTCATGACCACGATGATGGAGAACACACCGACCAGCACTCCCACCAGCGTGAGGGCCGAGCGGAGCTTGTGCGCCGCCAGCGCGCCGGTGGCCATGACGAAGCTCTCCTTGATCTCGGCGCGCAGCAGGCTGCCAAAGGTGCGGCGGCGGCGGTTGGCAAAGTGATTCTCCATGGCCGCAGTCTATTCGTTGCGCAAAGCATCAACGGGATTCATCCGGGCCGCGCGCCAGGCGGGCAGAAAACCGGCGACCACCCCGGTAAGCAGGGACACCAGGATGGCGATGCCCACCACCAGCGGCGAGAGACTGGCCGGCAGGATCTTGGACAGCAGCAGTGTCAGCGGCCAGGCGATCCCCAGCCCGAGCAAGCCGCCCAGCAGGCAGATGCTCGCCGCTTCGGTGAGGAACTGCATCAGAATCGCCCGCCGTTTGGCCCCAATGGCCTTGCGGATGCCGATCTCGCGGGTGCGCTCGGCCACCGAAACGAACATGATGTTCATGATGCCGATGCCCCCAACAAAGAGCGACAGCCCGGTAATGAACAGCCCCACGGTGGCGATGACCCTCACGACGCGGTTGAACATCCGCAGCAACTGCTCCTGCTGATTGATGGCGAAATCGTCGTCTTCGCCGGGGCGCACGCGCCGGATTTTGCGCATCACGCCGCGCACTTCCTCTCTGGCCTCTTCCATGCGATCAACGTCGCCGACTTTGATCTGAACTTGGTAGTCGGGGAAATGCCAGAACTGGGACGTCAGTTGCCGGATGGGGACGACAACCTGGTTGTCCAGGCTGAAGGCGCCCATGAATTCTCCTTGCTTTTCCAGCACGCCGACCACCTCGAAAGGACGCCCGCCGACCTGAACTCGCTTGCCCAGGGGCGATTCCTCCTGGAACAGGTTGGTCGCCGTCTGCGCGCCGATGACGCACACCGGGCGCCCGCCGTCGGCTTCGGCGGCGCTCATAAACCGCCCTTGGGCCACGCTCAGCCCGCCCGTGTAAAGGAACTGCTCGCTTGTGCCGATAATAGTGACGGAGGACGAACTGCGCTTTTGATATTTGACTGGCTGCCGGATGTCCACGAAGGGGGCGACTGCCCGCGCCGTGGTCAATTGGCGCTCCAAGGCGCGGACCTGGGACCAGGTGATTTCCCGCCGCTTCTCCTGCTTCATCCACTCGCCGGGTGAATCAATGAACCAATCGAACCGCTGCACGTAGAGGACGTCCGTGCCCATGGCCGAGATGCTTTGGACGAAGCTGCGCCGGAGTCCCTGGATGGCCGTCCCCATGAGGGTCACGGTGACGATGCCGACAATGATCCCCAGAGTGGTCAGGCCGGCCCGCAACTTGTTGGTGCGGACCGCGTCCACGGCAATCCGCAGGCCCTCACTGAACTCGTTAGAAAAGCGCATGACCTACTGGCGGACCACTTCATCACTAGCGATCAGCCCGTCGCGGATGCGCAAGATGCGCCGGGCGTGCTTGGCCACGTCTTCTTCGTGGGTGACGATGATAATCGTGTTGCCCTGCTGGGAGAGCACGTCCAGCACGGCCATGATCTCCATGCCCGTCTTGGAGTCCAGGTTGCCGGTCGGCTCGTCGCCCAAGAGGATGGAGGGACGATTAACCAGGGCGCGCGCAATGGACACCCGCTGGCGCTGGCCGCCGGACAACTCGTTGGGCTTGTGATGCAGCCGGTCAGCCAGGCCCACGTTGGTCAGGGCCTCCAGCGCGATCTGCCGCCGCTCCTCGGCGCCCACGCCGGCGTAGATCAGCGGCAATTCCACGTTGTGCAGGGCGTTGGCGCGCGGCAGCAAGTTGAACGTCTGAAACACAAAACCGATCTCCCGGTTGCGGATTTCCGCCAACTGGTTGTCGTCCAACTCGCTGACGTTGACGCCGTTAAGTTCGTAGGTGCCGCCGCTGGGCGTGTCCAGGCACCCGATGACGTTCATGAGCGTGGACTTGCCCGAACCCGACGGCCCCATGATCGCGACATATTCGCCGCGCTCGACTTTCAGGGAAACCTCGCGCAGGGCGTGAATTGTCTCGGCGCCCATCTGGTAACGTCGGGAGATTTTGTCAAGATGAATCAGTGCCATGGCAACTTTGGGGAAGGGACTGGCAAACCAAGGCGCGCGATCCTCGTAAAAGGGAAAGACTTCAGCTTGGCGCCGATCCTGGCCTTCGGCTCTGGGCCCGGCCGCGCGCCTATTTCTTCTCTTTCTCCTTCTCCGCCTCGCCCTTGGCGGGTCCAACGCGCACCTTCTTCCCGTCGGCCAAGTCGCGGCTGATGGCCTTGTAACCACCGGACACGACCTGCTGTCCTTCTTTCAAGCCTTCGGTGATTTCCGTGTAGTCCGCGTCGCTGATCCCACGTTTGATCGGCACCATCTTGGCGCGGTCTCCGTCTATCGCGAAGACCACCTCGATGGGCTTGGGCTTCTCACCGGGTTTCTTGGCCCCCGAAGCGCCAGCCAGGTTGGTGCCGCCGCCGGGGGCATTAGTCGTGGCGCAGGCGGGGGCGTTCGTGGCGCCAGGGGCCGGCGAGTTGGTCTTGGCGGCAGGGCTTGGGGAATTGGTGCTCTCAGGCTTCTTCTTGGGCTCAGCCGCTTTGCCTTTGGGCTCAGCCGCTTTGCCTTTGGCGGGGTTCTTTGCCGCGGCCGGCTCCTTCGGCGGGCGCGTCGTCACGGTCGCAATCGGCACCGTGAGCACGTTGGTCCGGTAGCGGGTCTCGACTTCGGCCGTCACCGACATGCCTGGCCGGAAGGCCTCCTTGTCCTTGATGCGGATCTTGACCTCGAACTTGGTGGCTTCTTGGGACTGGCCGCCGCCCATGCTCATGCCCTGGCCTTTGGAAGAGTTGGCGATCTCAGTGACCGTCCCGGTGAACTTGCGGTCCTTGAAGGCGTCCACTTCCAGCCGGGCCTGCTGGCCCAGCGCGATTAGCACCACGTCCATCTCCCCAATGTCCACCCAAGCTTCCATCTCGTTGAGGTCGGAAATGGTCATGATCTCGGTGCCGGCCATCATCGCGGTGCCGACCACCCGCTCGCCCAGCCGGGAGTTCAGGCGCGTGATGGTGCCGTCAAGCGGGGAGGTGATGGTCGTCTTGCGGAGGTCTTCCTTGGAGCGGTCCAGCGCCGCTACGGCCATGGCGATGCGCTGCACGGCGCCTTCGAGGCTGGCTTTGGCAACGTCGAACGAGGTCTTCGCACTGACGAAATCCGACTCCGAGACCAGTTTGTTCAGGAAGAGCTGCTCGATGCGCTTGTATTCGGCTTCCATCTTGGCCAAGTTCGCCTCGGTCATGGTCTTGTCGGTCAGCGCGGCGTTGTAGCTGGCTTCGGATGAGGTAACGGCGGCGGCGTAGAAGTCGGGCTTGATCTTCACCAGCAAATCACCGCGCTTGACGTTTTGGCCTTCTTTGACGGGCAACTCAATGATCTCGCCGCTGACCTCGGGGCTGATCTTGACTTGCAGCACGGGCTGAATGCGCCCGTTGGCCGGCACCAACTCGGTCAGGTTTCGCCGGGTGACCTTCTCGGCCTGGACGGTGATTACTGGCTCCTTTTTCCGCAGTATTGCCACCGCGGCCAAGCCCCCCACCGCCAGCAGAATCACACAGAAGATTATCCACTTCCGCCGCTTCTTCGACTTTGAATTCGCCATGTCAGTTCAGTATTAAGACACACCAAAACCGGATTGGTTTCATTTACAACAAAGCAGCCAGTTTGTAACCGGTGTCGAGCCTCCCGCTGGCGGTAGGGCGCGCAGTCCCTGCGCGCCGGCGGACTGCGGCCCGGACAGAAGGCGGCGCGCAACGGAGTGCGCGCCCGACCAAGGACCCCCGCCGGCTGCGCCAGCGCCCAACCCTCGGCTCACATGCCAAACAAGCGCCGGATCAGCAGGCCAAAACCCACCAATAGCCCATTGCCGGCCACCCACAGTCCGAACAGTAAGGCCAGGGACCGAGCCGTTGAAATGCCGCTCAGCTTGGCTAGGCCAACCGCCCGCAGGGCCACGGCCCAGAGGGCAAACAAGTCAACCATCGCCAGCACGCCGTGCCAAGTATTCAAAGGATCGAATTCCTTGACCAGCATGGCCAGGTTGGCCCCGGCAAACATGCTGCCCATGATGACCACCAGGAGCGTTTTGACCACCCCCCCCAGCGCCCCAATCATGCTGGCCAATCCTACCACTTCCGTCGCTTGCATGAACGTGAAAGTCCGTTTGAGGATGACCGCGCCCACCAGCCAAACCAGAAACGCCCACCAGAAAAGCGTCGCAAAACCGGCAAAGACCGGCCCGACCGCCCCGCCGATTACTTTCTGGATCATGCCAAACTTTTCCATCGCATCACGGCCTTGGTCAGCCTGCTCCTTGGTTATCTTCCCAGACTCAACCTGTTTCTGGAGCGCCCGTTCCTGGATGTCGCTCGACTGATGCTTGATTGACTCTTGCGAGAGGGTCAACCAGGCGCCCAGCCAGCCCACCACGATGAAGAGCAACACTGGCGCCAGCCAGTTGGCGGCGCAAGGCGGGCCGGCCTTGACCTCGGCAAACACCTCCCCTGGGGCGGCGAACACGTTCACCATCCGCGCCCAGACGGAACTGCGGGCCGTCGTTTCCGGTTGCGATTCGGGCACTGCCGCCGGCGGAGTCTCATTCATAAGGACAACAACACTGAGGCTGGCCACTTTGTTTGGTGGCCGCGGCCAGGGTGGCGGACTATTGCCGCCGAGTCAAGGGTGGGTTGCCGCTGGAAGGCTGCTGCCCAAGCGCCGGACGCAACTCACATGCCTCCGACCGTCGTGAGTATCCGGTGGACTTCGATTGCCGCTCCAATCACGGCCCCCGTTAATTCATCGCTCGCTGTCCGTTCGCTGTGCTCTATGGCTTTCATTGTCCTTTGGGTTAGTCTGATGGAAAAGCCACAGAGGGCACCGAGTTCACAGAGAGCTCTTGCCCAAATATGCGGTTGACCTCGAGTGCCCCGCCAATGAGGGGACTGGTCGGTTCATCCCTCTCTGTGTCCTCTGTGTGCTCGGTGGCTTCCATTCTCGTTGTCACTCGGCGGCTTCCGTTCCGATGATCTCGTCGTTGTAGGTCGGGACGACTCGCTGGCCGGGCGGCACGACGAGAAAGTCGCGCGCTGGCCAGTCCCCGTCGAGCCACCGTTGCAGGAGGCGCAGGTCGCCCTTGACGGCGCCGAATTGCCAGCCGCGCTGGGCGCAGATTTTGCGGACTTGCGCGCGGAGGCGCAACGGCTTGGCAAAGTCGAACTCAATCAACACCCCGTGGGTGTAGTTGGCCGTCCACTGGTTCATGACCCCGGCCAAGTAGCGGGCCTTCTCTTCGCCGAACTTGGCGACCCACTCTTGGTAGGTGGCCTGGAGAGCCGCCGCCGAATGGGCCGGGAGGAAGGTGCCGCTGCCCGGGGGCAACTGGCCTGCCCGGCGCACCCGATACTCCAGCCAGCCGCCGGTGTAGTAATAGGTTCCGGGGCGGGCGTTGAACATCTGCTGGTAACGTCGCTTGGAGCCAAGGAACAGCGCGATGCAGTCATGGGCGCGGGGGATCACCAGCCGGGTGTGCCGGGCGGCCAGCCCCGCCAAGATGTTGCTGCACAGGCCGTAGCCGAGCAGGATCGCCTCGTATTTGCCCGCCGGGGCGGAATCCACGCGCCGCTGGAGTTCGGCGCGCCCGACGGCGGGCGTGTCGTGGTAGCCCTGCGGCAAAAACTCCAGCTCCACCACGCTGGGGCTGCGGGCGGCGGCGTGGCAGATTTCGCGAAAGGCAATCTCGCAGGCGATGACCTTGACGAACATCGGGCGCTCACCTGCGCCTGGCCACCCAGCGGATGGCCTGGGCCAGCAACTGGCGGTAGTTGGGGTTGTCCCAGGCCAGGTGATCGTGGCCCAGTTGGAGATAGACCACGCGGGCGTTCTCGTTAGTCTTGACCCAAGCGATGGTCGGGGAGTTGCTCGGCTCGGTGGTGGTCAGCAATACCCTCACGCCGGGCTTGACTTCGTATCCCCCGTAAGTCTCGTCGTGGATGTCGAAATCGCTCACGCCGCGCGTGACCGGATGGCGGGCGTCGGCCACCTTGACCCTGAAATCAACGCCGTGCTTGTAAGTCGAAGCCGGCTTTTCCACGCCATTGTCAACCCATTTTTCGAGGTGGTATTTGCCGCCAATGATGTTGGCGTATTGGTCCCATTTCTGGTAGGAGCCCAGGCAGTGGTGCAACGCCACCAGGCCCTTGCCTTGCTTGAGGCAGTTGACGAAATCGGCCTTGGCTTCGTCGCTGATGTCCTGCCACATGTCGTAGCACACCAGCACGTCCCAGTCCTTGGCCGCGTCGGGTCTGAGGCAGGCGTGGGCCTTCGGCAGCGCGACCGCCTGGCAGGTGATCGCCGGGTTGTCCTTGAACACCTGCAAGAACTGGTTGGTTTCGTAATCGTGGCCGCCGGTCACCAGCAGGACGCGAATCTTGTTGGTCTGGCCCGGCTCGCCGGCCGCCCCCAAAAGCGCCGCGCAAAACGTCGCCAGCACGACGGCCAAGGATAAGGCAAGAGGATTGGCATGTGGTCGTTTCATAAGCTTCGGTTGTTATCCATCGTCGGCGTCTGTCCGGGCGCCGCTCAATCGCAAATGGCAAATCGGAAATCGCGGACCGCCCACGCCGCGCTCCGCGTTCCGCCCGGACGGCCTCGACTAAAGAGGCTGCGGCAGCGTTTGGCAAGTCCGATTTGGGGGCAAGGTGCAAGTGGGGCGCACGCCGCGTCTCTTCAGGTGCGTGGGCAGATCTCATTAACAACCCCGCTTCAGCGGGGTGATTTGCGCCACTGGAGGCACTCAGCCGCTTCAGCGGTTTCGAGCGCCCGGTGGTCAGACCGACGGCCTGAAAACCGCCGAAGCGGTTCCTGGCCCTCAGTTGCGTTGGCGCCACCTCGCTGAAGCGATGTTAATGAGAAGCCCACGCGGTATATTCGTTTGACAACCGGGGGCGAACTGCGTAAAAGGCCGCGAAAAGTCAGCCGCGTTGCGACGCGCGTGGCGGCCCGCGCACGCCCGGCGGATCGGGGCGCGCGCCGCCTGAGGCGAGGCGCGCGGCGCTTGGATAACGAAGGGATGCACTATGTTCATAGTCAAGTCGTACGCCCTGGGGGTGGTGATGTGCGTCATCACGATGCTCTGTTGGGGTTCGTGGGCCAACACCCAGAAACTGGCCACCAAAGAGTGGCGCTTCCAACTGTTCTATTGGGACTACGCGATCGGCGTCTTTCTGCTGTCGCTGGTCCTGGCCTTCACGATGGGCAGCACGGGCGCCCAAGGACAAGGCTTCATCCGCAATCTGTTTGAATGCGAGCCGAGCAGCCTGGGGTCGGCGTTCCTGGGCGGCGTGATCTTCAACCTGTCCAACATCTTGCTGGTGGCGGCGCTGGACATCGCCGGGATGGCGGTGGCGTTCCCCGTCGGGGTGGGGTTGGCGTTGGTGCTGGGGGTCATCACGACCTATTACACCAAGCCGGAGGGCAGCAAGCTCTGGCTGGCTCTGGGCGTCGCTGCCATTGTGGTGGCCATCATCGTGGACGCCATCGCCTACAAGCGGCTGGCCAGCGCCGGCCAGAAAACCCCCCTCAAGGGCATCATCTTCTCCATCGTGGGAGGTCTCCTCATAGGCTTGATGCTGCCCCTCATGGCATACTTCGCGTTCTCGCACCGCAACTTGGTGTGGCTAACCCTTTGCTGCGGAGTGTTTGTCGGGGCGTTGTGGCTGCTGGCCAGCGCCTATGAGCTGCTGGCAAGAGCCGGCCAGAAAACCTTGGCCAAGGGCGTTGTCCTGTCCGTCGCGGCAGGCGTGCTGATGGGGTTCTTCTACCGTTTCGTGGTGGCGTCCATGTCCGGGAAGTTCGAGGTGATCGAGCCGGGCAAGCTCACGCCTTATACCGCCGTGGTGGTCTTCTCGCTGGGCCTGTTGCTCTCCAACTTTCTCTGGAACACCATCGTCATGCGCTGGCCGTTCGTCGGCGAGCGGGTGCCTCTGGGCGATTACTTCACCAAGGGCAATCTGCGCCTGCACCTCATCGGCATCCTCGGCGGCATCATCTGGAACGTCGGCATGTCCTTCAACATCATCGCTTCGGGCGCGACCGCGCCGGCGTTGGCGTATGGCTTGGGCCAAGGCGCGACGATGATCGCCGCCATCTGGGGCGTGTTTATATGGAAGGAATTCAAGACGGCGCCGCCCGGAACCAACAAGCTCCTGGCGGCCATGTTTGCGTTCTACGTGCTGGGCTTGGGGATTCTGATTGCGTCGAAACTCTAGACGGCAGGCGGGTAAGTGCGGAAGGCGGAGTGCGGTTGAGGATTGAGGGTTGAGAGTTGAGAGTCAGGCGGGGCGAGCGTCCCCTCTCCCCCTTGGGGGAGAGGCGTCAGGGTGAGGGGGCCCTCCACGAGCGCGGAGTGCAGAATGCGGAGTGCGGAATTTATTCCGCTGCAGCGGCATCGGACGTCAGCAGAAAATCCATTAGTGGCGTTTACCTAACCGAGAATTGAGCTATGGCGAAGAAGAACATTGTCGTGGTCGGCAGTTCCAACACCGATATGATCATTAAACTGGAGCGCCTCCCGAAGCCCGGTGAGACCATCATCGGCGGGGAGTTCGTCACCGCGGCGGGGGGCAAGGGCGCCAACCAAGCCGTGGGCGCGGCGCGGGCAGGCGGCGCCGTCACGTTCGTTGCCCGCGTCGGGCAGGACATGTTCGGCGAGCGGGCCATCGCCGGCTTCCGCAAAGACGGCATCAACGTGGACTGCGTGTTCAAAGACAAGACCAGTCCCTCCGGCGTGGCCTTGATTTTCGTGGCCAAGGACGGCGAGAACAGCATCGCCGTGGCCTCCGGCGCCAACGCGAAGCTCTCGCCCGCCGACGTTAAGAAAGCCAAGCCGGCGCTGGCGGCGGCCAGCGCGCTGGTGATGCAATTGGAGACGCCGCTGGCGACGGTCCAGGCGGCGGCGGAGTTGGCCGCGGCCCTGGGCGTGCCGGTGATCCTCAATCCAGCGCCGGCGCGGCCATTGCCGGATGAATTGCTCAAACGAGTCTCACTGCTCACCCCCAACGAGACCGAGGCCGAGTTGCTCACGGGAGTCAAGGTGGACAGTGATGAGGCGGCCGGGAAGGCGGCCCAGGCCCTGCTGGCCAAAGGCGTGCAAACGGTGATCATCACCCTCGGCGCGCGGGGGGCTTTTGTCGCCGTCGCCGAGGGCAGTCAAGTCGTTCCCAGCTTCAAAGTAACGCCCGTGGACACGACGGCGGCGGGCGACATATTCAACGGGGCCTTGGCCGTCGCGCTGGCCGAAGGCAAACCGCTGGTGGCGGCGGTCCGTTTTGCCAACGCCGCGGCCGCTCTCTCGGTCACCAAGATGGGCGCGCAACCCTCCGCGCCAACACGCAAGGAGATTGAGCGGCTGCTGAAGACGGCTTCGTGACTCGGCTGCCGTGGGGCAGACCTCCGGTCTGCCGGTGCCCGCCTCCTCTGGAAGCGGAGACATCTGTAGCCTATAAGCGCGCCTTCTGCTAAGCACGTCGGACTCAGGGCCAGAGGCTCCGCCACCTGCAGACCAGAGGTCTGCCCTACATGCGCCCACGCTGCCTCTCAAGGTTGCTTTCCGGCGGCGACAAGCTCGCGCCCGATTGCCCACTCGGCAGCGTGGTAGGAACTGCGGACTAGGGGCCCGCTGGCGACGTAGCGGAAACCCAATTCCCGCGCCACACGTCCATACTCGGCGAACTTCGCTGGCGCCACGTATTCAACCACTGGCGCCTGCTGCCGGGTCGGCTGGAGGTACTGTCCCAGCGTGAGTCCGTCGCAGCCGGCTTGGCGCAAATCGCGCAACGCCGCCAACACCTCGGCTTCAAGCTCGCCGAGGCCAAGCATGAGGCCGGATTTGGTGTGGCCGCGCGGGCCTTGCCGTTGTTTGGCCTTGCGCAGCACCGAGAGGGAACGGTCGTAGCTGGCCCGGGAGCGAAGGGCAGGCGTGAGCCGGCGCACGGTTTCCAGGTTATGATTGAAGATGTCCGGCTTGGCGGCCAGCACGGTGTCAAGCGCCGCATCCTGATCGTTGAAGTCCGGCGTCAAGACTTCGATGATGGCGCCGGGATTGCGCGCGCGGACGGCATCAATGGTGCGGTGGAAATGGCCGGCGCCACCGTCGGGCAGGTCGTCGCGCGCCACCGAGGTGATGACGACGTGTTTGAGGCGCAACCGATGGGCCGCTT
>Ga0315268_10006515_pt1 | contig 12416 bp, 5 predicted proteins | sample C1_top_MG_FD_204535 | JGI IMG/M metagenome (GOLD analysis project Ga0315268, IMG submission 204535) | Sediment microbial communities from Yellowstone Lake, YNP, Wyoming, USA - C1_top | ecosystem: Environmental > Aquatic > Freshwater > Lake > Sediment | place: USA: Wyoming | collected 2017-08-01 | reverse complement strand
CGCCCCGCTCCCCGCGCCGGCCGGCAGCTGCGCGCCGCGGGCGACCTCACGGCCCGCCTCCGGGCCCGCCGTCCCGCCGGGCGCTCCGGCGGCGGGTCGGGGCTTCGCCACCCCCCTGATCGCGGCGATCTCGCGCTCCTTCTGCTCGAGCTGCAGTTCGAGCGCGCGCAGCCGCTCCACGGCGTCCTGCACGATCGCGTCGTGCGCGAAGTCCGTCCGTCCTTCGCCGACCGCGGTGTAGACGTGGCTTCCGAGATCGGTGAAGACCCGCTCGATGTCGCGCGAAAGGGTGAACTTGTCGTACTTGCGCACGCCGATGCGGGCCATCTCCTCCGTCTTGTCGGCGGCGACGGCGTACCAATCGGACATGTTGACCCGGACCTGGTCCCACAACGACATGGCGCCTCCTCGCGCATCGCGGCCGCGCTCCCTGCGGATTGCGGTTGCCGCGGGCGCCCCATTCTTATACAAAGATGGCCTCATGAGCAACCAAAGTGCGCCGGTGGTGCTGTTCGTCGCCGACAGCCATTTTCATCTTCGCCCCGACGCCGCCGAGCGCGACCGCCTCGAGCGGTTCCTGGCGTTCCTCAGCTTCTCCCGCCGCGCCACCGATCTCGTCCTGCTGGGCGACATCTTCGACTTCTGGTTCGACTACCCGCACTTCCGCCTCGACGGCTACGAGGAGCTGCTCATCGCCCTCGACGCCGTGCGCGACGCCGGCACACGCCTGCATTTCGTCGGTGGCAACCATGACATCTGGGCGGCCGGGTACCTGCGGCGGCGCTACGGCCTGGCCGGCGACGGCGAAGCGGTCACGGTCCCGTTCGGATCGCTGCGCGTGCGCCTCGACCACGGGGACGGCTTCCTGGCCCGCGGGCCGGTCTACCGCTCGTTCCGCGCCATCGTGCGCCGGCGCGCCGGGGTGCTCTGCGCGAAGTCCCTGCACCCCGAACTGCTCTACGCCTTCTCCACCTGGCTGAGCGGCACGAGCCGGATGGCCTCGCGTGACGAGGTCTCGATGATCGAGCGCCGCGCCGGCGAGCGGCTGGCCGCCGCCGGCGGAGCCCCGTGGGACCTGCTGGTGATCGGGCACGTCCACCACCCGTTCGTGACCGAGCACGCCGGCCGGACCCTCGCCTGCCTCGCGGGTTGGCTCCGGACCGAAGGGTACGGCCTGCTGCGCAACGACCGCTTCGACCTGCTCGACTTCGCCCGCGATCCCCTGCCCGACCTCCCCCCCCGCGCGCCCGCGAGCGGCGACTGAACCGGCCCCCAAGGCAACGCGCGGGGGTGTCGCCCCCGCGCGCCCGTGCCGTCGACGCTCCCGACGCGCCGGCTAGTAGTGCAACTCCAGCGAGAACTTGTGCAGGTCGTCGAACCCGGACACCTTCGACTCCTCGAAGGCGTAGCCGACCTCGACCGTCCCCTTGCGCAACCCCAGGCCGGCGGTCAGCCCCTGGTTGTCGTAGTTGATGCGCGATCCGACGCGCAGCGCGAATTCCGGCAGCACCCGGTACTCCGCGCCGACGTGCGCCTTCGCGTTGCCGTCGTTGGGCATGAAGATGTCGCCGGCCAGCGTCACCTTGCCGCGCAGGAGCGGATACGCCGGATCGTAGGCCGCGCCGAGCCGCACCGCGGTCGGCAGGTCGAACGGTTCGGCGTTGAGGTTGAGCTGTCCACCCAGGTTCGTCACCGACGCCCCGAGCACGAGCCCCTCGATCACCGCCTGGTGGCTGATGAACAGGTCGGCGGCGAAGCCGGTGTCGCTGTAGAGGTCGATCTTCTCGTAGAGCACCTTCACCGTCGCCCCCACGGCCAGCCGGTCGGCGACCTGCCGCGCGTAGCTCACGCCGAAGGCGAGGTCGTACGGCTTGAACGTCCCCTGGGGAACGCCGACCGTGTCCTCCTCGTAGCGATCGATCTCGTCGGAGTACAGACCGAGGAACTGCACCCCGATCACCCCTCCGGCCGCGCGGTGGGCGAGGCAGGCGCTCTCCTTGCTGAAGAGCCCGTAGAGCCGCTGGTGCTGCAGCAGCAGGTCGGTCCCGCCTTCGGTCAGCGCGAGACGGGCCGGGTTCCACCAGACCGCCGCCGCCCCGGACGGCGTCGCCACGCCCGCACCCCCCATCGCGCTCTCGCGCGCCCCCACCGGCATCCGGAGGGAGAGGAAGCCGGCGTCGCCCGGCTTGCCGGCCCGCGCGGCGGGAGTTCCGGTGGCCAGGGTGGCGGTCAGCGCCCACAGCGCCACCGTCCCGATTCGCATGCTCACGCGCGCCATGATCCGCCTTTCTGCGCCCGCCGCGCCACGGCCCGAGGCCGCGCCGGGGGGCATCATCATACTAACGAATGCCGCACCCGCGGCGCCACACCGGAAGCCGCCTCAGCGCGCCACCGCCACCGGAGCCACGCTGGTCGCGGCCGGCAACCCCGCCCGCTCGGCGACCAGCCGGCAGAGGTACAGCCCGCTGGCGAGCCCCTCCGCCGACAGCACGACCTCGCCCGGCCCGCGGTCCGGAATCGCCACGGCGGCCGAGGTCTCCACCAGCTGTCCCGTCAGATCGTACAGCGTGGCCCGCGCCACGCAGGCCGCCCCGAACTCGGCCCGCACGCGCAGCGGCCCCCGGCCGAGCGGCGTCGGGTAGCAGAAGTGGCTGCCCGCGACGATCAGTTCGGGCGACGCCGGGGCGACCGCCGCCGTCCGCGGCGGGGGCCAGCGCCAGGCGTTGCCCAGCCAGACCGGCCAGCCCGGTCCGCCGGCGTCGTCCACCGCAATTTCCGTGCGGTAGACCGCCAGCCGCGAAACCGGCCGCGTGCGCAGTTCGCCGGTCTGCGCGTCCCGCCCCTCGACGCGCGCGAACGCCCCCGCCGCGCAGATCTCCAGGGTGGCATCGCCGTCGAGATCGATGAACAGCCCGGTGCCGGCCGCCGCCGACGGCCCGGCCACCGGCCAGCCGGGCTGCGCGCGGCCGTCGCTGCCCTGCAGGTAGAGACGCCCGTCGCGGGTCTGGAAGAGGGTCAGTTCCCCTCCGACCGCCCGCGCCTCGAGCGGCGCCGGAACGACCGCCGCCGGCGCAGCGTCGATTTCCGGCCGGGGACGCACCGGCCAACCGGTGAGCGGCGCGCCGGCGGCCGTCACCTTCGCCAGGGTCCCCTGACCGACGTGGGCACCGCCGGCCGACAGCGGCCCGCGCACCGGCGCGCCGGCCGGCCAGGCATCGCGCCGCACGAGCGCCTCGTCCCGGTCCCACCAGACGGTCTCGGCCGACCCGCCGGCGTCCACGACGACGGCGCCCCGCAGCGATCCCTCCGCCACGACCGGCAGGAGGGGGAGCGGGCCCGGCACCAGGGCGAGCGGCAGGGTCGCCACGACGACCGGCGCGGCCGGCGGCGCCCAACTCACCAGGCGGAGCGTCGCCTCGCCGGTGGCCGTGTCCACCACCGCCAGCGCCAGTCGCGCCGGGGCGACCGGCACCGGCGGCGCCGGCACCGCGACCGCCCCCAGGTCCAGGGGCGGCACGGCATCGTCGCCGGCGGCGTCGAACCAGCGCAGCCGCGCCCGCGCCGGTTCGCCGAGCGCCTCCACCACGCACGCCACGACCCCGATGTCCGGAGCGTAGTCCGCGATCCCATCCCTCGCCGGGCAGAGCACCGGCGGCAGCGCGCACCCCGCCAGCGGAGCCAGCAGCCCGAAGCTGTCGGGGTCGCCGTCGCCGTCGGCGAGCTCGCCGCCGTCCTCGCCGTTGAAGGCGTACAGGCCGCCCGGCCCCGTCAGCACGATTTCCTGCCGCCCGTCGCCGTCGAGGTCGCCGGCGGCCGCCGGCCCGTTCCAGCGCACCGGCGCGCCGGCCGCGTCGGTCCCGATCGCCAGGATGCCCGCGGTGGCGGGATCGGCGTCGCCGTCGAACTGCTCCGACAGGTCCGGCTCGACGGCGAACAGCTCGCCCCGCGCCCCCCCGGCCACGATTTCCAGCCGCCCGTCGGGCGGCGCGTCGAGGTCCGCCGCCAGCAGGTGCGAGCCGGCCAGGTCGACGCCGTCCAGCTGCCGCTCCGCCTCCGGCACGGGACCGGCGGCCGGCGCCTCGCGCCGGCAGCGGAAGGTCAGATGGTCGGCGTAGCGGATGAAGACGCGCGGCGGATCGACCGTCGTCGCGCTGGAGTCGACCACCACGCTGGCGACGCCGTCGATGACGACCCCGGTCCAGGCGCCGCCGGCCGAGCGGGTGTCGGGGTTGGTGGCCGGACCGAACGTGGCGTTGTCCTCGCCGCGGAAACTGTCGAAGTCGCCGCCGAGCATGTATTCCGAAGGTTCCCGCGAGTCGAGGTCCTGGATGCCGTCGGCCTCCTCGAGGTCGACCGACTTGCGGCGGGCGTCGGAGTTGAAGAGGTTGTCCTCCGCCCCGATCACGTCGGCGATCACCCCTTCGTCGACGTGCCAGACGTACAGCCCGCTGCCCGCCCCCTTCACGCCCGGCTCGCGCGCCTGGTTCTCGCTCATGAAGAAATCCCACTCGGCGCCGGTGAGCAGTTCGAGCGTGTCGGTGGCGGCATCGAAGAAGCCGGTTGGCGTGCCGTCGCCGTTGGCCGAGTTCGCGTCCCAGAAGTCGGGCACGTTGTTGCCGTTGAGATCGCCGGAGAAGGAGAAGATGCGGTTGCCGTCGGGATCCTGCAGCCGGTACTCGAGCAGCCAGAACTCCCGCCCGCCGATCTCGACGCGCGCCGCCAGCGAATCGCCGGCGGCGTTCTCGACCGGATCGAGCCGCCACACCCCGCCGGCCTCCGGCTCGACGCCGTACGGTTCGATCCACCCCATCAGCAGCCGGTTGTAGGCGGAGGGCTCGCACGGGATGTAGCCGGCGCCGACGAACAGCCCGTAGCCCATCAGGTCGAATTCGCCCACCCCCTGGCTGTCGGGGTGGCCCGCCGGCGTGAAGTCGCTCAGCGAGAGCATGCCCAGCCGCAGACCGACCTCGAAGCAGTAGACCCCGAGCGAGCCGAAGTAGCCGCCGTAGCCGGCGACCGGGTCCTGGAACTCGGTCTCCGGCAGCACCAGCACCTGGTCCACGACGACCGGGTTCCCGGCGCCGTCGATGTCGTCGGTGGCCAGGTGCGGCAGGGCGAGCGTGGAGTCGTCCGCGGCGCGGGCGAAGTCCTCGGGGCTGAGGTAGGTGCTGTAGATCTGTTCCGGCGAGTCGTTCAGCAGGTCGGTCTCCTCGCCGGCGCCGGCGTGCACGATGACCACGGTGTCGTAGCGCGAGAAGTCGACCACTCCGTCCAGCGCCGCGACCACGTCACGCGCCAGCAGCACCGACTGCTCGCCGGCCGTCGGATCGTTGCCGTACCAGCCCATCGGCCGCGGCAGGTTCGCCACCGCCGCCACGACGTCGCAGCGCACGGCGAGCCGCCCGCCGCTGACGGCGTCGAAGTAGGCCTTCACGTCGCCGAACCGGTGCGCGAAGAAGAGCGAATCGTGCGCCGCATAGTAGAACTCGCTCTGCCGCGGCGGCGGGAACTCGCCCGGGACCGTGCCGTACCGGCCGTACAGCAGGCTGTCGGCGAAGTCGCACAGCAGCACGACCGCCGACAGGGTGTCGGCGGGCCCCTCCCCCGCGAGGCGCCGGGCCTGCAGGGCGGGCGAGCCGTCGGCCAGCAACGGCGCCGAGCGGATCGCCAGGGCCTCGCGCACCGCCGACGGCAGCGGTCGGGGCGCGGCAGCCGGCGGCGCGGGCGCGGCGGCCGCGCCAACGGCGGCGCCCAGGAGCGCCGCCGCCAGCGCCACCCCCAGCGCGCGCCGGCGTCCGGCCGGGGATGACGTGAAAACACCGATCCGTGAACTGGTCGCCTTCGGCATGCGCTCTTCCTCGCGGGTCGCGCTGGGATTCATCGCGGGCGGGACACGGGCGCGGCGATTATAGGGACCACCGGCCGATCCCGTCAACGCGGGGTCGGCCGGTGGAAGCGTCCGGAAGGGCCGGGGATCGGACATTGTCGCCCCTGATCGACAACGGCTTCACCCCGGTCCCCTCCGGCAGCGATGACCACCGCCGGTCGGCTGTCGCGGCTCCCGTTCCCCTCGGCTGCCAACCTCTTCAGGGATCGGATCCGCGCCCCCCCGACCGGCGGTTGGGGGGAACGATGGCGAGCGGCTCCGCCGGTCAGCGCCGGCGCTGCTCGCCGCTTCCTTCCTGACCGCCCTTCGTGCGGCCGCTGCCGCCCGATGACGGTCGCGACGTGCTCGAACCGCCCCCGGCACGCGCCGAGGGGGGCGGCGACGGCCGGTCGTCGCGGCGCATCGACGGCGCGGGCCGGTCGTTCGACGCGGGGCGATCGTCGCTGCGGCGAACGGCCTCGCCGCGCGCGGCCGCGGGCGCCCGTGCCTCCCCGCCGCCGTCCCTCACCCGGACCGGCGCGGTGTCGCGCCCGCGACGCGATTCCGGCGCCGTCCGCTCGCCCCGCTCGACGGGGGAACCGCTCCGGCCGCCCGACCAGATCCTCGCCACCGGCTTGCGCGGCTCGAGCGGGCGGATCGCGCCGCGGTCGGCGCCTCCGGACCCGCGCTCCGGGCCGACGCCGCCGTCGCGAACCTGCCGCTCCCGCGGCGACCTGCCCACGGCCGTCGGCACGCGGTCACCACGGCCGCCGGACTCGCGCACGCGCAGGCCCCCCTCGCGCGTCTGGACGCCGGGGGCCGGGCGGAAGGTGGCCGGCTGGCGCGGCTCGGAGGCCACGTTCGCGTAGTCCCCGCGCCCGCCCTCGCGTCCCTTCCCGCGGCTGACGTCGCCGTCGAGCCGCGTGCGGGTGCGCAGGACATCCTCCACCTCGCGCGGCGGCCGGGCCTCGCGGGTGAACGGCGTCGAGCGCGCGATCTGCTTCTGCCGCCACCGCTCGTCGCGCAGGTCGCGTTTGTCGAGCGGCGTGTAGCGCCGGTCGCCATCCTTCCAGCGGCTCCAGGCGTCGCCGCGCCAGTAGGGCGAGTAGTTCCAGACGTAGACATCGTACGGCCAGTCGTACACGGCGTAGCCGGGCCAGTCGTACCAGGGGGTGTACCAGTAGTTGATCCACGGCCGCGAGCTCCACGGATCGACGTAGTAGTAGACCGGATACTGATAGACCGGGTAGTAGCCGAACCGGACGTACCAGCGGTTGGCCCAGTCGTAGTCGTGGTGGATCGCGATCGTGCAGCTGGCGCCGTACGGATCGTAGTTGTCACCCGCATGGCACTGGTTGCAGAGGTAGCGGGGGTGATCCACCGGGCGGTCCACGTAGTAACTGACGTAGTTCGTGACGACGAAGTCTTCGGCGTTCTCCAGGCGGGTGATCGCGTGGTTGACCTCGTTCATCGCCAGGAACGGATCGCCATCCACCGCGTAGCGGTACTCTTCCTCCGCCGGCTCGTGGTGGAAATCCACCTCGATGTCCCGCAGGTCGAACGGGTAGAGCGAAACCACGGCCTCCACGTACTCGACGCCGGCGTCCGCGCCGGCGCGCAGGCGGGGCGCCCCCGCCGCCGGCAGGTCGTACTGGTGACCGCCGAAGACGAAGCCGTCGTCCAGCCGGCTGCGCGGCCAGAGGATCGTGACCTCGCCGTCGGAGTCGATGCGGTACACGACCGCGTAGGCGTCCTGGTTCGCCTCGAAGGCGATGTTGACCTGCTCGCCCCGGCGGTAGGTGGCGTCGCCGCCGCGACCATCCGAAATGTTCACGCGCAGCGGCTCGTTCTCGTAGCCGGTCCAGTTCGGGGCGGCGCCGTCATCCGGCGGATTCTCGGCGGGGCTCGCCGCGGCGCGCGGCGCGCCGGCGAAGGGGGCCAGCAGCAGCGCGACCAGCAACAGGGAGAGCCGCGTCGACCCGTGACGGGTCCGGGCTCCTCCGCCCGTGCCGCGATGAATCCGATATCCCTGGTGTTTCATGTCACGCCTCCTCGCCGGCCTTGCAGCCGGCTTCGCCATGCAGACCCTAGAAGCTCATCACCTCGGCGACGTCACCCTTGCGAACCGGCGCCGGCGGCGCCTTCAGTTCCCGATTGTCAGCGTCTATCTGATACGCCCAATCGACCGTGATCGATCCCGCGATTCCGTCGAGGTTCGTGACGGCGAACTTCGCGTAGTGATAGGAGGAGGCGCCGACGCGCACCACGTAGGCGTGCCCCCGGATCGCCTCGACCCGTCCCGCCACCGTCCACCCCTCGAGCGGCGCGTAGCTGAGCAGGTCGAGGTCGATGAAGCCCGAATCGGTCATCACGTTGCCATAGTCCTGGAGCAGGACATCGGCGCGCGCCGAGTGGACGAACGGGATGTCGCCGGACCACTCGACGTAGATGTCGGCCGCGTCGTCCGTGTCGGCGACCCGCAGCGCGCGGCTGAAATCGAAGCCGCTGGCGGCCGGAGTGACGAAGCGGTCGAAGAGGGCGACGTCGAACCCCTCGGGCCGCGGCGTGTCGAGCACGACCTCGAAGCTCAGGGGGCTCTCGTTGCCGGCCCCGTCGTACGAGGCGACCGCGTACTCGTAGGTCAGTCCGTTGGTGACGGCCAGGTCCACATAGTAATGGAGGCCGGTGTTGGAATCCCAGTTCTCGTCCCAGGCCAGATCGGCCAGATGCTCGAATTCGCCGTCGGCGTTGTCGTCCCGATAGACGGCGTAGCCGGCCAGGTCGTTCTGATAGATGTCGTTCCAGAGGACGGTGACCCGCTCGTCGCCGGTCACGCTGTAGACGCCGGTCGGCACGGCGGGCGGATCCTGATCCACGCACTCGAGGCAGTCTTCCTCCGAACAACCGCCGAGCCAGAGTGCCGCCGTCAGCGGCAGGATCGCCAAGGTCATCGCCTTCGCCAGCTTCATCGTTTCCTCCCTGCGTCGGCCGTCGCTGCCGAGCCGCGCCGCGCCGATGACGATTCCCGGTCGGGATCACCCCTATCGCAGGCATCGTGCCAGGGCCGCCGCCGCCTCCGTGGACACCCTCGGCAGCCGACATGCCGCCCGCCGAACCGTGCACGGATTCCATAAGTCACTGCCGTGAAATACCATGCATAATTGCGTGTCCGCCGTCCGGCGGCAGCGGGGAAGTCCGGGGCCGCCCGCGGGCCCCCCGCGACCGACATCCTGCGCGCGCCGCTGTGCTCAGCAGAGTCCAGCGGATCCCCTGGAGTAGACGCGCGCCGAGAATGGCGAACGCATCGTGCGATGCCGAAGCCGCGGGGCAGGACGGGGGGAACAAAAAGAGAAGGAAAGAGCCCGCCGGGGTCCCGGCACGGCCGACCTTGAATCTCGCCAATTCAAGGGCAGCCTGGCTCTTTCCTTGGGTCGCCCCCGGTCCGGCCGCCCGGGCCGGGGCCAAGAATTTCGGGGAGGGAGGGTCCCGCTGGCTCTCTCTACTCTGCTCGATCGGTCCTCAAGACCCCACCTCTCGAGAACCGGCGGGCAGAACCCACGAAGAGAGCCTCCTCTTCCAGCCGGTAAGCAACGAGGACTGCGGAACCTGATCCCCCTCCCCAAACTTTGCCGCCTCAGCGGCCTGGATCCAACGAAGCGGCGATTCCCTGCAACGAGAGCCCCTTCAGGCGCCATCCATTGCAGTCCGCATGCCACGGAACGGGGCGGTCACGACTATATTAAAGCCATGAATGCAAACACTTTACGAATGGAAGAAACGCCTTCCGCGTCGTCCGGACCACGCATCCGTTCCGAACGTTGACAGTCGGGAGCCGCTCAGCATAACTGGCTGAAAATACGTTACTTAAACTATTAATAAAATTTACAGGCGCCGCAGGGAAAGAAGCGTGAAGTATCAGAAGGAGGTGCGGCTCAGTAGGTCTGCAGCCCGAAGAAGCGGATCTTCTTGAGCAGGTTGGGATAGCTGATCCCGAGCATCCGGGCGGTTTCCGACTTGTTCCCGCGCGTCAGGCGCAGCGTCTCGGCGATCTCCCGGCACTCGACCGCGGCCAGGGTCTCGCGCAGCGGCGCCGGCCGACCGACCTTGCCGACGGGCCTTCCCGCGCCGATTTCCGGTGGCAGATGTTCCGGCTTGAGGACCCGCTCCTCCTGGGCCAGCACGATCGCACGCCGGACCGACTTTTCCAACTCGCGGATGTTGCCGGGCCAGTCATGCGCCACCAGCGCATCCATGAACGAGGAGGTGTAGCCGGGCGGCGCTATCCCGAGCTCCCGGGCGAACCGTTCGATGAAGTGGTGCACCAGGAGTTGGATGTCGTCGCGGCGGGTCCGCAGCGGCGGCATCGTGAGCGGGAAGTCGAGCAGCCGGTACAGGAGGTCCTCGAGGAAGAGCCCCCGCGCGGTCAGGTCGTGGAGGTCGGATTTGCTGGCGCAGACGATGCGCACGTCGACCTGGCGCTCCTGGTTCGAGCCGACCGGCCGGATGACCCTGGTGTCCAGGAACTGGAGCAGCTTGCCCTGCATGCTGAGCGGCATCTTCCCGATTTCGTCCAGGAAGACGGTGCCCCCTTCGGCCTCCGCCAGCAATCCCCGTTTGTCTCCGATGGCGCCGGTGAAGCTCCCCTTGACGTGCCCGAACAGCTCGCTCTCGAGCAGCGTCTCGGGGATGGCCGCGCAGTTGATCGCCAGGAAGCGGCAACCGCTTCGCCGGCTGAGCGCGTGGATGGCCTGAGCGAGCAGCCCCTTGCCGGTGCCGGTCTCGCCGGTCAGCAGGACGGTGAGATCGCTGGGGGCCACCTTGCGGATCAGCGCGAGCAGTTCGAGCATCTGCTCGTTCTCGGTGATGACCTGATCGAAGCTGGTGGCATCGGACACCGGCGCCGGCGGCAACGCCGATTCGCCCGGCAGCCGCCCCCGCCCCTTCTCGAACAGGAACAGCGCCAGGAAGCCCATGTAGGTGGCCAGGAAGTCGAGCGCGGGGCGCCCGAAGGCAGCCTCTCCGCCGGCCAGACTGCTGCGGCCCAGGTAGAGGACGCCGAATCGCCGGCCCTCGAGCGTGATCGGCATGAAGAGGCAGCCCGCCGCCCGGTCGCGCAGGGCCGGCACGGCCTCCAGCAGCGGCTCGCTCCCGGCCAGCCGGGAGAAGAGAACGGGATTCGCCGCATCCGCGCCCGCCGGAACGCTGGTGCGGTACCAGCGGCCGAGCTGCGCGGACAGAGTGTCGGAGAGACCCTCGCGGGCCACGACGCGCAGTTCGCGCGCACCGTCCTCGGACCAGTCGAGCGCGATGAAGCCGTGATCGGCGTGTACCCTGTCCATGCCCGCCCTCAGGACAGACGAGAGGTTGCGCGGGATGGAGGCGTCGTTCCAGCTGAAAATGCCCGGAATGCCGGAAATCGCCTGGAGGTGGTTCTCCGTGCTGCCGAGGTCGCCGAGCAGCGAGCGCTCTATGCGCCCGCGCAGTTCGCCAATGGCCAGGCCCAGCGCGGCATCTCCCAGCCCGCCGGCGTTGCGCTCGAGTTCGTAGGCGGTCAGCAGCGCGTCGTCGAACTGGCCGAGCCGCATCTGCACCTCAGCCAGCCCCTGCTGGACCCGGCAGAGCAGCCGGTCATCGAGCACCGAGCTTCCGCTCTCCTGGGCTTCGAGCAGATAGCGGCGCAGCAGCAGGAATTCCGGCTGGGCGGCAGTGGCGAGGCGGGCGTCGAGGAAGGCGAGGATCGCGTCGATCCAGAGTCGCGGCAGGTTCTGCTGGCGGAACAACTGGATCGCGCGCCGGAACTCCAGGTCCGCCGCGGCGAGGTCCCCCCGGGCCGCGCGGGCGCGGCCGAGCGTGAGGTGGCAGAATCCCAGTTCGTACTGCTCGCCGCACTTCTCGCAGACCGCCACGGCCGCGAGGCCGGTTTCGATCGCCTGGTCCAGTTCGCCCCGCAGCCGCTGTGCTTCGGCGACCCGGCGCAGCAGTTCGCCCTCCAGATCGCACACCTTGCCGATCGTGCGGCTCTTGTCCAGGCCCAGGCTGTAGTTGAAGAGCGCCTTGTCGGTCTCGCCGCGCATCAACAGGATGTCGCCCAGGTATTCGTCCGCGATCGTCTCTTCGCGCAGGAACCGCTCCTGTTCGGCGAGGATCTTGCCCTCGAGCACGAACTCCTCGGCCCTGCCGAGCCGCCCCGCATGCATTTCCAGCAGGCCGTAGGCCAGGCGGTTCCGGTCGCCGAGACTGCGCGCCAGGCGCAGACTGCGATCGAGATCCTCGCGCGCCTCGCCCAGGCGGCCGGTCTTGCAGAGGATGATCCCGCGATTCAGATGCAGGCGGGCGAGCAGGTGCGTGGCGCCGTGGCGCTGCGCGATGTTGCCGGCCTTCTCGAGCAGGTCGAGCGCCCGGTTCCAGCGACAGGCGTTCTTGTGGAGCAGACCGAGGTTGTTGTGCAACGTGGCCGCGCCCAGTTCGTCACCGATCCGCCGATAGCTGGACCGCGCATCGAGGTAGAACTCCTCCGCCTTGTCCAGGCGTCCGAGGCGCTGGTTGCAGG
>Ga0315268_10006514_pt1 | contig 12416 bp, 8 predicted proteins | sample C1_top_MG_FD_204535 | JGI IMG/M metagenome (GOLD analysis project Ga0315268, IMG submission 204535) | Sediment microbial communities from Yellowstone Lake, YNP, Wyoming, USA - C1_top | ecosystem: Environmental > Aquatic > Freshwater > Lake > Sediment | place: USA: Wyoming | collected 2017-08-01 | reverse complement strand
CCGAGGGACATTCACAACCTCTGTCCCTCGCGGATCGTCTTCAGGAGCGCGGGCGAGGCGGCCGGGACGTAGATGAGGCCTTTGCTCCCTTCGGCGACTACACCCTGTTCGCCGAGGAAAGCGAGGACGGCGTTCAGGCTCTGGCGGGTCGTGGAGTGTCCCCAGGAAGAGAGAATGGAGAGCACTTCGTTGCGGCTCACGGGGCGACCTGCGGAACGCAGGGCCGCCTCGACGTACTCGATGGTTTCCAATGTGGGATTGGCGCCGCGGTGCGCGAATCGGAGCTCCGGAGCCTCCAGGGACTGGGCCATGAGGGATATATGGATACGTGTACTATATGTATCCTTCTACCCACTGACCGGTAGACGGGGCGGGGGTGCAACACCCCTTCAACACCCGCCGTCCAGACGCTTGGAGATGGACGATCGTCCTGCACCCGAGCCCTCGCGGAATTTTCCCACTCACCGCCACAGATCCCTGCTGGCACATCCACGCCCTGGCAGGGACGCGTGACCCGAGGGTGAGGGCAAGCGACGAGGATGGAGGAACGAAAGGGCGGCTCGTGGCCACCGTCGCGGTCTGTGAATCTGCGGCGGTTCTCATCTCGCACATGCGGGGATGAGGATGGTGAGAGCGCTTTCCGGAGGTATATGCGCGAAGCTCGTACACTATTCCAGAGGGCATTATCGCCGATTTGAAACCTGGAGAGATGATAGGACTCTGAACACCTCGCATATAGCGGAGATGGCACTTGGCAGGGCAGAAAGATGGCCTCGGGGCGCCAAGTCGGCGCTCACGGAGAAGAGATGGGGTTACGCTGTCTACGCGGCGCAGATGCGCTCGGAGCTCTTGGACGCCCTCTCCGACAAACACCGGAGAAACCAGTCACGAGATGAAACACCTAGGAAGCCTCCTATCGCACGTCGTCTGCGGGATCCAGCCTGCAGCGCACTTTCACCCCCGCCACCGAGAACCTTTATTCGCACCCGCCACAATCACTCGCGGGATGAAGGTCTCCGACCTCGGGCTTGACGAGAGGATAGTGTCGACGCTTTCCAGGCAAGGGATCGAGGAACTCTATCCGCCACAGGCCGAGTCGATCGAAGCCGCTTTGGCGGGAAGGAGCATCGTGCTCGCGATACCGACCGCGGCGGGGAAGTCGTTGATCGCCTACCTGGCAGCGGTCAAGTCGGTCATGGCGGGAGGGAAGGCGCTCTACATAGTTCCCCTGAGGGCGCTCGCCTCTGAGAAGTACGACGACCTGAAGGAGTTCGAGTCGCTGGGCATCAAGGTCGGGATCTCCGTCGGTGACTATGACACGCCGGACCCGACGCTGGAGAAGTACGATATAATCATCGCCACCTCCGAGAAGGCCGATTCGCTCCTGCGTCACAAGACGAACTGGCTGAAGAGGCTGACGACCGTCGTGGCCGACGAGGTGCACCTGATCAACGACGGCGACAGAGGACCGACCCTGGAGGTGACCCTCGCAAAGCTGAAGCAGGTGAACCCGAGCGCGCAGATAGTCGCCCTCTCGGCCACAATCAAGAACTCAGCGGTATTGGCGGAGTGGCTCAAGGCGGAGCACTTCAGGAGCGAATGGCGGCCCGTCCCATTGAAGCAGGGGGTATGCTGGGGCGGCTCAATCCATTTCACCGATGGCTCAGTGAGAATCGTGCCTTCTGATGGAGAGGAAATGCTATCCCTTGTCACCGACACGGTCAAGGAGGGCGGGCAGACGCTCATATTCGTCAACACAAGGAGGTCGACCGAGGCACTCGCGACGAGCCTTGCCTCGCAGCTCAAGAAGCAGCTGGACCCTCAGTTAAGAGAGAAGATGAAGGAGATGGCTGAGGATCTATCGAAGCGTCAGGACGAACCAACGTCGATGATCGCGCGACTTGCGAAGTGCATCGAGGGCGGTGTGGCGTTCCACAACGCCGGCCTCACGAACGACCAGAGGCGGCTGGTCGAGCAGAACTTCAAGAAGGGGAGGATCAAGTGCATCGTTGCAACCCCGACCCTCTGCATGCATCCCGACACTCTGATAACGACCGAGAGAGGGCCCGTGAAGATCTCAGAGATTAGAAAGGGGGACAGAGTCCTAACCGCCATGGGCAGATTCCAAACCGTCTTGGGAATTTCCAGGCGTCCATTCGAGGGCGAGCTCTTGGAAATCAAGGCGGACGGAATGCTGCCAATCAGAATGACGGGCGAGCACAGAGTCCTTCGAAACATTCGCTATAGGTTCGGTCATCACGGGAAGGACGGCGTCTGGCACAAGATCATAAGGAGTGAGCCTGCCTGGGTGACCGCCAAGGAACTGGCGATCGACAACGAGGTGCTGTCGCCCGTGGAGGTTCCCGAGCGTCTCCCTGACGGCGGCGGTCTTGTCATCCCCTTGCACAACAAGACGTTCGTCGGTCGCAATCAATTCGGAGCCGTATTTCCCCATCCAATCGCAAAAAGGGTGCCCGAACTTATGGAAGTCGATGAGGACTTGGCGCGATTCTTCGGGCTTTACGCGGCAGAAGGATTCACCGGCAGGAATGGAGTTGTAGGATTCGCAATTGCCACCTATGAAGATGAGCTTTCTGATTTCATCTATCGGATGATGGCAAACACATTCCGTCTATCGCCGAAAATCAGGGATGCGGAGAGACATAGAAGAGTGGTGAGTTGTTGCTCTCGCGTCCTGGCAGAGTTCATGACCAAGTCCTTTGGGCGCGGGGCAACGAGGAAGCATTTTCCGGAGTATTTTGCAGGAGGGCCACAGGAAATAATCCGTGGGCTTGTCAGAGGCGCATGGGAAGGCGACGGTACGATTGACCCGGGTGGCTTCTCACGAGCGCGGTTTGCAACAGTCTCTCCCCGCCTCGCAGAGCAAATGCTGCGGATGCTCAAGCGGCTGGGCTATATGCCGTCAGTGCGTGTTGCCCCGCCTCGAGGAATGGGAAGACACCAGATGTACACTTTGGCGCTCAGCGGCACTCAAGGCGACCGATTTCTGATTGAGGTCATGGGAGTCGAATCAAGACTCCTCCGGAAGGGCAATCGCTCCTACAACACCAAGAATCTGGTCGGAAGTTCGTTCCGTTCTCCTGTTCGAAAGCTGAAGAGAATCCCCTACTCCGGCGAGGTATGCAATCTCCATGTCGAAGACGATGAGAGCTACGTATGCGCGTTTGGCTTCGCTGTGCACAACTCAGCGGGCATAAACCTCCCCGCCAGGAGAGTCGTCGTCAGAGACCTCTCCAGATTCGATGTGACCTACGGCAACGCGTCAATCCCAGTGCTCGAAATCAAGCAGATGTGCGGCCGCGCGGGACGACCGCGCTTCGACAGCTTCGGCGAGGCGGTCTTGATCGCGAAGAGGCAGGACGACATCGAGGAGCTCTCGAATGCGTACTTCCTCAGCGAGCCGGAGGCGATAGTCTCCAAGCTGGGCGCCGAGCCCGCCCTGAGGGTGCACATCCTCGCGAGCATCGCGACGGAACACACGAGGACCGAGAAAGAGATATTCGACTTCATCGGGTCCACTTTCTTCGCTCACTGCGAGGACGTCGAGAACATCAGGGACAAGGTCGAGGAGGTGCTCGCTTTCCTCCAGAGAGAGGAGTTCGTCAAGGCGGGGGACGGACTCAGGGCGACGCAGTTCGGCAAGAGGACATCGGACCTCTACATCGACCCGCTGTCAGCGGTGAAGATGAGAGACCACCTCAAGGGCAACCTGGAGAGCGACTTCGCCCACCTCTGGGCCGTCTCCTCGACACCGGACATGCCCAAGCTGTATCTCAGGAGGGGGGACTATCAATGGGTCGACGAGAAGATCGTCTTCGAGGGCCTCACCTTCCCCGTCGAGGACTATGACTTCATGATGGCGGAGGTGAAGACCGCCGCGCTCCTCGAGGACTGGATGGAAGAGAGGTACGAGAACGACATCACAAAGAGGTTCGGCATCGGGCCGGGGGATATCAGGCGGTTGACGGATAACGCCAAGTGGCTGATGTACTCGATGCAGGAGCTCGCGAGATTGTTCAACAAGGCGAGGGTAAGGCAGCTCAGTCGCCTCGTGCTGAGGCAGACATACGGAGTCAAGGAGGAGCTGCTGGAACTCGTCGAGCTGAGGGGCGTCGGTCGCGTCAGGGGGAGGGCATTGTTCTCGCGAGGTTTCAAGACGCTGAGGGACCTTCAGAAGGCGGATATCGGCGACATCGCGCGCATCGCGAGCATAGGACCGGCGGTGGCCACAAAGATCAAGGAGCAGGTCGGCGCCGGGGAAGAAGAACTGAAGGGACCGTTCACCGGTCAGTCGGGCATAGGAGAGTTCGAGTGAGGAGTCGGGAGGATTCGATATGGGCAAGAAGACGAAGATGAGCAGGCGTTCGCACAAGGTCGAGCATTTCCAGAAGGAGCGAGAGAGGCTCAATGAAGTCGTGATGAGGCACGCGAGCCTGAAGATCAAGAGGTTCTACGCGCTCGACAGCGAGGCGTACAGGACAGGGGCGCTTCCCGCCAAGACAAAGGAGATGATGGGGCTTGTCGCCTCGCTGGTCCTGAGGTGCGACGACTGCATCCTTTATCATCTCATCAGGTGCAGGGAGGAGGGCGTCACGGAGCAGGAGCTAGAGGAGCTGGTCAACGTGGGGCTTGTCGTCGGCGGCTCGATCACCATACCCCACATCAGGAGACTCTATGACGCCTGGGAAGAGATGGACGGGGCGTGAGGGGACGAAGTCGTGCGGCATCGGCGGGGGGATACTCCCGCCAGGCAAAGGAGAGACAATCGTGGAGAAAGCGAAGGCCCTCGCCTCCGATATGGGCGTCGACATACTCCTCATGGACGCTGACATGGTTTTCGGCAAGGTCCACATCGAGACCGCCATCGAGCACGCGGACAGGGCGTTCGAGAGGGGGTCCAACGTGGCGGGGACGAGGATGATGGAGGTCATGCTGTATGCGTCCGGCGAGAGGCAGCTCTCCGCCGCCATCGAAAAGATGGGCGTCGGGAGGGGGACGAGGAGGTTGGCGGTCGTCGTCTCCGATTCCAAGAGGCTTGTCGAGGTCATGAGAGCGCTAGGTGCGAAGAGGGATGACGGCGTCCTCGATGGCCGGTTTGAGAACCTCGCCAAGTTCGGGATTTCCAGGCAGGCGGTCCAGAGCGTGGGAAAGGAGAAGGCCATGGAGCTCGTCCTCGAGAGGGTCGCCTTCGTCGACATCCTGAAGTAGGCCCCCGCCGGCGAATCCTTATGAGAACGACCGACTTCACACTGCCGGCGAGTCATTGACCACCTCAGATCTGGTCGTCCGTTTCGCGGGGGAGGCGGGCGATGGCATAATCACCCTGGGCGACACGTTCGTCAAGGCATGCGTCCGGATGGGCATGGGCGCGTTCACGTTCCGCTCGTATCCCACAGAGGTCCGCGGCGGGAGCGTCATGTTCCAGGCGCGGGTCTCGGGCGCGCTGCCCTTGAGCCAAGGCGACAGACCACACGTTCTCGCCGTGTTCTCGAAGAGGGAGTTGGAGAATAACCTGCAAGATGTCGACCCGGGCGGCTCGATAATCGTCGACTCCGGCGTCGCTGAATTCGCGAAGGGCGAAAGAGAGGTTCTTCCCGTGCCCATAGAGGAGCTGTCGCAGAAATTCGGCGCGGACAGGAGGAACATGGCTATGCTTGGCGTCTGCGCTCGTTACTTCGGCGTGGACCAGAACATCGTGAGGGGTCTGCTGCAGGAGAGGTACGCCAAGAAGGCGGAGGCGCTGAGACTCAACGAGGGAGCGCTGGAGGCGGGGTGGAGATTCGCAGAACAGAAAGGGTGGCGGCATTCGGTCTTGGCACAGCACGTCCCGTCCGCACCGTCGAGGCTGCTCATGACGGGCAACGAAGCGATAGCACTGGGCGCGATCGCTGCCGGCTGCAGGTTCTTTGCAGGTTACCCGATAACCCCCGCATCGGAGATCCTTGAGTACTTGGCGGAGACTCTGCCGAGGTTCGGCGGTAACGTCCTGCAGGTCGAGGACGAGATGGCGGCTCTTGCGGCGGTGATAGGCGCGTCCTTCACGGGGACCAAGGCGATGACGGCGACATCCGGACCTGGCTTCTCGCTCATGGGGGAGCTCATAGGCTACGCAAGCATGGCAGAGATCCCCTGCGTCATCGTCGACTCTCAGCGTGTCGGCCCGAGCACTGGGATACCGACCAGCACGGAGCAGTCCGACCTGCTCCTGGCGATCCATGCGAGCCACGGCGAGTCGCCTCGAGTGGTCCTGGCTCCGGCCACGGTCGAGGATTGCTTCAATCTCACAATCGAGGCCTTCAATCTGGCCGAGACATACCAGGTACCGGTGATCCTTCTCGCGGATCTGGCTCTGTCTCACCGCCTCGAGGCCGTGACCCAATTCGATATCGAGAGGACGAGTGTCGTCAACAGGCTCACCCCGATAGGGAGCGTGACGAGCGACTACAAGAGGTTCCAGGTCACGGACACCGGTGTCTCGCCAATGGCTGTCCCCGGAATGGGCGGCATGTACGCCGCGATGGGCATAGAGCATGACGAGCGCGGCTTCCCCTCCTACACGCCGGAGACCAGGCTCAAGATGACCGAGAAGAGGTTCAAGAAGCTCGCACAGATAGACACGGGCAAGTACGTCAAGACATTCGGGGACCCGGACGCGCCAACGGGAATCATCGGCTGGGGTTCGACGGAGGGCGCGATAATGGAGGCGACGGAGAGACTCGCGAAAGAGGGTCTTCCGATTCACGGCATGCAGCTGAAGATGCTCTGGCCCCTGCCAGACCAGGCGGTGCTCTCGTTCGCGCAGGGCAAGAAGAGGATCTACGTCGCGGAGCTTAACAGGCTAGGTCAGTGCGCGAGGCTGCTTCGCTCAGAGCTAGGCATCGAGACGAAGGGCATCAACAAGTACATCGGACTTCCCTTCTCCGCTGGAGAGATCGCTGGCACGCTACGGGAGGTGACTCGCGGTGCCTGAGGAGAGTTTCAGGAGCGATCTGAAGCCCGTCTGGTGCGAGGGCTGCGGCGACTACGCCGCGCTCGATGCCCTCGCAAAGGCCTTGGAGGCGACGAGACCGAGGGTCGAGGACGTCGTCCTGGTGGCGGGCATCGGGTGTGGCAGCAGGCTGCCGGGATACCTGAAATCCTTCAGGCTCCACACGGTCCACGGGCGCGCGCTCCCGGCGGCGCTCGGTGCGAAGGTCGCCAACCCTGCTCTGACCGTGATTGCGGTCGGTGGTGACGGAGACGGACTAGCTATCGGCGGCAACCATTTCCTTCACACGTTAAAGAGGAATCCTCGAATCCTCTACATGATGACGGACAACGGTGTCTACGGCATGACGAGGGGGCAGGCGTCTCCGACTGCCGAGAGCGGGTTGAAGACGAAATCGACTCCGTATGGGAGCACGGAGGCCCCGGTCGACCCTGCCGCGTTGGCGATCACCGTCGGCGCCACCTTCGTCGCGAGGGGATTCAGCGGGAATCCCCGCCAGCTGAGGCAGATTGTCTTGGACGGCCTCAGACACAAGGGGTTCGCGTTCGTCCAGGTCCTCAGCCCCTGCGTCACCTTCCACAACACCTACCCCGACCTCAAGCAGAGGACGAAGGAGATAGCAGCCGACCACGACAAGGGGAACAGGATAACGGCCCTCGAGCTTGCGTGGTCGGAGACCCCGTACACGGGAATCATGTACCAGGTCGAGAGGGAGACTCTCCAAGAGTCGCTCGCTTCGCTCGCGGAATCTGCCAAGAAAGCGGGACCCGATACCCTCGAGGCTCTTCTTCGGGGCTTCGCCTAGACCTCTCCTCCGGGTTCGCTGGGCGGAGGTACCTTCCTGCGCCGCATTCTAGGACTGGTGGTCAGGAAGGCGAGAATAACCAGGAGGACCGTGCCGCCTAGGGCGGCTAAGGGCAGCAGCAATAGTGGCCAGTAATCTCCGGTCCCAAGGAAACCCGGGTTTAGAGGCGGTTGCGGCTTGGACTCCGGATTGCGCGGGTTCGTGCCGTTCCTGAACTCCTCAAGGTTGGTGTACCCGTCGGCGTCTGGATCCTGGTTCGCATCGGTGCCGTTGAGCGGGTTGAAATGGTAGGCGACCTCCCACCCGTCCGGCATGCCATCTCCGTCGCTGTCGGGGTTCCTTGGGTCTGTCCCCAGCTTGTATTCCTGGGAGTTCGTGAGGCCGTCTCCGTCCGGGTCGCCCAACCCGTCGGATGGATCGAGCAGGTTGAAGCCATTTCCGAACTCGTATCCGTCAGGCATCCCGTCACCGTCGGTATCTGCCCTTTTCGGGTCACTGCCGAGCGCCAGCTCCATCTGGTCAGACAGGCCGTCATTGTCGTCGTCGGGGTCAACGAAATCCGGGATGCCATCGCGGTCGTTGTCGTAGATGCTGCCGTTGAAGGTCTCAGTGTGGCCTGTGGCCGCGTTCACCGTCCTATTATTGCGGTCGAAGATGTATCCCGACAATCGGACAAGGACGGTGTTGGAATTAGGTCTGAAAGCCGTGTGGTTGTAAACGCCGTAGGTCATGATGAACGGGCCCGCGAGCCCATTCGAATCGGAGTAGAGCACGCCCTTCACGGTGCCGTTGTCCCTCACCTCCACATGAGCGCCGGAAAGCACCGCGCCGGTGTCATATGAGCGGACAAGCGCATAGATGTAGTTCTGGATGATAAGGGTCGAGCTGTCCTGGATTTCGCGCTTCATAGGCGTCGGCGGGCTGAGCCGGACGTTGCGGGCAGTGACGCGCGACGAGCTGAACGCGGAATAGTGTAACGTCCCAATATCCGTTATCGTCGAGTTGACCATGACTGCATCTGACCCGTCGCTTGCCTCGATGCCCACCCGGCCACGAGTTATCGCAAGGTTCTCGGCGAAGACGGCTGAGTCCTCGGCCTTCACCCCAATCACGTTGTCGATGAGCTGCGAGTCCATTATCGAAGCGCTGCCGTTGTAAACGTAGACGCCTATCTGCGTGCAACTCGTCGCAGTGAAATCGGTGACACGGCCTCCCGTCCCCTGGAACAGGATCCCATAGTCGCTGCCTGCGACTGAGACGCGGGCTATATCCGCGGTTGAGCCTATCACGACCAGCCCGTACACCCCTCCGTTGATTGTTATGTCCTTCACCGAGGAGAAGGAGTAGCTCAGGCGCAGATTGTTCATCTCGTTGTTGGAGAAACTGACATTGTCGATGCGGGGCGAGACGCCCATGACCCGTATCCCGCCGCTCGAGTAGCGCACCTCGGCGCGCGAGATGCGAGAGGAGTTGTCCGCGGTCTCTATGAATGAGAGGACGTTCCAATCTCCTTTTGCAGGGACCGGGGCGTTCGAAGAGAATATTATTGGCATACCTGCCGTGCCGACGGCTGTCAACTTCCCCTGGACTCGCAGAGCTCCACCTGCGGGGAATAAGACCTGCGTCCCTGGGAGTATCGCGAGTTCCCCTGACCTACCAACAACGGTTGTGTTGCGAGGGGTTACCGATCCTGTTCCCCATGCGTTTGGCACGACCAGGAAGCTCAGGCTCGCATGCACACTGGCGTTTGTCGTATAGGTCACGTTGACCGTCCAAGTCCCTAAGACTTTGACAAGGTAGCTGCTGAGCGCCCAGGCTGCATCGTTCGGGTCAACCGTCTGCTGGAACACTGACGTGCCATTCGGCGCGAACCATTCGAAGAACACGTCGTCGACATTGCTCGGTTGCGGTATCGGGGCGCCGGTGAAGTTCAGCGCAGCCCAAGCGTCCGCGATCGAGGCGTTCGTATAATCGTCGATGAACAGGAAGACGCCGTTTACCTCCGCCTGGGCGGCCTGCGCCCCTCTTGGCAAGAGGGATGAAAGTATGAGCAGGCACACGAGGATCCAGGGGATTATTTTCCTGCCATGCACCGCCAATCGATTCTCCTTCGGCCTATTTATTGGTTTGCGGGTCATTGACCGTCTTGAGCACTGCTTCAGCTGCATTCAGACCGGACTAGCTCACGCTGACTGACTGAAAAGAAAAAATAAGGAAAGGGTGGTCGACGCCCCTAGCAGAAACTGTCGACCACCGTTATCGTCGTGCTATAGGTCCACTGGCCTCCGTCATCGTCCGTTACGGTCAGGGTCACCGTGTACGTCCCAGCTGAGGAATAGGTGTGGAACACGGTGTCTGTCACCGATATCGGCGGTGCCGGGTCGTTCAGGCCCAGCGGCGGTGCGTACGGCTCGTACGGGCTTCCTGCGGGGTCTGTCCCCCTGATGGCGTCGTACAGGTAGTCCGTGACGGTCGTCGTCCCGTCTCCCCAGTCCCAAGCGAACTCGAGGTCGTCGGTGCCGGGGTCAATCGCGCTGGCCATGAACTTGAGCGGTATCCCAGCGGCTGCAGAGAAGTTCAGCGGAACAATCCACGGTTCGACGTGGTTCCAGTGGTTGCTGTCCCTGATCATCGACTGCTGCGTGTTGAAGGTGTGGTGCCACTTGCAGACGGTGCCGTCCGGGAACTTGCAGATTAGCCAGACAGGGTTGCCTGCATTGTTGTTCGGGTCCTTCCCGTTGTTCGGCTGGTCCCCCCGGATCGCGTCGCCGTTGTCAGGGAACGGGTCGTACGTGACAACCGCCGTGTAGTGGACGGTCTGCGTCAGGTCGAGCAGCATCGGGATGCAGTTGGAGCCTGTCGATGTCGGGTTGGCGTCGGGCGGTCCCGGCCACCTCTCGACCTCGATGTCTCCCAGGAGCGTGTCACCCTCGCCCGTTGCCGGGTCGAAGTTGTCCCAAACCTTGAGCTCAACGTTGCTCCACTTGCTGCCTGCTAGCCTTATGCACAGCTGGAACTCGATGACGCCGCCTTCGAATGTGCCTGTTGGCGCCACGTTATCGATGGTCACATCCCCAAACGCTTCGTCGACGTTGCCGGCAGTGTCCGTCACCGTGAGCTTGACCGTGCTCACGTAGTCGTCGTACCACGTGAACGATACGACTATCCCTGTCGCATCGACGTCGTTGTCGGTTATCCCGTCGCCGCTGCTGTCGACGTTGATATCGAAGTCCCACTCATAGCTGATGATGTCGTTCGTCCCGTCGGGGTCAGTGCTGCACGAGGCATCCATTGTAACGAGATCGCTCTCGTTGACGATGTTGCTGGGGAGGAACACGAAGCATGCCTCTGGCGGCTGGTTCCCGCCCGTTTCCGCTGCGACCAATGTCACATCGTGACCGTTGGGAGTCTTGTCATCGGATTTGGCATCCCATGCGTCGAAGTGTACCTCGAACAATGGGCTCGGGTTCGGCCCAAGCACGACCGTGACGTCCAACTCTACGGTCGTATGCCCTGGAAGCACGTTCGGCGCGTGAAGATACTCAGCCCATATCGCGTCGTCGCCCTGATACACGCCGTGGATGCCTCCAAACCCGTCATCGAACGGGTTGTAGGCTGTGTTCCCGAAATCGCTCAGGTGGAGAGTCTGACCTTCGACCGTGATGCTCACCATGTCGTCCGGTGTCGTCTCATATTCAGCATTCGAATTGCCAATGACGCCAGGGCCGTGGATGGCCAGGAAAACCCTGAGGTCGGTCTGGTCATTTCCTTTGTTGATCACAATCAGTTTGAAATTCAGAACCGCGTTCTCTGAATACGGTCCTGGAAGACAAACTACTCCACCGGCCTTCCAGCCTCCGCCTTGCGCCTTCGCGCCCGGGTCACAGTCGAGCCAAAGCTTACCCCCGCCTGCGGCTGCAGTCGGGATTGTTCTTAGACCCAGAGGTGCCAACATCGCAAACGCGATGAACACCGCTATAGATCCCCTTAACATCTTATTCATGTTCCTCAGCCTCGTTCCTAAAGGCAGCGAGAGAAAAGAGACAATTTCTCGATCCCCTATGGTTCCGTCCAGCTATTATCATCTTGTCCCCTTCCTCTCGCCTTCTATCATTAGAATGGCCCGGGGTTATTATAACGGATTCGGCACGAGCCTCGAACAGACCCCATGAAACGGAGCCGCCGACAGGTCGCTGCCGGAGCCAAACAAGGGAGTCCGCGGCATAGTCGACATGGCCCGGGCGCCCCTCTCGTCCTTAGCATCCTCCATGCCGAGCGAAATGCCACCGGTTGTGTGAATCAATGATTGGTTCCAAGAGGTAGTGTCTGACCACTTCGCTGTCCCCGTCGGGTCCACTGGAAGATGATGCGGACGGCGAAGAAGTTCGGGGACCGGGCACGACATTGATCCGCCATGGCTCGGATTTTCCTTGGCGACCGCTTGTCACGTCGCTGTAAATAGTGCATTGAGGCACCGCCATATCAAGAAATGATGATAATCAGACGGTAACAGATATTATGGAGGTCTTTGCTGGCCAGATAGTTTGATATCGGGCGAACTCCATGAACAACCATTCTCGCAATGCGGGACAAAAGGGGAAG
>Ga0315268_10006513_pt1 | contig 12416 bp, 14 predicted proteins | sample C1_top_MG_FD_204535 | JGI IMG/M metagenome (GOLD analysis project Ga0315268, IMG submission 204535) | Sediment microbial communities from Yellowstone Lake, YNP, Wyoming, USA - C1_top | ecosystem: Environmental > Aquatic > Freshwater > Lake > Sediment | place: USA: Wyoming | collected 2017-08-01 | reverse complement strand
TTGTTCGAACGACGAGACGATCTCAGTTTCTTGCTCATGGCGACCTCCTGCATTTGGCGTCGCCTATGAGTGTATCACCTTAAAATCTCGAAGTAATATGAAGTCTCGAAGTAATATTAGAGCCTGTCTGGAAATTTTGGCAGCGCTGGCTTCAGCCGGTTGGAGGCCAATTCAAGTCGGCGCTCCAACTGCTCTCGCGTGATTTTCCAGGCAGGTTTCCAGGGCTTGTGTGTGACGCCAAGCGGCCTGTTCCGCGTTTGCCGCTTGACGCCGTTAGTCGCCGCTGTAAGGAGCGGCAGTTGAACCGTGTCTGGACCGGCCCGAGCGCGTGCGCGTGTCGGAACGGCGGAGCCTGCCTGGATTCTGGCAAGATTGAATCAAATTCGCCTCTACCTGAGTCGCCAGGCGAGCAGCCTGGGACGTTACATCCTCGAGCAGTTTCTTCTGGGTCTGGCCGGCTGGATTCCGACCATCATTGGGATCGGCGTGCGAGGGGTCGTGTATCGCCTGATGCTCAAGATGGACGGCCTGGCGGCAATCGAATCCGGAGTGCGGCTGCGGTTTGCCAGCAACATCCGGTTGGGGCACGGGAGTTATCTCGACCAGGGCGTGTACCTGCACGCCTGCCCGAACGGCATCTCGATTGGCGCGCGCACGCTGGTGATGCACGGAAGCGTGCTGCACGTGTACAACTTTCGCGGCCTGCCTCATGCCGGAATTACGATTGGAACGGACGGTTTGATCGGCGAGATGAACGTCATCCGGGGGCAGGGGGGCGTGACGATTGGCGATCGCGTGTACACCTCGCCGCTGGTTCAGATCATTGCGGTCAATCACGTCTTTGACGATCCCGACGCGCCGTTCATTCACCAGGGCATTACGGCGCAGGGCATTGTGATCGAAGACGACGTGTGGATCGGTTCCGGCGCAGTCATCACCGATGGAGTGCGAGTGGGGAAAGGCGCAGTCGTTGCGGCGGGCGCTGTGGTCACCAAAGATGTGCCGCCGCACACGGTGGTGGGCGGCGTGCCGGCCCACGTCATCAGGACGATCACGAAAGGCGCGCAAGATACGAAAGACGCGCAAGAGGCGGCGGCGCGCGGGCAAGTCTACATGATTGACGGCAGTTGAATCCATGCAAATGTCAAATCTCGGGGCGGTGTAAAGAATGGCAGTCTATTTGGTAACCGGTGGAGCCGGGTTCATCGGCTCGCACATCGTGGATGAACTGGCGCGCCGGGGCGAGCGCGTCCGCGTGCTGGATAATTTCAGCTCGGGCCACCGCGAGAACCTGGAGCCGGCCCTGCGCAATCCGGGCGCGGACGTCGAGGTGATCGAAGGCGATATCCGCGACCGCGAGGCCGTGCGACAGGCCGTGAACGGCGCGGACTATGTTCTGCACCATGCGGCTATGGTTTCTGTGCCGGGGTCAGTGGCCGATCCGCTGACGACGAACGAGGTCAATGTCACCGGCACGCTCAACGTGTTGCAGGCGGTGCGGGAGGCGCACGGCGCGGGCGTCAAGCGCCTGGTGTTTGCTTCTTCGTCGGCGGTCTATGGCAATGACCTTACTGTGCCCAAGCGTGAAGAGATGCCCTTGGCTCCGCTTTCACCTTATGCCGCGTCCAAAGCGTCCGGCGAAATGTATTGCCGCGTGTTTTACGAGATGTATGGCTTGCCCACGGTGGCGCTGCGCTATTTCAACGTGTTCGGCCCGAGGCAGGACCCGGCCTCGCAATATGCCGCCGTGATTCCCCGGTTCATCACGGCCTTGCTATGTCACGAGCGGCCGACCATCTATGGCGACGGCGCCCAGTCGCGCGACTTTATCTACGTGGCGAATGTGGTGCAGGCCAACCTGCTGGCGTGCGAGAAGGATCACGCCGTCGGGCAGGTGATGAATGTGGCCTGCGGCGAACGCTGCACGCTGCTCGACCTCTATCGTGATTTGGCAGAGCTGACGGGAACGACGCTCCAGCCGATTTTTGCTCCGGCCCGCGCGGGCGATGTGAAGCATTCGGTGGCGGCGGTGAACCGACTCGCGCAGTTGCTCGATTACGCGCCGGCTGTGGACCGGAAGGAGGGGCTGCGGCGGACGATGGAATGGTACGCCTCGTGAAGGTTCTTTCAGTTTTTGGGACACGACCTGAAGCGGTCAAGATGGCTCCGGTGGTCAAGGAGCTGGAGAGGCACGCGGACAAGATTACGAGCCGGGTGTGCGTGACGGCACAGCAGACGACGGCGGCGTCGGCGGCGCTGGCTGGACAATGTGAGCGAAAATGATAGAATCATCCGACACGATGATAAGGGATGAAGGAAATGGCTGAACAAAAAGACGAATTCCAACGGGATGCGCGTCTGCGAACACGGCAGATCACTCCAGAGTTAATCGCTTACATCACCGACAAGATCGCGCGCGGCATCGCGCCTCAGCGGATTGTCCTATTTGGATCCTGCGCGCGGGGAGAAGCAACAGACACCAGCGACCTCGACCTCCTGGTTGTCCAGGACAGCCAGGCATCGAATCGCCAGGTGCGGCGGGAGATCGAACGCTTGTTGTGGGGACGACGTTTTGGGGTGGACCTCATTGTGCGGAGACCGGAAGAGGTGGCGCGCAACGTGGCCGACGGCAATCCGTTCTACACTCGCCACGTTCTGGGCGAAGGGCGCGTGCTGTATGAGCGACCAGCCTAGACGCCCGGTCGAGACACCCCGCGAATGGTTGCGTTATGCCGAACAAGACCTGCGTGTGGCCGAACAGGCGATGCGAGACGAGTTGCCCACTTATCACACCATTTGCTTTTTGTGCCAGAGCGCGGCCGAGAAATTCTTGAAGGGTTACTTGATCGCGCAAGGATGGACACTGGAGAAAACGCACGATATGGCCGCATTGCTCGAGATGTGCATAGAGCACGATCCCGAATGGGAGGCACTGGCGGCAGATGGCGCAGTGTTGAACGAATACATCGTGGCTGGGCGGTACCCCGGCGATATTGCTTGGCGTGCCGGTCCTGGGAAATCACTTGGAGCTGCTCAACGTTGCCCGGCAGAGCGGGGTCAACGAGATTGTCCTTTCGGTCAGTTCCGGCTTGAAGAACGGCGCGTTCGAGTCCGTGATGAGCTGCTTTGAGCACGGCCTTCACATTACGCCCATGCCCTTGATGTACGAACGCTTGACAGGCCGTGTGCCGGTGGAACATGTAGGGCAACATTGGTACGTTTCCTTGCCGTTGAGCGCCACACCTCCAGGCTGGATGTTTCGGGTAGTGGAAAGAACTATGGACGTCGGCGTCGCCGTGATGGGGCTAATGGTCATGGCGGCGCTATGCCCGACGGTGGCGCTGGGCAACGCGCTATGGTCGCCTGGCCCGCTTTTCTTTTGGCAGACGCGCGTGGGCAAGCGCGGCAAGTTGTTTAGAGTGGCCAAGTTCCGCACGATGATCCCCGACGCCGAAAAGCAGTGCGGAGCCGTCTGGGCGAAGGAAAACGATCCGCGCACCACATCTTTTGGACGGTTGGTGACAATTTGCAGGTCTATCAAAAACTTGGCGTCATCGCCGATCCTGCCCAGCCGATCCTGTCCGCCAATGTTTTTGAAGAAGACCTGGCGCGTGTCTCGGTGGGACAGGCGGCAACGATCAAGCTGGATAATTATCCAGATCTCGTCTTGACGGGCAAGGTTGCACGAGTGGGCACGCAGCCTATTCTTTCGCAGGGCGTAACCGTTCAGTTGGTAGATATGGCGCATAACTTCAATCATCGCCCTGCCTGTGGCGAGTTGCGGCTGCAATTCGACTTGCTTGTGCACTCGGACTCGCCACAGAGGAAAGGCAAAACCACCAGATGAAGCGCCTGCCGACTGCTAATCCCGTGCATGTGGCGGGAAAACCGACTGAACGGTTACCGCAGGGCAAGAATGCTTACGAGGTGACGATCACGTTTGACGATCCTCGGAATGCCCAGGCCACGATTCGGCAGGGCGCAGATGTGTCGCTCTCGGTCCAGACCAAGCCGGATGGTTTGCTCGTTCCCAGCCGCGCCATCATCCGCGAAGGCGGTCAGACCTTTGTGCAGGTTGTGCGCGATGGGAATACGACCCGCCTGCCTGTTCAGGTGGGCCTTTCTGATGGGACGCGCAGCGTGGTGCTGGCCGGTCTGCAAGAAGGCGACACCGTCAAAGTGCCCTGAACAGAAACATTTAGGGACCTCGTCGTCATACTGATTATTATTCTGTCTCTGCTCATCATCGTCGGTCTGGCCGTGTGGCTGACGATTCGAGCTGAGCAAGGGGATACGAGCGCCTCGTTCTTGCTGCCGGCGCCCTTGAGGTTGAGCACGTTGACGCTATGATCTCGCTGCGCCCTCGTCACAGCCGGCGGCATCATGAGTACACTTTTAATCGAAATTCTTGGTCATGCACTTGCGGCTGAGATTCTTGTTTCCAGATAATGCTGGGCGAGGTTCATGATGATGCCGCGTTGGCGAATGACCTACGGCAGAGATACCGGGAGTTCGCCGAAGGCGTTCATGTTCGCCTGGCGGTGTGCGTGCGCGTCAACGGTCAGTCACGAACCACTTCGCTTCTCGACATCTCGCCCGTCTTGTCAGATGGACTGGTCCGGTTCAATACGCCCGGTTACGAAGGGTTGATTGACGAACGAAACGGCGCAGGTTGGCTAACGCTGTCTTCGGCCATGCCAGTAGAGGACGTTGATTATTTCTTGCGAGTGGCGTTTGCTGTGCTCGCTTTCCGCGCTGGCGGGCTGCTGTTTCACGCGGCAGGGCTTGTCCGGGATGGGCGCGGGTATATTTTCTTTGGCTATTCGGGCAGCGGCAAGACGACTGTTGCCAGGCTTTCTCCCGACGCGGTGGTGCTGAATGACGACTTGCTTTTGCTTTTGCCCGCCGGGCCGGGCCGAGGATGGACAGTTCACGCCACTCCGTTCTGGAATCCTTCGCAAGTCAGTCCTGCGGGGCCATTGAGCGCTCCGCTGGCAGCTATGTTCCGCCTAGTCCAGGATCGGCAAGTTTACCTGGAAGACATGGAACCGGGCCAGGCGCTGGCCGAGTTGATCGCCAGTGTCCCAGTGATTTCAACAGATCCGTCGCGCCTGAGTGAATTGCTCGAACGCAGCCGCCGTTTGGCTGCCTCTGTGCAGATTGCCAGATTGCACTTTTTGCCTGATGCTTCCTTTTGGAGTGTAGTGCTGGCCTGCCGCTAATGTCTGAACCGGGCAAGCCTCAGCTTCCGCACAAAACTATTCTGTTGGGTGTCCCTGCCGAGGCCACGGTGGAGCTTCAAATCGTCTCCGACGAGGTCGTTCCTGTGCCGGGGCGCTATGCTATTTCCCCCGCGCCTCAGGCCGCTCCCATCACGGAGGAGACTCTGCAAGGTAAAGAGTTGTACATACCTGATGCGGCGGCGTATGCCAGCGCCGCCCTCTATCCAGCGCACATTGCCCGACTGACCGACGACGCCTGGCTCAGGGACCAGCGCATTGTGCAGGTCGAGCTAAGTCCCTTCCAGTACAATGCGGCCCAGGGAACGCTGCTCTGGCATCGCCGGTTGCGCGTCGAGGCGCATTTTGTGAATTCGCCTGGATTGACTGGCGACCACCGCGAGCCGGCCAGCGACAGTCCATTTGAGCCAGCGCTGCGCGCCAACTTGTTGAACTATCAAGAGGCCCGCGCTTGGCGTGGCGCGCCGCAAGATGCGGCTCGTCAATCCACTCTGATTTCTCCTGATCCCACGCCGCGCTACAAGCTGGTGGTGGATCACGACGGCATTTACCGTGTGCGTTACGAGGACTTGCAAGGACTTGGCCCGGATTTGACCACGATTGACCCACACACGTTTCGTCTCACCAGCCAGGGGCAGGGTGTGGCGATCTATGTCGAGGGCGAAGATAGCGGCCACTTTGGTCCCGGCGACTCGATTCTGTTTTACGGACAAAAGTTTCGCGGCGATTACCTCGCGTCGCAGTATGCCGGAGAAGATGCTCACTGGCCGACGTTAGGCAACTATGGCTGGCAGCCGCACTTTAACTCCATCATGCTGGAAAAGTACACCGACGAAAACGTGTACTGGTTATATGTAGGCGGCACACCTGGCCCGCGCATGGCCGCGGTGTCCGGCATCCCCACGGGTACGGCTCCGACTCGCACTTTCTATCCTGCGACAGTCCATACTCAACAGAAGAACATGACCTATATTCAGAACTATACCAGCGAAGACATTTGGTTCTGGGACCAAGTTAACACGACGGACGCCGACACTTCGGTCACACATACCTACACGACGACGCTCACGGCGGTTGCTTCCGAGCCTTTCAGCGCGACCATCCTGGCTGAGATGTGGGCCAAAAACTATACCACCGGTCCTGGCCCAGATCACCGCACGCGCCTCTTGCTGAACGATCCGCCGACGCTCGTTGCCGACGCGACGTGGACTGGCCCTACCCGCTATCAAGAGCAAGGTCAAGTGGATCAATCGGCGTTGCTCGAAGGCGTGAACACACTGTCGTTCAATGTGATCCAGCAAACGGTCTTTGAGGCGATGTATTTCAACTGGTTTGACATCACGTACGCTCGTCGCTTTGTGGCTCAGAATGACCAGCTTTTCTTCTCCGGCGTTCCGAGCGGTACATGGCAATATACTATCACGAACCTGCTGACGCCAACTCTTATGATTCTGGATGTGACCAATCCGCTTTCGCTCACACGAGTGCTTACTCCCACGGCGACGCCCGGTAACGACGTATTTATGGCAACGTTCGAGGCGACGCACGGGTCGGCGGAGCAGTTCTAGGTCGCTGGCGAAACGGGGATTCAAGCCCCCAAGCGCGTGACGTTCTACACGCCGCCCGACTTTTCGTCCGCGAACGGGGCCGACTATATCATCATCACGCACGGCGATTTTTACACAGCCAGCCAGACGCTCGCCAACTACCGCCAGGCGCAGGGGATGCGCGTCAAGGTCGTTGACGTGGACGATCTGTATAACCAGTATAATTTCGGCATCTATCACTCTATCGCCATCAAGAACTTTATACGTGATGCTTATTTTAACTGGCAGTCTCCGCCTCCGGCTTATGTGGTGCTGGTGGGCGATGGCCATTGGAATTTCAAGCACTATGTCTACGGTTCGCCTCCCTACGTGTACACGCCCATTTATATGCCGCCGCACATGGCGTGGGTTGACCTCCGGGGGCAGGGCGAGGTGGATGATTCCACTGCGCTGGCGGCGGTCGTTGGAACGGACATTCTGCCTGACCTGTACATCGGGCGGTTGCCCGTCAACAGCGTGGCCGAAATCAACGCCGTCATCTCCAAGACAATCGCCTACGAGCAGGCCGGGCCGCAAGACTGGCAGCGTCATCTTCTCTTTGTGGCCGACAATACACCCGACCCCGCAGGCGATTTCACGGCGACTTCCGACGCGGTGATCGCCAACTATGTGCCCAAGAACTTGACGCCCGACCGCATCTATCTTGACAACTATAGCGGTTGCGCGCCTCTCAGTCCGTCTTGCCCTGCGGTTAATGCGGCGATCACCCGTACGCTGAATCAGACCGGCGCTTTGTTCATGAACTATATCGGCCATGGCTCTATGACGGCGTGGACCAGCGAGAGCGTGTTTAATCTCAATAGTGTTGCGACATGACCAACGTCAACCGCCTGCCGGTAATCCTCTCGATGACGTGCCTGGATGGCTATTGGAATTGGCCGCGATCGCCCTTCAACTTTGGCTTGATCGAAAGCTTGTTGCGCGCCGGCAACGGCGGCATCGTAGCGTCGTTCTCGCCGACCGGTTTGGGACTGACGGATGGGCACGATGTCCTTAATCGTCAATTTTTTACGTCGGTTTTCACAGACGGCGTCCAAAGGCTCGGCCCGGCGGCCCTGGCGGCCAAGGTGGCACTCTACAACACCGGCGGCAACCTGGACCTGGTAGAGACTTATGCCGTCTTTGGCGATCCAGCGCTGAATCTGCCGACCTATCGGCTTGGGCTCGCGCCCTCGACAGCGACCGGGGAGGGTCCGCCGACGACCATGGTGGTCTATTCCATGCAAATCACCAACTCGGGTCTGCTCACCGATACCGTGAACATGAGCGCCACGGGCAACGTGTGGCCGGTCAGCTTCTCGCCGCCCGTCGTGAAACTGGATCCAGGCGCAAGTGCGCAGGTCAATGCGTTGGTGACTGTTCCCGCTTATACACTGGCCGAAAGCACTGATGTTGTGACAGTGACGGCCCAGTCGCATGGCGACAGCACGCGCGCCACGGTTCGACTCACTACGATTGTGCGATACCAGGCGTTTTTGCCGCTGCTCATGAAACAGTAGTAAAATGTCCAGCCCAGCGTCCGGCTATCAACACATCGCGCTTGACCTGGCCCGTGTCGAGACAGGCCAAGATGGCCGCTTGGGTCTGCATGTTGTGAGTTGCAGTATGCTGCCGCTCTTGCGTCCGGGCGACCTGGTTCAGGTACGACGTATGCCGGTGGAGGCTTTGCGCCAGGGCGATGTGATCGTCGTGAACAGCGCGGGCAATCCGATTACGCACCGGCTGGTGATGGTGGATGCACAGGGATGGCATACCAAGGGTGACAGTTGCACCTTCGCTGACCCGCCTGTTCCGGCGGAGGCGATTTGGGGGCGTGTCGTCTCCGTCGAGCGCGGCGACACTTGCCTGGATCTGCAGAACCGCCGCTGGTCGCTGGTCAATCGTTGTGTCGGTGCGCTGTCATGCTGGCAAGTGCAAGTCGCTCGTCATCTTGGCGGCATCCGGCTGGCGGGCTGGCCGTTTCGAGTCATGTCTCGATTGGTGCTCGAAGTGTCATTAAGGGTATAATGGGGGTGAGGGAGAATCGAGTGACGGCGACTCTCGATAGTTATCCGGCGCCCAATCCTAACGTCCGGGGGCGCGTTATAGAGAACGAGGCTGTACTGGTTTTGCCGGATCGCGGACAGGTCAAGGTGCTCAACCAGGTGGGCGCGTCTATCTGGCAACTGGCCGACGGCACGCGCACCGTGCGCGAAATTGCCGCGGTCATTTGCGCCGAGTACGCGGTCGAGCAAGCTGAAGCCGAAGCCGATACGCTTGCCTTCGTCGCCGAACTGGAAGGCAAAGGAATCATATCGTTGTCTTCTCATCGCATTGAGGCATGATGGGACGCGATGGTGCTGCCGTGTCGAGTAAAGTGATGACCGTTGCCCGCGCCTTGCTGGCAGCGGGGGCGTTCTTGCTGAGTCTGACGCTGATGAGCTATGCTGTTTCGGCTGCCATTAGGCTGAATTATTTCATCGGTTCGCCCGGCGATGGCTATATTCAGCTCGAGTGGCAGACAGCCACCGAGACAAATACGGCTGGTTTTTACATCATGCGATGGAATGACTCCCTGGGACGGTACGAAGAGTATAGCGAATTCATTCCCGCTACAGGATCCGATGTGATGGGCGACACATATTTCTGGCCGGACCGGCAAGTGACGGATGGCGTCACCTACTACTACATGTTGGAAGAACTGGCCCGCGACCGGTCTCGGCAGCCGTACGGACTACCGGTGACCGTGACGATGGGGTTGATCACTCCCACTCCGTCTCCCACGCCCTCGCAAACGCCGACACAGACGCTAACCCCTACGCCGACGAGCACTCTAGCGCATGGGGCTGACACACTCACGCCCGTGGCAACGGCTTCGCCGATCGCGAGTTTCACTCCGACGGCCACCAGCTCGCCTGAGGTCAATGCTCTCTCGACCAATACCCCGCCGTCTCCGCAGACTGCAGCCGCGGCCACCTCTGTGCCGTCCGACGTCGTGGCAATTACGACAGCGACTTTAGCGATTTCGACCTCTCAGGCGAATGTGACCGCAACGCGCACGGGCGTATTGGTTTCTCCTATTCCAACGGGAGCCGCTCAATCAACTCCGCTCCCCGGCCAGACGCCTAGCGCGCCGAATGCCACGCGCCCGGTACCCAAGCCGTCGGCGACGCCTGTGCTTGCCCCTACGCAAGTCTCTGGGGGGATTTTCCCGTGGCTCCCCGGTGGACAACCGGTTTCTCCTGACGGCTCGGCGGTGGAGATTAGCGGCGGCACGAACTGGACCGCTGTGGGAGTGGCGATGGGAATGTTTGCTCTTGCGGCCATTCTCATTGCGGGCGCCGTCTTGATCATCCGTTTGCTACTCCGATGACGAGCAACACCAAACGATTTTTTGTTCTTCTCTTCCTGGTTCTGATTCCGCTGCTCTTGTTTCTTGTTGGCGTCGCCTCTTGGTTCCGCCATCAAAGCGATTCCCGTCCAGCCTTGACGAGTTCGAATGCTTCTGGCCGGTCAGCGGTCAAGCTGCTCATCTCTCAGAGCGGAATGTATGAGCTGACCGCAGCGGATTTGCACGAAGCGTCGGCCGGTTTGTCCAATCCAGATCCGGCGCGGCTCGGACTTTTTTATCAAGGTCGCGAACAGCCGGTGTGGATCGAAGGCCAGGGCAAATCGCTGACCCTGCGCTTCTACGGTCAATCCACAGCCAGCCTTTATGCGCGCGAAAATGTGTATTGGCTGGAAGCAAGCGATAGCCCATCTCGCTCGATCGAAGAACAGTCAAGTCCTCCTTCGCCGGGCGTTCTCATGGATCAATTCATGGCCACCGTCCATGCCGAGCAGGACCTGACCTACTTGCCTCAGGTGAAAGAGGGCGAGCATTGGTTCTGGGCGACTCTGACCGCGCCGCAATCGGTGACGGTGCCCGTCACGTTGACGGCGGTAGCGCCAGGCCCAGGCCGGATCGCGGTCGAGATGTGGGCTGCCACCTCTGCGCCGCAATCCCCGAATCATCACATTCGTGTGTGGGTGAACGGGCGCAGTGTGGGCGAGGATCAATGGGATGGGCAGACACGGCGCACGATCAGGGCCGATGTGCCCGAGGGCGTTTGGGTCGAAGGCGTCAACTCGGTCCGCATCGAATCGCCTGGCGATACGGGCGTGGCAGCGGACATCACCAGCGTGGACTGGATCGAGGCGACACAGCCCAGGTTCTTGAAAGCCGAGGCCGACCGGTTAGAGTTTGTCGGCCCTGGCGGTCAGGTGCAATTGACCGGCTTCAGCGGAGCAGTGACGGTGTTTGACGTGACTGATCCGGAGCGTGTGGTGCGCGTGCAGCAGCAATCGGGCCAAGCGATTTTTCAGGCAGAGCGCGATCAACGTTACGTGGCCGTCGGGCCGAAAGGCTACCGCCGCCCGGCGCGCCTCGTTCGAGCGGTCACCTCGCCCGACTTGCGTGCGCCCGGCCTGAAGGCCGATTACATTGCTATCGGGCCGCCGGATTTGCTCGAGCCGCTTGAACCGCTCTTGCGCTGGCGCGAGTCGCAAGGGCTGGCGGCGATGTCTGTGCCGGTCGAAGCGATCTATGATCAGTTCAACTTTGGTCTGCCAGAGCCGGAAGCGATACGCTCGTTCATCGCGTATGCAGTTCGCGCCTATCGTCCGGCTCCGCAATATGTCGTGCTGGTGGGCGATGCAACGTATGATCCCAAGGGCTATCTCTCGCCGCCGGAAGCGAATCGCGTGCCGACGTTTCTCGTCAGCACCCTCTACGGAGGCGAAACAGCCAGCGACGTGATGTTCGCGGAGTTGAATGGCGACCTCAAGCCGGCGGTCGCCATCGGACGGATTCCGGCACGCGAGCCACAGCAAGTCAAAACACTGGTGTCCAAGACGCTGGCGTATGAACAAAAGCCGCCGCCGGGTGAGTGGCGGCATCGCGTGCTGGCTATTGCCGATGGGCAAGAGGCCTCGTTCCGGCAGGAGGCGCAGGCGTTCCTGGATCGGCTTTCACCGGGCTACCAGTCCACGCTGTTCAGCCCGCCGGCCGGCGCCGCCGACGCGAATCAACAGGTCAAGCGTTACGTGGACGAAGGCTATGCGCTGGTGGCATACTTTGGGCACGGTAGCGTCAACCAGTGGGGCAAGGATCGTATTTTGACCGCCGCCGACAGCGCCACACTTGCCAACGGAAATCGCCTGCCGGTTGTGATCAACATGACTTGCCTGACAGGATTGTTCACGCATCCCAGGGCGACCTCGCTCGCCGAGACGTTGCTGTGGCAGAGCGAGGGCGGGACAGTGGCTGCGCTTGCGCCGACCAGCCTCACGCTGGCAAATGACCAGAGCTTTTTGAGCAATGCTCTGGCCGACGCGCTGCTCAATGACCCTAATGTGACGCTCGGGCAGAGCTTTCTGCGCGCCCAGAGGCAAGTGCCCACACAAGACCAGGGCGCGCGCGACGTGATGCAAACCTTTTTGCTCTTTGGCGACCCGGCGCTGCGGCTGGTTTCGTCCGCGCCGTGACGTCGGGGCAGACCTGGCTGTCTGCCCTGGGCGAATACACTCGCCGCAACGCCAATGCGATAAG
>Ga0315268_10006511_pt1 | contig 12416 bp, 11 predicted proteins | sample C1_top_MG_FD_204535 | JGI IMG/M metagenome (GOLD analysis project Ga0315268, IMG submission 204535) | Sediment microbial communities from Yellowstone Lake, YNP, Wyoming, USA - C1_top | ecosystem: Environmental > Aquatic > Freshwater > Lake > Sediment | place: USA: Wyoming | collected 2017-08-01 | reverse complement strand
TCTAGCCAGCTTCCCGAAACGCCTGAATTCTAATGCGCAATAGTTATATAGAAGCGCTAACATAATCAATTGCCCGAGGTTCGAGACTCGCCTGATTCAGAGCAGAAAAGCCTAGTCAGGAGGAAGAAGTGAAGAATCACGGTAGTTCACGGTATTCGGTGGTTGTCATGGCAGAGAAGAAAGAGAAGATCCTCCGCGTCGTCCAGGCCAAGTCATCCGACGACGGCAAAGGGATCGCTAGAGTCGACCCGGCGCTCATGAAGATTCTTCAGTTGAGTCAGGGCGACACGGCGATCGTAGAGGGTACAAGAGCGACCGCTGTAACGGTCTACACGGGCTACCCTGAGGATGAGAACCGTGGGACCGTCAGAATCGATGGTTCCACACGCAAGAATGCGGGCGTCGGCCTCGACGAGAAGGTCTCCATCAAGAAGGTCGTGCCAAAGCCTGCGACCAAGGTCACGCTCGCACCGACTCAGCCGCTGAAGATCATGGGAGGGGAGCAGTACCTCACACAGACACTCGAGGGCCGCCCGATCGTCAAGGGCGATCTGATTGAGGTCAACATAATGGGGAGGAAGTTCGACCTCGTCGTCCAGAGCTTCCAGCCAGCATCGGAAGCAGGTGTGATCCAGAGCTTCACAGAGGTCAAGCTGAGCGAAAAGCCTGCGAAACAGGAGGTCGCGAAGGGCCCGAAGGTCGCATACGAGGACATCGGCGGCCTGAAGGACGAGGTCGACAAGGTCAGGGAGATGATTGAGCTCCCCCTGAGACACCCCGAGCTATTCGAGAAGCTCGGAGTCGAGGCTCCGAAGGGCGTTCTACTCCACGGACCACCGGGCACTGGCAAGACCTTGTTGGCCAAAGCGGTGGCATCCGAGACGAGCGCGAACTTCACATCGATAGGCGGCCCAGAGATCATGAGCAAGTTCTACGGCGAGAGCGAGGAACGCCTAAGGGAGATATTCAAGGAGGCCGCCGAGAACGCTCCCAGCATCATATTCATAGACGAGATAGACTCCATCGCTCCGAAGCGAGATGAGGTCACAGCCGAGACCGAGCGCAGGGTCGTGGCGCAGCTCTTGGCCTTGATGGACGGCTTGGAGGGCAGAGGAAAGGTCGTCGTCATAGGAGCTACGAACAGGCCGAACGCGCTGGATCCTGCAATCAGAAGGCCTGGAAGGTTCGACAGGGAGATCGAGATCGGAATACCCGACAAGGAAGGGCGTCTCGAGATACTCCAGATCCACACGAGAGGGATGCCCCTGGCTGATGATGTGGATCTTGTTCAACTGGCAAACATGACCCACGGCTATGTCGGCGCGGATCTCGCGGCCCTGGCAAGAGAGGCCGCCATGCGTGCTTTGAGGAAAGTGCTTCCAAGCATAGACCTCGAGGCTGAGACCATACCACTCGAAGTGTTGAACAGCCTCCAAGTCACCATGGGCGACTTCATGAGCGCGTATAGAGAGATGCAGCCATCGACTCTCAGAGAGGTCCTGCTTGAGACGCCGAACGTCAAGTGGGAGGACATCGGCGGGCTGGAGCAGCCCAAACAGGAGCTCATGGAATCCGTGGAATGGCCGCTCAGGTACGGCGCGCTGTTCAAGCACATGAACGCGACCCCGCCGAAGGGAATACTCCTATACGGGCCGCCCGGGACGGGGAAGACTCTCCTCGCAAAGGCCGTCGCGACCGAGAGTCAAGCGAACTTCATATCGGTCAAGGGACCGGAATTCCTGTCAAAGTGGGTAGGCGAGAGCGAGAAGGCTGTGAGGGAGACCTTCAGGAAGGCCAGACAGGCCGCGCCTTGCGTGATATTCCTTGATGAGATCGATGCGATCGCGCCCGTGAGAGGCAGATCAAGCGACTCGGGCGTGACGGAGAGAGTGGTCAGCCAGATCCTGACAGAGATGGATGGCCTTGAGGCGCTTCACAACGTGGTCGTCATAGCGGCCACCAACAGGCCGGACATCATTGACCCTGCCCTCCTCAGGGCCGGGAGATTTGACAGGCTCGTCTTCATACCGCCGCCGGACTTGGAGGCGAGGAAGGAGATACTCAAGATCCACACCAAGGGCAAGCCTCTCGACAAGGACGTTGATCTTGACAAGCTGGCTGCGAAGATGGACCATTTCAGCGGAGCTGACATAGCTGCCGTGTGCAACGAGGCCGTGATGCTCTCGATAAGGGACTATGTGCTCGAAGGCGGAGACCTCGACCAGGACAAGATCAGCAAGCGCAAAGTGAGCATGAAGTACTTCGTGAAAGCCCTGGAGAATGTGGAGCCGATGAGCGAGGACGACCTCAAGAAGTACGAGAAACTGTCCTTGAACACCATGTACCGATGACGGACATCAAATGCAATCTTAAAATCGAATGACACGATATGTGATGGGAGACGAAGGAAGCCGATGGTAGTGAAAAGGGAAGAGCTGATTTCGCGGATCAGGGAGACTCTTGGCAAGTGCGGTTTCTTCGTCTCAGACCCGCACAACATAAGGAGCATCAGCTTCGACATAATCGCCCGAAGGGACAAACAACTCCTGATCATCAAGGCGCTCTCTAACATCGACTCCCTCTCGAGCGATGACGCCGAGGAACTGCGCATACTCGCGAGCGCCCTCGCTGGCAACCCGATGGTCATTGGGCTTCATTCCAGCTCCGGGAAGCTGGACGGCGGCATTCTCTACTCCAGGTTCGGCATACCGATCATCTCCGAGGAGACATTTCACGAGCACATGCTGGAGGGAGTGCCGCCTTTCGTCTACGCTGCTCCTGGCGGGCTTTATGTCCGGCTGGACGGCGAGACGCTCAAGAGGATCCGTCAGGAGAAGAACATCTCGTTGGGAATGCTGGCCGAGATTGCCGGCGTTTCAAGAAAGGCCATCCAGATGTACGAGAGCGGCATGGGAGCAATGATCGAGATAGCTGCGAAGATAGAGGAGTATCTGAACGAGCCGATAGTCATGCCGCTCAATCCGTTCTCCTACACCCAGGAGATGGCAAGGACCCTCCGAACGTTCGATGATTTCAAAGGCCTCAACAGAGACGTTTTCGAGATGCTCAGGGAGATTGGCTACTCGGTGGTGCCGACCATAAGGTGCCCGTTCGACGCATTGGCAAGCGAGGAGGACGTCCTCCTTCTGACTGGGATAGAGGACAACCCCACCATGACAGCGCGAAAGGCGAGGGTCGTTGGCAACATATCCAGAGTCACTGAGAAGAAATCGGTCATATTCGTCAGGCAGGAAACCAGCATCGAGGCGATTGACGGCACGCCCCTGATTACCAAGGACGAGCTGCGAAGGGCGGACGATGTTGATGACGTGCTCGAGCTCATTCTTCAACGCGAGAAGAGAAAGAAGGCGTGACCTTGGAGAAGTTGAACGTAGACGGCTGCACGGTCCATGTCCTCGGAGTCATCAAAGGACTGAAATCTGAGACCGAGAAAGTGCGAAAGGCATTCGAGGACGTCAAACCGGACGCTGTGACTATCTCCCTTTCCAGAGAAGAGATCGAAGGACTGAAGAACTTACCCGACGACTACGAACCTGAGCTGTCCAGATACGAGCAGATCTACGCCGAAGGACTGAGCAAGTTCGGCGAGGTTGCTGCTCCTCCTCCATGCTACGTCGCGACCCTCGAGATCGCCCAACACGAAGGGATCCCCCTCATACCTGTGGACATGGACGAACAGGCCTACACCGATCTCTACTGCGCAGTCGTCCCAGGGACTGCGCTGTTCAGGCATTCCACGCGCACATGGCTCCTGAAGAGGAGGGCTTTCAGCGACGAGAGCCCTGAGGAGTTCGTCCTCGCTTGGGACAGGGCGGTGAACAACATGGAAGGGTTCAGGATGATCGAGACGAAGCGAGCGGAGGCCATGGCGAAAGGCATAACAAAAGCCTGTGCCGGCTCAAGGCTGCTTCTCTCTGTGATCGAGCTCGAGAGAGCCGCCGAAGTGGTCGCGTTGCTGAAGAGAAAGGAATGAAGATGAATGGGTTTTTGAAGGGGTTTGCAGGCCTTCTCTAGTAGGACGGTGCTTCCGACTATGTGGTCACTGACAGGTTGGCTGCAAGATAGATGTCCACCCACGGAGCCGCAGCGTTCCCTGTCGGCGGATCGATCGCCCACGTCTTCACACTGAAGTACCTGAAATACATGTTGGTCCCATCCCAGAGATTCATCCAGAACCCAACATACGAGTTGTACTTGCCATCGGCCTGTGTGAAATTGCTCACAAGTATGTCCGAGAGACCATCCCCGTTGATGTCTACCACGTCGAAGAGCGTCGGGGCGCAGCTATCGAGATATGTTGGCGCCTTGTTGGTGAAGACCGTGTAGGTAGAGGAGAAGCGCGTGTAGAACGATGAGGACGCCATCGTTGGCATTCCCGACCGAGTACCCGTCCCCAATATGGCCCAGCTAGCGCCATTGTACTGGGCGACCTTCCAACCGGAGTTAGCGGGTGTCGTAAAGTCGTGCTTCGCCATCGCGACCTCCTTCCAGTTGTTGCCCGACCCGAATGGTCCGTCCAGCGCCATTGCCCTCACTGTGTCGTAACTGGTGGATCCGGGCACAGTCATGCCGATGTATCCTGCGAACCTGTTGTAGAACACTACTGCCATATCCACGTTCAAGGTCTCCTGGATCGACCCGCTCGTCTCGGTGCTCAAAGAATCCGTGAATCTCACGTAGATCGCCTTGTTCATCACGGACAACGGGAGACTGTAGTTATACCATGCCCCGCTCGTCTTGTCGATCGTCAGTATGGGAACGAACGTGGAGCCGTCGACGGAATACCATACGTAGAAAACTTCCTGGGGTGACCCAGAGACTGCGCCTATCCACGCGTAGATGCTCAGCATCTGGTCAGGGACGTTGGCCAGTGTATTGGTCTTCATCGTCGCCTTGAGCGCCCCGGCCCCCAGAGCGATCTGCGCGGGATAGCTATACTCCATGAAGGTCATGTATACGCCGTCCTTTCCATTCGGAGAAGCGTAGTTGGTGCTCAGGATGGAATTGTGAGCTGGATCCAATGTCCCGTTGGCCATCACCGCGCCGTAACCAGTCTCGAGGTTCTTGAAGTTCGCGTTGGTGGTTGTGAAGGTGTTCACATTGACCTGGTTGTTGGTGCCGCCGCTGAACGCCTTGACTGTGTCAGCGGTCACGATATCGAGCATCGTGTCGTTGTTCATGTAAGCGATGTCGAAATCCATCGTGTTGCTCGTCGCTGTGGAGTTGGCAAACCGACCCATGCTCTGGAATAGACTGTTTATTGCTGGATCGTACGAGTACTTCAGGTCGTAGATCGATATCTGGCCCTTGCCCGTTGCATCTTTGGCCAGCACGACCAAATCCGCGATGCCATCACCCGTCATATCCTTCAGGGCTATCTTCATGATCGCGCCGGTGCCCCAGCCCTTCGTCGACGGGGGCGTGTATATCCATCCCTTGGAGCCGTAGGTTGTGTTGTAGAGCACTATCTTGCCTGCAGACGTCGCGTATGCGAAGTCGTCATGGCCGTCTCCATTTATGTCTCCGCAAGCGATCCATACAATGGTCCCGGTATCCAACGTCGGCCTGGAGATCGTGCTGCCGGATTGCCACGTGCCGAAGGTGTTGAGCGTGTTCTCGAACATGTACAGCTCGTCGCTCGCGGCCTGGCCCATCAGCAAGTCCTTGTCCCCATCACCATCGATGTCGCCGGCCGCCATTGCCGTAGCAGTGAAATCTGTGCTTGAACCGGGCGTGCTCTCAGAAAGCCATAGTATCCGAGTGCTGAACAGGTTGTTGTTCTGCATGTAGTACAAGTACTCTCTAGTGTTGAAGTTGCCGTTCCCGCCGGCCATGCCCGTAGTGCCGGCGAAGAAGTCCGCCCTCGAACCCGCCCCCGTAACGAAGATCTGGGTGGAGAGCGAATACATGCCTTCGTTGCTATCGTTCAGTCTGGAGATGAACAGAGTATAGGATGCGGTTCCGCTAAGCCACTGCACACCGTTGTTCAACCTCAGGTCGATGCTGAAGTTGTAGAGCGTAGAATTCAAGACGGTCATTCTGGTGATCATGCTGCCGGACGGAGGCGACCCGAAGAGCTGGGCGCTGCCTTTCATGTCCGTGATCCTGACCTCGGAAAGGCTCGGTGTGCTGTCAGTGTCCTGGACTTTCACGGAGACCCACATCTTGTATTTGTCGGAGGATGAGATTTCGTATGGATGCGCCTTGGTGCCCCACTCTGCTATGACGCTGTATGAGTTGTTCTTGTACAGCTTGACCTCAGGAGTGTATTGACCGCCGATCGAGGAACCCGGCTGCAGAACTGACAGCATCTCACTGCCCTGGAAGGACTTCTGTTGTCCACCGGTCGTCGGGACGTTCTTGAGCTTGATCTGGAGGGTATACGAGCTCGGGGGAAGGCCGCTTGTGTTGAACTGGCATTCATAGATGTATGCTCCTCCGCCAGAAGGGTATGGGAAGAACGGAGCTGCCGCCGTGCTCCCTGCAGTCTGGTTGAAGGTGGGAACGTAGGGCGAATTGGTCCTGGTGTCAATCACCCGCAAGGAGTTCTCTGCGAGGATGTTCGACATGGAAAGGCTGGCGAACCTGATGTACACGTTATGGTCCTTGTAGAAAACCGTGGTTCCATTGCTAGTGTCCGCGACACCCAGAGGTTGGGAGCCGTTGTACTGCTCCGGATATATCCCGAACCCCATGTCCTCGCCGAACCAAGTGAGGTACAGCGGCAGACCGCCGGTTCCAAGTGGCGGGATTATCGGGGGATTGGGTATCGCGACTGGCTGCACAGGAAGGACCGTCACGGACATCACGAAGGATGAAACAGACTGATGACCGTGATTGTCCTGGGCGTAGATCATGATCACGTGACCATCGATCTGGGTCGTGTCCAGGTTCCTGGATCTGATGTTCAGGAAATCCCACCGGTACACATCGCCACCGAGGGGAACGCTCGGGCTTCTATTCAGTCCGGTCGAGCCCTCAATCGAGGACGAGTCTATCCATATGCCGTTCACCGTGTTCAGGTCATTGTCCGGATCCGTTATCGTGACGAAGAGGTAGAAGTCGTCCCATTCCTTGACAGGGTCGGCGGTCGGAGTATCCTTGTTTGAATCCGCATACCTCTGGAGTATGTTCGGCGGGTTGCCTCCGGTCCCACCAGTTACCTGGCTTGACCAGATGGCAGACTTCTTTACCATGTCGACTACTGTGACGGCTATCTTGCTGGAATAGGTTGTGCTCGAGAGAGTGATGGTCCATACGACACCAGTTGACCATGTGGTTGTCCCCTTCAACCCGTAGATCGGATTGGACATGTTGTATGGGAAGTTGACGCCGTCAACCTCGACCAATACCATGCAATCCTTTGCCTTGATGGAGTCTCCACCCGAGTGAGTGACGGTCAGGGTGGCGTTGGACCCTCCGGTCCCGAAGACCACCTTGGCGGCGAAATCCGCCTTAGTCGCCTGCTGGGGGACGGGCATCTGTTGCACGAATGCCATGATCCCGCTGAACAGGGTGACCGTGATCATGAGAATCAGGATGTTGCCGATGATCTCGGATACACCGAACTCGCTCCAAGCCTTCTTCTTCCTAAGTTCCAAATCCATGTGCTCAGTCCTCCGGGGAGAGAGAACGTTCTGCTGTTGTCCGTTTCAACGTGTTGGACCGTATATAAACGTGTTGAGGTCATTACCAGCTACCAGTCGAGGATTTCGGAGGCATCGCGAGCCGCGGGAAAACCATCACGATTATATAAGCACAGGGGCATCACACGAAACGATGCCAGAGTCTGGCCAGCTCAACGTCAATGACAGGGTTCTCCTCCACCTTTGCAGGTTTGCGACTGACGTCCCGCCTGAAGAGTATTCACCGGATTGCACTCAGGCTGGGATAGCTGTCGCAGTGGGGATATCGCGCACGCATGTCCCGCGCGCTGTGAGGGGGCTCATCAAGGACGGGTTGGCGGCCGAGCTCACCGCGAGAGTGAAGGGGCATGATAGGCGCATGAATGTGTATGCCGTGACGACGGAAGGCTTGAACAATGCAGATCGGCTGTGGAAAACCCTGTTGACACTCCCATACTCCGTTCTGGACAACGACAAGACCACCGAGATGACCGGGAAGGACATCGAGGGACTTGTCGGAAGAAAGAGGGCGATTGCAGCTATCTCGCAAATGCGGGATGGCATCGTACGAATCTCCGAAACGCGAAGGGCTCCGGTCAGAGAGCTGAAGGAAGCGCCTGCAATCGAAGCGTTCTACGGCAGGGAGGCCGAGCTGAAACTAATGGATGACTTCATGGATTCGGACGCTAAGGTGCTCGTGGTCCTCGGCAACAGGGGGTACGGCACCACCGCGCTCACGAGGACTTTCATAGAGGGGCAGGAGGAAGAAGATGTCCTTTGGGCGTCCCTGACCCCTGAGACGACGGCAAAGCAGTTAGAGAGCAAGCTCATCGATTTCGGCAAGAGGGTCAAGAAGGATATCACAACCCTCTCCGAAGTGCTCGGACTGGGGAATGCAATCCTTGTTTTCGATGACTACTTCTCAGTGAGCGACGACCTGGTAGAGCTTTTCGCGGACGCGATAGACAACGCCAAAGACGCCAAGATAGTCATCAGCGCAAGGCAGGAGACGCCGGCCTACAGCTGGTTCTACCAGAGGAAGCAAGTCGATTCCGGGAAGGTCCAGGAGCTGAAGATCAAGGGTTTGGACGAGAACAGCGCGAAGAGGATGCTAGGGAACGACAAGATCGAGAAGGACGCCCTGAGAAGGATTATGATGATGACGAGAGGACAGCCGATGATACTCAAGATGCTCAAAGAGAACGATTTCAAGGGATTGAAGAAGAATACGGTCTTCACTTCAGAGGAGATACGATACCTTCTCTTCCTAAAGGACAAGACGCAGTAGGCGAGATCACCACTCGACCCCTTTTCTCGCTCCCTGCCCGTCATCGAACGGATTCTTCCTGCTTTCGATTATAGATACATAGTCCGCGTATTCGATGAATTCGATGGGCGCGTTCCTTCCAGTGAGCACGACCTCGGTCCCCTTCCGACGGGATCTGAGAAGCGAAAGGACCTCCTCTGAGCTGACGAGGCCGAAAGAAACCGCGACGTTGATCTCGTCGAGCACGAGCATGTTGCATTTGCCTTCTTTCAGAATGTCCCTTGCCAGTCTGAGCGCGTCCTTCGCACAGGACCTATCTTCCGCCGCTAGATGCTTCGGGTCGACGAACCGACCTGTCCCGAACTGCGCGACCTCTATTCCCCCGGCCTTCTTCGCGCAGAGCACTTCACCGGTGGTCTCGCCTGTCTTCAGGAACTGGATCACGCAGACCTTGAGCCCGTGGCCCGCGGCCCTCATGGCCAGGCCGAACGCTGCTGTGGTCTTGCCCTTGCCGGCACCCGTGATGAGATGCACCTTGCCGAGGCCTTCGCTTTCGGACATCCAGACTAGGTAAGACTTGCTCATAGAAAAATGGTGCTAGCTGAAGACGTCCTCATGGCTCAGCTGCTCGCCAGGCAGGGAAAACTCCCTCTCGAGGAGGCCGAGCTGCTGCGTCTCGAATGTCCTCGGATCGATGGGCACCAGCAGGAAGGAGCCTGACATCGCCACCTCCTCGTTGGTCAGTTGTATGGCCTTCATGACGGGGGCGAACCCGTTCTCCGTTATCAGATACTCGAGGCCGTCCAGTATGACCACCGAGCCTGGATTCGCCTTGATGAAGTCCGATATTGTGCTGTGTATCTTCATCAGCCGCGTGGGCTCGAGGCTCATGATGCCGCCAGTCGGCTTCGACGACTTCGCGATCCACATGATGGGGCAGTCCAAGCTGTACAGCTGTTGCACCCGGTTCGGGTGGGTGCGAGTAATGACTAGCCCACGCCTGCCCTCAGAAACGAGCTTCTTGAACACTTCGAACGCACGAGGGACTCCCTTGTCCGTGAAGAGATATGAGCTCCCGCTCTTGAGGGCTTGGTCATCTTCTCCATTCATGAAGTTCTCTTACCTCAGGCCAGCCTGGACAGCAAGACCCTCGTCGGTGATGTCTATCAGCTGTCTTCCCGTGGTGTGCTTCGTCCCTCTCATCTTCAGGACTTCGAGGAACTTCCGCCTCACCTTCTCCTCTTCGGGGTACGAAAGCATCACGACGCCATCGACCATGTATGATTCCTGGCTGTGAGAAATGTCATCGTAAGACATCTCAGCGGTCACGAGAGTGAGGCAGTTGAAAGCCTTGAGGTACGCGAAGAGCTCGTGCATGAATTCCCTCGTCTCGCCGCGCCATTGAAGCATGTCCGTCATGGGCGTGATCGGGTCGATCACTATCCTCAGCGGCTGGTACTGTTCGATCTTCTTCTTGATGATGTTGAGCATGTCGCTTGGGTTCTTCATCAGCGTCGGACCGATGTCGATGAAGTTGACGACTCCTTTCTCAACGAGCTCTTGGCTGTAGAATGAGAACGAGGACAGGAACTTCTGGACGAGCCACTGCGGCTCTGAGATCGCTGTGATGTAGAGGCACTTCTCGCCCTCCCTCGCCCCATGGAACAGACTCTGGACCGCAAGCGTGGTCTTCCCCGTACCAGGTTCGCCAGCAACGAGAATCGCGGAAGGAAACGGAAAACCACCCTGGAGCATGCCGTCGAGACCAGGTATGCCCGTGGTCTTACGGGTCATCTCACAACACCTCCGTGTCTATGACAAACACGCACTTGTCATCTCCCTTAGACATGCACTTTCGCTCGTGACAGTAGACATCCTTCCCGGATCTCTCCTCGAAGACCTTAGCGAGCAGGCCCCTGAGCATGTGACAGGTGGGGGAATCAGAGTTGGACACCTCGATCGAGCCGACGACGGTGATCGTGTCACCCTCGAAGTTGATGTCGGTGACCCAGCCTTCCTTGATCAAGGACTCCTTCAAGCGCAACAGCTCCGTTCCCGAGGTCCTGATGAGTCTGTCTCCTATGATTCGGCCGCTCCTGTAGAACATCCCGTGGGATGCGAAGGTCATGACGGTTTCGTAAAGCCTCTTTATCTCGACGAGCTCCTCCCTGCGGAGCTTTATGCCTCGCTCTGGTTGCTCCATACAATCCACCTCAGTCCGGGAAGTCGTTTATCAATAAGTCGAGTCTTATATCTTTTGGTATGAATCCGCGGAGAACGCTGGTTCGCGCGAGACAGTTTAATTTACTTCCTGACTCTACCGAATGGTCGTGATCGAGGTAGAGTCCAAGTACCGTTCCCCGGGCAACGACAAGGTCGAGAAGACACTGACTCGACTGGGCGCCAAGAAGATTTCCGAGGGGGTCATGGAGGACGTCTACTTCGCGCACCCTTCAAAAGACTTCGGCAAGACGGATGAAGCCCTTAGGCTACGCAAGGGGCAAGAGCATGCTGAGCTGACCTACAAGGGTCCGCGGATGCACACGCAGAACACGAAGGCCCGGGAGGAGATCACCCTCCGGACGGACAACCCGCTCGCAGTTCAGAGGATAGTCGAGAGACTAGGATTCAGAGAATTCTACAATGTCAGGAAGCGGCGCGTCAGCTATCTCTTGGACAAACTCAGGGTCGATGTGGACGATGTCGACGGCCTAGGCGAGTTCGTGGAGCTCGAAGTGCTCACGGAATCGCCTGAGAGGTCAGAACAATTGCTCGAGACCGCGAGGAAGGAGCTCGAGCTTGAGAAGCTGGAGCCCAAGACCTATCTTGAGCTTCTGATAGAGAAGCGTGCGACTGGCAAGAGCGAATAGAATGAAAAATCATCAGGCGAGATTCTAACTCGCCTGGAATCCTTCCGGTCGATCTACATCAAGCCATTGGATGAGGGCTATCTCACAGTTTGTTGATCTTCTCTGTGACGAACGCCTTGATGTTTGGGTCGTCTGGAATCGTAATAGATTTCTTGTACTTCTCGCTTCCATCCGGAAGGAAGTAACCCCTGGACACTGAGATGAACTCGCTGTCCCCTTCGTCAGTGATCGCCTTCTTTCGTGCTACTTCCAAGAAGTTGTTCTTCCCAAAGGGAATCTTCTCGGCGCTCAACGTTTCAAACCGTACCTTTGTTTCCTTCTCGTCGTCCATTCGGTTGCCTCCGCGATGTAGGCGGCCCTCGAATATTGTCTCCTAATATAAACGTTCGTCGATGCGGTCGGTGCTCTTCTGCCGCGAAGTACCTGTCTGGACGTCGGATCCGTCATCGAATCGTCTGTAGGCTTCGATAACTTCAGCGAACACCAGGTGCCAAGATGTCCTCTCCCAGAATGCGATAATGTAATATAGAGAGGATAATGTAAGTGCGAACAGTGACAGATTATCAGCAGCCAGCTCCTGCTCCCCCAACAGACGAAATGTGTACAGTCTGTGGTGCGGGAATTCCATCGACC
>Ga0315268_10006510_pt1 | contig 12417 bp, 11 predicted proteins | sample C1_top_MG_FD_204535 | JGI IMG/M metagenome (GOLD analysis project Ga0315268, IMG submission 204535) | Sediment microbial communities from Yellowstone Lake, YNP, Wyoming, USA - C1_top | ecosystem: Environmental > Aquatic > Freshwater > Lake > Sediment | place: USA: Wyoming | collected 2017-08-01 | reverse complement strand
GGTGCTGCTGACGGTGGCGCTGATTTCGGCGCTGACGGCGATGCGCGTGGCCATACACGGCCGCGAGGTGGTGGTGCCGAAGCTGGTGGGGCTGACGCCGCCGCAAGCCGAGCGGCTGGCCCTGCAGAACGGGCTGCTGATCGACATCGAGGACCGCTTCTATAGCGCGGACATCGCCGAAGGGCGAATCATGTCGCAGCTGCCGCCGGCGGGCGAGAAGGTACGCCGTGGGTGGCGGGTGCGGCTGGCGGAGAGCCTGGGCCCGCAGCACGTGGTGATCCCCGACGTGGTGGGGCAGAGCGGACGCGCGGCGGAGATCAACTTGCGCCGCCGCGGGCTGGAGCCGGGAACAGTGGCGCTGGCGCACGTGCCGGACCAGCCGGTGGATCAGGTGATCGCGCAAAGTCCGCCGGCGGCGGCGATCGGCATCGCCTCGCCCAAGGTCAACCTGCTGCTCGCCGCGCCGCCCGAGGCGCCCGCCTTGGTGATGCCCAACTTTGTCGGACGCCAGCTGGCCGAGGCTGCCCGCTACATTCAGGATGCCGGACTGCGGCTGGCCGCGGTGCATGTTTCCACCAACGGCGCGAGCCAGGGCGCGGCCGCTCCCACCTTAGTGCTGAAGCAGTCGCCAGCCGCGGGACAGAAGGTGACTCCGGGCATGAGCGTGGAACTGGACGTGACGAAATAATTTGCCGCTGATTGACGCAGATCAACGCTGATCAAGTAAATAGCACGAGTGACTGCATCCGGCCCCACATGAATCAAATCAGCGTTCATCTGCGTTAATCAGCGGCTACGCTTTTTCCAGGATGGCGGCGAAGAAGCCGTCGCAGGGTTGCACGCCGGGGATGGTACGCAGGAAAGGACCGTCGAGCAGCGAGTCGAGATCGCTCCATACCAGCTCAGCGCAACCGCGCAGGCGCTGAAGTTCTTCGCGACAATCCACCAGCCGAAACTCTGACTCTTGCAACACCTGGTTGACCACTTCCACATTCTCCTCGCGTTCCAGCGAGCAAGTGGAGTAGAGCAGCCGGCCGCCGCGGCGCACACATCGCAGCGCCGCGGTGAGGATCGCGACCTGTTTGCCATGCAGCGCCGGGAGATCTTCGGGGCGGAGGCGCCACTTGATCTCCGGATGGCGGGCCAGGGTGCCGGTGCCGGAGCAGGGGACGTCGGCCAGCACGCGGTCGAAGCCGGCGGTGAGCGCGGGCGAGGCGGCGTCGGCGACGACCACGCGCACGTTGGGGTGCGCGGCGAGGCGGCGCTGCAGCAGGGCGGCGCGGCGCGGGTGCAGGTCGGTGGCGACAATCGTGGCTTGCGGGTTGTGCTCGGCCATGATCGCCGTCTTTCCACCGGGCGCGGCACAGCAGTCCAGCAGCCGCTCGCCGTGGCCGACCAACAGCGCGATTAGCTGCGAGGCTTCGTCCTGCACGGCGACGCGGCGTTCGGCAAAGACGCGGGTGTGAGTGACGCCGCCCTTGAGGACGCGGCGCGCGGAGCGCAACAGGGCGCCGGGGGCGAGTTCGATGTTCTCGCGGCGTAGTTCTTCTTCGGCGTTGGGATCGGCCAGGCGGAGCGCGGTCGCCGGCGCCTGCTGGCTGTAAGCGCAGATTTTCTCCGTGGTGGCGAAGCCGTAAGCGGCGGCCCAGCGCTCCACCAGCCAAAGCGGGTGGGCATAGAGCCGCGAGAGGTCGGGCGCGGTTTTGATCCCCGGCGCGAGCACCGGCTCGATCAGCTCGGGCTTGGCGGCCAGGCTGCGCAGCACGGCGTTGGCAAAGGGCGCCGAGTAGCGGCGGCGCGCGCGCCTCACCAGCTCGACGCTCTCGTTCACCGCGGCGCGCGCCGGCAGCCGCAGGAAGGCGATCTGGTAGGCGCCGAGGCGAAGCGCGGTGAGCACTTCGGGGTCCAGCTTGTGCAGCGGCTGCGAAGAAACCGCGCCGATGCCGAGGTCCAGGCGCGAGCGCCAGCGCAGCGTGCCCATGACCAGCTCGGTGCAGAGGCGGCGATCCTGCGGCGAGACGTCGCGCAGGCGGTCGGAGTGCAGCAGTTCGCTGGCGTAGGCCTGCCGCTGCTCGACCCGGAGCAGGATGTCGAAGGCGGCTTGGCGGGCGGGAGAAGGCATTTAGCAATTAGCAATTAGCAATTAGCGATTAGCTTTTTGGCCTAGCGGCACGGCTCCCTCGCTGCGCTCGTGACAGGTTCCGCCGTGCCCTTCGACGGCGACTCTTGAATCCATCTAGCCCCTAACGTGCGCACAGCTGCTAATTGCTAATTGCTAATCGCTAATCGCTAATTGCTGTCCCAGCTGTTCGCCGGGGTTCGGGTGGTAGCCATGCACGAAATCGCGGGCGGGCATGCGCTTCTTGCCTTCCGGTTGCACGGTGAGCGGTTCGAGCACGGTGCCCTGGCCGCAGCCCACCAGCAGGCGGTCGTCCTCAACCTTCATCTCCGCGGGAGGGACCGCGTCGTGCATGGCAGCCGGCTGCGCCGCCCAGAGGTTCAGGTTCTTGCCGCGAAAGGCGGTGAAGGCGCCCGGCCAGGGTTGAAAACCACGGAGGCGGTTGCAGATCTCGACCGCGGTGCGGTGGAAGTCGATCAGGCCGTCTTCTTTTTTCAGCATGGGGGCCAGCGAGGCCCGGGAATTGTCCTGCGGGCGCGGCGTGATTTCACCGGCCTGCAAGCCGCGCAAGGTTTCGACCATCAGGATGGCGCCGAGCGCGGCCAGGCGCGGGGCCAGGGTTTCCGCCGTGTCTTCGGGCGCGATGGGCATTTCGCGCTGCAGCAGGATGGGGCCGGTGTCGAGGCCGGCGTCGATGCGCATGGTGGTGACGCCGCTGACGGCCTCGCCCATGGCGATGGCCCACTGCACGGGCGCGGCGCCGCGATATCTCGGCAGCAGCGAGGCGTGCAGGTTGAGGTTGCCGTGCGGCGGAATGTCGATCATCCACTGCGGGATGATGCGCCCGTAACCGACCACCACGATGGCATCAGGCTTGATCTCTTCCAGCCGGGCGCGGAATTCCAGGTTGTCCTTGATCTTGTCCGGCTGCGTAACCGGGACGGCGAGCTTTTGCGCCAGTCGCTTGAGCGGCGGCGCCGCCAGTTCCAGGCCGCGTCCGCTGGGGCGGTCGGGTTGGGTCACGACCAGGCGCACCGTGTGCCCGGCGTCAACCACCGCCTGGAGCGTGGGCACGGCGAATTGGGGGGTGCCACAGAAGATGAGGTTCATCGTCGTAATCGGGTAATTGCGTAATCGGGTAATTGCGGAATCGGATAATCGGGTAATTGCGACCGCGCCCCGCCAAATTACCCGATTATCCGATTCCGCAATTACTCAATGCCACGCTCCTTCCTTGATCAGCTTGCGGACCTTGCGGCGGATGAGGTCGCGCTTGAGGGCCGAGATGTGGTGGATGTAGAGCCGTCCGTTGAGGTGATCGGTCTCGTGCAGCAGGGCGCGGGCCAGCAAGTCGTCGCCGGTCTTTTCGAACCAGTTGCCGCGGGCATTCTGGGCGCGCACGGTGACGCGCTGCGGGCGGGTGACGTTCTCGCGGAATTCGGGCAGGCTGAGGCAGCCTTCCTGCTGCGTGTACCGGCCTTCGGCGTGGATGATTTCGGGATTGATCAGCACCAGCTTGGCATCGGGGTCTTCCTTGAAGCTGATGTCGATGACCGCGATGCGCCTGCCAATGCCGATTTGCGGGGCCGCCAGGCCGACGCCGTGCGCCGCGTACATGGACTCGAACATATCGCCGAGCAGTTTCTGCAAATCGCCGTCGAAGACGGTAACGCGCTCCGCCGGCCGTTCCAGCACGGGGTTGCCGTATTTCACGATCGGATAAATCATGGTTGTGAAATTTGAAATTTGAAATTTGAGAATTTGAAATTTGCTTGGCGCGGATGTTGCTGGTTGGTCAATTTCAAATTCCAAATTTTCAAATTTCAAATTCCCGGCGCCTAATAATTCCTCAACTGCTGAAGATACCCCTGATAATTGCGTTTCATCTCGCCCATCGAGTCTCCGCCGAATTTTTCCAGGACGCAGCGGGCCAGGATGAGCGCGACCATGGCTTCGGCGGCGACGCCCGCGGCCGGCACGACGCAAACGTCGGAGCGCTCGTAGGCGGCCTTCACCGGCTCGCGGGTGGCGAAATCCACCGACTGCAGCGGACGCCGCAAGGTGGAAATCGGCTTGAGGTAGCCGCGGACGATAACATCCTGCCCGTTGGACACGCCCCCTTCGATGCCGCCGGCGCGGTTGGCGGTGCGGGTAAAGCCCCCGCCTTTCTGGTACCCGATCTGGTCGTGCACGGCGGAGCCGGGGGCGGACGCGGCGGCGACACCGTCGCCGATCTCCACCGCCTTCACCGCCGGCAGCGACATCACGGCCGCGGCCAGCATCGCGTCCAGCCGCTGGTCCCAATTGGCGTACGTGCCCAGGCCGGGCGGCACGTTGTGAGCGCGCACCTCAAAGACGCCCCCCACCGAATCGCCGCTCTTCAGCACCTCGTCCACCTCGGCGGCCATGCGCTGCTCGCATTCGGGGTCAGCGCAATTGAGCAGCACGTCGTGTTTATCGTACAAGGCGCAGATTTCTTCCCAACCCACTTTCTCGCGGGCGCTGGCCGCCGCGCCAACGGCGACCACGTGGCTGAGCACTTCGATGCCGATTTCCCGCAGCAGCAGCTTGGCGATGGCACCCAGGGCCACGCGCGCGGCGGTCTCGCGCGCCGAGGAGCGCTCCAGCACGTAGCGGGCTTCGGGGAAGTTGTACTTCAGGGCGCCCGCCAGATCAGCGTGTCCGGGACGTGGCGAGGCCACGCGGCGGTGCTTCTGCGGATCGCCTTCGCCGACCGGCAGCGCCTCCTGCCAGTTCGCCCAATCGCGGTTCTCCAGCAGCACGGCAATGGGCGAGCCGATGGTGTGTCCATGGCGGACGCCGGAGAGGATGCGGGCGGTGTCGTGCTCGATCTTCATGCGGCCGCCGCGGCCGTAGCCCTGCTGGCGGCGCCACAACTCACGGTCGATGAATGCCTGCTCGATGCGGACGCCGGCAGGCATTCCCGAGAGCGTGGCCACCAGCGCCTCGCCGTGGGATTCCCCGGCAGTGGAAAAGCGGAGCATGGGAATTAAAGATTAAAACACAGTCCGGGCCAGAGTAGCAGTCGCCAAGTCGCCAGTCGCCAGTCGCCGGTCGCCAGTAGGGCGCCCCGATGTGGAAATCCTGTGGCCGGGGCTGCGCGGCGGCTGGCGGAGGCGAATACCGCAGGTCGATAAGGTCCGCAGAATCACCTAGTTACGAATTGATAATCTTTTTTCTTGCGGCCGGCCCTATTGGACCTTAGAAAGGGGGTAAAATGCCTCTCACTTCAGGCGTTTGCCGGTAACTAGGTAGTTAGCTACACTAGACCGCAAGCCCTACAGCTTCAGCGCCCTCGTCACTAAGGAGCCGTTCCACCTTGTCTCCCATGCTGCCGCTCAAAGAGACCGCGCGTGTCCGCATCGTGGAACTCGCGCGCGCGCTGAAACCGCACCTGGCGGCCATCACCGCGGCCTGGCGGGCCAAGATGTTCGAGGAGTTCCAACTGGACGGCCGGGCCATGGCGGGGCTGGAACGGCTGCACGTGGGCACCGGCTTTGCCCTGTTTTGCCAGAGCGACTTCAACACCTTTTTCGAGAATCTCTGTTATTTCGGCACTCGCCTGAGCAAGCTGAAAGTGGACACCCGCACCGTGGCCCGCTCGCTGGAGCTGTACCAGGGATTTTGCGAGCCCTACCTGGCGGACTACTTTCCCGGGGAGCTGGCGGAGACCATCGCCGCGCTGGAGATGTTTGCCTCGGCCACGTTCGTGACGGTGTCGGGCGCCTACTTCGACGCGCAGCACAACGAATCGGCGGCGATGCTCGCGGTACTGGACGCCGAGCTTTCCGCCAGCAGCGTGTCGACACTGCTGGACCAGGTGCTGCGGATCACGACTGCGACGTTCGGCGCCGCGGTCGGGTTGATCCTGTTGCGCGACGACACCGACCACCTGCACGTGCACGCCAGCGCCGGGCTGGACAGCTCGTCCGGCGAAGATGTTGCCATCCCGCTGGGGCGCGGATTCACCGGCAGGATCGCGCAAACGGGCGAGCCCGACATCCTGGCCGACCTGGAGCAGTCCGACGGGATGCTGAACGCGGCGCTGCGCCCGGTGGCGCAAACCCTATGGGGCATGCCGCTGAAGATTTTGGGCAAGAGCGGCGGGGCCGACTACGTGATCGGGGTGCTGGCCATCGGCTTCGAAAAAGCCTACGTGTGGCTGCCGAGCGAATGCGAGCTGCTGCGCGCCATCGCGGACCGCTCGGCGCTGGCCATCGAACGCGCCCGCATCACCGAGGCGCTGCGCGAGCGCGAGTCGCGCATCGCGGAGCTCTCCGGCCATCTGCTGCGGGTGCAGGAAGAAGAGCGCAAACGGATCAGCCGCGAGCTGCACGACGAGACCGGCCAGGGGCTGATGGTCATACGCCTTTACCTGGGCATGCTGGAAAGCGCCGCCGGGCACCGCGCCCGCGGCAAGATCCGCGAGACGCTCGGGGTGGTGGACCGCACCATCGAAGGCATTCGGCGCATCATCGGACGCCTCTCGCCGCTGGTCCTGCAGGAGCTGGGATTGGTGGCCGCCATTCGCAAGGAAGCCAAGGACCTGGCCAAGAACACCGGGGTGAAGGCGCGGGTGGCGGTGTCGGACGACGTGGGGCGGCTGCCGCCGGAGTGCGAAGCCGCGCTCTACCGGGTGGTGCAGGAAGCGCTGCACAACGTGGCCAAACACGCGCAGGCGAAGTCGGTGAACATCCAGATGAGCCGGGAGGACGGGCTGGTGCGGCTGTCCATCGAAGACGACGGGCAGGGCATGAGCAAGCCGGCCGGGTTCAGCGGGCGCAGCTTCGGCCTGGCCGGCATGCGCGAGCGCATCGGCATGCTGCGCGGCAGCGTGAAAGTGACATCCGTCAAAGGCAAGGGCACGCGCATCGAGGTGCTGGTGCCGGTAGCCAAAGGCGAGGAATGCTGGCCGGCACGCGCCATGGCGGCAGTGGTGGGCGGGTCCGAGCACAAAGTTCAGTAGCAGTAGCACAGCGCCGCGCTCCGGCGCGACGTTGATTTCCCTGATTGCAGGTGCCCAACTCATGGCTAAGATCAAGTGTTTGCTCGTAGACGACCACACGCTGTTCCGGCAAGGCGTCCGCCGCCTGCTGGAGAGCGAAACGGATTTTGAAATCATCGGCGAATCCCCCGATGCCGGCGAGGCGGTGGAGAAAGCCCGCGACCTGCGCCCGGACGTCGTGCTGATGGACATCGGCATGCCCGGGCTGTCGTCGTTCGAGGCCTCGCGCCAGATCCGGAAAAACCGGCCCGAAACCAAGGTCCTGTTCCTCACCATGTACGAGGATGAAGACTACCTGGTGCAGTGCCTGGAGGTGGGGGCCGCCGGTTATGTGCTGAAGGACACGCCGGCGCCGCAACTGGTGAGCGCGGTGCGCGACGTCTACAAGGGCGGCAAGTACCTGAGCTCGCAGGTGCTGGGCAAGCTGGTGGAGGACTTCCGGGCGCGCGTGCGCGACGCCAAGATGCGCCCGCGCATCTCCACCCTGACGCCGCGGGAGCGCGAAATCATGAAGCTGCTGGCCGAGGGCAACTCGGTCAAGGAGATCGCGGTGCTGCTCGGGCTGAGCGTGAAGACGGTGGAAGCGCACAAGTTCAACCTGATGCGCAAGCTCGACATCCACAACAAAGCGCAACTGGTGACCTATGCCATCCAGAAGAAGATCATCAAAATCCCGGTGAACCAGTAGGTCTGAGGCCAATGAGCGATCCGGCGAAACCCGCCTACCGCGTGCTGTTCGTCGACGACGAACCGGGCATTCGCATGACGCTGCCCTCCATCCTGGAGCTGCACGGGTTCCAGGTGACCACGGCCGCCACCGTCCCCGAGGCGCTGGAGGCCGTCAACCGCCAGCCGTTCGACGTGCTGCTGGCCGACTTGAACATCGGGCAGCCGGGCGACGGGTTCACGGTGGTCAGCGCCATGCGCCGCACCCAGCCCACCGCGGTCACCATCATCATCACCGGCTACCCGGCATTCGAGACCGCGCTGGAGGCCATCCGCAAGCAGGTGGACGATTACATCGTCAAGCCGGCCAACATCCCTAACCTGATCGAAACCATCGAGCGCCGGCTGGCCGGCCGCCAGCCGCATTACCCGCTACCGCTGCGGCGGGTCTCCGCCATCCTGCACGACAACCTCGGCGAGGTGATTGCGAACTGGGTGGCCATGACCAAAGGCGACATGGAGGTTGCCGCCATGCCGCTGTCGGAGGCGGAGTTCGCCGATCACGTGCCGGGGATCCTCAACGAGTTGATCGACATGCTGGAGCAGCATCGGGGCGTGATCAGCGACGTGGCGATGAGCGCCGCGGCCGCCCACGGCAAGATGCGGCGGCAACAGGGGTACACCGTCTCCATGGTGCTGAAGGAAGGGCGCTATCTGCGGCGGGCCATCCTGACGGTGGTGCAGGCGCATTTGTTGAGCGTGGACATCAGCTACCTGCTCACCGATCTGATCGACGTGGCCGACAGTGTTGACGTGCAGCTGCGTGAATCGCTGGAGGCGTTCCTGGATAGGACGAGCGAGCGGGTGGCGTGAGGTTGTCCGGGCGTGCTTCGCGTTGACGGTGCGCGAGACCAAAACCAGAGTTGCTGTACCCATATTCTTTCTGATTCCATCTTGACGCCTTCAGCTTTCTCCATCGCGCCGAGGCCGCGCGGGTGACAATAATTGAGCGAAGCCCAGGGTACAGCAGCCCTGGTTTTGCCTAGATGCTCTCGATCAAGCGGGCCAGCAAGGCGGTCCGCGGAACAAGTTCCGAAATCAGCACCGATTCATTGGCGGCGTGCGCGCCTTCGCCCACGGCGCCCAGCCCGTCCAGCGTCGGGATGCCGAGCGCAGCGGTGAAATTGCCATCCGATCCGCCGCCAACAGCGGCTTCCGCCAGTTCAAAACCCAATTCGCGGGCCAGCGCCTGCGCCTCGGCAAACAGCGCCGCGGTTGCCTTGCGCTCCATGGGAGGCCGATTGAGGCCGCCGCTGACCTCCAGCCGGCATTTTTTGTTGAAGGGCCGCAGGGCGCGGAACTTGCGGTCGAGGCGGGCGGCGTCGGCCAGGCGGGCGATGCGCGCGTCCACTTCGGCCATGGCTTCGGCGGGAACTACGTTGCTCCTGGTGCCGCCGCGGACCACGCCCGGGTTGACGGTGATGCCGCGCTTGCGGTCCGTGAAGCCGGCAATTTCGCCGATCTGCCTGGCCAGCTCGACAATCGCGCTCTGGCCTTTTTCCGAGTCGAGGCCGGCGTGCGCTGCGCACCCGATGACTTTGACCGTGTACTGGCCGACGCCCTTGCGCGCCGTCTTGAGCGCGCCGTGCAGGCCGAAGGCCGGTTCGCACACCAGCACCGCCGCCGATTTTTTCGCCAGCTTTTCCGTGATCGCGCGCGAGCTCTCGCTGCCCACCTCTTCGTCGCTGACCAGCAGCACGGTGACCGCGCGCGTGAGCCAGCCGCGCACCGCGCGCAGCGCGTCGGTGGCGAACAGCATCTGCGCGATGCCGGCCTTCATGTCGAGCACGCCCGGGCCCCACAGGCGCCCCCCGCCCTGGCGGAAAGGCATGGTCTTCAGCGTGCCAATGTCCCACACGGTATCCATGTGGCCCAGCAGCAGCACGGGCGGGTCCTTCTCGCCGGGGAAATCGGCTTGCAGGTTATTGCCGAAGCGGCGGGCGCGATGAAAACGCACCAGGGCTTTGCGTTCTTCGCATTCGTCGGCCAGCAGTTCGCCCACGCGGTCCACCGCGGCCTTGTTGAAGCTGGGCGACTCGGCCTCGACCAGCCGGCGGATGATGGCGATCATCTCCGCCCGGCGCGCTTCCAGCCAGCGCAGCAGCTCGCGCCCCGAATTGTTCGTGATCTCGCGCATCGTGGTTGCCCCACCCTTGTCTCGCCCGCTTTTGGCGAGACAGGGTGGGGACTGGATTCGCTATAATGCGTGATTCTTGCGCGGGCCGCAACGAAACTGTGATTCATCCGACCGCCATCGTCGATCCCAGCGCCAGGATTCCCGATTCCTGCCGCATCGGGCCGTACTGCGTTGTCGGCGCCGAGGTGGAAATGGGCGAGGAGTGCGAGCTCATTTCGCATGTGGCATTGCACGGCCCCACGCGCATGGGGCGCAACAACCGCCTGTTTCCGTTCGCCGCCGTCGGGGGTGAGCCGCAGGACATTACCTACCGCGGCGAGCCCACGCGGCTGGAGATGGGCGACAACAACGTGATCCGGGAGTTCGTCACCATCAATCGCGGCACGGTGAAGGGCGGCGGCGTAACCCGCCTCGGGAGCGACATCCTGATCATGGCCTATGCGCACATCGGGCACGACTGCCAGATCGGCGACCACGTCATGCTGGTCAACGCGGCCACGCTGGCCGGTCACGTCACAGTGGAAGAATGGGCGGTGGTGGGCGCGATCAGCCCGGTGCACCAGTTCGTGCGCATCGGCGCGCATTCTTACATCGGCGGCGGCACCGTCATCACGCAGGATGTCTTGCCCTTCTCGAAAACCAGCGCCACGCGCGAAAACCGCGCCTACGGCCTGAACTCCGTGGGCCTGAAGCGCCGCGGCTTCAGCGACCAGCGCATCCAGAAACTGCACCACGCCTACCGCGTCCTGCTGGCCTCCAAGCTCAACACCTCGCAGGCCATCGAGAAACTCCGCTCCGAGGGCGACCTGGGCGAAGACGTGGAGATGCTGATCCGGTTCGTGGAGAGCTCGGAGCGGGGGGTGATCAAGTAGCAATTAGCGATTAGCAATTAGCGATTAGCAGGAACCCTCCTCTTCGAATCCAGAACTTGTCGCTGCATCAGCTAATTGCTAATTGCTAATCGCTAATCGCTATTACACTGGTGCCTCGCATGGCGGAGCGAATCGGACTCATCGCGGGCAACGGCGCTTTTCCCCTGCTGGTGCTGGAGGCGGCGCGCGCGCGCGGCCTGGAAGTGGTGGTGGCGGCGATCAAGGAAGAGACGTCGCCGGAAATCGAGCGGCGCGGCGCGGCCGCGGTGCACTGGCTGTCGCTGGGCGAGTTGTCGCGCCTGATCGAGACCTTCCAGCGCGAAGGCGTGCGCCGGGCGGTGATGGCGGGCCAGGTGAAGCACAAGCAGATTTTCTCCAGCATCCGCCCGGACTGGCGCCTGGCCAAGCTGCTGCTCTCGCTGGGCACGCGCAACACCGATTCGCTGATCGGAGCGGTGGCGCAGGCGCTGGCGGACGAGGGCATCACGTTGATGAACTCCACCGAGCTGCTGGAGCCCCTGCTGGCGCGCCCCGGGGTGCTGACGCGCCGCGCGCCGAGCCCGCAGGAGCTGGTTGACATCGCCTATGGCCGGCAAGTGGCGCGGCGCCTGGCGCAATACGACATCGGGCAGACGGTAGTGGTGGCGGGCGCGGCCTGCGTCGCCGTGGAGGCCATGGAAGGCACCGATGCCGCCATCGAGCGCGCCGGGCAGATCATGGCCGCGCTCGGTCCCGGCGATTCCGCCCTGAGCCGCAGCCTGACCGTGGTGAAGGTGGCCAAGCCAAATCAGGACATGCGTTTTGACGTGCCGGTGATCGGGGTGAAGACCATTGAGACCATGCGCCGCGCCGGCGCGTCCTGCCTGGCGGTGGACGCCGGCAAGTGCCTGCTGATGGACGGCGCACGGGTGATCGAGGCGGCCGATGCGGCGGGGATCACCATTACTTCGGCAGAGTAACCCCTGAGTCATTCAGCCGCCGGTCTTCATGCGTCCTAACGCGCAAATCTCCGCTGCTTTCGTATTTGGGTTCGGAGTACCTGATGGATTAATTGACACGCCTGTTTGACTTCAGGGATAGCCAGAGCAGCATAGACCTGCTTCCCATCGCGGCGCGTGCTGACCACGCCGGCCGCTTTCAAGACGGCGAGGTGCTGAGACACGTTGGCCTTGGCTACTCCCAGCACTTCTTGTACTTCTGCGAGCGAACGTTCTCCGTTGCAGAGCAGATCTAATAAATGCAGGCGCGTGGGATGCGCGAACGCCTTACAGATCATCGCCTGCCGTTCAAAGATTTCAACGTCGACACTGTTGCGGTTATTACGTTCCATGAAGCCTCGCTGCGATTTCATCAGCAGCAGGGCCAGTGCGAGCGTGCCCGCACTCCCCTGCTGCTTACAGCTTAGCTCACTTGCTCGCATGCATGTTCATCAGTTCCGTCAGAGGGTCGCCCGAGTAACCCAGCGCCCTCCAGTCCATGCGTCCGTCAGGCCCGTGGCAGTCCAGGCATTGCAATGCCCTGGCTGCCGGTTGCACTC
>Ga0315268_10006509_pt1 | contig 12419 bp, 12 predicted proteins | sample C1_top_MG_FD_204535 | JGI IMG/M metagenome (GOLD analysis project Ga0315268, IMG submission 204535) | Sediment microbial communities from Yellowstone Lake, YNP, Wyoming, USA - C1_top | ecosystem: Environmental > Aquatic > Freshwater > Lake > Sediment | place: USA: Wyoming | collected 2017-08-01 | reverse complement strand
ATAAATTTCAGGACAAGTATGTAGATGCCTGTGCGGAAGATTTTCGGACGCGGGTTCAACTCCCGCCGCCTCCACCATTTTTATTAATAAATTAATTCTGATCTCATATGTTTGTTTCAGATATTAAATTTTTTTTAAAAAATAAAATACATCGTTTTACTATATTTAAACAGCATATTTTCTTCGGTCAAGCTTTCATCCGACAACATCCCGAACATTCGGATTTCAGGATCAAAAAAAGGGTCAAGATTCATTATTTCAGGCCAGGAATATTTATTTACATTCAACGCCTGATCCGATTTCCTTTAATACTGAGCCAACAAATGTTAATTCATAGCAATAAGGTCTACCATATCCGCTTGGTGCACTTATAAGCCACTTTTCACCAGATACCGCAGACGAAGTATGACTCCCCGAAGTGTGATGCCTCTTGGTTTTTAAATTGACGGTGCCCTTGGTTCGTGAATTTATGGTTCTATCTCCTTGTGAACCCACATATTCCTTTTCGATAATTTCCCCGCCATTATTTTTTAACACAACCTTTACTTTCGAAGTAGTATCACCTTCTGTAATTAGGTCATTCCCGCATCTAAGCGCAATAGCTGGGTTTGCTGATAAAGCTAACAACAATATCAAGAGATAAATATAAAGTAGTAATTTTTTCATTATTCTACCCTCACTTTATGAATTTTCTCACTATCAAATAATAATAAAATAGATTGCTATATTAATCTCATGTAATTTTCTGATTTGATGCTTTAAGTATGGTTAATCAATGGTTATAATTAAAAATTTCGCAATATTGATTAACCTCTCAATAACCTCTAAGACAAATATTATATTAATTATTACTAACTGTTATATCGTATTGGCTTGGGGTCAACTCCCGCCGCCCACGTCCTTGCAGATCCCAGTGAACATCCCCGGGGCCAGGCGACCCTTGACCGTGTTTTCCACAACTGCCGGGCCGGGCGTCGTCGTGGCACGATCTCCGACCCCGCGATCCGCTCAACCCCCTTGCCAACCTCTACGATCTCCACGCATAACTCATGCCCGAGCACACCACGGAAAAGAGGTAAAGGGCGAGGTGGTGGGATATCGACATATTTAATATACTCCCACCGAAAAAAAACAATGCCTTATCGCGATAAGTTACTCCATCTTGAGCGCCTGGTAGAAGATCACCGACGCCGGGCTCATCACGGTAGGATCGGTCATCACGTTGACGCAGGCCGGCTTTCCGGATTCCAGCGCCCGTTTAATAGCAGGGATGATCTCCTCATCCTTGGTGACGAACTCACCATGGCCCCCGAGTCCCTCCACCATTTTATCGTAACGCCGAATATCCAGCTCCGTGCACTGGAGCCTGTCCTTTCCGATCGACAGTTCCTGTCCATGCTTGACCATGCCCCATGCGCAGTCGTTGTTGATGATGCAGACTATGGGGATGTTGTGGCGGAGCATGGTGTCGAACTCCATTGCGTTGAACCCGAAGGAGCCGTCACCGTTGAGCAGTATCACGGTCTTGTCGGGATGGGCGAGCTTCGCGGCCATGGCGAAGGGGATGCCTGTGCCCAGGCACCCTAGCAAACCTGACGCGGTTCCCACTACGCCGGCCCTCAATTTTGATGTGAAATGCACGAGTCCGAAGTAAACTGTATCGCCACCGTCAGTCACATAGTATGCATCATCGCCCACGACCTTCTGTATCTGGGCGGCCAGGCGGATGGGATGTATGGGATCGGACGGCGTCTCCCGCGCCTTCAGTTCGGAACCTATGAACGCGGCCGACGCGGAGCGCAGCATTTTAAGCCAGGCACTGTGATCCTTTTTTTTCACATGTGGAAGGATCTGGTTCAGCACCGAGTTGACGTCCCCCACCAGCCCTGCGTCGGCCTGCCGGTTGCGGTCTATCTCGTGCGGGTCGATGTCGATCCTCACGACCTTTGCTGAGGTCGGAATTGCGGCGCCTGACAGGAGTAGCCAGTTGAGACGCAGGCCCGCGATGATGATCAGGTCTACCTGCGCCAGTGTCACCATCATTCCTATGTTGCCGACATCCCAGATGGACTGCGGGTGGTTGTCAGGAAGCTCCCCCCTTCCATAATTCAGCAGAATGAAGGGAACTCCCGTCTTCTCAACGAACTGTTTCAGTGCGTCACCGCAGCAGCTGAATCCCACGCCGCTTCCTCCGAGGAACAGCGGCTGTTTGGCGCTGTTGATGAGATCGGCAGCCTGTTTCAGGTCGGCATCGTCGGGGTGTACCGTGTATTTCCGCGTGGGATGCTTAGGCAGTGGCGCATCCTCCTCGGGTATGCTGATGTTCAGAATATCTGGCGGGAGCTCAAGAAATACGGGCCCCGGCCTGCCCATGGTTGCGTATCTGAACGCCATGGAAAGATATTCGGGTATGCGCTTCGTTTCGTAACAAGTGGCAGCCCATTTCGTGATGGGCTTTACCATGTCAATCTGGTTCATCTCCTGGAGGGCACCCCTGAGGTCATCCTTAATGGGGTGCTTTCCGCACAGCACCACCAGCGGGGAATTGTCGAGATACGCGTTGGCAATTCCGGTGAGCGCGTTGGTGAAGCCGGGACCGGCGGTTACAAGGCACACGCCCGTCTGCCCCGCATAGACCGACCACGCGTGGGCCGCCATCGCTGCCACCTGCTCGTGACGAACGTCGATGGCGCGGATGCTGTATTGCGTAAACCCGTCAAGTATCGCCTCGATGTGCCCGCCGGAGAGGGCGAATACCGTCTCAATGCCTTCGACCTCCTTCAGATACCGTGCGACAAGATGACCGCCTTTAATAGCCATGAGTGACCTCCCTTGAGAAATTATGCTTTTATATATAGCTTAAACAGCCCCGATTAAGGGGCAATCATCCCATTACCAGTTTCACACCGTCGGTAAACCACTGAAGGTAGGGGGCCATGCCTTCAACACGCACTTTTCCTTCAGCGGCCGCCCTGAAGGTGTCGGCATCACCGGTTTTTGACGTCATTACCCTGAACGCCGTCACCGCGTCGGCCCAGACGAGCGCGACGTCGCATTGATGATGCGTGCCACTCACCGAAGAGAAAGCACCCTTGTCGAAGATAAAGAGACGGCCCGCTTTGCAGTCGGCCGTATTGATAAGGACCCTGATCTGCATGATGCCCAGATGCTTTCTATAGGCAGTGTTCTTTTTCGCGGCAGCTTTCAGCTTTTGCGCAAGAATGAAAAGAAGCAGTTTAAACTTCATCGCAACCTCCCGGAGCGTGGTGTGCGCCTTTTGCTGTGGCGCTCTCTATTGTTTCGAGTAAACTTCCTTCACCCACTTACCTATCCTTTCCATCGCCTCCTCGTTCATAATGCATCCTGCAAAGGTATGAGATCAATATCACCGGTGAGGCGGGCTACGTGCATCATGAAATTGTTATGGAAGACCGGTATCCCCGCGAGTTTACTCTCTATGATCTCGGAGATGATCCCGCAGGTGGAAACCGTGTCCATGTAAGCGTACTTCGTCACAGCGCCCCCGACGGTTTTGATGACGCCGGATTGTATCACCCCGATCCCCGCTGCCTTCATCTGCCCGAGCTTCTTATCAAACCCCCTGACCATGGTGCCTATATGGTGCAGGCCCCCGCCCTGTTTTTTCATGATATCTGAATAAATGCATTCCCTATCTGTCAGCATCTGTATGAGCTCGATTTCCAGACCGCCGCTGAAGGCGAGGGCGATGTCCAGTTGGAGGGAAAAGGATTCTCCCTTGAAAGCGACGTCGTTTGATTTTGTCTTCGACCGGAACCATGGTTTGATATTCAGGAATTTTGAATAATAGCGTACCGCTTTTCCAATGTCCGGCACCACGATACCGATCTGACTGATCTTCGGGAGCTTCACTCCTTTCATGTTCTCCAAATCCTCTACGTTCATGGAGCCCTCTCTGATATTTTTAACTTTTTGCGTAATTGAACTGTCATTCCGAACGCGGGTGAGGAATCTTATTCCCCGGGGCGCCTCTAACAGAGGTTGAGGTCTGCGATTACGACCTTATCAAATACCTCGCGCTTGATCATATCCTGGCTGTGAAACCGCCTTTGTTTGATAAGGTATTGTTTTCGTTGGAATTGAAGTATAGGGAGGCTGTTTTTGCTTGTCAAGTGATATTATGCATCGAAAAGCAGGGGATTGCGATGCGCTTGGAAAAGGAAGGTGGAGCAATGTCAGCCCTTTTGAGAAATCAACTCACCTTTGGGTCGAGTCACCCGTCAAGGGTAGCTATCCCTGCTTTATCAAAATCAAGAAGTGTGATAAGTGATATTGGAATACCATCGTACTTTGATAAGAATTGTTACAGCAACCCATCAGATCAATGGTTTTCTGAAGGAGATCGAAATTATGGCAACACCTGAAGAGATGTGGCAGTGTCAGACAGTTAATTGCGGTTACATATATAATCCCGACAAGGGAGACAAAAAAGGAAAGATCCCCAAAGGGACAAAGTTTGATGATCTGCCGGATGATTGGAAATGCCCCATTTGCGGGGCAACAAGGAAATGCTTTCGGCCTCTTGCCGGACCAGGGTCTTCAAATGACATAAAATGTGTTCCACTTGATACCAACAGCAATAAATAGAAAAACATCGAATATCCCTGATAAATGATTTTTCCTGGAGGAAGATATGTCCGAACAAAACTGGCTCAGGAGGCTGTCGAAATCGCAGAATGATAAATGGATTGGCGGTGTTTGCGGCGGTCTGGGAATACAGACACCTCTCCCTTCGTGGATATGGAGGGTGATATTTTGTCTTGCTTTTCTGTTTTTTTGTACCGGTTTGTTTATCTACATCCTTCTCTGGATATTCATGCCCAAAGAAAAACCAAAGGAGCAGTCTTTATAAACAAATAATCGGACGCATACAAAATGCCATCGGGCTTTACAATAAAATCCGCTTTTTTCATATATGGTCTGTGCTGGAAGATGATCATGCCTGTTCTGCGTTCGAACAAAAGGCTTGCCGAGGATTTTTATCATCGGACTTTAAAAACGAGTATGCCTTCAAAAGCCGATATCTGGATTCAGGCTGCATCTGCAGGCGAAGCTTATCTTGCCGAAGAAATCATGAAAAAGATGAATTTTTCAAGGCCCGTCGATATCCTGTTTACATCAGGCACAAGGCAGGGCCTCGATATTCTCGGGAGTGCAACAGTCCGGACCGATATGAAAAACATCACCGCCCGCACATCCTTTTTCCCTTTTGATCAGCCTGCCGTAATGGAAAAGGCGGTAAAAAACATCAATCCAAAGCTTATGCTCCTTTTAGAATCGGAAATGTGGCCGGGACATCTTTCAGCCTTGAAAAAATACGGATGCCAAACGATCATAATCAACGGAAGGATGACGGATAAAAGCCTGGGGAAATACCTCCTCTGGAAATCATTCTGGAATTCGATCAAACCGGATATGATATACGCAATATCGAAAGAAGATGCGGACCGCTTCGGAAAACTTTTCGGAAGCGAAACGGTCGAAGTCATGCCGAACATCAAATTCGACAGGTTCGGCAATAACGATACTGAGTCCAGCTTTCAAAATCCTATCGAAAAAATTATAACACGGGATATCCCGTTTATAGTGCTTGGTTCGGTCAGGGAAAAAGAAGAGCATCTTGTTGAAAAAATCATCCTCGATATTCTTGAAAGGAAACCGGAAACGGTCATAGGCCTCTTCCCAAGGCATATGCATAGAATAAAACACTGGGGTGACGCCTTAGGCCGGATGAATATCAAATGGGCTCTCAGAACAAATACGGCAAAACCTGCCGTAAAGGGAAGTGTGATACTCTGGGATACTTTCGGGGAGCTTGTTCATGCATACAAATACGCAGGAGCAGCATTTTTAGGAGGAAGCCTTACGCCTCTCGGTGGTCAGAATTTTCTTGAAGCATTAAACTGCGGCGTGATTCCCGTAACCGGTCCCTTCTGGGATAATTTTTCATGGGTTGGCTCTGAAATAGCAGATGAAGGGCTTCTGCGTGTCGCGAAAGACTGGCAGGGTGTGTCGGATGCCCTAGTTGAAATCATGAACAATCCTCCCTCCCGTGAACAGGTCATATCCGCCGCCTTAAGATATATGAAGAGCAGGCAGGGAGGTGCGGCCTTCACATTTAGAATTATTAAAGGTCTGCTGGAAAAATAATCCGGTTTCAGCTTTTCTTTACGATCAGCAGATCTTCCATGATGAGATATTGCAGATCGGAGCCGAAAAACATGTTCAACGCATCTTCCGGGCTGCAGACCATCGGCTCTCCCCTGCGGTTCAGCGACGTATTGAGAACAACCGGAATTCCTCTCAGTTTCTCAAGATGCTCTATGAGTGAGTAATACTTCGGATTCGTTTTCCTGTTCACAACCTGGGCGCGGGCTGTGCCGTCCTTGTGAACCACCTCGTGGATTCTCCCCTTCCAGTTCTCCGCAACCGAGAAAGTAAAAGTCATGTACGGCGCAGGATGATCCGTCTGCAATATGTCCCGCGCTGCAGAGTCAAGAATACTCGGGCAGAAAGGACGCCAGCGTTCCCTGTATTTAATCTGGGAATTTATCCGCTCTGCAATACCCGCCCTGCTGGGATCTCCGAGAATGCTCCGATTGCCGAGAGCACGCGGCCCGAATTCCATCCTTCCCTGAAACCAGGCGACGGGACTCCCTTCCGCAAGAATCCTTGCCGCCGTTTCAGGGGCATTGCCGATAATTTCCCAGCTTGGGTTTTTGGAGTGCTTTTTACAGGCATCAATACATTCTTCAGTAGTATATGAAGGACCCAGATAGACATGCTCAATCGTCTCTATCTTTTGGCCCATCTCATTTGCCAGAAATGTCGCCGCTCCTATTGCTGTTCCGGCATCGCTTGCAGCAGGCTGGACAAACAATTCCGTGACATGCGGGAGGTCTATGATCCGCTGATTCAATTTTACATTAAGAGCAACACCCCCGGCAAAGCAGATTTTCCCGGTATCGCGCAGTATATCGCCCAAATATGTTTCAATCAGTTGCAGGGAAATATCCTCCAGAAGTTTCTGCATGCAGGCGGCATAATGGACATACGGATCATCGATTTCATCCCCTTCCCGCTTCGGCCCGAGCCACTCCACCATTTTTTTCCCGAAGTAATATCCGATCCCGTCCTGTTTATAACGCCTGAGTCCTATCGTATTTACCAGATCCGTATCAACTTCTATTGATCTGCCGTCACACCTGATGAGACGCGAAAAATCGAATTTATCAGGATCCCCGTAAGGGGCCATACCCATAACCTTGAACTCTCCGTCAAGCATTTCAAAACCAAGATACTGGGTCAGCGCTCCGTAAACTCCTCCGAGCGAATCGGGATCATAAAATTCTTTGATCTTATGGATGACGCCGTTTTCACCGTATCCGAAAAAGGTGGTGGCATATTCACCCTTTCCGTCGATTCCCAGAATAGCCGTTTTTTCTTCAAAACCGCTTAAATGGTATGCGCTGCTTGCATGGGCAAGATGGTGCTCAACAGGAACAAAAGGCGTTCTCTTTACGTCGATTCCAAGCTGACCCATCAGATCAAGGACATTTCGCCTGTTGCGGCGGAAGTGGCGGTTCCCGTTCAGGAGAGCCGAAAGGGCTCTGTCCGGAGCATACCAGTATCTTTTCGCATAATGCCATCTGTCAGGCCGCAGAAGGCTTATCGGCGCAAAAGGGAAAGCGACATAGTCAACCTCTTCAGGACGGATGCCGGCATATTCAAGGCAGAACCGGGCCGAATGATACGGCCTTTTATTCCTGGCATGCTTTTCTCTTATAAAACGCTCTTCTTCAGCGGCGGCAGCAAGCCTGCCGTCAATAAGCAGGGCTGCTGAAGGATCATGCGTGAGAGCGCCCGATAAACCCAGTATTATCATCTATGTTATCCTTCCCGCATATCAAGCTTTGCATAACATCTGACAGGGCAGAATGACCTTTTACGAAGCCGTCAAAGTTTACTCAGTATAAATTCCTTAAAAGAGTTTTCATCTTTTATGCACATTTTTACACCGACGACGATAATGTCAACCGGAAAATTAAACTTGCCGTCCATTCGTGCAAAATCCTTTTCGGTTGTCATGACAAGTTCAGCCCTTCTATCTCTTACAGATTTCGAGATTCTTTCCATGTCGCCGACAGTATACCTGTAATGATCCTGAAAACCGAAAAATTCAAGAAGATCGCATTTAAATTCAGAAAGAGTTTTTCTGAAATAATCATTTCCTGCTATTCCGGAAAAGGCCACAACCTTTTTCCCGGCCATACAACTGAAATCACTTGATGGTTCATTATTAAAATCTGCTGTCAGAGTTGAAACACCATCCTTATTAATCTTAAAAAAATAATAAGCATTATATGCCGTAAACACAGGATGACCTTTTGAAATATTTTTTATCTCATCCGGGATTCCGGCATCCCGGGAAGAGGATTTTGTAAGGATGCATGAATCAGCCCTGTCTATTGAATCAACAGGCTCTCTTAAAACACCTCTTGGAATAAGGTGAAAATTTCCGAAAGGACGCCTTGAGTCTAAAAGCAGAAGGTCAATATCACGGAATAGTTTGCGGTGCTGGAAGCCGTCATCGAGAAGAAGAATATCCGGGTTGAAATTTCTTATTGCAAGCAGGCCGGCACTATACCTGTTTTGCCCGACTACAACAGGAATATTATTTAATCTTGCTGCCATCATAAAAGGTTCATCACCTGATGAATCGGGCCCCATAAGAATTTCTCTGCCGTTACTTACAATTCCTCCTTTTTTTTCAACTCTTCCTCTGTATCCTCTGCTGACCACAACAATCTTATAACCGAGTCCGGTCAGCATTCCGGCAAGATGGATTGTCATTGGGGTTTTACCGGTCCCGCCGACAGTTATGTTGCCTATGGAGATGACCCTGCATGAAAGCCTTTTCTGACTGAATATCCCTCTCCGGTAAAAAATATCCCTTATCCTGATCAAAGTACCATATATCGCCGAGAAAACAGATAATATCAACCCGGAAAAGGAAGGGCCTGTTTTCTCTTCGGAATACATAACTCTCTCAATTTTTTTCCTGATTATACTCATGGATTTTTGATAAAATATCAAAGTGATAAATTACAAAAAAAATCTATTCGGCATGAAGCAGCGTAAAAACACCAAAGCATAAGAACATCAGGTTTGGAACCAGCGCTGAAACCAGGGGATTAAGAACTCCGCCTTCTCCAAGCGAAAGACAAAAGCTGTAAAAAATCCAGTAAAAAAAGACTGTTCCTATGCCGTAAATTATGCTGACCGGAATGCTCTCTTTTGTATTCAGCCTTAATGCTATGCCGGTACCCACGATACACATTATTATGCAGATAAAAGGAAAAGCCAGTTTGGCGTAAAAATCCACCCGGTACTTAGTAGCATCATATCCTTCGAACTCGATTTTTCTTATATAATCATAAAGCTCCGTAACATTCATCGCTTCGGATTTGATGGCCACTTTTCCGAGACCTTCGGGAGAAAAATCGAGCTTTTCAATGATCTCTTTATGGAGAATAATTCCGTTGTTGTTTCCGCCAAGCCTCTGTTCAATGATATCATAAAAAATCCACAGACCTTCCTTGTAGACTCCTTTTGCAGCGTCAAGCCTTCTTATCACACGGAAATTTTCATCAAAAAAATTGAGCGTGATCCCGTTTACAGTCTTATCGGTTGAATTGAAATACCCTATGTGCGCTATCAGCCGGTCACCCCTTATCCAGATATCCTTTTCTTTAAGAGTGGCGGATGATTTTTTCCGACTCTCCTGCGCCCATATCCTTTCCGCCTTATTCATTATTATCGGGACAACAGCCTCGGAAAGTAAAATAATAATGAAAAAAAACAGCGCCCCGATAAGAAGCATGGGCTTCAAAAGATCATATATGCCGGCACCGCCGCTTTTTAACGCCGTAATTTCATTGTTTTTGTTCATCAGGCCGAAGGTAACGAGAATGGACAATAAAACAGATACCGGAATGAACTGAGCTACCGGCATCTTGGAAATAAAATAAAAAAAAGCGCTGGGAAAGGAGAGGCCTGATTCAAAAAAAATATCCGTTTCATCAAAAAAATCGACAACAATATAAATCCCGATGATAGTCGCCAGAATAATGCAGAAGTATTGCAGAACCTCTCTTGTAAGGTATCTGTCTATTATTGACATAATCGATTTATTCTTTCAGCGTTCCTTTCCGCTTTAAAATATCTGATTTAAGGTTGAAAAAATCGGCAACCATTGAAAAGACCGGGCGCTCACAGGCAGTTCTTACAAGAAGAAATAAGCCTATGCCGCCCGTCACTATATTCGGAACCCACATTCCTATAAAAGGAGGATACCATTCCGAATTTTTAAAAACATAACCTACTGAAAGAAGAAGATAATAAAACAGAAAAAAGATGAGTCCCAGCCCCAGACCGAATGAGCGTCTTGCCGACTTCAATTGCGCTCCCAGCGGAACAGCAAGTATCCCCAGAACAAAACAGGCAAAAGGAATCGAAATTTTCTGATGGAGCTCGACCAGGGCTTTATAATACTGTGAGTTTTTATTCTCAGCCTCCTTCAGATAATCACGCAGCTCCGGAAAAGACATCTCCTTTTCGTCTTTTATTCCTCCCTTTCCTTTAATATCTGAAAAAGCGCTTTTCAAATCAAGGTTAATATCGTATGTTTCAAAACCAATCAAATTGACCGACCTGTTTTTCACGCTTACCCGATTGATTCTTCCATCAAAAAGCCTTAAACGGAAAAGAAGCTTCTCTTTCTCGAAAAAGAGGATTCCCCTCGGCGCCACGACAGTGCTCACAATGCTTTCCGAACGCTTATCTTCCACGAAAACATCTCTGAGTTCGCCCTTTTTCATATCCACTTCGTTCACGTAAAGCATAATATCTTTAAAACTGTCGTTGAAGGTTCTCTCTTTAAGCCCAAGTTCAATATTCGATGTCGCAACTTCCATGGTCAGCCTTTTGATGGATGCCTTTCCCAACGGCATCCCGTAGACGGACATCGTCAAAGTAAGCACGCATCCGATGAGGCAAAAAATAATAACCGGTGGAAGCAACCCGTAAAGACTTATCCCTCCCGTTTTCAATGCTATAAGCTCGTTATCGCTTGATAACCTCAGAAAAGTGAGAAGCACAGCCATCATTACCGACATCGGAATCACAAACACGAGAAAATAGGGAATGAAAAGAAAAAGCATCAGTATGACTCTGGAGAGACCTATATTATGATTCACAACCAGATTGGTGATAAAAAGAATTTTTGCCATCAGGAAGAGAAAGGTAAAAAAGACCATGTTGATGACAAAGGGCGGTATCATCTCTTTAAACAGATATCTGTTTATAATGGAGTTAATCTTCATTTTGCATCGCCGGAGCCAAACTGCATCTGATACAGTTTGCAGTATTCTCCTTCCTTTGCCATAAGCTCTTCGTGTTTGCCCTCCTCTATGATACGGCCGTCTGTGATCACAATTATTCTGTTAGCATATCCTATGGTCGATAATCTGTGAGCAATAACGAATGTGGTCCGCCCCTTCATCAGGTTTTCAAGCGCCTTTTGAACCAGTCTTTCAGATTCGGTGTCAAGCGAAGAAGTGGCTTCATCAAGTATTAAAATGGGGGCATCCTTTATCAGAGCTCTTGCTATGCAAATCCTCTGCTTCTCGCCTCCAGAAAGGCGTCCTCCAAGCTCGCCAAGGATGGTGTCAAACTTATCGGGAAAGCCCTGGATGAAATCATATGCATATGCCGCCCTCGCAGCCATTTCAATATCCTTCTCCGAAGCGTTCCAGCTGCCGTAGGCTATATTGTTTCTCACTGTATCATTAAAAAGTATCGGCTCCTGCGTAACTATTGCAATCTGGTCACGAAGGGATGAAACCGAAGCTTTCCTGAGATCAATTCCATCTATATATATAGAGCCGCTGCTGACATCATAAAATCTGGGTATAAGGTTTACAAGTGATGTTTTACCGCCCCCGCTCATGCCCACAAGGGCAAGAATCTCTCCCGATTTAACCTCCAGATTGATATTTTTTAAAACCGCTACATCCTTATACCTGAAAGAGATATTATCAAAGGTGACATTATGAGGACCGCGTTTCAACATAACAGAATTCTCATCCTCTTTGATGTCCGATTGCCTTTCTATTATGTCGAATATCCTGTCTGTTGCGGCAAGTCCCTGCTGAAGCTGATTATTAACCTTGCTGAGTTTCTTTACCGGATCGTAAAGCATTACGACAGCAGCAAGGAATGAGACAAAAGTTCCGGTGGTATAGGTTCCGGAAATAACCCTGTATCCTCCGTACCATATTACAAAAGCTATTCCCAGCCCTCCCAGAAATTCCATTATT